>JAABUR0100000426.1_pt1 | contig 92745 bp, 76 predicted proteins | sample 5560091 | NCBI WGS metagenome assembly JAABUR01 (sample SAMN10711879, study PRJNA513375) | rock metagenome | isolation source: Antarctica rocks | place: Antarctica: Victoria Land, University Valley sud | reverse complement strand
AGGTGGGGGGAATGGCCGTGAGCTTTGAGAAATAGCATATGGCGTTTTGGAGGATTCCGAGTGGGAGATTTTATCATGTGGAGAGCGATGGGCGATGAGGGTCGAGCCGAAGAAAGTGAAGGAAATGATGATGATCAGGGTAGCGATTCGTCGGGAAGGGATAATCCAGTAATAAAGCGATGAGGCCGATGTCAGGCAAGAGGCAAGCAGCAACAGCAAGAGCAAGAGCAAGAGCAAAAGCAGACTGTCTCAAAAGCAAAGACTAAGATTTAGCATTTAGTGAGTTGAACATCATTCAACTCTTTTTCCCTGATCGTCACTTATTCGTACCCCGCACTTTCACTCATCATATTTGACCTACCACCTTCAAAAATCCACCAAATTTCAACCACATGACTGCTACTTACGCTATCATCGAGGGTCGCATTCAGAAGGCTATTGACATCATAAACACGTGTGAAAATTCTAATTGAGCCGAAATTGCGCGCGAATTTGATGTTTCGATGCAAAGACTACGATTCAGACTGAAAGATCATTCATCAGCATCAGCAGTATGAGAACTACATAACAGAGCATTAAAACCTGATCAGAAGCTAGCTTTGCATACATATATAAAGAGATTGAACGATTTGATTTTTTTGGATTTTTTTATTTCTTCATTAAGTGCATGCAGTCTATGACTATAGGAGTACTCTCGGGCCCGTGCACGTTCCGGTCCCGTGCACACCCTAAACCCGATTAGTAATCAATACTATTTTTATTATTATTCAACCACCATTCATAGAATCAAATTGCAATTAATATAGAGAGTTGTCAATATCTATATGAAGCTTCCAAGCTATAAGAATTAATCATCAAATCGCTTAGAAGCTTTGAATTGCCTTTCAGCTCGCGTAGACCTGATTTGACTAGGCCTTCTTTTCACCTTCTCAATAGCAACAAAATCAGTGAATTGCTGTACTTTCACCTCTTTAGACTTCTTCTTTTGCCCTTTCTGAAGCTCTTTAGCCTTCAGCTTTTGCTTCTGAATTAGACGTCGTTGCTTCAATTTCTTCGCCCGTAGCTTCTTTTTTCGCTTCGCTTTCTTCTTTCACTTCGCCTTTTTTTTTTCTCGTTTCACCTTTCTTTCAGCTATTAAACGCTGTTTCTCTAACTTTCTAAGCTTTCTTTGTTTCTTTTCTTTCGTCTTTTGAATAGCAGCTTGCTGTTTTTCTTCGATTCTTTGAATTTGATAATCACGAGTCGCCTGAATCTTATTAGAACTAAAAAACATTCTCTTTGCCTCATCATTAATCTCTAAATCGTTAAATAAAGGCTTTTCACGTCGTCTGCGACTTTTCTCAATACGTACTATTCGTCGAAGATCTTCATTTTCTGCTTTCAGAAGAGCAACATCTGTAGTAAGCTTTTCAATCGTATTGTTCAACTTACGAGCTTGCGAATCAATTGCTTCTTCTACAACTGACTTCATTAATCATCAAATCTTTCTTCAATCAGCTTCTGACAATGCTGAAGAAGAAGAATGACTTGAAACAGGTCTAGCGTTCGATTTAATCTGCTTTATGATTTGTGACGAATTGAAAGACAGCAATTCTGTCTTTTCTCATTCACTTTTAATGTTGGCAGACGTGAAAGCAGCTTGATATGCAGGTCAAAATAGATCAAAGAAGTCTCTTTTCAATATTCGAGAAAGTTCTTGACTCTTAAAGATTCAGTCGTTCAGATTTTGCGAGTAGTAATTGATCAAAGAATTGAATAAGCTGACATTCAGAGATTGAAGATGATGCGTAGAGTGAGAAGAATATAAAGTCACGAGCATCTTGTTCTGCTCACATCAGTCAAGAAACTTCATGTTGATATGACTGTCATGCTCGTCAACGAATAAAAGACGATAATCGCGTGAATTTCTGGCTTTTGACCTCGTATTTCGATCAAATACGATAGTGAGTCAAGAGTAGATCAATTCATCGTTGATTCAGTCAGTAGCGAAGAAAGCAAAGAAGCAGAATTGCTCTTTGAAATCATATTCAGTAAGTCAGCTGTTCTGAATATTACCTGATATCGTCTGATAAATGATCGAAGGAAGTATATAGATCATATTCATGCAAATGATTGCAATCAAGATAATTCATTCTCTATTGTTGTCTTGATCAGCACTCAGCAATTTGTCACTGTCAAGATGCTTTAGACTGAAGACTCTTCGAGTCTTTTGAAGCAGTTCAAGTAGAAAGCTCTTTTCATTCATATTGTATGTGTTTTTAGAAAGAATCTTATATTCTTCGATTTTTTGCTTTACCTACCCTTATATTAGTATGAAACTAAACGAAATGAAGACACTTACTAGATCAAAATAAAGCTGATATTGATATACATTATCAGCTTTCTTTCGCTCTAGATCAGCTTCTTGTAGAAACTTTGACTGTAGTATATCTGAATGACGTTGAACGAACTTATAAGATCAGTTTTTGCCTGCCTGTTTTCCAGATATATTATACGCAAAAACGCGAATCATGACATTGAGAGAAGATATACAACGCTCGATAAGCTTGTTGATATAGCGAATAAGCTCTTTTTCTTGTTGGTTCGAAAGAATTGACGTCGTTTGCTTGCTTTTCTTCACGAAGGCCGTTTTGCCCCTATGTCGTCACGACAGCGTGCTTCGATTGATATTGAATTTCTTTGCAGTTGCAGTGTAGTTAAATGAGTCTTGCAAAGCTAGATCTGCAAGCGCTGTCTCAATTGAAGTCATATTGAATTTGTAATTGATTTTTGAAGAAAGATGAAAGTAGTAAAGTGAGATGTGCACGAAATCGAAACGTGCATCGAGTCGAAAATACTTCTACAGTAAAGTTTAAAGATTATCAAAAGTTTGAATGACATTGAAACGCTGCATGATGATGAAGCGCTGTGCGTTGATTGCATGCAGAGTTTTCGCGATCGCGCAGACTTCAATAATCTCAATGCGCATGCTATAAGCAATTTGCATGCAGATGAGAAAGTCAAATAGAATGCAGAACTACGAGAAAAATCACTTATGAAAATCATTCAATTCAGTATCTTGTTGTCGTGATGACAAGAACTGAGACAGAATATTCTTGCATTTGATCTGTTGAGAATAATTAGCAGAAAGAACTTGAATCATGAACATTCTTTAAATCTACATGTTAACTATGTATAAATCTTGTTAAGACTGCATGTCTGTTACTACGACATGAGCAACTCACAAGACTTGTTAAGTTTAACATGAACAAACTTGAGAATTTTATTAATATCATTTAACAGACGTTCAGATACAGACATTTTATACATGAGTGATACGTTGACAAGAAGACTTCATTAAAAGAAGAATTTTTTTAATTTCTTCATTAAGTGCATGCAGTCTATGACTATAATACTATTTAGACGCTGTGTATATGTTAAATTACATGTAATCTAGTCAAAATCGCTGCAGTATATTTTTTCATTGATCAATCACATTGATAGTTTGCACATATGAGCATGTGAGCTGTTTATATAATCAAGTGATCATATAAACAACTCAAGATTGTGAAAGTTAATTACTTCAACATAAGCTTTCAACTTGTCTGTATGATTATCAAGCTAAGCGAGCTACATAAGCTTTGATTTATGTAGATGAAAGTTAATCACTTCAACGTAAGCTTTTGAGTTCGCTGTATGATCATTCAGCTGAATGAACTAAATGAGTTTTGATTTATGTATTTTGTGACGCATGTAAATTAATCAGAAGATCAACAATGAGATTTATCTGTACAAGATGCTGACTACGAATCTTCTGCAAGCTATGCTTGTCAGAAGAGCTGAAAAATTTCATCAACATCAACAGAGCAGTAACAACACTTTATTCATGTGTTGAACTCACACACAGTTGAAAAGTGAGACAATAACAATGCAGTTGTTGATGCGTTGAAGCTTGCACATACACAGAAGAACAGCAACGTCTTTGCATACATGCTGCAACTCATATACAACATACATACATATATTATGAAGATACAATTCAGCTTTTGCGTACATACAGACAGATGTGATGCAGTAAATCAATTGATTTTTCACATTTTCAGATCGATTTACATGCAGCGCAATCACACACAGAGCAGTAACAGCGCTTTATTCACATGTTGAGCTCATATACAATAAACACACATATACTGCAAAGACATGATTCAGCTTTTGCACATCTACACATTTATGTGAGACAGTAAATCGATCGATTTTTCGCTTTATCAGATTGATTTACATGCATCACAATCACATACATTGCAAAGACATGACACAGACTTTGTTTATATACATATAACGACAGCAACGTCTTTGCGCATGCGCTGCAACTCATATACATCACACATACATACATTGCAAAGACACGACTCAGCTTTTGCACATTTACACGTCTGCATGATGCAATAAATCGATCGATTTTTCACTTTATCAGATCAATTTACATGCATCGCAATCACATACATTGCAAAGACACAGCATAGTCTTTGCTCATATACACAGAATGACAGCAACGTCTTTGCGCATGCGCTGCAACTCATATACATCACACAAACACACTGTGAAGGCACGATTCAGCTTTTGCACATCTACACGTCTGCGTGATGCAATAAATCGATCGATTTTTCACTTTATCAGATCGATTTACATGCATCGCAATCATATACACTGCAAAGACATGACACAGTCTTTGCTCATATACACAGAACGACAGCAACGTCTTTGCATACATGCTGCAACTAATATACAACATTCACACAGTCACTGAGAAAGCACGACTCAGCTTTTGCGCACATACACATCTGTGCAACGCGATAAATTGATCGGTTTTTCGATTTTCTGATTGATTTACATGCATTGCAAATACAGAGATCAAAACTCATCTAGCTCACTTAGCTTAATGATCATACAGCGAACTTGAAAGCTCACGTCGAAGTGATCAGCTTTCATCTACATAGATCAAAGCTCATCTAGCTTGTGTAACTTAATGATCATATAGACAAGTTGAAAGCTTACGTCGAAGTGATCAGCTTTCACAATCTTGAGTTATTTATATGATCACTTGATTATATAAACAGCTTACGCGCTTGTATGCACAAACTATTGATGTGATTAATCAATGAAAAGATACATTGCAGCGATTTTGACTAGATTACATGTAATTTAGCATACACACAGCGTCTAGATAGTGTCATAGTCATAGACTGCATGCACTTAATGAAGAAATAAAAAAAACAGCTGAAATTAATGATAAGCTGCTGAATTTTGATTAAATGAAAAACAGAAAACAAAGATCAACTATAGACGCAGTACTAAATCTAGTACATGATGCACAAATGACGAAAAGTTGAGAAAACACGCTTATCTGTTTACTTCTAGATGTCAAAGAAGTCTTTAATCATGTTGCGTTGAAACAGCTGATCAAAATATTGATTAAATTGAAAATATCAGTCAATTTAATCAATTGAGTAAAATATTTCTTATAAAATCGAATTATTGACTTAGCATTTGATGACGAATGTCAGAAATCAAAGAAAATAAGCACAGAAATATCACAAGACTCATTTATCTCGCTCATTTTATTTCTAATTCATATTCAATATCTGTTTTCAAAGATTCGCGCAAAGTTTGAAAATTTACAGTCACTCAGCTATATTGATGACGTGATGCTATACATTGAAGAAAGAAATATTGACAAGAATGTGAAAATACTGAAAAACGCAGCAAAAATCGCTTTCACATGAGCTGAGAACAACGCAGTGCAATTCAATGACTTGAAATCTGAATTGATACACTTTGAAAATCACATAATGACACTCAATCAAATGATTATTCTACTCAACAACATGATCATAAAATCAAAAACATGCATATGATGACTAGAAGTCTGACTGAATTGAAAGCTCAACTTCAAAGTTCATGTGCAAATGAAAATCATAACAGTCACAAGAACGCTACACTCGTTATTTAAATTAATGAATAGCGAGTGAAAACTAAATGTCAAATCAGAAAAGCAGTTATATCTGGCATGCATCACGTCTATTAGTGATTATGACATCGAAATATGATGAAATAATCAAAAAAGTTACTTAGTCAAATTTCGCAAACTGCAAAACGCTGCATTACGAAAAATTCTGAGTGCATTTCGAACATCATTGATAGATGCTATGCAAATAGAAGTTGAAATCTCATTAATGAAGATGCAATTAAATCAAAAGTGCAAGAACTATGCAATTTGAATAGTTGAATTATCAAAAAAACATTTTATCAGAAAAAGAATGTTTATTTCATACTCATTTTAATATCTTATTGAATTGAATCTAGATCTGAATGCATTGAAATATCTGAACTGAAATGAGATAAAGACGAATTTATCTTGAAAAGTCAAGAAGTGCAAAGACAGACTTATGCAGATATATTGAATATTGAACAAAGTGCAAAAAACATTGAATTCAATAAAAGAAATTGAAATTTCTCACTTCAAGAAATCATGAGATCAGAAAATCAAATATCTGACAAAGATGCAAATTGAATTCGTAAGAGATGAAACGTGTGAAACGATAAATACACACTATAAGAAACTGAAAACAATAGTTAAAAAGACGAAAAACATAGTGATGTACATCAATGCATCACAAACTTGAAAAAAGATAGCAGAACTCAAAACAGAAATTGAAATCATAATAATATTCACGCATGAATCTGTTAGATGCAGCAAAGTGTCAAGCATGATCAATGAAATAATCATAACAAAGACGAAATTGCAAGCTATCAATGATGCAATCGCGATATGCAATGAAGAAGCATCTGAAGACAGCGAAATTTAAGTGTACACAGACAGTCAAATGATGCTGCAAAAATTAAAAGCAAAGAGCAATGTTAACTTGAAGTTATTCAATAACATACGACAAAATCTGATCAATCTGCAACAAAATCAATGTCATATATGCATACAGTGAGTATCGAGTCGCAAAAACATTGTCGAAAACGAAGCAGTGAATCAATTAATCAAAGATGCAACATGAAAAAGATTGATAATCAACATTAGAAAAAGAACAATCATGAGCTTCATCAAAAAGCAAATAGACAAAAAGATAAAAAAGCAATGATTAATTGCATGAAACGACAGCATCAAAAAAGAAAATCAGTATCAAAAGCACACAGCGAGAATAAATCTGAGTTACAGATCATTAAAGAAGCTTTGAAAAATAGACAGACTGACGTTTTCAACGTTTATACAGCTAAAAATGAAACATGATTATTTTAAAAGCTATTTGCATCGATTATCAGAGAATAATTTGAACAAATGCTATGAAATATGCAAGGCGAGACAAACGTTGAAGCACTTACTACTGAACTGCAAACATTATAGAGCAGAACAGTTACAGCTTAAAGCAAAAGCACAGTTCAAAAACATGAATACTATATTGATGTTGTTTATCATCAAGATTGAAAGAATTGCAATGTTAAAGTACTTGAAAAGTACTTGAATTGCAACAAGAAAATGACTATTAAAAACAAAAGAGTAAAGTGAAAAGAACATGAAGAAGTGAGAAAATGAGAGCATGAAAGAGAGAAGTTGTTTAATTGAAAGCACTTGTTTGCACAAACTATCAATGTGATTAATCAATGAAAAAATATAAAGCAGTGACTTTGATCAAGATACATGTAATCTAACATATGCACAGCGTTTAAACAGTATCATAGTCATAAACTGCATGCACTTAATGAAGAAATTAAAAAAAAAACAAGCAACTCATAAGACTCATTAAGTTTGACATGAATAAACTCGAGAATCTCATTAATATCATTTAACAAACATTCAAACACAGACATTTTATACATAAGTGATATGCTGATGATTTCTTCTTCTTCATTAAGTGCATGCAGTCTATGACTATGACACTATCTAGACGCTGTATGTATGCTAAATTACATGTAATCTAGTCAAAATCGCTGCAGTATATCTTCTCATTGATCAATCACATCGATAATTTGTGCAAATAAGCGTGTGAGCTGTCTATATAATCAGGTGATCATATAAACAATTCAAGATTGTGAAAGCTGATCACTTTAATGTGAACTTTCAACTTGTCTGTATGATCATCAAGCTACGCAAGCTAGATAAGCTTTGATCTATGTAGATGAAAGCTGATCACTTCAACGTGAGCTTTCAAGTTCGCTGTATGATCATCAAGCTAAGCGAGCTAAATGAGTTTTGATCTCTGTATTTGCAACGCATGTAAATCAATCAGAAAATCGAAAAATCGATCGATTTATCACATTGCACAAATGTGTATATGCGCAAAAGCTGAATCATGCCTTCGCAATGTATATGTGTGTGATGTATATGAGTTGCAACGCATGTGCAAAGACGTTGCTGTTGTTTTGTGTATATGAGCAAAGATTGTGTCATGTCTTTGCAGTGTATGTGATTGCGACGCATGTAAATCGATCAGAAAATCGAAATTGATCAATTTACTGCGTTGCACAGATGTGTATATGCGCAAAAGCTGAGTCATGCCTTTGCAATGTGTATGTGTGTGATGTATATGAATTGCAACATGTGCGTAAAAACGTTGCTGTCGTTCTGTGTATATAATGAGCAAAGACTGTGTCGTGTCTTTGCAATGTATGTAATTGCGATGCGTGCAAATCAATCTGATAAAGCGAAAAATCAATCAATTTACTGCATCACGTAAGTCTGTAAATGTGCAAAAGCTGAGTCATGCCTTTGCAATGTATATGTATGTGATGTATATAAATTGCAACACATGCGCAGAGACGTTGCTGTCATTCTATATATATGAGCAAAGTCTGTATCATGTCTTCATCATGTATGTGATTACGATGCATGTAAATCGATCTGATAAAGCAAAAAATCGATTGATCTACTGCATCATGAAAACGTGTAAATGTGCAAAAGCTGAATCATGTCTTTGCAATATATGTATATATGTTGTATATAAATTGCAGCATGTATGCAAAGATGTTGCTGTTCTTCTGTGTATATGCAAGCTTCAACACATCAATGATCGCGTTGTTATTATCTCGCTTTTCAACTGTATGTAAGCTCAATGCATAAGTAAAGCGCTGTTACTGCTCTGTCAATGTTAATAAGATTATTCAGCTCTTTTGACTAAATTTGTTATCAAGTTAAAGTTGAGTTGAATTGAGAAAGATTAACTTAACTTAATTCTGAGTTTGAATTGAGATTGAATTAATTCTTCTCAACTCAAGCTCAACTTGAAATTAAGTTGAGTTGCTTGAACTCAATTTCTAAAAATAGTATACTTACTCATATGCACAGAATTTTCATGCAAACTGAATTTGAATTTAATTTCTAAAAATAGAATAATTACTTGTATGCATGAGATTTTCACGCAAACTGAGTTTCTGCGCACTCTAATTTAGAAAGATTAGCAACAAATAGTTAGAATTTAACGTACTAAAATGACATCAATATAGATAGTTTTAGTTAGCGTACGCGAAAATCTCGTTTGTGCTGAAATCTCATGCATACAAGTAGTTAATCAATTGACTTTACATTCAAGAGAAAAAAAACTAAAGTTATTGACAAAAGCGATAAGAATTAACTTGAATTATGCGCGAAAGCAATAGTATCACTAACAGTGTGACAGTGCAAAAATTGTATTTACTATCTATTTGTTTTATGACAGCGTTGCATTCTGATTGCATAGTAACATGACTATCTACTTTGTCATGTAATTTGAACAAGCTTCAAATGTAAACTTTTCGCTCGTAAGACGAAAAATCAATCTTATATTCTTCGCTTGAATGATTACACGCTTTGCGTGAATTGCACAAAGATTGATGTCTGTTAAGTAATCAGTATTTGAATCGCAAAATCAATTGCAAAATCAATTGCAAAATTGATCATGAAACTAATTTTCATACATTGCAATCAGTCATGCTTTCATCGTCTTCTGCAATGTCTTTATAGCTTTTGATTGAAAGCGAAGATTGACTTTAATCAATTCATGACACACTTCGCGAATCACATGCTGAAACGACAGCTTTGAAATAAGTAAGTCAATTGTTCTTTGATATCAATGAATTTCACGAAGTGTCACAGTTTCTTTGCAATATTTTCGCATTTTCTTGAGCTTAATAAGATCACTTTTTATGATGACATTGATAACATAAACTGACTCAATGAATCAAACATTGTAACATATGATCAGCGTCTTTGAAATTACTTTTGCAATTCTTCTTGCAATCTAGTAAGTCTCAAACTTACTTTAATGAGTTTCATTTTTTTATTATCAGTTCTTGACTTCACTATTGACTGTTTTCAAGACATCTTTTTGACAAATTGCTTGTTATGAGATTTTTTGCTGAGTGATGATGAAAATGATGATGATGAAAATGATGATGATGAGAATGATGATGATGCGCTTAACAATGATGATTCTGAGCTGCTTGACAATCGCAATCTATTGTTTGACTCATGATTGAAATTTAGTCTTGTAAGCTTAAATTTAGAATTCGCTGCAATATTATTTCTACTTTGCAATCAATTTTGCAATCAATTCAAGAGTAATAAGAAATGAAACATGTACATAAATTCATGCAAGTTGAAGAATTCATTTGAATTCAAAATTGAGTTCAAAATCTCATCAGTTGCAGAATCAAAGATGCTGCATTAACGGTTTGTAAAGTGAATTAAATTTTAGAGTTTAGTCTAAGTGACATTCATTGCTTAAAGTTAAATGAAATCTGAGTTTAAGCTGATCTCACTGAGCTGAGTTCTGCTTTTGTCGATAAAATCTGCATTCATTCATATGTCATTGAACTAAATCTTGCTTTTGTCAATAAAATCTGCGTTTGTTCATATGCACTGAACTGAATCTCGCTTTCGTTGCTTTCGTCACTTTTGTTGCTTATGTCACATATGTCGATTCTTCTTTTTGCATATATTATATATATTTACAAAGACTTATTTAAAGACAGAATTATAGTATGAAGCATCATTACAATAAATGTTGTCATTGTACTCAAGAACATCATTAATAGTACATGAATACTCTTCACTCTCAATCATTCATCTCTTCAAAATATACATCGACTCAAGTGATTGACAACGAGATTTACCTGTACAAGATGCTGACTATGAATCTTCTGCAAGCTATGCTTGTCAGAAGAGCTAAACAATCTCATCAACATCAACAAAGCAGTAACAGCACTTTACTCACATGTTGAGCTCACACATAGTCGAAAAGTGAGATAATAACAACGCGATCGTTGACACGTTGAAGTTCACATATACACAGAAGAACAGCAACGTCTTTGCATACATGCTGCAACTCATATACAACATATATACACATATTGCGAAGATACAATTCAGCTTTTGCACATATACAGACAGATGTGATGCAGTAAATCGATTGATTTTTCGCATTTTCAGATCGATTTACACGCAGCGCAATCATATACAGAGCAGTAACAGCGCTTTATTCACATGTTGAACTCATATATGATAAACACACATATATTGCGAAGACATGATTCAGCTTTTGTACATCTACACGTTTGTGTAAGACAGTAAATCGATCGATTTTTTGCTTTATCAGATTGATGTACATGCATTGCAATTACATACACTGCGAAGACATAACACAAACTTTGCTTATATACATAAAACGACAGCAACGTCTTTGCGCATACGCTGCAACTCATATACATCATACATATACACTGCGAAGACATGACTCAGCTTTTGCACATCTACATGTTCATATGAGACAGTAAATCAATCGATTTTTCGCTTTATCAGATCGATTTACATGCATCGCAATTACATACACTGCAAAGACACGACACAGTCTTTGCTCATATACACATAACGACAGCAACGTCTTTGCACACACGCTGCAACTAATATACGACATTTACACAGTCACTGCGAAGACACGATTCAGCTTTTGCACATCTACACGTCTGTATGATGCAGTAAATCGATCGATTTTTCGCTTTATCAGGTTGATTTACATGCATCGCAATCATATACAGTGCAAAAACATGACACAGTCTTTGCTCATATACACAGAACGACAGCAACGTCTTTGCGCACGCGTTGCAACTAATACACGACATTCACACAGTCATTGCAAAGGCACGACTCAGCTTTTGCGCACATACACATCTGTGCAACGCAGTAAATCGATCAATTTCAATTTTCTGATCGATTTACATGCATTGCAATCACATACACTGCAAAGACACGACACAGTCTTTGCTCATATACACATAACGACAGCAACGTCTTTGCACACACGCTGCAACTAATATACGACATTTACACAGTCACTGCAAAGACACGATTCAGCTTTTGCACATCTACACGTCTGTATGATGCAGTAAATCGATCGGTTTTTCGCTTTATCAGATCGATTTACATGCATCGCAATCGCATACATTGCAAAGACATGACACAGTCTTTGCTCATATACACAGAACGACAGCAACGTCTTTGCGCATGCGCTGCAACTCATATACATCACACACACATACTGCGAAGACATGATTCAGCTTTTGCACATCTACACGTCTGCATAATGCAGTAAATCGATCGGTTTTTCGCTTTATCAGATCGATTTATATGCATCGCAATCACATACACTGCAAAGACATGACACAATCTTTGCTCATATACACAGAACGACAGCAACGTCTTTGCGCACGCGTTGCAACTAATACACGACATTCACACAGTCATTGCAAAGGCACGACTCAGCTTTTGCGCACATACACATCTGTGCAACGCAGTAAATCGATCAATTTCAATTTTCTGATCGATTTACATGCATTGCAATCACATACACTGCAAAGACACGACACAGTCTTTACTTATATACACAGAACAACAGCAACGTCTTTGCATACACGCTGCAACTAATATACGACATTCACACAATCACTGCGAAAGCACGATTCAGCTTTTGCACACATACACATCTGTGCGACGCAGTAAATCGATTGATTTTTCGGTTTTCTGATCGATTTACATGCGTCGCAAATACATAAATCAAACTCATCTAGTTCATTCAGCTGAGTGATCATACAGCGAACTTGAAAGCTCACGTCAAAGTGATCAACTTTCATCTACATAGATCAAAGCTCATCTAGCTCGCGTAGCTTGATGATCATACAGACAAGTTGAAAGCTCACATCAAAGTGATCAGCTTTCACAATCTTGAATTATTTATATGATCACTTGATTATATAGACAGCTCACGCACTCATTTGCACAAACTATCGATGTGATTAATCAATGAAAAGATACACTGCAGCGATTTTGACTAGATTACATGTAATTTAGCATACACACAGCGTCTAGATAGCATCATAATCATAGACTGCATGCACTTAATGAAGAAATAAAAAAAAACATCAACTCAAGTCAAAACAATTCAGAAAATGACTTAATTGATTCTAATTTCAAAGATGATTCGCAGATCATTTCTTGAGTCTTGTGCAAAGAACATGAAAACAACATTGTTAAAAGTTTTGAGCAAGTGCAATCATCAAGACATTGAGTGACATGATTCAAGTAATCTTATCGAGCATTCACTGCAAAATAACTCAGAAAACAAATTGATTAACTTTAATTTCGTGAAGATCAACAATCTTATCTGCATACAAAATATATGTTCATGACTAAAAATGACGAATTAATGATTAAGAAAATGAAATGAATGATTTTTGTTGATGTAGCATTTCTCGATCTTCTTATCTGAACATCAACTATGCATGTATGTCTGAACACAGTAGTTTTGTTCAATGCTCATGCTGAGTGAAACTAAATTGTTGTACTCGCTTTGAAAGTCTATCATGCGCTGCTGATCTGTAGCATCTGATGTAGCAATGATCTTACGTTCACTCTTTAACTTCTGTGTTAAATGTCAAAGCTGTGATACTTCTGTTCAAATTCTTAAGTCTCTTTGATCTTCAATCTGTAAAAACAGTTTTTCAATGATGACTCTTTCTCTCATGTCTCGATTCTATATCAGCAACAGCTCAAATTCTTCTTTTATTAACTTTCTCATTCTTGTCGCTAATCTTGACTTCTTGCAATCTTCACAAAGCTCAAACTATTCACTATGAATGCATTGCAATAACTTGTCAAACTTCATGCATTAACATTCTTTGCAATATTTCAAATCAATTCAACATTATCTGATCTGACATCAGTTATCACATTGTTGATGATCTTACTCTTGATTATAGTGTGCAAGATCTTAAGTAATCACATATTTATCATTTGCAGCAAATTCAATAACTCATTTAACTTTTTCATGATTTCATCATTATTTTTGAAATCATGAATTTGAGATCATTTTATTATATTGATGTACGCGAAATCAATTATTTGCAAAAGCATCATAAATGTCATCTTTTTGACTTGTATCTTCGCTTGATGTGCAAGTAAATGATCTCACTCATTAAAGAATTGAGCTTTGCAGTAGTCTGACACAGCTGCTAGAAAGATTCTGTGAGCTGACTTTTCATGATCTTTGATCTTGAGTTAGATCAATTACGTGTGCTTGACTGATTTCAAAGCAGATACGCTGATACTTTTTTAACATCTTGACAGAACATTGAAGTCTAACTCGATTGATTAAACTGTCATTGTACTTAAATCACAAGAACACATTAAATATAATCTTTGAAATTAAAAATCTTTGTTGACTCGCAAGATCAAAGATCAAGAAACACTCAGTATGTATGAAGAGATTGTAAGCATCGTGTTTTGCAGTGAAGAAAATGAGTCGTGTGCTCTATATGAAAAGCAGATAGAAAGATTTGCTCTTATGATCATATAATGACATTGTTTTGCAAAATTTCTCTTTTTATTCAACGCAATTGCTGTTAGAAATTTGATGTTGTGATTTGCAAGTTCTTGAACAAACGCAAAGTATTCAGCAACAAAAAGTTTTTTTCATGTTTATGAGTTGATGATTTTTTTTCTTATTTTTTTTTTCTTCATTAAGTGCATGCAGCCTATGGCTATGGCACTGTCTAGGCGCTGTATGTATGCTAAGTTACATGTAACCTGGTCAAAGTCGCTGCTTTATATCTTCTCGTTGGTCAATCACATCGATAGTTTGCGCATACAAGCGCTCTCACTCAACCCTCGTCATCGTACTTCCGTTTTTCTTTGTTTCTTCGCACTCTTCGCGTTCTACTCTTCCGTTCCTAATAGTCATTTCCTCGTCGCAATTCGAGTATTTTTCAAATACTCTAGTGTTGCGATTCTTTCAATCTTGGTGATGAACAGTGTCAATATAGTGTCTGTGTTTTTGAGCTGAGCTTTTTCCTTAAGCTTTATCTGCTCTGCTCTATAATGCCTGCAGTTCAGCAGTAAATGCTTCGACGTTTGCCTCGCATTGCATATTTCATAGCATTTGTTCGAATTATTCTCTGATAATCGATGCAAATAGCTCTTAAAATAGTCATGTTTCATTTTCAGCTGAATAAAGATTGAAAACGTTAGTCTATCGATTTTCCTCATCTCTTTTAGTGATTTATGACTTAGATTCACCTTCGATATGTGCTTTCGATACTGGTTTCCCTTCTTGATGCTGCTTTTCCAGGCATTTAACCATTGTAATTTCGCCTCTTTGCAAATTTGCTTTTTGACAAAGCTTATGATGATTGCTTTCGTGTTGTCGATAACTGATAATTCTTGAGCAGCGCTTTTGATCAATTGGTCTGCTTTTTCGTTCCCAATAATGCTCTTGCGACTCGATATTCACTGTATGCGAATTTGACACTGATTCTGACGTAAATTGGTCAAGTTTTGTCGTATGTCATCGAATAACTTCGCATTGACGTTGCTCTTTGCGTTTAGTCTTTGCAAAGTCATTTGACTGTTCATGTACACTCAAATTTCGCTGTTTTTGAGTGCTTTTTCGCTGCATATTGCGATTGCATCGCTAATAGCTTGCAGTTTCGCTTCCGTTGTGATTATTTTGTCGTAAACACTTGTCGCTTTGCTGTATCTGACGAGTTCATGCGTGAATATCACTGTTGTTTCAGTTTCTGTTTCGATTCCTGCTATCTTTTTCCGAATTTGCGATGCGTCGATATACATCACTATGTTTTTCGCCTTTTTGATAATTCTTTCTAATTCCCTGTAGTGCGAATTGACCGTTTCGCGAGTTTCGCTTTTTGCAAATTCGGTTTGAATTCTTGCTAAATGCTCGATTTCTTGACCTCACGATTTCTTGAAGTGAGGAATTTCGATTTCTTTTATTGAATTCAGTGTTTTTTGCACTTTGTTCAATATTCGATATATCTGCGTGAGTCTGTCTTTGCACTTCTTGACTTTTCGAGATAAGTTCTTCTTCGTCTCGTTTCAGTTCAGGTATTTCGATGCGTTCAGATCTAGGTTCAATTCGGTAGAGTATTGAGATGAGTACGAAATAGATGTTCTTTTTCTGATAGAGTGTTTTTCCGGTAACTCAACTATTCGAATTGCATAGTTCTTGCACTTTTGGTCTAATCGCATCTTCATCGACGGAATTTCGGCTTCTATTTGCATAGTCTCTATTGATAATGTTTGAAACGCACTCAGAATTTTTCGTAATGCAGCGTTTTGCAGTTTGCGAAATTTGACTAAGTAGCTTTTTTGATTATTTCACCATATTTCGGCGCCATAATCGCTAATAGACGTGACGCATGCCAGGTATAACTGCTTTCCTGATTTGACATTTAGTTCTCACTCGCTATTTATTAATCTAAATAACGAGTGTAGCGTTCTTGTGACTGTCGCGATTTTCGTTTGCACATGAACTTTGAAGTTGAGCTTTCGATTCAGCCAGACTTCTAGTCATCGTACGCATGTCTTTGATTTTATGATCGTGTTATTGAGTAGAATAATCATTTGGTTGAGTGTCGTCTTGTGACTTTCAAAGTGTATCAATTCAGATTTCGAGTCATCGAATTGCACTGCGTTGTTCTCAGCTCATGTGAAAGCGATTTTTGCTGCGTTTTCCAGTATTTTCACATTCTTGTCAATATTTCTTCCCTCAATGTATAGCGTCACGTCGTTAATATAGCTGAGTGACTGTAAATTTCCGAACTTTGCGCGAATCTTTGAAAACAGATATCGAATATAAATTAGAAATAAAATGAGCGAGATAGATGAGTCTTGTGATATTTCTGTGCTTATTTCCTTTGGTTTCTGACATTCGTTGTCAAATGCTAAGTCAATAACCCGGTTTTGTAAGAAACATTTTACTCAATTGATTAAATTGACTGGTATTTTCAATCTAATCAATATTTTGACCAGCTGTTTCAACGCAACATGGTCAAAGACTTCTTTGACATCTAGAAGTAGGCAGGTAAGCGTGTTTTCTCGACTTTTCGCCATTTGCGCATCATGTACTAGGTTTAGTACTGCGTCTATAGCTGATCTTTGTTTTCTGCCTCTCATTTGATCAAAATTCAGCAGCTTATCGTTAATTTCAGCTGTGTAAGACAGTCGCACTGCTATTATTTTTTCTGCTACTTTGCCTAAACAGTTTAGCAGCGTAATAATTCTGTATGCCTTCGAAATTGAATAATTCGGCTTGTCTGATTTTTTTAGAATAATACTCGTGCCTTCGCGTCATATCTTCGAATGATAGTCGTTTTCGATCAAATCTGAATACACTAAATTGAAGATTTTCGATATAGTTTTGTACGCTCGCTGTATGATTGCGAATGACATATCGTCTGGTTCGAGTGCTTTCCTGAGTGCTGAGAAGTTAATAGCGTGCTTGATTTCCCCTTCGATAACTCTTGATCACTGTATACTTTCGTCCGATAGTAATTCTTCATTGATTTGAATTTTCGAAGGTGGTGAGTACATTGCTTTCAGAAATGCCTCGCACTTTTCATTGAATTCGATCTTCAATTCTTTTTGCGAGTTTTGTATCGGGGGTAGCTTTTCGATTAGACGTGGTTTAGTGAACTTGTATGCCTGAAACACTTCTTTCTCTTCGGCGTTGTTCAAAAAATTGGTTCAGAATTGGTTTTTGACCAGCTTTATTGCATCATGATACGAATTTCGCATTTGCACCACCTCTGCTCATGCGTCGTCATTTCTGCATCTTTTCCAGGTTCGCTTTTTTGACGACAGCGCCTTTCGCATTTCGATTAGCTCATTGTTTCATCAGGGTTTTGATTTTGCGCATATTCGCTGTTTAGATACGAATAATTCCACTGTATTCTTGATGCATTCAGTCAAATAAATGGCTTTTGCTTTCAAACTCGTGATTCTTTGCATCTTGACAATCATTTTGTCTTTCGCCTTTTGCAAATGCTCATCAAAGTCTTTTCAGTCGGCTTTTTGCAGATTGTATGACGCGTTTAGCGAATTTTCAACCAACTTCACTTTTTCCGTAACTATTGTAAATAGAATTACTTCATGGTCGAATTCTGTGTCTGCGTTCTCGTCTATATGTCAATCTCTGATGTGATTGCGCATATTCTTTGATGCGAATGCTAAATCAAGTACTGAGCTTGACTGATCTGAATAGCTGTGATATGTGTCTATATCAGAAGTGTTAACCAGGTCGCACTTATGTAAATTTACCCACTTTATTAACGCTTTCGTTCTAATAGAGTTTGAAATTTTTGCGTTTCACCAGCTATGATGTGCATTAAAGTCTTCGACGATAATAACTTTTTGCTCAGAATTTAGCATAACTTTTGCTAATTCTCGCCCAATCGTGTATAATTGCTCGTCATCTGCGTTTTGTGACTTTTCGTTGTAAATATTGAACAATAAAATTCTTCCCTGAATTTTATTGTTCGCTATTGATATCGCTTGCATATCTTCGCTATTGACTATGTCTGATCTTGATGTGCATGTAAATTTCTTTGCGTTTTTCGCAACAAATATCAGTACTCTGGCACGAGTATTCTGAACATTTGGTTTGATGCAGATAAACGACGGATGCGAAATTGTTATATTTTTGTCTCTCATTCACGATTCTTGTATTATAACAATATCTGCCTTGTTTTTCGCAAATTTCATGCATGCATGCATAATTTGCGTTGACCTTGCGCAATTGTGTTGTAGAATTCGAATATTCGACGTGTTTGCAAAGCTTTCGTCATTTGCGTTGTTTTGTGACATTTCGAATGCAATACTCATTACAATTTCGTGACTAGATGATCTTTTTGTGAGCTAATAGACTGAGCTGCCTGATATGTTTCGCACATTGCGCTATTTGCGAAGTGCGCATTTTGACAGTTGCAGCATCTAGAAATCGTGTGATTGCATGATTGCTTGTCTTCGCATGTAGGTAATTGACATTTATGATTCCAGGTCTGATGATTTCGCTCGCAGTACAAGCATCTTGATGATCTGTTACATTTGTTCTGTAAGTGCTCGAATGTTTGACATTTTTGACATTGATCATTTGGTCGATAGTCTCGATATTCGACTGTTCGATATGTCGATCTCGCAGCTAAAAGTCGTTTTTTCAGATGTCTTTGCGCTTCTGCTTCGGTTCTAAATGCTAAGATCGTCGATGCATGTCTGTTTCGTGATCGGTTTTCGCTCTTCGATAATCATATAGAGTTGATTATTAGTTTCAATCCGGAATTGTACGACTCTAACTCAGTTTTTAGATTTTCCATTTCAGTTTCCGTGTTGAAGATTTCGGTTTTCAGACTGTGTATGACTATTTTATGCCATTTCTCGTCTTTCTTAATGCTTTTAACATCAAAAACATGCTCCCATATTGCTCTTTGCGCTAGTAAGGCATCTGCTGTGTATTTTTCCGAGATCATCAGAACAATGTTGTTTCCCTTTTGCGTTTTGGCTATCGTGGCAACTATTAGATCGCTTTTCGCCTTTTTCAATGCGTTATTCATCGAATCTCGCATTTTCATCATCTTTAAAGTTCAGTTCTCATTTTTGAAATTGACAATGAATCTTCTTTTGCAATACGATATTTCTTGTGATTTTGACGAGAATTTCTTGATAACTCAATTTCATTCACCTGCATTTGCATTCACATTTGCATTTGTGTTTGCATTTGCATTTGCGCTTGTGACTTGAGCTGCTTTTTGTGCATATGTGAGCTTCTGCGTTGATTTTTGCGAATTTTGCATGACTTGCGACGTTTGCGAAACCTGCATCTTCTGCAAGATTTGCGAATTCTCTGTCATTTGCTTTGCATTGATTCTCTTTTTGATGTTTTCAGCATTTTGTTGAATCAATTGTAGAATGATCTTCAGTTTGTTGTTTGTTTAACTTTGAAGTTGATCAATTTGCTTCTGAATTGAGTTTTCTATGCTTTCGTTGCATGCTTTTTAAATGTAAATTAAGCTATGACTTATAGTCTCTTTCTGTTCTGATATTGCTTGTCTTAGCTGATTGACTGCAAATTCAATTCTTTCTTGCAGTCTCTTTATCTGCATCTCTTTAAAGGTGACATTGTAGCACTTACTAGTACTAACTTCAATGCTAGCTTCTTTTTACGAACTTTTCATCGCTTTTCGCTTTTTCATTTCTTTGACTTTCACAATCGCTCATGTTTGCCTATCAAAAATATGTTGCATACGTTGCATGCAACATACATAAGACATAATATCTATGCTGATTTTTCTCTTAGCAAGAGATAGTCTTTCTTGTTGCAAATTCACAGTTCAAGATAAGCAAAATCTCTTACTGCTCAGATTTTGACAGTTTACTTCTTAAGCATGAATTGCAGACATTTCATCAGTGATATGCATGTATATTGCAGTCGATTTCTTCTTTAATCACATTAACATGCGCTACTGTTCTTTTGAGCTATATAAACAATGTCTTTAACTAGAAATTGATTCTATTATCAAGACATTCAAGAGTCAGAACTCAGTAAAGAAATGAGATTCTCAAGATCAACAGTTGTCATCATTGTATATCATGCTTCGCAGACGCTCACTTCGCTTGTAAGATGTGCAACTCATCTGTTTCATGTTATTTGTAGAAATCTTTCTCATGCAAATCAATCATGTTTTGTAGAAATGTTTATATGCTACACTTTTAATCAGACAGCGAACTTTAATCATTCTTTACTAATTTGCTTGTGTTTCTCTTCTTTTAACAAAGTCTTCTTGTCAGCATATTACTCATGTATAAAATGTCTGTGTTTGAACGTTTGTTAAATGATATTAATGAGATTTTTGAGTTTACTCATATCAAACTTAACAAGTCTTGTGAGTTGCTTATGTCATAGTAATAAATATGCAGTTTTAACAAAATCTATCGAAAATAGGTTGTATACATTGCATGCAACATACATAGAGCATGATCTTTATGCTGATTTCTCTCTTAAACTTAAGAAATTACTTAAAGAGTTTTCTTGCAACAGATTTACAATTCAAGATGAATAAAATCTTTCACTGCTCAGATTTCAACAGTTTACTTCTTAAGCATGAGTTGCAAATGTTTTGTTTGCAATATGCATGTGTATTGCAGTTGATTTCTTCTTTAATCACATTGACATGCGCTACTGTTTTCTCAAGCTATACAGATGATATCTTTGACTAGAAATTGATTTTATCATTAAGACATTTGAGAGTCAGAGTTTAAGAAAGAAGTGAGATTCTCAAGATCAACAATCATCATCATTGTATATCATATTTTGCAAATGCTCACTTCGCTTATTAAATGTACAACTCATTTATTTTGCATTATCTGTAGAGATCTTTCTCATGCAAATTGATCATGTTTTGCAAAGATGTTTATATGCTACACTTTTAATCAGATAGTGTAGTTCAATTATTTTTTACTAATTTGCTTGTATTTCTCTTCTCTTAACAAAGTCTTCTCATCAACGTATCACTTATGTATAAAATGTTTGTATCTGAACATTTATTAAACAATATTAATGAAACTCTTGAGTTTGCTCATGTTGAACTTAATGAATCTCATAAGTTGCTTGTATCATAGTAACAGACATGCAGTCTTAACAAGGTTTATACATAGTTAGCATGTAAATTTAAAGAATGTTTGTGATTTAAGTTCTTTCTATTAATCATTCTCAACAGATCAAACACAAGAATGTTTTGTTTCAGTTCTTGTTATCATGACAACAAGATATTGAATTGAATGATTTTCATAAGCAATTTTTCTCATAATTCTGTGTTTTATTTAACTTTCTCATCTGCATGTAAATTGCTTATAATATGTGCATTGAGATTATTGAAGTCTGTGCAATCACGAAAACTCTGCATGCAATCAACGCACAGCGCTTTATCATCATGCAACATTTTAATATCATTCAAACTTTTAATAATCTTTAAACTTTACTGTAGCTAAACAGTAGATTCATAGTCAGCATTGCATACAGATGAGTTTCATCACTGATCTCAAAAGACATGAATCTGCAGCGCATTAAACAAAGTTGAGTTCAGACAGCATTGTTACACAACAATCATGTTAATCTCATGCAGCTTGCTTGAGATTATAAAGACTTCAAAGAACTTTCAAAACACAGTTGAGTTTAACTTTCACTTTTAATGAAGAGAACATGTAAATGATTTCTTTAAGAAATGATTCAGTAAACACATTGTTTACATTGATTTAATGAAGTTCAAGATTCTTCATTGTTGCAATGATTAAAAAAACTTGCAGAGTGTCAAACTTGATGATTGATGTAAAAGTATTTTCATAGTCAACTTCATGAATTTAAGAGAAATTTCTGACTATCAGTCTTGTCTTCAGTTTGTCAAAAGAATCATTGATATGCATTTTTAATTTAAAGACTCATTTGCTTGTCATAATGTTGATCTTTTTGAGTGATACTTCTTCTTGTCAGATTTCATTAATGACTAGCATCACAAGTTCTGCATTAATCACTTTTTTTCAAAGTTTTTCTTAAACTGAATTTTGCATTACATCTTTATAAATGTTCAACATAAGAATTCTTATTGCTTTAAAAGAATCAGATTCATTAATGTTGAATAATGTTTATGACATACTTATGTCAAAATCACTCTCATCATTATTAACTTTCTTTGTGATGAATCAGATCATCATAGCTTGCAAGATTTTAAATGCACATTCTTTCAGTTGTTGATTTTCGCTATCTTTTTTTCTCTTTGAAATGACTACATGCAGAAATGTTTGAGCTGCTGATTTAAACATGCTTAATGCAAAGACTTTTTAAGTGATTTGAACATTTACATGAACTTCATGCTCATCTGATGTATGTGACGTGATCTTAGAATTAAGTACATTCAAGTTGATCACAATAGTTTTCAATGCATCAGTTGATTTAAATGAAACATCAATCATGAAAGCATCAGATTTTGAAACATTAGTTGAAATGTTATTCTTTAATGATCTTTTCACAAATCTTCATTCTGAAAAAACATTAAATGTTTGCTTGTGAAGTTGCAAGTTCATGTTTTCATTCTTTTCATCTTCAATGAACTTGACAATGTGATTCTTGATGATTCAATTGAGATCTGAAACTCAGAAATGATATTACTTGTTGATATTTTTCACATATTTCATGAAGACATTGATCTGTCTCTGTTTATGAATTTGTCTCATTTATCTTCGATTGACAATGACTTAAAATCAACATATGAGTAACATTTGCATTTTCATACTCGTACATGATCAATTGAGAGTTTGATCTCAATGAATGTTTTCTTTAAAATCATGAGAACTTCGTTGATCAAGAATCTTGTAATGATTTAATTTCATAAATAAACATCTGTTTTTGCAGTTTCTGTTCAGAACTCAATGAAAAGTTCAGCATTCTTGATCATGATTTGCATCAAGTTTTCTGTGATGTATATAACTCTTTCAACTACTTCATTTTGAATCAACATGTGTGAAACAATGTATTGAGAAGTAATGTCAACTGATAAGCATCAATTATTCAAAATAACTTTAAGTTTTATAATGTTGTTACTGCATACTGAGAGAAGTTTGACATTGCTGTGAAGCTTTACATTAAGTTTTCATTTTCACAAAGCATCTGATGCATTGAATTGTTACTTCAAAGAAATGCATCAAGTCTTTCTGAAGTAATTGTCAATTATCTTTAGAAAGTATGATTTGTTATTGAGAAATGATGATAGTGATTCACAGATGTTTATGAAAATAAAAGTTAAGATACTTGTTTTTGATTGCTGACATTATGTTCTCATTTGTTAATGAACTTGATGAGCGCACATACATTCTTGTGACTATCTTTGATGAAAATAAATTTTTTCAAAGTGATGATTTTATGAAGTTGATGAAGCTTTGTTGATTCAAGATGAATGAAACAATGATGTTACAGTTTGTACAACTTAAAGCTTTTGTCATTTGCAAAACTAAGTTGATCATGATCAACTTCGATCTTGTTTTCATGATGAATCACATCAATGTAAGATGTGAAGTGATCTAGATTTATTGAATTGTCAAGATTCATTAAACTGTGCATCATTGAAAATGCTAATGAGACGTCATGCTGCATAGCTGATAGTAATGCAAATTCATCAAGATCGTTTGCAATTCTCTTTACTATGTAAACATTTTCACATTCTAAAGTTTCAATCATTTGCTTTTCTTGCTTGTCATGCATGTACAAATCTTTATCATCAAAACTCTCTTGCAGATCTTTCTTACACATTCTTCTTTCAGAAAGAAGATTCACTTCAAACTTAGAAACATAAAGAACAGAAAACAACTTAACTGAGTTTTTGTAATGATCTTGCATGACTGCTGTGTCACAGTGATTAACATACAATTTTCTCTTTTCAACTTTAATGATGCATCTTTTAATGCAAATTAAAAAATCACTAAAAAGTTAAAGTTGATCAGTCATATGTAAGAAAACATCAGAATCTGCAACTCAGTTGAATTCAGAAATTTTATTGACAATGTTTTTTAACAGAGCTGCAATATTCTTACTCTTCTCATTCTCATCTTTCTCATTATCATCAGAGATTTCAAAGTCATCACTTTTCACATTGTAAACTCTGTGTTTCTTGTGCTTACTCTTCAGAAGCTCAGTGAGAGTTTGAAAATCATCAACACTTTTGTGCTTTGTTTTGTCTTTATCTTTGCATTTCTTCACAAGCTTTTGAGCTGCAGACAGATGAGAACAATCGATTAAATAATGATCATCTTCACAAAGAAAACATTTTAAAAATCGTTGCAACTGACAACAATGCAATTGATTGCTGTTGAAGTCTGAAAGACTTTTGTAATGATGACTGATTTTGCATTTGTTCTGCTCATGATCAGTGCGCTCACATTCATTTCTTTGCTTAACTTATAACACAGTCTTTATTGTCTTCAATTGTGCTTTCTTCTCTTGTAGCTTTTAAAGTCTTTTCTTAATGTTTGACTTATTTTGCACATCAATGATATCTCAAATAATTGTATATTCATTTGACAGCAATTGAAGTAAAACTTGAAAGTGACATTTTGACTTGAATAAATTGCTTATGTCTTTCTGTGTTGCAATGATCTTTCAAGTCAACTTGACAAGATGTGTTCATGTTTTTTTAATGAAGATATTCATCGACATTCTGTAATCAATGAAGTTTATCAGATATTGTTTTTCAGTGATTTGTAGCTTCTCTTTGTATTTATAGCTCAAAGCATCTCAAATCTCTTTTGCTAACGTCTTGTCTGCAATATGTTCTTAATCATTAATGATGATGTAGATGATTAATTAATAATGAGCTTTCACATTGATCTTTTGACTTTCAAAGTTGAAAGATTAAATTTCGCTGATAATGTTGATGATGCTGTCAAATGTGTTTAAGTCAGACTTGTCTTCAATAATAAATCACAAGTCTTTCTCAATGAGTCATCTTTTCATAAGAGAAAATCATTGATCGCAGTTCTTGCAAGTGAGAATAAAGACAAATCATCATTTGATGAAAAAGTTATTGAAGTTCATGATGTGTAATGTAGACTCAGCTTGTTGTTAAAATTGAAGAAAAAAAATAAAGATATTAGATAAATTGATGAGTGAAGTGAAAAGAATTTAATCTTGTCAATGATAATGAAAGTTTATGCATTCTTTGATGCAATTAAGTATGTTTATTTGTTCACTTTCTTGAGAACTTGTAGTAAACTATTGACTTGATGTGAGTGCTTATTTATCTTTTTATGAGATGTGTAATAAGTTGTTGAATTTCACTGAACTTCTTTAAATCAGTGTACTTATTTGTCTTCTTGTGAGATGCATAGTAAGTGATCACTGATTGCTCATTTAAATAAATTTCATATTGAGTTGTCAAGCATCAAATGCTTAGAGTGTTTCAATTTAATTATGTTGAAAGTTTCTTGCTAATTGAGCTCATAATTTATTAAAAGAGTAGAATGAACAGTATCACATTTAATAGAATTTATCTAGATTATGAAGAAAAGTCACAGACTGCTCTATTTATATACTGTCATGCATGACAAAGTTGCAACATGCAACTTTATCTTTGACGCTAGTCTAGAGAAAGCTGCTAGAAACAAGTCTGACTGAATTCAGACTGAATTTAAAGCTATCACAATAAGCTGCTAGAAACAAGTTTATCATTGCACTTCTCAACAGATTTTTCAATTTATCAGATCAATGTACATGCATTGCAATCACATACACTGCGAAGACACAACACAGTTTTTACTCATATACATAAAATGACAGCAACGTCTTTGCGCACATGCTGCAACTCATATACATCACACACATATACATTGCAAAGACATGATTCAACTTTTGCACATTTACATGTCTGCATAATGCAGTAAATCGATCGATTTTTCGCTTTATTAAATTGATCATCGATCATTTAATGAAATCAGCTAAAACTGACTATAAGCTCATCAAGCTAGCATCAGTCAAAAATATCTGTTTAGTCAAGCTTTTAGCTCACAAGCTTTAATAGTCACTCATCAACAACTAATAGCTAGCTACAATCACTTATAGCTCTTGATGACAGTCATTTGCTTTTTATGCTCAAATAATACAATGCGCAATATGTATCATCTGATCAGTGTTTACATTCAGCGCTCATTATTATCAGTATGTGAAATTTGTAATCTGTGCACGTTTCTTGACAAATACTTATCACGTCATTATTTCATGATAGGTAAATTGAGATATTTTATTCAGATTTACCTCGTTGTTGTATTGAAACATCATGTTATGCACTGCTCAAAAGTTTTAGTTTCTTGAAGATAAGCTTGTGTATTTTATAATGTCTTGTATGATTCTTTATTCTTGCAAGCACATTGTATAAGTTACTCGCAATCAATAGAATTAAAAGCATCAAAGCAACTCACGATTATGTTCATTGTTCATATACAAAATATTCTACTACTATCACTTGAATTCTATATAATTGCTCTTACTTTCTCGTTGAATGTCAACATTGACATTCAATTTCTTCTCTACTTTCTTCAGAAAAATCTAATACTCGTCTTCAAACATCAATACACATTCACTTTCATTTGTTCTTTGATAATACAAAGTCTTAGTGTTTATCTTCAGCTGCTTGCGAAAGTTGTTGAATGATCAAGCGTAGCTCATCTTTCAATTATCTTTCATCTTCAATGTTCATAGTCAATATGTATCTCTGACTTCGTCAAGCGAAATCTGATCAGATTCGACTTCAATTGTGTCTTCAAATTCTTCAGATATTTATCTTGCATTAGTTATTACTCATTTCTATAGCTGAAAAATGAACGCTTACATCTGAATCATTCTTCTGATCTTGATTCTGTTCATCATTCAATATTTCCTGAAGTGTTTCATGTTCATCATTATTCATTGATTCTGATTGATTTGTTGTATTCTTTGTCTTTTCTGTCGCGATTTCTGTGTTGTTTGACTTTTCGAGCTGCGATATTTAATTTCTTATAAGACTAGAGACTTCATTCACAGAATACATCAATGAGTACTTCAAATTAGTGAAAGAAGAGAAAGAACATTCTCTGATGATTTTTCAAGACGCATTAATAGTCAGTAAATTATCTATCTGATTGCAATTGAATACGTTGTTTTCATAATATTCAACATGACTTACAACGCGTTCATGCAGCATGCTCAATATCAAATTTCTTCAAGTCTCAATTTGCTTTCATCAGCTCTTAATCATTCGCTTATGTATTACTGTTGCATATTAGTTAATCATTGTTCAATCATTTTAAAGATAAAGTACAAAAAAACATTGACAGTTGAGATGTTATACTCTTTACTGCAATCTCTTCTTATTTCTCGATCTTCTTCTGATTACTTGTTCATTCGCTGATGACATGTTGAATCGCGATTGCTATGAGTATCATGATTTCATCTTTCAGTTCAGCAAACATGATTCTTGTGTTTAATAGTTGATTAAAATTATAATCTTCTTGATTGAAAAATGAGATAGCAGTGATTTTCACAATTATCGAGGCTAGAAAACAGCATTCTTCAGACTAAGTATATGTCAGTCAACGCATCACGTCTGTGAAGATGTTTATCTTTTCAATATCAGAGCTGATGAAATTATCATTAACTAACAATCTGATAACATAGTTTAATGTATTGACTTTCTTGTAAAAGACATAATGATTCTTCACTACATCTTGAATCTGAAACATTATTTGTGCTCAATATTGTTCAATAGAATTATATAACTGTGTCTGTCAATCTATTAATGATATGACAAGATTTGAGTTACACATTATTCTTCAAGCTTCGTTTATTGTTGATCTTTTCATGACAAAGTAGTTCATTCGTGATCTGTGTTTTAATTAATGTGCGCGATCTTTGTTTCAGAAATTGTGCATAAGATTGCTCAAGAGAACTCATTGCAGCTCTGATCATAATGTTATGCTCTTTTCTAATTCACACGTCATAATCGTTATCAATAGAATGAGTTCTATGTATTTAAGCACATCGACATAAGCTGCAGCAAAGACTGTTCTCAATCATCATCTAAATTCTGCTCAAAGAATTTTTCTAAAGTTGTCATCTGAATCATCAATCTGTGCTGAGTTGTATCATGAAATCAATGCAAAAAAACTTGACGAAAATTCTGTTAATCTTTAAGACTTTAAGATTCGCTCATTGAGCTGAGAAGATGACGAGATTGATAACGACGAGTGAAAATGCTGTTTACGCTGATGCATTTTTTTCTTTGACAAGATGTTCTTGAAAAATCGAATGACTTTAGTGAACTATGTTGAGATCATATTAGCTGAGAATATACATGATGATATTGACATTGATTTTGCCTTCTTCTACAATCATTTTGCAGATCACTGTTTTTGAGATGATAAATCATCATTCAAGCTGTTCAACATGTCAAGAAACTTGTGTTCTTGTTTTTTAAATCTGAGTTCAGATTCTTTCAATAATATGTTGAAATTGTTACTTGCTTTCTCAACTCTTCTTTTGACACTTCGTTGATAAATGAACTAAACATGATTATTGAGTCAGTTAACTGCGTGTCAACGATCAGCAATGAAACTCATCTGTACGCAATGCTGACTACGAATCTACTGTTTAGCTACAGTAGAGTCTAGAGATTATCAAAAGTTTGAATGACATCGAGACGCTGCGTGATGATGAAGCGCTGTGCGTTGATCGCGTGCAGAGTTTTCGCGATCGCACAGACTTTGATAATCTCAATGTGCATGCTACAAGCAATCTGCACGCAGATGAGAAAGTCAAATAGAACGCAGAACTACGAGAGAAATCGCTTATGAAAATCATTCGATTCAGTATCTCGTCGTCGCGACGACGAGAACTGAGACAAAACACTCTCGCGTTTGATCTGTTGAGAGTGATTAGCAGAAAGAACTTGAATCACGAACATTCTTTAAATCTACGTGCTAACTACGTATAGATCTTGTTAAGACTGCGTGTCTGTTACTACGACATGAGCAACTCACGAGACTCGTTAAGTTCGACATGAGCAAACTCGAGAGTCTCGTTAATATCGTTTAACAGACGTTCAGACACAGGCATTCTATACGTAAGCGATACGCTGGCGAGAAGACTTCGTTAAGAGAAGAGAGACACAAGCAAGTTAGTAAAGAATGATCAAACTACGCTGCCTGATTAGAAGTGTAGCATACAAACATCTCTGCAAGACACGATTGATCTGCATGAGAAAGATCTCTACAGATAACACGAAACAGGTGAGTCGCACGCCTTACAAGCGAAGTGAGCGTCTGCAAGGCGTGATATACAATGACGACGACTGTCGACCTTGAGAATCTCATTCCTTCACTGAGCTCTGACTCTCGAATGTCTTGGTGATAGAGTCAATCCCTAGCCGAAGACATCATCTGTATAGCTCGAGAGAACAGTAGCGCGTGTCAATGTGATTAGAGAAGAAATCGACTGCGATACGTCTGCGATTCATGCTTAAGAAGTAAACTGTTGAAATCTGAGCAGTGAGAGATCTCGTTCGCCTTGAACTGTGAATCTGTCGCGAGAAAACTCTCTGAGTAACCTCTCGAGCCTAAGGGGGAAACCAGCATAGAAATCGTGCTTTATGTATGTTGCATGCAACGTATACAACATATTTTCGATAGACGTACGATGACTAGAAGTTTGACTGAATCGAAAGCTCAACTTCAAAGTTCATGTGCAAACGAAAATCGCGACAGTCACAAGAACGCTACACTCGTTATTTAGATTAATGAATAGCGAGTGAGAACTAAATGTCAAATCAGGAAAGCAGTTATATCTGACATGCATCACGTTTATTAGCGATTATGACGCCGAAATATGGTGAAATAATCAAAAAAGCTACTTAGTCAAATTTCGCAAACTGCAAAACGCTGCATTACGAAAAATTCTGAATGCGTTTCGAACATCATCAATAGAGACTATGCAAATAGAAGTCGAAATTTCGTCGATGAAGATGCGATTAGATCAAAAGTGCAAGAACTATGCAATTCAAATAGTTGAGTTATCGAAAAAACACTCTATCAGAAAAAGAACATTTATTTCGTACTCATCTCAATACTCTATCGAATTGAACCTAGATCTGAACGCATCGAAATATCTGAACTGAAACGAGACGAAGAAGAACTTATCTTGAAAAGTCAAGAAGTGCAAAGACAGACTCACGCAGATATATCGAATATTGAACAAAGTGCAAAAAACACTGAATTCAATAAAAGAAATCGAAATTCCTCACTTCAAGAAATCGTGAGGTCAAGAAATCGAGCATTTAGCAAGAATTCAAACCGAATTTGCAAAAAGCGAAACTCGCGAAACGGTCAATTCGCACTACAGGGAATTAGAAAGAATTATCAAAAAGGCGAAAAACATAGTGATGTATATCGACGCATCGCAAATTCGGAAAAAGATAGCAGGAATCGAAACAGAAACTGAAACAACAGTGATATTCACGCATGAACTCGTCAGATACAGCAAAGCGACAAGTGTTTACGACAAAATAATCACAACGGAAGCGAAACTGCAAGCTATTAGCGATGCAATCGCAATATGCAGCGAAAAAGCACTCAAAAACAGCGAAATTTGAGTGTACATGAACAGTCAAATGACTTTGCAAAGACTAAACGCAAAGAGCAACGTCAATGCGAAGTTATTCGATGACATACGACAAAACTTGACCAATTTACGTCAGAATCAGTGTCAAATTCGCATACAGTGAATATCGAGTCGCAAGAGCATTATTGGGAACGAAAAAGCAGACCAATTGATCAAAAGCGCTGCTCAAGAATTACTAGTTATTGACAACACGAAAGCAATCATCATAAGCTTTGTCAAAAAGCAAATTTGCAAAGAGGCGAAATTACAATGGTTAAATGCCTGGAAAAGCAGCATCAAGAAGGGAAACCAGTATCGAAAGCACATATTGAAGGTGAATCTAAGTCATAAATCACTAAAAGAGATGAGGAAAATCGATAGACTAACGTTTTCAATCTTTATTCAGCTGAAAATGAAACATGACTATTTCAAGAGCTATTTGCATCGATTATCAGAGAATAATTCGAACAAATGCTATGAAATATGCAATGCGAGGCAAACGTCAAAGCATTTACTGCTGAACTGCAGACATTATAGAGCAGAGCAGATAAAGCTTAAGGAAAAAGCTCAGCTCAAAAACACAGACACTATATTGACACTGTTCATCATCAAGATTGAAAGAATCGCAACACTAGAGTATTTGAAAAATACTCGAATTGCGACGAGAAAATGACTATTAGAAACGAAAGAGTAGAACGCGAAGAGTGCGAAGAAACAAAGGAAAACGAAAGTACGATGACGAGAGTTGAGTGAGAGCGCTTGTATGCGCAAACTATCGGTGTGATTGATCAACGAAAAGATATAAAGCAGCGACTTTAGCCAGATTACATGTAACTTAGCATACATACAGCGCCTAGACAGTGTCATAGTCATAGGCTGCATGCACTTAATGAAGAAGAAAAGAAAAAAAAAAACTGCGTGTCAACAATTCATAATACATGCTATGCATCTGACTATCAATTGCAGTGTTCAAGTTCTTCTTGTTCTTATTACTTGTTATGACAGTTCACTTAAAAGACGATGCAAAATAATGATTAATACATGATGAACTAATGAATGCAATCAAGTTCTGAGATAAAAGGGAAAAAAAGTGAAGAAGAAAAAGACACAACATGTACTTGAATATATACAATCTCTGAAAGCGTGTAACTTTGTTGTTGTTAACATTACTATGTTCAATTATTGACTGAGAATGAATAAATTAGCATCTTAGTGTTTATTTACTCTGTCAGATTCATGTTCTAACTTCGTTGCATTGAGATTATGATAATGTTTTCATGATTTACTCAAAAGTGTAAATAGATTTGAAAATTTGCAATAATTTATCATTGCACATGCAAACTGAGAATGCGAACTGCGAATCTTATTGTCGAAGAACTCTGAGCTTAAGCTGACTATCAAAGATAAATTTAAGGGAAAATTCAATAAATTATCTTTACACATTATGCAAAGTGAGAATGTGAACTGCAAATATTATTGCTGAAGAACTCTGATTATCAGAGATAAATTTCAAGTGATTTATGATAAATTTATCTTTGCATGTGTGAACTGAGAATGTGAACTGCACATTTTATTGCTGAAGAACTCTGATTACTTGAGATAAATTTCAAGAAATTTACGATAAATTTATCTTTGCATGTGTGAACTGAGAACGCGAACTGTGCATTTTATTGCTGAAGAACTCTGAGTCTCACTCGTCACATGATCAAAACTTGATGTACATGATGTCACAGTTAGATCTAAACATGCAGTTTGCTCTTCATCACGCTTGATAACTTTGTAAATGAGAATGATGAATGAAGATGTACAAGAAGAATCATGATATCTTTCATCAAGTTCATTTTCATCGTATCATGCTTGACGAAGCTCAGATCATCAAGAATCATCTGTTTCAGAACTTTATAGTCTGCAGAGATCTGATGAAAAAGCATCGTTGAATAATTAGAATTGAGTAAAAGAATTCTTCTCATTCTTCAAGTTTCTTTACGTTTTACATACAGAAACTGTTGAGATGTTCAAGAAGAATTTCGTTGATTCAAGTAAGATACAAAATAAGATGAATAATGTCATTTATGTGAATGAAGTTGAATCAGCTGAGTTGAGTGCGTGCATGCATGCATGCATGCAGTGTGCAAACGACGTGTTCGTTGCTGATTGAAAAGTACTAGAAAGTGAGAAAAGAAGAAAAGTGAAAAGAAGATAGCGATGTGAAAGAAATGATGTGTCAAAAGAAGAAGAAAAAAAGAAAAAAAGCTTAGATTCATGAAATCACAATCAATCTCTTTCTCACTCTCAATTCACAACTTCTCATCGCTGATGTTTTCTCATTAACATTCTCATTCTTCTCGCTCTCATTCATCAGAATAAACGACTTTTTATTCTTTTCAACATTTATTGACTTAAACAGTTGCATCAACTTCATTAAGCTCAGCTGATTCAGCATCTTGATGTCATCAATGATGATGTCAATGATCTTACACTTGCTGTTCTGCAGCATCTGCAGTTTCTTGTCGACGCTGTTCTTGACAACAAGATGAGTGATGATGATTTTGAAGAATTAATTGATGCAAAAAACGTGACAGAAGACTTGTTGTTTCACGCTGCTGTTTCATCACAAATCAACGCAAATAACATGTAAAATCAGTTTCTCATTGACGCTGTTCTAAATAATATGATGAGTGATGAAGATTTCAAAGAACTGATCGATGCAAAAGATGTGATAAAAGACTTGTTATTTTATGCTGCTGTTTCATCACAGATTAATGCAGATGATGCGCGAGATCATGATGAGATTAAGCTTGATGTCATTGCATTTGAGAGAGATGATCATGATTTTCATGATTGAATCGTTGCAAAATGTAATGATGACATGATTGCAAGCTTTCTGATTTATTTTGTCGTGATAGTTGACAAAGACTCAGTCACGCTGTTGAAAAAAATGACTCAGCACTTTCATGCTGTTTTGCAATTAGCTTGTTCTCAAGTCAAAGAATTCATGACATGATGAAAGCTTACAGCATGTGAAACTAAATGAAGATGATAATCTTCTTGTTCAACTTCTTCGTCAATCACAGCTTAATCTGCATTTACATCATTGTCATTTTCAAAGACAAAAGAATTGAATTGTTGAAATTGATTTATTTGAGATCTTGTTCAAGATCTTTGCGAGTGCATGAAAAAGTTCTCTCACTATCTTCAACATTCATTTGCAATTCTTTTAACTCGTTGCATAATTGAAACTTAATGTAAATGCTGTTGCAATCTAAACATGCAGTTTGCTCTTTGTTATGCTTAATGACTTTGTAGACGAGAGCGTTAAAATACTCTCTGCAATAGACATGAAAACAGCTGATTACTCAGAATTCATCTGAAGAATCGCGACATTTGTGACAGAGACTTTTATTCTTGAAATCATCATTAATATTCAAATTCAATTCTCAGTCTATCATTGAATATACTCTTACACTTGTAGTTCTGTTCTTGAGTTCTGCTTGCATCTTTCTATACTTTGTGATAATGAAACAGTTTACATTTCGCACTTCATGAGAAGATAGCTTCGTACACAGCGTGTCAAATCAATTCATGAATGATAGTTATTGAATCATGAGCACAGTGAGAAGTTTATCAAATCTTTTGATGATTTTCTGTAGATCATCGTTCATCTTAACACTCTGCTTGCATTTTAGAACATTAAAGATTGATCTATTCATGACTGCATTAATTTATCTAAGTTCTTTAACATTGACAGAAATCTTGTTTCATTAACAAAATTGCTTGCAATCTTCATTCAAAGAAGTAATTGTGCTTGAACAAAAAGTCTGTAAAGCAAACATTGCAGATGACAATCTCATCACTGAAGATTTTGACAAAGACTGAGCAATGTTTACTGAGAAATTTCTTGACAATCAAGTGTCTCTTTCATGAGTGTCAATCACTTCTTCTTCATGAAATCTTCGTTGCTAAAGAGCAAGTTTTCGCTGATGATGTATCAAAGACTTTGCTTTAAAACTGAAATGTTGCAAATATTGTTAATTCAAAAAGTAATAAAACTTTCATTCATTGATCATGAAATCTTCTTCACAAGCTTGTATAGCACAGACATGATCTTTGCTGTTAATGAAATCAGAGCATCAATGCATGCTTTCAGTTATTCTTCTATTCTTCTTGAATTTTCGTTCTCAAGTTCTGCATGCTTGTAATCTTCTTCAATCTAGTTATTGCATCTCTTTTCAAGATCTTTTATGATTGCAGTTTGCAACGTTTGATTAATGACTCAAGCATATTCTCAGATGTTGAAGTAGCGAAGATTAATTCTACTACTTTCAAAGTCAGTGAATGAATTAATATAGTTTTTACAATTTTCTAGTTACTGATTTGAAGAGAGTCAATCAATGATGAACTGAAAGCAACAGCAGTTCTTTGCTGTCATCTCTATTAACACAGTCTGTCAGCATCGCTCATTTTCAATCTCAATTCATCTCATATTTTCACTGTTGTAAAGAATTCTATTCTTCATCACGTTGTAAATTTTCTTCTTGATCAATAATCTTTTGTACTTTTTGAATTGCATGTTCAGCAGATTGATCTCTTCTTGTCTTTTATTCATAGTTAAGTGAATAGAACTCATCAATGATGTTTAATTATTTGATTTCTTCATCATCAGCAACGTTGTAGCATTTCACAACATCAATGATAGTTGATCAGCATTGTCATCTTTAATCTCTTCTTGCGACTTTCTTTGACACTGAATGTTTTCATGTGTTTATTCTCAATGTTGTGCTCTTCGTCTTTTGTTGTTGTTTAGTCACTGAGTCATGATCATCAATGTCTTATGCAGTCAATTCTGTGATATGCTTTCAATCTCTTTGTCGAAAATGATGATAATCTTTGCAATCATCATTCAAAGCTTTTTCTTTATCAGTTTACTATCAAGTTTTATGTCATATATCTTCAAAGATATCATCATCTTCTTCATTATCATTATGATCTCACTTCATTTATCGTCATCGATCATTAAGTCTTTCTGCATCATCTTTCTGATTCAGTTATGTTGCTGCAATTCATTGTAAAAGATCATTGAAGATTTCATACTGAACATGTTGATTTTTCTTATGCAACAGAATTGCAGTGAGTCTTGAAGAGCATCAAAGACTTAGAAGAAACATGAATGCAATACAGATGCAATGTTGTCTATGCAACAAAGAATGTGCAGAAATGAGATGCTGTTATTTCAATTTTAAGACAGACTAATGATTTCTATTACACTTGAATTCTATGACTATCACAAAGTGTGATCACGAAAGCTGTGTTAATAGTTAAAAGACTTGATGATAATAATTTGATGAATATAAAAAGACGTAGCTTTAATTATGTTACAATCACGTTGTGAGTCTTGCGTGAATTTGATTCTAGTGATCTCTAGAATATCTAGAAAATACATTGCTAATGTAAAAACAGAGTAAGAAATGATAAATTATCATTTGATAAGATAAATCATCTGAATAATCAGAATAAAAAATGATAAATTGTCATATTTCTACAACAGTGAAAATATACACATGATGTTATTTTTTTCGCATTTTCAATATTTTCAAAACACAGCATCTTATTACTTATGTCATCATGTTTATGCTTCTGCTGTCAACGATTACTTCTTTTGACTGAAATAACTAACAACGACTCACTGATAACAGTTAACAGATTATGAAGCAAAAGCATTAAACTAAAGTCTTTCACACAGTCTTTACTATCTGATTATTCTCTCTCATCTTCTCATCACTTCTTTCTTTTACTTTACTATCATCATATGTATCATTTTGAAAAATCTGACATCACGTTTGATGATTCTTAATAAGTCTCTCAACATTAAATTTTGAAGTATAAAATCAATATGCTTACGTCTTCTTCATAATTTGATCATATTTATTAATTTGAAAAAAAGTCTGCTGTTTCATTCAGATCATATAGTTGAGCTTCATCAATATCACTCAAAACATATGATGAAGAGTGTAATCTGTCTTTAAAACTTCAGTAGTTTCAATCAGAATATTGAAATCAGAATCATTCTCTTTCATGTCTTGAAAACTATCAATCAAGCTTTGTTGATTTTCAAGACTTAGATCATTATAAAAGAATGCAACGTTCATTTCACGAATCTTGATAAGATACTAGCTCGTTGTTAGTAAAGAAACAAATATACTCAACATTCAACAAGTTGAAAACATCATGTATGATGCAAAACATAGAAATTATGATTGAGAGAATTCAAATAAACGTATCAATCAGATGATCTTTGCTATGATTGAAGAGAAGAACATTATCAGAATTCTCTCTCTCTGATCATCTTCAATGACTATAGATTTGTTCAATATCTTCATGACTTGCTGTAACTTGCTGCTTGATTCATACAGTTTCTTGATATTATCATCGTAGAGACAGTTATCAACAACTGTCAATCATTTATTACAAACAAGTTCAGTTCAGATAAACATCAAATCATGCTTTGTCTTCAATTCAACAAGATATGAAAATGTAATACACAGTCTCATCTATCATGAAATCTGAACAAAGTTGAAGAAAAAAAACATAGACATTGATCTTTTCTTGTCATTTAATATTCAGTCATTAACACATACTTGCAGCTCTTCTTTTACACTTCTTGCAATCTTGTTCTCAAGTTTCGCATGAATCTCTTTATACTTCTTGATAATCAAACAGTTTACATCTTGCATCTCATGAGAAGATAGCTTCATGCAGAGAGTATCAAATCAATTCATTGATGATAAACGTTGAATCATAAGAAGAGTGAGAAGTTTATCAAATTTTCTTGCAATTTTCTGCAGTTCATCATTCATCTGTACATCATGCTTACATTTTAATGCGTTGAACATTGATTTGTCTCATGACAGCACTTTCTTTGAATCACTTGACTTTAAAATATGTTCATTCTTTCATTCATCAGAACACTTCAGAATCTTTACATAGTGATTTAAATCATCTGACAAGATCTCAAAAAATGTGTTTGAATAAATTCACAGTACAAAGTGCATGCAATGTTTGAATACTCGTAAAATGCTTATGATCTTAAAATTTCTGCTCTTCTTCATGTGAAATTCATTTCTTAGTATTTGATCTCAACATGTTCACAAATCATACAAAGTTATTCTTCTTTTACTTTTGTTGATTTCATTTCAAACATCTCTTTGATTAACAATAACACGCTTTACATGTATCTTGTACGACTTTGATTCAGTCAGCACTACAAGTTGTTTCTGTTCTTTTATGAAAGTTGTCACTGTCACGTCGATCTTATTCTCATCTGTTTCTATCTTCTTTCAATCTTGAAACAGCAAGCAATCTTTTAAGAGAAGCTTGTTCTTTTCAGAGCAATGATTCACATACAGTTTGATGTCAAGACATGACACAGATATCAATGTCTTTGCGAATTCACTCTGTCAATTCAATATCAAGATCGAAAACAGCAAAATCAGAATCAATTTAAGATTTGACTTTAGCATTACTGTAAAACTGCTCTTCACGCAAAAACAGATCATTGATCATGACTTGTCTGATGAACATTTCATCTTGAGATTCTGAGAAAATTTCTGAGATTCAATGAGCAGATGTTTATCATCAAGCTTCTCACAAGAGAGACTGACTTTCATATGAGCAAGATGAAGTCAACACTTCATCACTATCAATTTTATGACTTGAATGATCTGCAAATGAAGAAAAGTAAGTATGTTATTCTGTTTGTAGCTTCAAGAAGCAAAGAAGACTTATCTTTCTCATTTTTATCTGATTGCATTGAAATTCTTCATGTTGAATCATTCTCTCAACATGAAGTTATCAATATATTCTCAATGCTTGTATGAGTAGTAGAATTCATATCATATTCTTTATTTACATATTTCAATCTGCATCTGCATCTTTAATGATTTTCTTATTGTTGATGTCTGTACAGCTTAGATCGCGTTTTCAAAACTGCAAGACTTTAAGAAATATATTCTCGTTCATTTGAATGCATGCTTGTTGTTTCTGCAGATCTTTGAATCTATATCATGAAGTTAGCATGTTTTACTACATGATTGCTTTGCATTCACACTTACGTCTGAGTGATATGAATGAAGTTGATGATGAAAGGCAGATCAATGTGCTCTTGATTGTATTTCATCACTTCTCTCATGTTCAAGTTCTCATTAGTTGTCAAAGAATCTGTTGTTGAAGAAAGTGACTCATTGAGACTGACAGTCTTGATGATGTTAAGAACTTCAAGAGTCATCATCAAAACATTGAGATGAACTTCTTTGCAAAGCTTTCACTTCTTTGTGATGAGTTGTTCACTCTCATCTTCTGATGAAATCTTGAATGAAGTGAAGTTATTTGTACTTTCAACTGCGCTGCTCAAACACTGCACGAAATTCTCATGTTCACTTCTCTTACGTTTTTCTATAGCTTGAACTTGAAAGATGTAGTAGAATATTTTCTTCTTTGTCATATTTATCAATGCAGCATGAAAGTTGACTGCATTTCTGATCTCAACTTTTTCAAAGTTCTTGACTTCATAGATAATTTTCTTCTTTTCAAAGTTGAACATTGTCTCACTAACAAGCTGTCTTTGATAGTTATTGAAATTGATGTTCTTCAGAGTTGAATTGCTTTGCTTTTCATTCGCTATAAAAAGCTGTGAATGATGAATCATCTTATTATTCATCATATTGTTTAAAGTCAAGTTTATGTGATCAAAGTCAATCATCGTCAATAAAATGAATGATGAAACTGAGCTGAGTTGTGCTTGCTCAATCAGATGAGCAGATAGAGCTCTTTGTCTTTATGCTCGTTGCTTTATCTCTCTTCTTACTATTTATTCATCTTACTCATTTTATAAAACATGCATCTTTTCATGTTACTTAATGATCTTCTATCAAAGAATGTGAAAGTTCATTATTTATAATGATTGCAATCTTTCTGACTGTTTCTTTCTTGATTTTATTATCAAGTGATGTTTTGAGTAATTCTGCATTTCTCAACATTTGTTTGATGTATATCTTCAATGCATCATACTTGTTGTTGTCAATGTTAAGATCTTGAGTGATCATCATCTTGATTTAATTCGATGAAATCTCATCATAGTTGAAGTCTGCTTGCGTATCTGAAATCAACTTGAATCTTCGTGACATATTGAAAGATTAGCAGATACGCAAACATTGTCATCAGTTCTGAAAATTTCTAGAAGTCATACAATAAAATGTAAGATGATTACTGTCATGATGTTGAAAAGTAAGATAAAAGTACATGTGACATTTTCTTTATTTTGAATCACTTACAGATTTCACTACATGTTGATAACAGATGATGTACACACTGAGCTTTGCAACAGATAAAGTGAAAGTGCTTATCATGACAAAGAGTATCAGAAGAACAAAGAATTGTGAGTTGATAAGTTAAAGATGAAGCAAAGATCAACTTTCATTCTCATGTTGCAAATTGTGTTAAGTGAAAGCAAATTTACTCACAACACACTTTGATAACAAATTATCTGTATTCATCTTTTCATCAATTTGAAGAGTACTGCACATTAGATTCTTTCTATATAAAATGATTTCTAATATTCTACAGAGTTATCAAAGCGCAGTGTTGAGATCATGCCTAGAATCTAATCACACTGCAACGAGATAGTGCGTAGCTGAATAGAATGTTTGATCAATAAAGATAGCTATAACTAGAATATTAAGAATACAGAAGAAATCAAAGAAGAATTTCGAGCTGTATCTATAGTAGAACAAAACAAAGAGAGCAAAGCAGATTTGCTCAAGTATCGAAAGCGCTAGAATAGAGTGTTGAGACTAGAAGTTCAACATGAGTCAAAACCTCTAGAGCTTGTTGACTAGAAAACTCTATTCAATCTCGACACACTCGTAACATTATCTTCTTCTCTTTAAAAGTCATGTCTCTATGACTTGTAATGTAGTTCATAGCACTGACGTAGAGTTTTGATGCCTGCCTTTCTATCAATCTTTCTATTGATTCAAATCAACTCGTCAAATGTCTATTGTAGCAGACTCACTATGTGAAATAAAGTGATCATTGAAGCAGACTCACTAGTTGCATGTGAACGCGAGGTAGATCAATTCACTGATAGGTCGAGCGATGAGAGTAGATAGATCATTGCATTAACGAAGAGTGTCATTGAAGCAGACTCACTAGTCAACTGACTCATCAAAGAGATCAACTTTTGACTTGTCATTGTAGCAGACTCACTATTTGCATGTGAACGTAGAACCAGATTCACTGATAGGTAAGACGATGAGAGTAGATAGATCATTGCATTGACGAAGAGTGTCATTGTAGCAAACTCACTATGAGAATGTCATTTGTAGTAGCAGACTCACTAATTTGATCTGACAACACAGATTGTTTTGACTCGTCTGATTCATGAGCTTGGTTCGAGGCGAAGAGAGAAAGAGATGAGTTGAACAGCTTATTTTCACTCGTCTGCTTCACGAGAATGAGTTGATTTCAGAGCAATTCACGAAGATTCTTTATCGTGATTCTCTTAATCGAGTGAACTGTGCGTACTTAATGAGCGATAGATTCTCTAGCAATTCAAACAGTCTCGTCGTTGATTCTATTGACTCTCTGATGTTGTTCTGTCTTTCGATTGCATTGATCATCAGGTAAAACAAATTTCTTTATACTCGTTTCGTTGTTCATCGAGTAGCTTGAATGAATAATGAAATCAATATCGTGTGGTAAACAAATTCTTAATATAATGTTGAAATCGTGCCTAGAATCTAATCACACTGCAGCGAGATAGTGCGTAGCTGAATAGAATGTTTGATCAATAGAGATAGCTATAACTAGAATATTAAGAATACAGAAGAAATCAAAGGGAAATTTCGAGCTGTATCTATAGTAGGGCAAAACAAAAAGAACGAAGCAGGTTTGCTTGAGTATCGAAAGCGCTAGAATAAAGTGTTGAGGCTAGAGGTTTAACATGAGTCAAAATCTCTAGAGCTTGTTGACTAGAAAACTCTATTCAATCTCAACACACTTGTAACACGCAGAGACTATGATTATGATATACTAGCTGATTGAGCATTTTGTGAAAGCATTTCAAATTTACAATAATTTACCTCAAATCAATGATAATTTAGAAAAATTTGCTTTCAACTCACAAATTTCAAAATAAATATTGAAATGTGCAAAGCATTTCAAATTTACGATAATTTATCTCAAATCGATGATAATCTAGAAAAATTTGCTTTCAACTCACAAATTTCGATGAGATGTGCAAAGCATTTCAAATTTACAATAATTTATCTTAAACTCGCTGTAATTCAGAAAAAAGTGCTTTCATCAGAAAGCTTCGAGTAAAAAAGAACAAATTGCTTAATCAGAAGTAAAACAAAAGTTATTGCTTCTACTACTATATCAGATCTCATTAATTTCTGATTATTCTATTCTTTGTATTGCATGCTATTCTGACATTTCGTAGTTTAACATACTTGTATCAACAGAAATACTGATTAGAAATAGCGACAGCGCGATACAATTTGTCAAATACATCAATCAATACTTTTTGTTATCTCTCTCACTACAATCTACTTCATCAAAATCAGCTTCAAGCATGAAGTGAAACTGTTGTGCATGTGAAATAATATTGAGAATCATATGAGATCTGATATATCACTTTAATCACTGTTCAACGCTGCAAAATGACATGCAGTTCTTCGAGAAATATTTAAGAAAAGAGAACTCAGCAGTCAATGAGTATACAGATACATGCAAATACTCTCAGACTAATTTATGACATGAAATGATCACGATGAATGATACTGACATTTCTGACTTCGAGCAAAGTACAGAAGAAAACGTAGAAGCTTCAGATGATCAGAAGCATTTTCGAAATTCAATTGCATAAATATCACTTGATTTCAAAAGATTTATTAATTCATTATGTACTTTCTCATTTATCAAAGTAGACAATAATGATGAGATGAATGATACAAAGAAACAAAGCATCAATGAATTGCTAAAACAATATATCAGACTCATAAGAATCATTTCGAACTACAGTAAACTTGAGCAAGATTCATGATCATATTTAGATGACAGTTTTCAATCAGAGTGACTTTTCTTTTCAAATGAGAAAGATTTTTCTCTTGCACAGTGATTTCTGAATGTGAAAGTCAGTAGCGAAGATATTAATTAATACTTCAAGATCTCGTTTCAGAAGACTCATCATGCTGATTGTATCTTCAAGAATGCAAATCAATTTAGAAGCATTCTACACAATATATCTCATGAAATATCTGATGATAGTTGATTTGAAACATCTTTGAAGATCTCATCAATGAACTCAGAGATTGAAACAGATATATTTAAGATTCAGTACAGAAACATGATAAATGTCTTGAAATTTCTCTTGAGACATCATTCATTTGTAAGTAATCTGAAATATGCATCAATCAAAGTATACAACGTCAGTGAAAATCGAATGTACACGAAAATGCACATTGATATCTGATGATGAGATACGCAAGCACTGATCTCTGAAGATGACACTATAGTTTCAGTACTGTTAACTACAAATAAAATCATGTTAACTCAACATCATGAAAATAAATTCGCATGATCTGTATATATTATTGTTGATAATCTGAATCAAGCAACTTAAAGAAAGCAAAATAAATCTAGTGTTATACTATTAAAGTTTATTTCTTCGACTAAACATGCAAATGAAGATCTGAAACATGAGTTATATCATTGCTCACTGAAAATAATATTAAAACGTGAATTTAAACTGTTTGATTGAATGAAGAGTTTTTCTTGCTAACGTTTTCATTCTTTAGCACTTGAGAAATTAATTAAAAGAGAATTTCATGTTCGCTGTATGAATAATTATACTTGACAGTGTTTTTCTATTATCGTCGAATTTATAATTAACTATGAGAAGCAGATCACTATTACGAAAATCAAAAATGAAGAGCAATGCACTATATATCATGTTTCATCAAATCAACGCAATAATCTGCAGATAATTTGAGAAGCTTAAACACATGAAAGTACATTGACTCAAATTAAACATCAAGAAAAGAATTCATGCTTTAAAGCAAATATCAAGTGCAATGTTAAGTGAGTACACTCAGTGCAAAACTTTGCCTAAAAACATAAACTTGTCAATATTCACGTCATCATGATGATTAACATCTTGCATCAGTTATTGAAGAGCACAGTGATGTATTTAATTCAATGACTTGAGATGATCATCAAGAATATAACATCGATGATCAGTCTTAAAAGAAAGCGTGATTCACAGACAATTGCAGACACAACACATGACGTGCAATTAAATCAAAGATTTTGAGTAGTTCTTTTATATTCAGAACTAAGACGTTTTCACGACTTTCTATTCATGAAGCAATGAATTGACGTTGAACAAAAGATAACAGTGCATCAGCTTATTGCAATTGTCACTTCACTATTGATTAGAAAAGCATCAAATGCGCTGTACTGTGCTCAAGCTCTTATGAACTTCGTGATAATGACTCAATATCAATTGCATGATAATGAGTCTCTGCGTTACATGAACAACACAATATACAAAATTAACGTCTTAAAAAAGTATTTAAGCAGTTTTGACATGATGAAAACTTTAACTATCTCAAGTTTCATGTGATCTCTCATTATATGAATTTTATTTAAAGATATGAAGATGCAAATGATTTTGACACATCTTACATGAAGATTGTACATAAATTTCTGATCAAAGATTATTATGATCTTACAAATAAGCGAGAGAACTTTCAAATGCAAATATTGCATCACAATACTTGATGAGTCAATATGTTAATAATGAAAGATATCATTCTTCATAATCTAATCACGTTCAGATCAGAGATTAATGAGAGAATAAAAGTCATGATTACAAAGTCTTCTAAAAGTCTTGATTTAACGCAGCTTGAATAAGATTTGTCAGAAATGAATTCAAATCAATGATGAAACTGATTTAATAATTCTCGATTCTGATACATTACTTCTGAAATAGCGAAGATGATACATATTGAGAGTTTCTTGAATGAATTGTCGGTTTTTATAAAAGAATCTCGACGCAAGAAATCAGAAATAAAGTCAAACAAGTATTAAATGAATTGAAAAGAAATTAACTTTTTCTGAATAAATGATTACTTCATTTCTGTTCATGCATTGATTGAATGCTGAAGATGCAAAGATAAAGACTCAACAGACTCTGAGAAGCTTATATTGAAGTGAATTCGATGTGCTTCTGCATGACAGAAACAAATGTTGAATTAAAGACGTGACTACATTTATGTTCAAGAGTATGCTGAGAATGATCAAGAGAAATCTGACATAGTTGAAGCTTTGAATGATAGACTGATAAAACAGTTGCAAATTATAATCACTGTTCATGATTCGCTTCGTCAAGATGACAATGAGAAATCTGTGTAATACTCAAGAGCTTTAATAAAATTGCTAAAGCTCAAAAACAATGAAGTACTTGATGCTTTACATGATATGATAGAAGTTGAGCAGTGATTGAAGAATACTGTCAAGAAGTCTCAATATCTTGAGTGTCAACAATTTTACAATATGAGTACTATACTATGAAGTGCACATCTAATATCAACTGAAAGCAAGAAGTTCTTTTACGTGAATAATTACATCAACTGAGATATATTCAACATTTTATATGAAGAGAGTTTTCTGAAAAAGAAAGCTTGAAAGACGAACGAGCTTGCAAGCTTAGACAGACGAGAAAAGACGAAATTCACTTAATAATAAAGAAAGTTCAACATTGTGTAAGTTGAGGTAAATTAAAGTAAATTGAGATAAATTGAAGTAGATTGAGATAAATTAAAGAAAATGAATGAAAAGCATATAGTCACGTTGAATGAAGCATATATGAATGGTCAAAACATTTCAGTCGATAGCGTTTAATCATGACTATGATGACAGAGTATTGAGAATGAACAAGTGACTGAAATTTCACTATAAAGATTTGTAAACAATGAGATTGATTGTGTAGCAACTAGCAATATACAAGAACTTACATAGTTCAAATGATGAGAAAATCTAAAATTAATTAATCTATTAATCATAATGTCTGCTCATTCATTGAACGAAATTTCTACTTACTTTATGCATTCTTCAATGCATCTGATGCATTACATATAACGTCTGTCAGTAGAAGTTCACAACTTGTTGAAGAGAGCTGTAAATTTTCAAGATAATGTTCTCTTTCTATGTACACTAGCACTCTTTTCTTCTATTAATATCTTTTCTGTCATTGAAAAAGAATGTTTCGAGTGAATAAAAGCTTCAATTCAATTTTTCAAGCGAAGAATAAATTTGATGACGAGTTTCGCGTAGATGATGATTTCGATGAAATGTCATTTCTTCTCAGTATCAAATGTTTGAATCAAATTATTATATATATTTATTGAAAAAATAGAGTGAACAGTATCACATATGATGAAATCTGTCTAGATTGTGAAGAGAAGTCACAGACTGCTCTATTTATATACTGTCACGCATGACAAAGTTGCGACGCGCGACTTTATCTCTGACGCTAGTCTAGAGAGAGCTGCTAGAAACAAGTCTGACTAAATTCAGACTAAATTCAGAGCTATCACAATAAGCTGCTAGAAACAAGTCTGTCATCGCACTTCTCAACACTCTCACTCGATGCTTGCGAGTTTCTCAGCTCTCACTGCTTTTCAATCTCAGTTGTTCAATGAATCTCTTGAAGTTCTGTCGAGGTAGTGACTTGATCAATTCGTCTGCTATCATATCTTGACTAGAAACGAAGTTCACTGAAATCTGATTCTTCTTGTGCAGATTTCGAATGTGATGATAAGTGATGTCAATGTGCTTCGATCTTTCGTGAATATGAGCATTCTTAATCAGCATAAGAGATGCTTGATTATCTTTCTTGAGCTGTGTGAGTGAGACAGATTGATGAGTAATCTTCTCAAGAATATCAACGCAACTGTGACTGATGCTCAGATACTTTGTCAGATTCATGTTCTTGAGCACTTGACTAATTCATAGATCTTTCTTGACGCAGGTTGATAAAGTCATGTACTTTGCCTCAATGATCGATGTGACAACGAACTTTTGCTTTCGACTCATTCAGAAGACTGATTCTTCATCAAGCATGTAAATGTAGACGAGAATCGACTTGCAATCTAGTCTATCTGAGACGTAGTCTGAGTCAGAGTATTCTACTAACTTCATGCTTTTACTGACTTCGTACGTGATGTCTAGATCAATGATGAAACGAACGTATTGCATCAACTTCTTCAAAGCGTGTTCATGATGTTCTGCAGAATCGCTGAGATATTGACTTAGTCGATTGAGAGCAAAAGCAATGTCGAGACGAGTGTGAATTGCAGCATACATGAGACTTTCAATGACTTGTTGATACTCATGCTGATTGATTCTCACGTCTTCGAGTTCAGCTGAGCGAAGAGCATCATATTCATTCATTGAAAGATCTGTTGTCTTGTGCTTATCTTGTCTCATGTTGAGTCTTTCGAGAACGTCATGAAGGTAGTGAGTTTGATTCATTCGTAAGGTTCGTGCCTTTCTGTTGCAAGTGATTTGAATGTCAAGAATCTTCTTCATTTCTCTCAGATTCTTGACTTTGAAAACACATTGAAACTCATGCTTAAATCATTTAATGTTGCTCAATGATTTGAAGATGATGACTATGTCATCAACGTATAGTAGCAACATGATTTCTTTTGACTCATGAATCAAAAGGCATGAGTCTGCAGCGCATTGAACAAAGTCGAGTTCAGACAGCGCTGTTACACAGCGATCATGTCAGTCTCATGCAGCTTGCTTGAGATCATAAAGACTTCGAAGAACTCTCAGAGCACAGTCGAATCTGACTTTCACTTCTGACGAAGAAAACATGTAAATGATTTCTTTGAGAAACGATTCAGTAAACGCATTGTTTACATCGACTTGATGAAGTTCGAGATTCTTCATTGTCGCAATGACTAGAAAGACTCGCAGAGTGTCAAACTTGATGATTGACGCGAAAGTATTCTCATAGTCAACTTCATGAATTTGAAAGAAATCTCTGACTATCAGTCTTGCCTTCAGTTTGTCAAGAAAATCGTCGACGTGCATCTTTGACTTGAAGACTCATTTGCTTGTCACGATGTTGATCTTTTTGAGCGACACTTCTTCTTGTCAGATCTCATTGACGACTAGCGTCACAAGTTCTGCGTTGATCGCTTCTTTTCAAAGTTTTTCTCAAACTGAGTTCTGCACTGCGTCTTTGTAAGTGTTCGACGTGAGGATTCTTATTGCTTTAGAAGAGTCAGATTCATCAACGTCGAATAATGCTCATGACATGCTTGCGTCAGAATCGCTCTCATCGTCATCAACTTTCTCTGTGACGAATCAGATCATCATAGCTCGCGAGATCTTGAATGCGCGTTCTTTCAGTTGTTGATCTTCGCTGTCTCTTTTTCTCTTTGAAATGACTACATGCAGAAATGTTTGAGCTGCTGACTTAGACATGCTTGATGCGAAGACTTTTTGAGTGATCTGAACATTCGCGTGAGCTTCGCGCTCGTCTGACGTATGTGACGTGATCTTAGAATTGAGTGCATTCAAGTTGATCGCGATAGTCTTCAGTGCATCAGTTGATTCAGATGAAACGTCAATCATGAAAGCGTCAGATTTTGAAACGTTAGTTGAAACGTTATTCTTTGATGATCTTTTCACAGATCTTCGCTCTGAAAGAACGTTGAATGTCTGCTTGCAAAGTCGCAAGTTCATGTCTTCATTCTTTTCATCTTCAGCGAACTTGACAGCGTGACTCTTGATGACTCGATCAAGATCTGAAATTCAGAGACGATATTGCTTGTTGATATTTTTCACATATCTCATGAAGACGTCAAGTCTGTCTCTGTTCATGAATTTGTCTCGTCTGCCTTCGATTGACAATGACTTGAGATCAACGTATGAGTAACATTTGCATTCTCATACTCGTACATGATCAATTGAGAGCTTGATCTCGATGAATGTCTTCTTCGAGATCGTGAGAACTTCGTCGATCAAGAGTTTCGTGATGATTCGATTTTGCAGATAGACATCTGTCTTCGCAGCTTCTGCTCAGAACTCAATGAGAAGTTCAGCATTCTTGATCATGACTCGCATCGAGTTTTCTGTGATGTGTATGACTCTTTCGACTACTTCATTTTGAATCGACATGTGTGAGACAGTGTATTGAGAGACAATGTCAACTGATGAGCATCAGTCATTCAAGATGACTTTAAGTTTCGTGACGTTGTCACTGCGTACTGAGAGAAGTTTGACATCGCTGTGAAGCTCTACGCTGAGTTTTCATTTTCGCAGAGCATCTGATGCATCGAATCGTTGCTTCAAAGAAATGCATCAAGTCTTTCTGAAGTGATTGTCAACTATCTCTAGAAAGTACGACTCGCTATCGAGAAATGATGATAGTGATTCACAGATGTTTATGAAAATGAGAGTCAAGATACTTGTCTTTCAATCGCTGACATTGTGTTCTCGTTTGTTGATGAACTTGATGAGCGCACATATCTCACACACATTCTCGTGACTGTCGTTGATGAGAATAGATTTTTTCAAAGTGATGATCTTATGAAGTTGACGAAGCTTTGCTGATTCGAGATGAGTGAAACGACGATGTCACAGCTTGTACAACTTGAAGCTTTTGTCATTTGCAAAACTAAGTTGATCGTGATCAACTTCGACCTCGTTCTCATGATGAATCACGTCAGTGTAAGGCGCGAAGTGATCTAGATTCATTGAATCGTCGAGATTCATTGAACTGTGCATCGCTGAAAATGCTGATGAGACGTCATGCTGCATAGCTGATAGTAATGCAAATTCATCAAGATCGTTTGCAATTCTCTCTACTATGTAGATGTTTTCGCATTCTAGAGTCTCAATCATCTGCTTTCTTTGCTTGTCGTGCATGTACAGATCTTTATCGTCAAAACTCTCTTGCAGACCTTTCTCACACATTCTTCTTTCAGAAAGAAGATTCATCTTGAGCTTAGAAACATGAAGAACAGAAGACAGCTTGACTGAGTTTTCGTGACGATCTTGCATGACTGCTGTGTCACAGTGATTAACATACAATTTTTTCTCTTCAACTTTGATGATGCGTCTCTTAATGCGAACTAGAGAATTACTAAAAAATCGAAGTTAATCAGTCATGTGTGAGAAGACATCAGAATCTGCAACTCAGTCGAATTCAGAAATCTTACTGACAATGTTCTTTGACAGAGCTGCAATATTCTCGCTCTTCTCGTTCTCATCTTTCTCATTGTTGTCAGAGATTTCAGAGTCGTCGCTTTTCGCGTTGTAGACTCTGTGTTTCTTGTGCTTGCTCTTCAGAAGCTCAGTGAAGATTTGAAGATCATCAGCGTTCTTGTGCTTTGTTTTGTCTTTATCTTTGCGTTTCTTCACAAGCTTTTGAGCTGCAGACAGATGAGAGCAATCGACTAGACGATGTTCATCTTTACAGAGAAAACATTTTAGAGATTGTTGCGACTGACGATGACGCAGTTGATCGCTGTCGAAGCTTGAAAGACTTTTGCGACGATGACTGATTTTGCGTTTGTTCTGCTCATGATCAGTGCGCTCGCGTTCGTTCTTTCGCTTGACTCATAGCGCAGTCTCTGTTGTCTTTAATTGTGCTTTCTTCTCTTGTAGCTTTTGAAGTTTCTTCTTGATGTCTGACTTATTCTGCGCATCAATGACATTTCGAATGACTGTGTATTCATCTGACAGCGATTGAAGTAAGGCTTGAAAGCGACGTTCTGACTTGAATAAATCGCTCATGTCTTTCTGTGTTGTGACAATCTTTCGAGTCAACTTGACGAGATGTGTTCATATCTTTTCAATGAAGATATTCGTCGACATTCTGTAGTCAATGAAGTTCATCAGATATTGTCTTTCAGTGATTTGTAGCTTCTCTTTGTATTTATAGCTCAGAGCATCTCAAATCTCTTTTGCTGACGTCTTGTCTGCAGTGTGTTCTTGATCATCGATGATGATGCAGATAATCAGTCAGTAATAAGCTTTCGCGTTGATCTTTTGACTTTCAAAGTCAAGAGATTGAATTTCGCTGATGATGCTGATGACGCTGTCGAATGTGTTCGAGTCAGACTTGTCTTCAATAACGAATCACAAGTCTTTCTCAATGAGTCATCTCTTCATGAGAGAAAATCATTGATCGCAGTTCTTGCAAGTGAGAATGGAAACAGATCGTCGTTTGACGAAAAAGTCGTCAAAGTTCATGACGTGCGATGTAGACTCAGCTTGTTGTTAGAATTGAAGAAAAAAAATAAAGATATTAGATAAATTGACGAGTGAAGTGAAAAGAATTTAATCTCGTCAGTGATGATGAAAGTTTATGCGTTCTTCGACGCGATCGAGTATGTCTATTTGTTCGCTTTCTTGAAAACTCGTAGTAGACTGTTGACTTGATGTGAGTGCTTATTTATCTTCTCATAAGATGCGTAGTAAGCTGTCGAATTTCACTGAACTTCTCTAAGTCAGTGTACTTATTTGTCTTCTCATGAGACGCGTAGTAAGTGGTCGCTGATTGCTCGTTTGAATAGATTTCGTATCGAGTTGCCGAGCATCAAATGCTTAGAGTGTTTCGACCTAATTACGTTGAAAGCTTCTTGCTAATCGAGCTCATAATCTATTGAAAGAGTAGAGCGAACAGTATCACATATGATGAAATCTGTCTAGATTGTGAAGAGAAGTTACAGACTGCTCTATCTATATACTGTCACGCATGACAAAGTCGCGACGCGCGACTTTATTTCTGACGCTAGTCTAGAGAGAGCTGCTAGAAACAAGCCTGTCATTGCACTTCTCAACAATATTCATCATCAATTATTTTGCAGTCTCATCAATTTTCTGCTCAAAGATCTTTGCATTTTGATCAATCAAAGTTGAAATCTTCAATTGCAAAAGAAGAAACGTGTAATCAATCTGTTTCAATCTATTTCAAAACTGAACAGACTGATAATTGTACATGAAATCACTGTGAGCACAATTGACTGCTGTGATTGAAACTGATGATAAATAAGATTGTAAACGTTGTAGAAAAATGAGTTTTGTGCAATCACTGACAGACATGATGTACGATAATTAAATAACTGTGATGAGAAAAATGAGTGAAGTAAAATTGAAGCTTACTAAGATAAACATCATGCAGAATCATGAACGCATGATAGTTTAATACAAGTTCTACTTTGTTAAATCAGCTTATAGCTGATTTAATCAGTTAACGACTGACTGATGATTAATTTATGTTGCTAAATCAGCTAATTGCTGAATTATGAAAAGTGTCTGTTCTAGTAGCTAGCATATGCGTCTCAAAAGCATTAAGATTCAGATGTCGTTGCTCACTAGCTTACAAGCTACTCAAGCTCTTCGTTGAAACGTTGATAATTTACATGCATTGCAATCACATACACTGCAAAGACATGATACAGTCTTTGCTCATATACACAGAATGACAGCAACGTTTTTGCACATGCGTTGCAACTCATATACATTACACATACACATTGCAAAGACACAACTCAGCTTTTGCACATTTACACGTCTGCATGATGCAGTAAATCGATCAATTTTTCACTTTATCAGATTGATTTACATGCATTGCAATCACATACATTGCAAAGACACGACACAGTCTTTACTCATATATACAGAACAACAGCAACGTCTTTGCGCACACGCTGCAACTAATATACAACATTCACGCAGTTATTGCAAAGATATGATTCAGCTTTTGCGCACATACACATTGATGCAATGCAGTAAATCGATCGATTTTTCGGTTTTCTGAGCGATTTACATGCATCGCAAATACATACACTGCAAAGACATGACACAGTCTTTGCTCATATACACAGAACAACAGCAACGTTTTTGCACATGCATTGCAACTAATATACGACATTCACACAGTCATTGCAAAGGCATGATTCAGCTTTTGCGCACATACACATTTGTGCAATGCAGTAAATCGATCAATTTTTCGATTTTCTGATCGATTTACATGCGTCGCAAATACATAGATCAAAACTCATCTAGTTTGTTCAGCTGAGTGATCATACAGTGAACTTGAAAGCTCACGTCAAAGTGATCAGCTTTCATTTACATAAATCAAAGCTCATCTAGCTCACTTAGCTTGATGATTATACAGACAAGTTGAAAGCTTACATTGAAGTGATCAGCTTTCACAATCTTGAATTGTTTATATGATCACTTGATTATATAAACAGCTTACACGCTCATCTGTGCAAACTATCGATGTGATTGATCAATGAGAAGATACACTGCAGCAATTTTGACTAAATTACATGTAATTTAACATACACACAGCGTTTAGATAGTGTTATAGTCATAGACTGCATGCATTTAATGAAGAAGAAAAAAATCATCGCTTTTCGCTTTTTTATTTCTTTCAATTTCATAATCACTTGCGTTGATTGCATATTCTCATTTACATTTTGTCAGTTTATTAATGCGTCGATTGTTAATGCATTCAATAAACTGAACATGATTTATATTCTTCTTTTCAATGATGTAGATGATTTTTGTTAACTGCAAAACAAGTCATTCATATTCTTTTGTAGTTGCTGTTCTGTTGACAGAGTTCAGTTACTTTCAATCAACTTTACGCATTTCATCATCAACATTTTGAGTTCTTTTCTTGAGCTGTCACTCATGCTAGTGTTTGAGTCAATCTTTGTCTTTTGCAAAGATGCAATCAACAAGAGTGAGATGTGCGTAAGCACATTCAATCTCAATGCTTCTTGCAAGAGTTCAATTCTTGCAAATGCAAGACATTCTTTCATTCTTTCTTTTCTTTTATATATTTCTTTAATCTTTTATTCATAATGTTTCACGTAGACAGTAACTTTTTTTAAATTGTATGTATTTAATCACTGTATACTTTCGTTTGATAGTAATTCTTCATTGATTTGAATTTTCCCACTTCAGAATCAGACTTTGCATCATGTAGCAGAAACATTCAAAAGAGTAAACATCAAAACTTTAAAACAGAAATATACATAAGTTTACTACATGTTCATCTGAATATGTTACAGAACAAGATCACACTACACAGTTAAATCAACAATTGAACACAAGAGATCAAACAAGCATGCAAACTAATATGTGCTCATTTGATGAGAATTAATTGCATCATTTCTTGCTTACTCATCATCAAGAAAATAGTACTTCTGAATGTTTTCATTCAAAAAGATGCAAAAATATAGTTAAAATGCAGACAATGCATTCTTTTCTTCACAATGATTTCAACAAGTGATAGCATTGCAATAATACAGTATCACGAAGATCAATGAAATCAATGATGAGAAAAGTACAAAGAATGCATCACAAATATCAGTGTAATTTTAGCACAAAGATTGCATTTAAGCAATAAGATGATAAAGATGCGTGATGATCTTCAGAAAGCAGAAAGCATTCTTGCAATGCATATCAGAATCAAATGCATAGATCTGAATGTTTATCTGCACTTTAAAAATGTTTCAGACATGAATAACTTACGATGCAACTGCAAATGAAATCATCAGATGACGAAGCATGTACTCATGCATTGCTTGAACTGATTGCATCTGCAATCAAGAATGCTACAAGATGCTGACTTTTCAAATTATTAAATAATCATCATCATTATGAAGAATTTCAGAACAGTAATAAAGATGATGATGAAAACAAAGCTCTTAAAGCAATTTAAAATGACTAGAATACTTATTCTTTAACATGCAATCAACATGAACAAATTTGATACATAGTCTCAAAACTCACTGTTTCAACTGCATGAAGCAGCTGTGTAGACTGCAAGTGATTTTTTATCTCAGAGAATTTTATTCACTTGATACAGATAGCATAAAGTTTCTTATGAGTCGATTTAATCAATGTTATAAAAATGTATGAATTTATTATTATTATTATTATTATTATTATAATTAATTGCTGTGACATAAAATGTAAATAGTATTTTTATTTCTCTTGAAAATGACATTTAGCTTTTAATAGTTCACGATTGACAACGAGATTCATCTGTACATGATATTAACTACGAATCTTTTGATTCTATTCTGTGTTCGAATAGAAGTCAGAAGAGTCAAGAAATCTCAATTCGATGCAGTTCAAACGATGTTAGAACGTTGCATGATCAGAAAAGTCATCATGCAGAGTTTTCACTCACACGACAACACTTTTCCTAACAGTCACAATCAATCTACAAAGAAGATTAATGACATGTCAATGTCAGTAAAAGATGAAAAGATATTTAGTGAAATAGTTGTTCTCAGTATGAGAGTTGTGACTACAAGTGATTGAAGAATTTGCAACTCATTGACTGCATCAATATACTGAAACATCTTCATCACATCAATAGTGTCATTGAGTAATTGATGAAAAGATATCAAATAGAATAGTAATTCTCAGTCTGAAAGTCGTGACTACAATGTTTGAAGAAGTAGTGACTCATTGATCACACTGATATATTGAGAAGACTTGAGTTCATCTTCTTTACTTGACATCAAGTCATACATCTATCTACATGAAAAATTGAGAGCTCAAGAGAACAATCAGAATGTATTCTCTTTCATTGATCAAAGTCAAACATCAAATGATTATGATTGCATGTTTATACTAACAATTCATTCAACGTCTACGTGACATAAGTCAAATCAAGAGAAGAAAAGAGTTACTCAGTACAATCACACTTTATTTTCTCATTGTGTGCATCTCTCTTTCATCACATATTTCTTTGCACAATGAATGATAATCATTGAGTAAGAGAACACAACTTTACATACGCTACAATCACAAGCATCATGAATGCAAAGAAAATGTTTTTCGTCTTTGAATTGAAGATTGAATCAAAACATCATTGTATAGAATATCATTAATAAAGAGCAGAGCAAAGACGATGCGTCATAAATGAACAACACAGACACTCATTAAGAGTTTACTCAAGCGTCACACGCTGAATAAAAGCTATAGATTCATTACTTAATAACACAGTGTCAATCTTATTGTGTCGACTGCGCAAAGCAGTTGTATAGATAATGAGTGATTTTCTTTCTCAAAAAGTTTTGTTCACTTGATATAAATAGCATAGAGTTTCTCATGAGTTGAGTCTAAATCAATGTTACAAGAATGTATGAATTACAATTACAATTTTAATAGTTCACGACTTCATAAAAACAATCACAACACGCGCAAAGCAAATTTTTGAAAAGAGCAATACAATCAAAGCAGAACAAATTTAGAAAATGAATAAACAATGATGAATTGCATGAACTGCAACAATGCTGATTCAAAGACAATTGCAAGCAACGTTGATTTATCATGATGAAACAGCAACGCAAAGTTGAAAAGCTTACGTAATGACAAGAAGTATGTTGCTAACATTATTGATCTTCTAATACAGATATTAATGTTAAAGAAAAAGAAGAGCAAAAATCATTTATGAAAAGAAGTAGCAATGAAGCTGATGTGACATCTTCAAAACAATTCAGAAGGAAAAAACAATAAGAATCAAAATGCATTTATTGCGAAGAATGTATAAAAACTGAAGACATTCATACAATTGCTTAACAAGCAGCTACAGACTCAAAATAGCACGCAAACATAAAATAGCATGCACTTCTCATTGAAAATTATGTTATAAGTGAATGTGACAAGAGAAGAAGTAACAGCGAAAGAGCAACGTCTCAGAGATGAATTGTCATTGCTTCGCAAGAAATGAGAAGTCATGATGAAGATAGCAGAAAGAAAGAAAATAGAGAAAATACAAAAGAAATCTATTAAACAGATTCTTCAAGAAATCACAAACATGTTGACAGCTCAAAGAGATCTAATTATGTCTCTTCAAAAGCTTGAAAGCAAAGACATCATACTTCACGCAGTGAGTTCAGAGATTTAAGCAAATCTGAAAAGATCTCAGACATGAGCAAAGAAAATTATGAACTCAATGTGTATAATGCGTCGAATCTTCGCTATGCTAGCACATGAGATACACATCACAATAGACATAAGCAATCAGAAAGTGATCATTAAAAGTCTGATAAAAGACAACGCAAGACTTCATAAGAATCTAAAGATTTTAAGAATAGTCTGACTCAAGAAAGTAGTTGAAAGTGAAAAAACTCACTCATTGCTCATTGTAGAGATCACAATTGAAGCGATGATGAATCAATTAATGAATGAGAGCATGCTAAACTTGTATCAAGAATGCTCATGCAAGCTGTTTAAAAAGAACTGTTGCATCACTCAATGTTACAGATGCTTTGAATTTGATCATATGATCAGATTCTGCAAGAAGAAACAACGCTGTGCTAAATGCACAGACAAACATCACATCAAAGAGTGCATAATGTTTTTGAATAAAAAACGTTGCATTAATTGCAATGAAGATCATGAATTCTGAAGACGCATCTGTCTCAAATGATGACAACAGATGAAACAGATGTCAGAAATCTACAGAAACAGATCAATCAGATATTTGAAAGCATTAAAATACAATTGCACATTTCTCTTGCTGTTTCTGAACTCTTTAAGCTCAACGAATTCGTTGAGCTCAACAAACTTCATAGATTCAACGAATTCTTCAAGTTCAACAAGCATCATGTTGAAAACACGCAATCGAAACGTTGAATTGATATGACAGATGATAAAAGTCAAGAAGAGATGAGTTAATCTCTTCTTATGCATGACTAGTGACTCAGATAAGATAACATCTGAGCAGACTCAGAAACGCTCAATCAGAAAGTGCGAAAGACTCTCAGTGATTGAAAGCATACAAAGAGTCTTCTCAGCGCAAAGTCAACAACAGCTACAAATAACTTTATGATAAAACAACTCTTTCTACAAATTCTACAGTACAACATCAGAAAGTTATTAAAGATTCAAGAATCATTCTTGATTGACAAAGAAGTTTGCAAATTCGACATAATAATCATACAGAAGCAAGAACATAACATTAATGACTTGCAATTATTTAGCTCAGCTCACAACTTCTTTCATCTAGTGAAAAACTCGTCATCTCAATCAAGAACATGCATATACATTAACAAATATTTAAGATTCAATCAATGAATAGTAGAAACAGTTAAGTCAAACATTTGCTTAATCAGATTATTAACTTGCAACGCAGATGACAAAATGCAGACGCTAAGACTTCTAAACATTTACAATTCATACTCACTGTCTACTACATTCACAGAGAAATCTTTAATTATTTCTCGTTTGAACGAACTACTCAAGAATGATTGCAAACAACTGATTGTAAAAAAATTTAATCTACATCATTCTCACTGAGAGAAATGAAGATGCTTCACTCATCATATGATGATTGATACTCTGCTCAATATCATCACAAATGCAAGACTGGAATTATTGCTGAAATCAGACATTATTACTCACAAGACTTATAATCAATTTATGATAATTAATCTAGTCTTTAGCAGCGAGAAAATACAGTTCATGACACGCAAGTGCAAAATATGAATCAATCTGCATTAGAGATTGAATCATCTTTTGATCATCACAAAGCTATGTTTACAAACAATCTCAGTGCAGCTCTTGACTCAACAATTTCGAAAAAAAATGAATACAGAAGCATTAAGTACTTATCTGCAAATACATTTATCTTTGAAACACTCTTTAAACGACAAGACTATGATGAATGACAGAGTGTGCAAAATTATCAGAGTGCTACAGAAAATCATTGAGAAATTTATTCTTTTGACAAAATCATCAAATTAAGCAAGAGACTTTTGAAATCAAAGCTGCTTCGAAGTAGTAATGAAATCAAGACGACTGCAAATCATATGAAAAATGCAAGATACATTAAAAGCATGAAATGAATATCTGAAGTACAATGATTATAAAAACAAGATCATTCAACAAACAAAATGCGCACACTTCAGATCACAAATACATGAGCTGAGCAAAGCACTCAAATCAATATGATGCTTTGCAAAATAAACTAGAATCAAAAGTCAGCTATCTAAAAAGCTTTCTCAGTTTTTGTCACTGAAGTGAAGTGACATCGATCATATGATAACGACGTTCGAGAAAAAAATCGAGATACTGCAAAGAAAGTTCTTTTCTTCATTCTTTTAAGCAAATATTAATAACATTACAAAGTCATTCATATTTCTGACAGTCTCATTCAATTCATGCATCACAGAAGATGAAGTGAAGCAGATAATTAAATGAGTAAAAGCAGACAAAGCATTAAATGCTTCAGATATTTCAAACAGAGCGCTTCAAGCGAGTCTTGTAGAACTGATCTCAGTACTGACGAGTTTATTCAATGCATGCATAACATACAAATATCATTCAAAGCAGTTCAAAAAGACTCAAACAATAGTATTACATAAATTAAAGAAAAGTGACTATATTAATTTAAAAACATATTGACTCATTGCTTTGCTTGACATCATGAGCAAAGCTTTGAAGTCAATCATGATCAAAAGACTGAGTGATATAATCAAGACTCATTACATGCTATTTAATGCTCAAATGAAAGCAAGATGCAAGCGATTCATGATCTTAATGTTAAATTTACTGATAAATCAAGTTCACATAGTATGAGATTGCAAAATCAAATACGTAATGTTCATGCTAAGTTTAGATGTCATCGAAGCATTTGATTAAGTCTCACACATCAGACTTCTGCATACGCTGAAGATGAAAAGAACATTGAGCTACATAATTGAATGAATACACAGCTTTCTAAAAGATTGAAAGACATCGCTAATATTTGATGAACAAATAAGCAACATGCGTGAGATAAACGCAGACATATCACAAAGATTTTTCATTTTATCAATTCTCTTTCTATTCTTTAACACAAGTTTAATTGAAAAATGTGAAGCATTAAAAATAAAAATCGAAGTGCTTAACTTCATAAATGATATTAACATTCTAGTCTACGACAGATTCACTGAAGAAATTTGCAAAACATTGAGCAAAGCATACAACCTCTGTGTGAAATGAGTTTGCACTCATGACGTAACGTTCACATCAGAAAAGTATAAACTTACACATTTCACTAGAAAATTGAAGAGATTTGACATGACAACTAACATATAAATAGAAAGCTCAGTTATTAAATTGAAATCAGACATACAAGTTTTAAAGATGCAACTGAACATGAAATTGCAATAAAGTGTGCATCTTCAATAAATAAAGATAAATCACATCACAAGATTGCTGACACTTAGTCATTTTGAAGTCTTCACATGAAAAACTATCTTCACAAAAGTGAGACAAGTATACTCAGCAGTAGTGAGATCAGAAATTGCATTCAAAGCATCAGTTTAACATCAGCATGACAAGAAAGATGAACTGTTGAGCAAAGAATGCAGATTAAAAACACTTCAGAATCAAACTCTGTGTCACGTAGTAGAAGCATTCAAAAGAGTAAACATCAAAACTCTAAAGACAGAAATATACATGAGTTTGCTACATGTTCATTTAAACATGCTACAGAACAAGATCACGTTACACAGTTGAATCAATGATTGAATGCAAGAGATCAGACAAGCATGCAAACTAATACACATTTGTTTGATGAAAGTTAATCATGTTATTTCTTGCTTACTCATCATCAAGAAAATAGTACTTCTGAATGTTTTCATTTAAGAAGATGTGAAGATACAGTTGAGATGCAGATGATATATTCTCTTCTTCACAATGATTTCAACAAGTGATAGCATCGCAATAAAGCAGTATCACAAGAATCAATAAAATCAATGATGAAAAAAGTACAGAGAATGCGTTGCAAATGTTAATGCAATTTCAGCACAAAGATTGCATCTGAGCAATAAAATGATAAAGATGCATAATGATTTTCAGAAAGCAGAAAGCATTTTTGCAATACACATCAGAATTAAACGCATAGATCTGAATGTTTATCTGCACTTTAGAAATGTTTCAGACATAAATAGCTTGCAATGCAACTGCAAATAAAGTCATCAGACAACGAAGCATGTACTCATGCATTGCTTGAACTGATTGCATCTGCGATCAAGAATGTTACAAGATGCTGACTTCTTAAACTATTGAATAATTGTTGATGAAAATGATGATGAAAATGAAGCTCTTGAAGTAATTTAAAGTGACTAAAACATTTGTTCTTTAATGTGCAATCAACGTGAACAAATTTGATACATAGTCTTAAAACTCACTGTTTCAACTGCGTGAAGCAGTCATATAGACTGCAAGTGATTTTCTACCTCAAAGAGTTTTGTTCACTCAATACAAATAGCATAGAATCTCTCATGAGTTGATCTAATTAATATCACAAAAGTGCATGAATTTATTATTATTATAAAATGTAAATATTATTGCAGAGAAAATTACTTTAAAAGCAATGAAGATATACATTATTTATATGCATTATTTTTCAATTATAGAAATTAATATTAATTTTAAAAAATAATAATAAATGAATTAAACATGAGTGAAGAAATGATCAGTGATGAAACTCATCTGTACATGATGCTGACTATGAATTTACTGTTTAACTATAGTAAAGTTTAAAGATTATTAAAAGTTTGAATGACATTGAAGCGTTGCATGATGATGAAGCATTATGCATTAATCGCATGCAGAGTTTTTGCAATCGCGCAGACTTTGATAATCTCAATGCACATGTTATAAACAATCTGCATGCAGATGAGAAAATCAAATAAAACACAGAACTATGAGAGAAATTACTTATGAAAATCATTCAATTCAGTATCTTGTTGTTGCAACAATAAGAATTGAGACAGAACATTCTTGCATTTGATCTGTTGAAGATAATTAGCAGAAAGAACTTGAATCACAAACATTCTTTAAATTTATATGCTAACTATGTATAAATCTTGTTAAGACTGCGTGTCTGTTACTACAACATAAGCAACTTACAAGATTCATTAAGTTCAACATAAGCAAACTTAAAAATCTTATTAATATTGTTTAATAAACGTTCAGATACAGACATTCTATATATGAGTGATACATTGATGAGAAAACTTTGTTAAGAGAAAAGAAACACAAGCAAATTAATAGAGAATGATTGAACTATACTGTCTGATTAAAAGTGTAACATATGAACATCTTTGCAAGACATGATCAATTTGCATGAGAAAGATCTTTACAGATAACATGAAATAAATGAGTTGCATGTTTAACAAGCGAAGTGAGTGTCTGTGAGACATGATATACAATGATGATGATTGTTGATCTTAAGAATCTCATTTCTTCACTGAGCTTTGACTCTTGAATGTCTTGATGATAAAATCAATTTCTAGTCAAAAACATCATTTGTATAGCTCAAGAAAACAATAATGCATGTTAATATGATTAAAGAAGAAATCGACTACAATATACATGCATATCACAAATAAAACATCTGCAACTCATGCTTAAGAAGTAAACTGTTGAAATCTGAGCAGTGAAAGATTTTGTTCATCTTGAACTGTGAATTTGTCACAAGAAAACTTTCTGAGTAATCTCTTAAGTCTAAGAAGAAAATCAGCATAGAAATTGTGTTTTATGTATGTTGCATGCAACATATACAACATATTTTTGATAGATAAATCAGATTCACACAATATGAGACTGCAAAATCAAATATGTAACGTTCATGCTAAGTTTAAATGTCATTGAAGCATTTAATCAAGTCTTGCATGTCAGACTTTTGCATACTTTGAAAATGAAAATAATTTCAGACTACATAGTTGAATAAGCATGCAGCTTTCTTAAGAATTGAGAAACATTGCTGAGATTCAATGAATAAACGAATGACATACGCAAGATAAATGCAAACATATCACAAAGATTCTTCATTTCATTGATTTTTTTTCTATTCTTCAACGCAAGTCTGATTGAAAAGTGCAAAGCATTAAGAATTAAGATTAAAGTGTTCAACTTTGTAAATGACATTAACATTCTAACATATAATAAATTCATTGAAGAAATTTGCAGAATACTGAGCAGAATGCATGATGTTTACGCGAAATAAACTTGCACTCATGATACAACATTTGCATCAGAAAAGTATAAATTTACACACTTCATCAGAAAATCAAAGAAATTTGACATGATGATTAGCATATAAATAGAAAGTTCAGTTATTAAGTTGAAATCAAACATGCAAGTTCTGAAAGTACAATTGAACATGAAATTGCAATGAAATGCACATCTTCATCAAATCAAAGTGAATCACGTCACATGAATGCTAGCACTTAGTCGATTCAAAGTCTTTACATGAGAGATAATTTTCACAAAAGCAAGATAAATATACTCAGCAGTAGTAAAATCAGAAATTGCATTTGAAACATCAGTCTGATATCAGCGAGAAAAAGAGAAAAAACTGTCAGACAAAGAATGCAAACTTGAAACATTACAAAATCAGACTCTGTGTCATGTTGCAAAGATGTTCAAAAAAGTAAGCATCGAGACTTTGAAAGCAGAAATGTACACAAGTTCGCTGCATGTTCATCTGAACATGCTGCAAGACAAGATCATGTTACGCAGTTAAGTCAATGATCATACACAGAAAATCAAACAAGCATGTGAACTGATACATGCTTATTTGATGAATGTTAATTGCATCATTTCTTGCTCTTTCATCATCAAGAAAGTGATGCTTCTAAATAACTTAATTCAAGAAAACACGAAAATACAGTCAAGACGCAAGTGATTAGCTTTCGCTGCAACAATTTCAACTAGTGACAGCATTGCAATAACACAGTATTACAGAAGTCAGTGAAAGCAATGATGAAAAAAATATAGAAAATGCATCATAAATGTTTACATCATCTTGACACAAAGATTGCATCTGTTCAACAAGATGATAAAGATGCAAAATGATCTTCAGAAGATTGAAAGTACTTTCATCATTCACATCAGAATTGAATGCATAGATCTGAATGCTTATCTGCACTTCAGAAATGTTTCAGATGCAGATAGTATGCAATGTGACTGCAACTGAAATCATCAAATGATGAAACATGTACTCATGCATTGCTTGAACTGATTGCATCTGCAATTAAGAATGTTACAAGACATTGACTTTTCAAACTATTGAATAATCATTGTTATCATGAAGAGTCTCAAAGTAACTGCAAGAATGATGATGAAAACGAAGCTTTTAAAGCAATTTAAAGTGACTGAGTCACTCATTCTTTAACATGCAATCAACGTGAACTAATTTGATACATAGTCTCATAATGATAGTTTTGAATGCGTGAAGCAATCATATAAACAGTGAGTGATTTTCTATCTCAGAAAGTTTTGTTCACTCAATATAAATAACATAGAGTTTTTCATGAGTCAACTTAATTGATGTCACAAAAGTGTATGAATTTATTATTATTATTATTATTATTATTATGAGTGAAGAAATATTAAAATTCATGATTTTTATAATTCATTTAATTCAACAAAAAATTCTTCATCATGATGATTTGAAAAAGTTAAAACAAACTGATAATATTAATTTTATGACAGTTTTTCAGAATTTTACAACACAATTTATCATTTTTTCAACTGTTAAAAAATGAAAAATTCAGAATTTAATACATGCAATAAATTCTAATTTGAATGATTTCATTATAGTAGAAAATGATAATGCAAAAATGTGTTACGAAGCAAAACAGAATAAAAAGAAACTACAACATGATGAATATAAAATTATTAATAATGAGAAGAAAGAGAATAATGAAAGTGAAAAGAAAATAATAAAGTTATTTAACTAATGAGCAACGCTTATCTTACTTTTTAAATTCTAATCATAATTCATAATTTTATAAATTTATAATGCATTATCTTTTTGCATTATCTTAAAGAATGTTCAATAGAAAGTCATAATGAAAATCATGAAGTTTTTATGATGAAGACTGTTTGATCAAGCTATTTACATTTATCTAATATCTTGTTGAATCAAATCGAGTTGTTGAATCAAGCTTCTTAACTCGACTTGAGTTCTTAAGTTCAACTTCTCAACTCAACTCGACTCGATGCAATCAGTTTAGCTAGATCGAAGATCAGATCTGAGTTAACTCTGTGACTCTGTCAAATCATCGTTTAGATCACGTTACATCTTCGACTTAATATGTCATGAGTTGTGTCGTGTTTGACTTGGCAACGCTTGACAAACTTCCTATAGTCGATCGATTTTCTCGAGTTATCAAGAGCTTCTTAATAATTAGCTCTATCATAATATGTATCTATACTGTGCCTGTTTAGAATATCACATTGTCATATGATATATCATTCTTATAGATCTCGTCTATTCATCTAGTAGACCGGATTCTAACAGTTGCATTAAGCTAGTCAAGAATTATTGAAAAAAATGACGGGTTATTTTGAAGCAATTGCTCAAAAATCGTCGTGTATATAAAGGGTAGTTGAATTTTAGAGATGCATGACCGGAAGTGATGCATGGTCGTCAAGCACTAAGCGAAGGATGAGCGAAAGTGGGGGGCACGGATAGCTGGTTTTAGCTGGGTTCGCACTTTTGCCGATGAGTCGTATGTGTATTTTATTAATGTGACTGCTCAATGAAAAAATATAAAGCATTGATTTAAGTTAAATTACATGTAATTTAGCATTTAATGAACAGAGACCGGCGAAGAACATGAAACGAATATCAGAGCCGAAGATATGAACAAGAATGGAAGTATGTAATGGGCATAGACCGACTGCTTTCAGGCAGGCTTTTTCGCATGCATCGCCGCCACATGATCGTTACCTAAAACTTTGTAGTCGCTTGAGCCGTAATAAATTCCGAAATTATCGACATCATTGGTGCCGCTGGGCAGATGCGTTGCGAACTGCCATATTGAGTCCATGGCGATCTCGGTGTCCTGTACGACGGTATCTTGCCATGGCTTGGTCAGAGCGATGTGCGTCGACGCGATAGGGGAGCCGTATTCCTCGAGCACGACAGGTTTACCTAAGGATCTACCAATAGCGTCATGTTGCTGGATCCATTCCGAGCCCCATGTGTAGTTGTAATTCCAGCTGTCGGGGTAGAGGTGGAGGGTTCCGTAGTCGATGGTTTTGATGGCGAGGTTGGCGGCGAAATCGACGCCCTCGTATCCCGAATAAGCGTAGGTACCATCACCCAATGGAGGTGCAAGCCATCCTTCGTCACCTAATGCGACCAGGTGGTCCGGATCGAGAGACTTGATATACGCGCTAGTGTCCGAGGCCCAGTTTGTGATGATGGACGATTTGCACCCGCTGCAGCGGGGTTCGTTGCAGAGCTCCCAGGCAAAGATGGCAGGACTAGATTTATAGCGGTTGACTATGAACTTCACATAAGCTTTGTAAGCTGCCTGGGCTTTCTCGTCTGTGTAGAAAGATGTTGCGGAGCCGCCGAAGGCGGTGGTGTAGGTGTTGATGCCACCGAGATCGTTCCAATTGTTGAGGAGCGGGAGGACGAATTTGAGGTTGTATTTTTCAGCCTGAGCGATGGCATAATCGAGGTTGGGAATGCCTCTTGGAGAATTAGTGGGATCGAAAGAAAGGGTGGTACTGAGATAATGAGTGATTTGAAGTTACCGGTTGTAGGGTCCATGTTGAAGTACTGGCCCGAGGAGTTGAGAACTTGGTAATAGATGTTTTGAGCTGTCGAGGCGTCGTTGGTGCTGCCAAACCCCCAGACACGGACTACATCGTATCCTGTCTGCCAAGGTGTCAGCTATCTTGAGTTGACGAAAAGGAATGATGGGGGTTACCTGAGCAATCTGAGAGACTGCGGTATCAACATCAGCATTGGACGGAAGATGCCCTAGCCACCAAGCGTTGGTCCCTACATGTCTATTAACATAAGCGTCAATAGAAGGCACATTCTCAGGGCGTTTCCACACCAGCGAAATATTGAGTTTTGCCATTGATATTGAACAAACGGCCATCGACAGAAGGAACTCTGGTGCTATCTTTCTTGGGGTGCGATGGTAGGGCTAGGGTTGATGTATAGAGAGTACTAAGGAGGGTAAGCCCTAAGGCAAGCTTATTGAAGGACATCATGAGGAGTAAAATTATTAATGAAAGAAAGTATGACAAGACACGTTGCACTGCAAGCTACTAGGATGAAATTGAAATCTGAGAGGAAAAGGGAGAACATGGTTCATATACTTACACACATCACTATTTCAGCCACCGCTGAGGGAACGTTGGCTTGTGGACTATACTCTAGCTCGGCTCGGCACGGCAGACATCACACTCACACTGTCACACATACCTCAACAATCATGTCCGAGAAGATCGGAACGAGGTTGAAATTGAAGGGGAAGGTGTATCCCGCCCTCAATATCGGAGTAATTGTTAAATCTGGTTGGTGGTTGTCTAGCTGTCGATACTCAAGGAACGATCGGGAAGGCGGAGCAAGTGGTTCCGGTAAGTTTCGGGAACCGTCGCTCAATCCGAAACGCCGCCGTCTGAGATAAGCGGGCGTCTAGCAATATGAGGCACACAAGGGTAGGTAGTACTCCGTACCTACATACTAAAGTACGTGTGAGTAAGGTAGTACGGTAGGTATCTAGTCACCTAGTTACCTTATGAGGGGCCGCTGACGGGAACAACAATAATGGATTCATTCCCATCGTACCGCCTTGACGTTCCACTGATGAACATTGAAGCCACTGCCTCGAGTGTAAATTAATCCTATGAATACTACGGTACGTACTTCGTATGAGATGTTGTTGTTGTTACAATGATAGGCCTATCGTTCTCTCACCCCCGGAAATGGCTGTCAAAACCGACGAGAGACCATCGTTCGAATTTGGTCTGCGCCAAGTGTTGAGCTTGCGGCTGGCCATTGCAATACGGTGCGGTAAAAATGTGGACACACTCACACTGGATTCGAGGGAAGAGGTGAGGTATATACTACTGCTTCCGAGTTGGATGCCAAAGTCTTCTCCCCCGTGACTCGATTGGTGTTCCCATGCAGCTAAAGTAGGCATTGCTTCCACACCTCCAGCCATTCTCAGTAAGTCATGAGGTCTCAGCGGGTGACATTATTGCATAAGACTGTTCGTATGACGAAGAGAAAATGCCGAGGCTGTTGGGTTACAATCACGTGTCCATAATAGGTCAATTAGGGCTGGACTCCTTAGAAGGACTCGGGACCGCGTCCAATGGAACGGCGTGAAGCGCAGGCTTCGCTTTCTTACCCATCGAGCCGTTCCTTCTTCTCTCCATTGCATCTACTACCCAATCCGCAACCTCTCTGTCAACAACCCCCGGGGTGCTTAGCTCCGCTTCCGAAGCTTCACCGGTTTCCTCCTCATCAGCTTCGGAGATCGTCGGTGGCTTCAACAGCGGCGCTAGCCAGGCGTGGCGTAGCAGCATTGCATATGTTGGGCGAAGCTTGGGGATCTTGTTCAAGCAGCTCCGCACAAAATCCCTGGCTGCGTCCGAGAAACCTTCTGCTGGTAAATCGGGTGGGTCACCATCGACAATAGCCTGACGTTGTTAGTGAACAACCCAGTGCAATCGGTCAGAAGGGGGACTTACGCTCAGCTGGCTGAAGATGTTATTGTACGTTTCAGGAGGATACGGGTACTGCCCCATGGCACACTCAATAACAGTGAGTCCCAGACTCCAGATATCACTATGCACCGTGTAGGTGCCTCCCCCTGGGTTAGCACCAGCTTGGGCAACGCCTCCGCTTGCAATTCGCTCTGGTGCCATATAACTCTGGCATCCAATGTTCGTCTTTGCAATACTTGCGACGAGGTTTCCACTTACCCCAAAATCACAAATTTTGACTTGACCTTTGCTATTGACGAGTATATTAGTGGGCTTGACATCGCGGTGGATGATGTTGTGCTCGTCTTTCAGCGATTTGAGACCCATGACAGTTGACACCGTAATCTTGCGAAGAACGCCTTCAGGGATCCCATCACCGTACAACTTGTCGATCGATCCACCGTCCATGTATTCCATGCATATGTACACTGCTCCTTCTTGGAAGAAGGCACCATAGAAGTCCACGATGAAGGGTGAAATGCATCGGTGAAGAATATCCAATTCCATGATGATGGCTGCGAATTTAGCCTCGTCCAACTCCAAACGAATCTCTTTCATCGCCATTATAAGACCGGACGTGCCGCCCGACGTAGGCGTCGCGGCAGATACACTATTGTCAACAGCGCCCGCATCTGTGGGAATCTCGGCAGGTCTTGATGATGCTGCCATTGATGGTGGGGGCTTATTACCGCTTAGACCAAGCCCAGGCCTGCGTATCTGCGGTCTACTGTGTCGTACTCTGTAGACGGTCCCGTAGTTACCCTTCCCTAGCTCTTCGAGGTTGTCTACTTCGTCAAGAGAAATGCTAAAACTGGTGCCACTCGAGAAATCTATACCCTTCCCATGTATCGTAGCTTTCCCCTTGAATTTCAAGGTTCCAGTCTTTGTATCAACAAACTCGGAGTATTTGGTGAATAATGATTCCTGGCCCCCATTAGCATTGCGACTAGGACCACCATCTTTAGCCTCCCCATTGGCACTCTGAGATTCGCCCAAAGCTGCTCCCAGACCACCTGAAGCGGACAAAGGTGATTGGAGACCCGAGGCATCAGATAATTTCATACCCCTATTTAGACCCCGCTTCGCCGCTAGCGACATTTTGGAGTTCGTTTTCAAACTCGGCACAGCCGGTGCTGAGATATGGTTTGGCACGTGCGGTCTTGCTCCTGGCGGAAGATGAAGGCCCCCGACTCCGCCAACGAGTGGTCCTCCGGGGCTTGTGACACCGGGTACGGCTAAGTTTCCGCCCACTGCTCCGCCTGGAATAGAACTAGTTGTAGAGGGAATATGACTAGTGGACGTGGAATGCGTTGGGGGATTCGGAGGGATTCGGAGGTTTTGAGGCGGGGGTCTTGATAAGTGAAATGCCTTCATCTTAGCCTGCATGTCTTGAGGAAGCGTAACAGCCCTCGCGCTAGTTAAAGATGATGGTGGAGGCCCTGGTCTCCGAGCGGCATTAAGTGCTCCGAGAGGGGTGGAAGAGGCGGTCATTGCAGCCGTGGCAAGAGAGTCGGCATTGGTGCGGAAGGAAGGAAGACGAATCGGTTGAGGATTGGGAGGTAATTGGGCAAAGTCTTCCACTTTGACGCCCGAGGAAGTTGAGCTCGAGAATGCGGAATCTCGGGGTGGGGACTGCTCCGGTGCGGTTGGTGATGAGCTCATGTTTGTGTTTGCGACGAAGGGTGAGAGATGGGTTGAGGTTGTGGAGGAAAAGATACTAAAAGAGACAGATAAGAATGGTCAAATTTAATGTCAGGGCATGTCCAAACACTACAGGAATTCCTATATCATGATAAAGTAAGCGTTGAGGGAAATATTCTCTCGAAATTATCCAGCTACAGCAGGTATCAGGATTATAACTGTTTGGGTTTAGAGTGGTCGAGAACTGTGGCTGATGACCCGCGAAAAATTTATGGAATATTACCTTTGGATACCATACCTAAGGTACTTAAGCTAAGATAAATTAATGTATTTTAATATCCGTCCCACCCGTCCATTGATAGGTACCTACCTTATTATGGCAAGCCGTATCACAACGTTTTGTCGAACGGTTTCGTAAAGCCACATTCCTACTCTAGCGTAGTATATATGTCCCAGTCGTTACCGTATCAACGTAAGCCTAAAGTAGGTTAGCTGCAGTCGGCGTCGCTCGGCAGAGTCGGCACTCAGTTACGACTGCCTTTTTTAAAGTTATCTTTGACTGACGGTTCTGTTAACTTTCATTGCTCTTCCCACAGATAATTCATAGAATATCACTACTCGCTCCATAGAGGCCCGTAGTGCTTCACCCATCGATTACTCTATCATCAAATGTGAACATTCGAGGTTTTTTTGCTGGAGCAATCGCCCGACAATTCAGAAACCCTTACCGCATTCGAGACCACCTTAATTTATCCACCTTACTCTTCAAGCTACCCCACCAGACGACCGTGTGTTTCAGTAGACCCGAGAGAACAATTGTATCTGGATGAGGCTGGAATCCGAAAGAAACCCCCCGTCAGTTGTGGGACCATTCCAACAGGGTTCGCGACGTGAGCCAAATTCGGACAACCATGACTTTCATGACCAAACCTACGTCCTTTCAGAACGCTCACCCTTCTATGACTTTCGCTAATTCCGCTGCCATGGGCTTTGCCTCACAACCAGTCCATCCTTCTAATTTAATGGCAATGATGGGAAAGGAAAAATTACCTCCACACTCTTCCCATCCTGCGTTCGGACGCCTTACATTGCTGGTCTTCGAGGCTGTATTAGAGGTTGTATGTGTCAGCTTGCCAGGATATATAGTGGCAAGGCAAGGCATGTTCAATGCAGAAATGCAAAAATTTGCCGCCAACTTGAATGTTATGCTCTTCACTCCATGCCTAAGTATGCCTTTCACCACTTAACGCTACATCATGCTAATCTAGTCCCAGTCTTTACCAAGTTGGCTTCGCAGCTGACGGCTGATACAATTGGAGAGCTCATGTTGATCCCCGTGATATTCCTAGTCCAGACTTTGGTCTCCTACCTTTGCTCGATCGGCGTGTCAAGACTTTTCCGGTTCAAGAAAAGACGTCGAAATTTCGTCATAGCTATGGGGGTAAGCATTTAATTCGCATCTAGTAATTTTGGACTAGCCAAGGCAGCTAATATGCCCAGGTTTTCGGCAATTCTAACTCATTACCAATCTCTCTGGTACTTTCTCTCTCGCAAACGATAAAAGGACTCCACTGGGACAAAATTCCTAACGACAACGATGACGAAGTTGCCGCAAGGGGTATCCTATACCTACTAATTTTTCAACAGCTTGGTCAGCTACTCAGGTGGAGCTGGGGCTACAACGTACTACTAGCACCTCCCAAGCTTCCCGAGGAGGAACGAAACGACCAGCTTGAGAGAGGTCAAGGCTGCTATACGGACGAGCCTAGCGGCGAAAACGAGCGACACCTGGAATATGCTTCTGTTGACGACGAGGGAGATGAGCAAGATGCTAGTAATGGTTCGAGTGAGACCAACGTTGAGGACAGAGGTGCGTCGAAGGGTAGTCCAGGTGACTCTCGAGACTTTGTACCTGGAGAGCAGACACCTGTGACTCATCGGCAATATACATCTTCGGTTTCTTCTAAAGCATCGTCAAGAGCTGGGTTTACCAAGTTCAGGCCTGCCCCAGGCCTAGTACCTACGCCTTTGAATGGTAATATATTGCCATATCAAGGCAACAATCAGACACCAGCTACAAATCCTGACGATGAGCCCGCGCCGAATGGCCCGTGGGGTTCATTAATTCGGTGCGGAATTGCTGTCAAGCGCGGAGCCAGTGCGGTATCCTACTACGTCTCAAGAAAGTTTGCCGCGGTGTTCGAAGCCTTACCAAGGCCCCTACAAAGTGGATTAGCAACAATCCACGCTGGTGTCAAGAGGTCCATTCTTGGCTTGTGGAGCTTTATGAATCCCCCGTTGTGGGCCATGTTAGCTGCGATCATTGTTGCCTCGATACCTTCTCTACAGAGCTTGTTTTTCAGCGAAGGAACATTCGTAAAAAATTCGATTACCAGCGCAGTAAGCCAGAGCGCAGGCGTCGCTGTTCCGCTCATTCTGGTCGTTTTAGGAGCAAATTTGGCAAGGAATACACTTCCCGAAAATCCAAATGGCCTGGAAGGAGATCGCAAAGAGGAAACAAAATTGCTCATTGGTGCGCTAGTCAGCAGAATGCTGCTCCCAACCATCATCATGACCCCTATACTAGCCCTAACAGCTAAATATACGCCTATCAGCATACTGGAAGATCCGATCTTTGTCATTGTCTGCTTTTTGCTTACTGGAGCGCCGAGCGCACTGCAATTGGCGCAAATCTGCCAGATTAACAATGTATATATGGGAACCATAACAAGGCTCTTGTTCCAGAGCTACGTCGTTTGGTTTGTCGCTCCTGATCTTCCAAGCACTCATGCAATTGCTGACTTCTTTAGGATTCTTCCCTCGACACTTGTTCTTGTTATGTTGGCTTTAGAAGTCGTTGAGTGGGCAGGGGCTTGATCTGTTGGTCAACACCTCATCTAGATATCTGGGCTCGATCGAGATCCTTGTCCTTATCTTAATGAACACTCATGGCAGGTGTGTTCAATCTTCAATGGACTGGCACTACATGGAATTGGGCAGGGTTATCAAAGCGTGAATAAAACCGAACAAGCGAACTGTAAGAAGGTCGTTTTCTATGGTGTATTTTACAAAGGCTGAATTTCGTAGGTGTATCTTTGGTATTTCCAAGAAGAGAGCATTATCGTAATGCTACAAAGCGTACATGCGCTCTGCACCAAATGTAAAAGTCTTAATTTTGACATCTTGCCAGACGACATTGCCAAAAAAAAACCCACTTAGTTCCAGCCTGCGATAAGGGAGCGTCACTGCGTGAGTGATGTCGTTGAGACTGGCCAAAAGTACCTGACGAAGTTTTCTACTACCACGCGCTCAGGTCTTGATTCTCCGTACTTTCTAATCGACCATCTCGCACAGTATCAGCAAGAGACAAAACCATGTCAAGCGGGAAAAGGACATTCAAGCGAATTATTCAGCCAAGCGTCGACACTTACTTCGATTATCACGAATCAGATCATCCCAACGCCCCAACCCAATCCTCGATCTCCAGCCCGTCACTACCCACCTTTCTCCAATCATCCCTCCCGGACGTTGGCATGAGGGTGCGCAAAGCTGTGCTAGAAGGGTACAAGACAAAACCCTCGCATGTTATCGCGGAGCACCGACATCTGCTGCCGCCTAAGCTCAGGAAACCCGGCCCAGCGTTTTGGCTTGACGGAATTGGTACCGTATAGCGGAATCCTCAACATCGGCGCCCACCACGCGCAACCTGTGGCTAACGGCGCACCTAGTCCTTTATTACACTTTGATGACGAACGGAGCTTCCTATCAAGTCAAGAGCCGAAAGTTGCAGATGCCATACTCACATCTGCCTCCATGTCTACCTGTGCGAACTACAAGCGTCGACGCTCAGAAGAAGACCGAGAGGATGAATATGCAGACTTTACACCACTATTACCGCGCTCTGGATATCCACTCTGCCACACTAAGATGCCCAATCTGAACACGTTGCGCGTGGTTGCGAATTCAAAGACAAGGAAAACAATGCAACATCAATTGCACAAAATCTCCCAAGAAGAAAACATCAATATGACAAACGCCAGTGACATTGAAGAAGCGGACTTTTCTCGGCCTGAGGATTGGGCAACTCCCGAGATGAAACTCTGAATCATCACCTTAAGCTCACGCCCACATAGTGGCCCGCTGGTCTGATTTGCCAGTTGCGGGTGTGACGTCCATAGCTGCAGGTAATCGACCTAGATGCAGACGATACTCGTGTCATGGAATTGTCCTCCGATCACGTCTGGCAGACTTCTGTTCGGTACTTGTGCCGCTATTTGTCGACTATCCTCATGTTTGGCTTGGGTCTATAACCGTTGCCTAAATTTATAACAAAGGATAGGATTTACCTAAATTTCTCCGAATCTTACCGGCACATAAATATCCATAGAAGTGAACGAGAAGCCCTTAATGAGAGATATACGTCGAGTTAGTTCAAGAACGAGTATAGTAGGTTACCAGTGGGGCTTCTAATACTCATAGGAGAGTATCCTTCATCCACTTTGGACGTTGAACACGAGCGGAGCGCATTCTTTTGAAGGTTGCGTTTTACCCGCTACAACTACCAGTCGACGTCAAAAGTCAGCAAACAATAAACAATAAACGGTAGTTTCGAAATACGGAGACCGGTTATTGTTTATTGACTTTTGACGCCGGCTGGTGAACCGACCTTTGCTCAGGATTATTTCACACTCCCTCTCGCCGTGATCCTTGATGGCCAATGAGTTTATATGAAAGCTGGCTCCTGATCTCAAGGAGTATCATCGTGGTCTTAGGCACGACTTTGGCGGTGGCTGTTGGTGGCATGAACGCGGGCGCCTGTCTTATTCCATGGAACGGCGGCGGGTTCGAGGAGAGGAGAAGGAAAGGGACCTGCAACTAGAATTGGCGACGGGGTGATAACGCTATGAAAATGCTAGTACTTAGTTGGTTAATACCCCGGATGTCTTCGATATCGTTGCGTGATTTGAAAGTCGACGTCATACACTCAGGTGCGTTATAATCTTCAACAGTGGTAGTACGGCTCCAATGTATGACCCAAATCCTCTCCCATACACCTCGTAATGACTCTCACATCGTACCCCACACCCTTCCCACCAAAACCCTCCTCGACATGCAGCCCATTGTAAAAGCCAGAACTACATATCTTCCGCAGCATCCATCACCGTCCTCCCCCAGGATTTCCATCCACATCCTCTGTGAATTGACAGGCACTAGTCTTGCTACGAGGCTGCTGGGGCGGAAGAGTTCACATACTTTGATATTTGTCGCAAGCAGTCCAGAATTCCCACAACCGCAAAAACATCTCTTATTTCAACATATCATCGAGTTTCTCCCCCAACGCCTCCTCTATCTCCCATACCCATCTCCTAACCTCCGCTTCCATACTTGCATCATCGTCTTCTAGCCCTTCCGCAATAATCGGTAGCATCTCCGGCAACGTCCCTAACCACTCTTCCCCGAGCCTGCTCGTCAGTGCCCTCTCACATCTCACTGCAGTTAGTCTAACCGCTACGCTATCGTGGCTCATGTGTTTAAGTAGCTGGGTATTTAGGAATTTATGATGGACGGGGGCATCGGCGGTGGCAGCGGCAAGGGCGGTGATGGTTTCGGTGAGAAGCGTTTGGAAGGAAGGGTTTTCTTGGGGGTTGGAGGGGGTAAATTGGCTGGCGATGGGGAGCGAGGCGAGGAGGGCGGTTGAGATGGGGTTAAAGTGATTGGGTGATTGCCAAAGTTCGTCGTGATCGTGCTCGAAGCACTTTTGTAAGGTAGATACGACCCTTTGCCACAGTAGACGAGAGTCTGAGTCCTTTCGGCTGCCGGTGTTCAGGACTTCGACAGCATCTTCAATGATGTAGGAGGCATAACTGGTAACGATAGACTACGCGACCCGTAAGCAGTCTTTTCTCAATGGACTCAAAGACATCATAAACCCACCTTAAGCGTCCCGAAGAATTTCCCCAGAAACGTCCACCAAGTGATCTTCCTCTGCAACCCCTTCTTCCCATCTTTCAACGCCGTCGACCACTCCATCATCCTCATAAATAGTGGTCTAAAAGCCGTATCATTGAGTTTGTAGATCATGGCCATCGCAGTTTCATTCACTGCTTCTTCGACTTCTCCGACCTCACTATCTCTATAGCTATCTTCTGTTCTAGGCGAGAATTGTATGCGGCGTAAGTCAAATGCTTTGAGGAAGAAACATGTTAGGGAAGAAGAGTGTTTTGAGATGAAGGATTTGGGTCGTTGATAGATCGAGGAGCGCAGGACGAGGAGGTGTTCTTCAACTGCTTTTGGGCCTTCGGTTATTGCGCTTGTCCAGGTTCTATCAAGAGCTCCGAAGAGTTCTTTAGGTTCGATTTGCTTTGCGAGTAAATTCAGAGTGTCGACGCGGTTTTGGTCACAGTCTTCGCCCATTTCTGCATTTGCTGACTCGTGGGAGATTGTCAGGACGCGGTCGAGGGAGGGGCCTGTTATCATCCAGGGAACGTAAAGGAGGAGATTACTTGTGAAAGAATAAGCAGCATTATGGAGACGTCTGTCCTCGGCATCTGCTTCGATGCTGGCGGCTAAAAATTCTGTGACCTGTGGAAGAGCCTGCGGAATTATTGGGATGAACGCGTCTCTCAAGATTTCAACCATCGTAGCTAGACAAAGGAGAGCCATGACACGAGACTTACTGTCTTCCACCCCCAAGCATGCCGGACCGGCGATAGTAGTTGCGATAGTGGTGACCATAATAGTGTCCTTTTTACCGAATTTTTCTAGGATTCGATCGATACATGCCATAGCCGTGTGCTTTAACGGTAAATCAGATGACTCCTCGACGAGAGAAGCAAGTTGGGGAAGGAATGCGAGGATAGCTTCATACGATTTACTTTGTTCCGATCGGGTATCGTTGAGTCGTCGCTCAAAGGAATGCAGAACTTGCTGTTGAATTCCTTCGTCAGTGCGGCGAAGTAGGATCCGAAGAATCCCAATAAATTCAGACATGGAGAACAGGCGAAGCAAGGCATGCAATAATTGTTCACACGATGTGCCGAGCTTTTTGTTGTGCTTCGTCTTCTGTGAGAGCGCGAAAATCTGTTCGAGAAGACGACCGTACGTGGCTCGGATTATGTCGGCTTCTTCCTTTTCTTCATTTAAAACTTTAGCTGTCGTTGAGATTAAGTGTTCATCACTTAGTATCATTGATGGCAGAGAGAGCAAGTTAGCTAAAATACTCTCCGGAGTGTGATCTTTATCTATTGTCACAAGACATGAGGATGAGGTAGGCTTTGGCTTTAGGATGTCAAAAGCAACATCTAGATATTTCTCGACGGTCTGTACACCATCAGCACCTGCCACACTATTGTCTAACATCAAAAAGCCTTACCAAGAACTGCGTCTTTGGCCTATGATTGCCAGCTAGTTCAACGGCAAAAAGAGTAGCACTTTTGCCACTTGGATATTTGTCCTTCAGCAAGACAAGCAATGCGAACAGGAAATCGTCGGCACCGAGCTTCTCTGCTAGCGATTTGAAAAGCCGCAGCCTTTGCTGAGCTGGTATGTGCTGGTACGCAGCTACGAAGCTGAGCAAGAGCTCAGATACACCCATCAATGGATCGCCCTTCCCCTTGCGCAAGGATTGTACTAGGCGTGGAATTACGGATTCCATAATCTATCGGCCTCAGGTATCAATGTCTGCAAAGCCGTGCTTAGATCCTTGGCTTACCTGTTTAACCACGAATGCAGAAAATTCGTCGTTTTGGCGTAAGACTTGGGTCCCCATGTGTGTAAATACAGGCATCACACTATGCAAGATCAGATCAGGAGCCACGCTAGCCAGACTTGAAATTAATAGTAACGCGGTGTGTTGCACCTGAGGACTTGGTGTAATCTTGATGCAGTTAATGAGTACGTCTGCTCGAATCGCCGAGAGGTCAACGCGCTGTTTGGGCGAGCTCTGCAGAATGTTAGTAATTACAGACAGTTCCCAGACAGTAAAGGCAACCTACTCTGGTAGCGTCCAATATAGAGAGGGTGTTCTTCAACGCAAGGACCAGGAGGTAGCTCAATTCTCTGCCTGTGCTGTATTTAGAATGCTGTAGATCGGCTATCAGTTGAAAAAGACCTCTCAAAAATTCAGGATGCCTTTCGGGTTTTGAGGCTTCAATAAGTTCGAGGACAAAAGCTATCCTTCTGTAGTTCTGCTCAAGAGCCTTCAAATCAGACGTAACAGAACCTTCAACGCGACCATGAATTGTACGCCTACGTTTCGAGGCTGATGGCTGATCTCCCGAAGGATTAGACAGGGTAGGGAGTTCTTCGAGAAATGATTGTAGTACATTGGTTGCAAGATCAAGATGTCGTAAGGTCTCTGTCGCTTCACGCTGCTGCCATCCTCCCTTTTGACCACCTGCCCCATCAACCGCAATGTTCAATAGCGTTTTAGCTATTGAGGATTGTATATCCGTCTTTAAGGATGGCCAGATGTTCTGGACGTGTTTTAGAACTGCAGGATAGAAGAGCGGGGATGTTGATTGATTCTCCGACTGAATAATAGTCCTCACAATCTGCACGCCGTCTCGGTCAGATGGTGCAACAACACTGACGATCTGTTCTACAAGCTGCTCCGGAACGATGCCTTGATTCTTGCACAATACCTGAAATTCTTTTTGGCTTTGGGTGGTGCTCTTCTCGAGTAAAGGCAACAAAACCTTCGTCCGTGACACGCTGCCAACCTTTGTGACCCGGTTCAATATTTGTAGTAGACGACACTGAACGGAATATAGTGGTGTGTTGACGACATGACTACAGAGACATGAAAAAATTGCTGCTCGCAATGAAGTTCTCAGTTCCTTTGCATGCGTCGAGCCCATAAGGCTGTCCGGAAGATACGAAAGTATGTGAAGAGCATCTAGCATGCATTCCTCCAAGCTTGGAACAATGATCTCTTGCAAAAATTTGGAAGCCTCGGTCACGGTTAGCCATGACACCTCTTTAGCCTCTTTTCCCTGGCCGTATATCTCGTCTTGACCCAATAAGCTTGGTTTCGTGCCCTGTTGTGCAGGACTAAGGAAATTTGCATACTCGGCAGCTAGAACTAGAACGAGGTCCGCAGTAGCACGGCGTACCTTGACAGAAGGATCCGCCAACGCGTAGACAATGTATGGTAGGAGGATTTGTACATCTGCAACGAGCCTCTCTTGCTTGAGAAAATCCGAGATAACGGTAATGGCAGTACTTCGAGCGGTAGTCGAATAGCTGCCGCACCATATTCGGATGAAGAAGGAAACAAAAAGGGGTTCAGTCATTGCGAGTGACTTCCGAAGAACTGTCAAATCCGAAAAGGTGCCGATGTTGTGTGATGAAGAGGACGCCAAAGAAAACCCATGCGCCAGGCTTGGGAAGACGTACGAATCAGAGTGTGACAGGAAAGATATCTCGTACGCGGTTCGTGTAGGAATCCGGCTTAGTGCCATGCCAAAGGTCTCATTTGGGGACCTTTCTTCGACATCTTTCATTTCCACATCCTCGACCAACATGTCATTCCTTTCCTCGATAGGGCGTATAACTCTTTGGAGTCTTGTCTCTAGATGTTCTATGTCCACATCAGAACCCTTAATGACTTGTTGTACGACAGTTCCTATGGTGGCCGAGTCTGCGAGCCGAAGTATGAGATCGCCTAGAGAACCTTGCAAGTCAAAGTCTTGATTCGCCTGCAAACTAAAGCTCTGAGCCGCTGACAACATATATCTGGTAGCAATAGCAACAAGAGACTCGTTCATTAAGCCGGCTTCAATTAGTGACCTAAAGGTACTTAGGGACTTCGTGTCTGAGGCTCTCTCAACCCTACTGACGATCCCAAGTAACACACCGAGAACAAGGTTGTCTACCAGGTATCGGTTCTTCAGAATTGTAAGATCATCGTGAAGCCCCTCGATTGCCATCAAAGCTTTGAAAACTTTTCGGGGTAACAATGCAGTCTGTTTCTGCTGCGCCAAAACAGCTAAACAGATTAGCCCCGCATGAGTGGTGCTCTTCCATCCTATCACTGTAGATTCCATCATTGCAGTCAATGTCTCATCATCAAGGCTGGCCTTTGATGCTATAACAGTCAGAATCATGTAACACCCTACTCGAAGGTCTGGTACGTTTCCAAGAGAGAGCCCTTCATTCAAATAGGGTATTACGCGTAATATTATATCTTCTTGAAGCTGCTTCTGCGCCTCACGTCTACCAGACCGCGATTGGTCCAGCATAGCAGCAACAGCCTCTGTAGTTACCGTTGACCAGAACGAGATCAAGGTAGGGTGGTGGTGTTTCTTCCGGCTTACTTTAAGAGTGTAAGTGTTCATCCCCATGAAAAAGGATTGATTGTGAGTGGCAGTAGATACTATGCTATGGCGTGGTGGATTGGTACGATGTTGAATATATGGATGAAGGAATTTGAGCACTCGTGGTATATTCTGGGGTAAGATATCGAGCATGGTACGAAATATCGGATCCATGTGATATGGAAGAAAAGCGAATACCAAGCAAACGGTATTAGTCTCATGAACCCTATGGAAGTATTAGCATTGGAATTTTCTGACGAAATCGAGCTGGGATTTTCCCTTTGGGCTTACCTGAAGCGTCTCACGAGCCACTCGAGCGCCTTGAGTGCCGGCTTCAATAGCAGCTTGCTACTTGTTAAACTGATGAACTCTTCCAGAGCTATATCAAGCTGCTCATTTTGTGTAACGGTCATCTGTGTTCTGTCTTCCTGCTTGCTCTGTTCACTAAAAATATTGTTGGCGAAGCCGATGAACCTTGCGTCTAGCTTGCACAGCTCCTGGAAACCTTCGTAACATATCTGATATATCGTATCAAAATCCTGAGTGGTAGCAACTCGTGCTTCAAAAAGCAGTGACTGTGAATGCGCTTTCTTCTGAGCCTTTAGGTCCAGGGAATTGGTTGTGCTTGCCCGAATTTCGGCCAGCTGGGCCGCCAAGGTGGTCGTCATTATTCTGCTAGACTGCTATAATGTCCTAAATCTCCGAAACTTGGAACATTATTATCATCCGCTCAGCGCCCGACGTCGTGACTTCGAAATGGTCAAAGGAATCTGAACTTCAATTTTCCAGCTTCGCAGATTTTAGGGAAAGAAGTTATTCACGAGGAAGCTAAGATAAGATAACAAAACTCGCTTCTCCCTTCCTTGCGAAGGTGTGTCAACCGGGCCCGACTTCACTCATGATGATTGACCTTTAGCCGTCTATTCTGTAGACATGGGGGACGAGCTCTCGCAAGTATGTTAGTACGCCTCTTCTAATCCAAACAGCTGTAGAGTTCCGCTGAGTTGCATTTACTAGGAAGCGAAAAAGTCACCCCCCAAGTTCGCGAGCTTCCGATCCAAGGCCCAGGTGTCTTCCAAGAATGGAAGTTCTAAAGATGCAGAGAAGGTCACGCAATCTGCACATGCAGATACAATTGCTAAACACAGCTGTACCCTAAAAACAGAAGATTCTTATAGAGAATCAGACCACGAGCATCGCCCATCGCTCCGCCGACATCATCATCGTAGTCGACATGCGAAGGAGCACGAACAATCACTCGTGTTGGACTTACTGGACGTGGAACCGTTACTTAGTGAGGATGCGCTACATTTGTTCGTTGTTGACAAGGTCGGTGACCCGAAGAATCTGTCCTACGGGACCCTTCATCATCATGTGATACCAAGTTACTTCCGTTCCGGTGCCGGAAGCGTCATTGGTTCATCTCCAAGCAACAGAATTAATCGATCTGTCCGTGGCGGTAAGGCGGTGGTGCTTTCAGGTAATCGTCATGGCTTGCGGAGTAAAAAGGAGAGAAACCCTTCCCCCAGGCACAATGGCATCGGGATGAGAAGACTACGCATCAAATTAGATGAGAAATACGACCGTGATCTCGATGCAGCAGCAGACTTCCTTCCTCTGAGGCGGGCGAGCGGCAGAAAAAGAAAACATTGGGATGATGAGAGTAAGTCGGATTCATCAGCGCCTTCTGATGGGGTCATCGGCCATTACCGGTCTATTGAGGGTAAGGGCAAGGCAGTCGGTCAACCTGATGACGAAGATCTCCGTTATGACAGTGATGCATCTCTATCGGAATATGAGGGTGATTGGTTAGACCGTTTGGACGAGGCTAAACAACGCAAAAGAAAAGAATTGGCCCGTACGACGGAAGCAGACCCCACGAGGGGTGAAGCCTGGCTGGACCTCATCAATTATCAAGATGAGATATTGGGGATAGGCCAACATTTTTCAAGATCGAAGATCACCAGTGCCGAAAAACAGGCTAACGCAGACGTCAAAGTATCCATGTACGAGAAAGCCATACAGAAGGTTTTGGACCCAGAAGCACGAGAGAAATTATTGGTAGGTCTGATGGAAGAAGGGCTGAAAATATGGGAGAATAGCAAGCTTTTGTCCAGATGGCGAACCTTGCTTCACGCACATCCAGGGTACTTAGGTCTTTGGATCAAGTACCTAGATCACAAACAAACGACATTCTCGTCATTTCGGTACGAAGAAGCCCGAAGTGTCTTTCTCGATTGCCTGAGTGTCCTCCAGCGCGCTCGGTCCACCTCTGAAGCAGCAAGTGTTGAGAATAGTACATTGTTTAAGAACCAGGTCTATGTATTGTTGCGCATGACGGTATTCATGAGGGAGGCTGGTTTCATAGAAAACGCTATTGCGGCGTGGCAAGCGGTGTTAGAGTGGCAAATGTTCAGACCTAAACGTTTCCAATCTAGAGAGCATGCGTTATCTGGCTCTAACGCTGCGGAAGCCTTATCTGCCTTCGAACGGTTTTGGGAAAGCGAAGTCTCACGCATTGGGGAGGAATGCGCTACAGGATGGGCAAACTACATGGATTTGAACGGGGAGCCACCACGACCACGAAAAGACACCAGATATGTCTCTAAAAATGGTTCTCAGCTCTTAGACGCATGGGCAAGCTTAGAGCGCGGACGATATTTACAATCTAGGATTGTAGCGCGTACCATTGACGAAGTAGATGAGAGCGATCCCTACCGAGTGATACTTTTCTCGGATGTCGGAGGCGCTCTAATTGACCCGCCAGCGTCATTATCAGACTTTGCGCTCCTTTTCCAAGCCTTGCTTGCATTCTGCCACCTCCCACCATTTTCAACAGAACAGACCAACAACTGCACAACATTGTGGAGGAGGAACCATTTCCTCCGAAACGAAATATTGCATCAATCCAATAATGCTTCATCTGGTTGGCGAGTGCAGGGTATCAGGGATATGGAAGACGTACCAGGGACTGATGGTCTCGCCACAGGTCTCTCTGTGAACATGTCTCATCAAAACGACCCTTTCAGCTTCTCTATGCCCGATTATCAAATTTCTTCCGAGTCTCTCTTTGCTGCGCACGGCACCTGGTTCTCCGCTTTCGGTCCTTGGCATCATGACTTTTCTGGAGATAGTGGTCCGGTCGAGGTTGCATGGATACGACGAACACTCAAGGCCTTGGTACAATGTGCTCCTAGCGAAGACTATCTTGCGGAGTATTATCTCGCCTTCGAGATGAGGTTTTCACCCGAAACAGCGAAGAAGGTAGCCAAGGGAATGATTAAAGCGCGGTCGGACAGTATACGCCTCTATAATGCATACGCGCTGATTGAATATCGCCTAGGAAATATTAGTATTGCTGAGAATGTCTTGGCTACAGCGATCAATTTGGGCAGGGGCTTAGGGGAAACTGCGCGGCGGGACACTGTAAAATTGTGGCACACATGGATATGGGAATTGCTCAGCTCGGGGCGAACAAGTCAGGCTCTGCGCCGCCTACTTATGTATCCGGAAAAGGTCAGCGATGTCAACCTCCCCGAGCATAGAGAATGTTCTCCACAAGACTTGCGTGGAATCAGTCCCTCTCTTCTCCTCCGAACCCAAACTGTACGGCTTTCCTCATCTCCATTCTTCAACGTACTAACAATCAAGCAGGCACTCACAGCCGCCCGCGACCGTCTACTTTCCCTTTCCCTCGCCAGCGACGCCATTCTCCATGCAGACCTTCTTATCCTTCTTACCTACCTGACTACTTCTTCTCTCTCCTCTTCCCTATCAACTTTCAAGCAGAACCTCACCCTCTTCCCCATTTCTTCCCTGGCTCGTGAGCTCCTTCACCAATCCTTCTCCAAGCTCCTTTATCAACATACCAGGAATACTCCGTTATTCTCTCCATCAATTATCAGATCTTCCTTGGCCGAGAGTATACAAGCGTACCCAAAGAATACAATCTTTCTTTCTTTGTACGCGTGGATCGAATGTCGCTTTCGCATTGACGACCGCGTGAGGTCTATCATGAAAGATATTGTATTCACCAGCCAACCCAGCCCCGACCGAAGAGAAGATCGTCCAAGCGTTATCTCACACTTCTTCGCTGTTCATACCGAGCTCCGCCGCTCTCTTGCCCTAGGCTCGAACACTCATACCATCCGCGCTACCTTCGAGCGCGCCGTTAGGGAGGATTCGATGGGTGCGCATAGCGCGGGATTGTGGAAATTGTATTTTGGGTTTGAGCGGGATAGAGGGGATGGAAAGAAGGCAAGAGAGGTGTTCTGGAGAGGCGTTAGGGCCTGTCCGTGGGCCAAAGAATTGTACTTGTTAGCGTTTGATGGGCAGGGGAAGATGGAAATGGGGAAAGTGGAGCTGAGGGGGGTGGTAGAGATGATGGAGGAGAAGGAGCTGAGGATTCATAAGGGGATTGAGGATGTAAGGGAGCAATTGGCTGCAGGAACAGGTTTACCGCGTTAGATAATGATTGAACTAGCTATAGCTGAGGTATCCATATCTGCCTGCAAACCATCTACGATCGTCCAATGCCCAACGAATCGACTCTATGCCAGCCAGTCCCGACCTCTAAGCGCACCCGCAATACTAAAAGCTTATCCCCTCTGTTCTCCCTATGAAACCACTCCGTTCTCCCCCCCACCCCAGCAACCCCTCACCCAATCGTTTTAGCAAAGACAAAACTGACCTTATTTCCCTCATCCTTCAAGACACTCAACAACAGTTCATCCTCCACCAACGCCTCCATATCCTCATCCATAACTTCCCCAAACTTCGAAGTATCAGTATGCGAATACGCCATCAGACTTTCCATCTTCTTATCATCATCTTTCACCCGCAATCTCCGGGCATCCTCCCTAATTTTCCGCTCTTGTTCATCCATGTTTACTTGGTTAGCTTTGATCAAGCTAAGTACGTCTGGGAGATCTTGTTCTTCACGCACGTCCTCCTCGTCAGTATCAAGGATCTCGATGGGTGCTTCCGGGTCAAGTAAAGCAACGTCAGGCAAGCCTCTTCCGCCACATGCGCAGCCAAGGAGGTCGTGCGTCTGGCAGGAGAGACCCTCGTCAAGGCGAAAAAGATCTTTCAATTCCTCCCTAGTAAAATTGCTTGAACCGCCTTTTTGCTCCATGATATTACTTGCAAGCCCCAACTTTGTGACCTGCCGTTGCCATATCTTCTCGTCAATACCGCCAGCCATCAAAAATCGATATATGACACACTTCCGCTTCTGCCCATCTCGGTGGATTCTTGCCATCGCTTGCAGGTCGGTAGCTGGATTCCAATCTACGTCGAAGAGCACGAGTCTAGATGCTCCAATAAGATTAAGACCTACCCCACCAGCTTTGGCGGAGAGGAGGAAGGCAAAGCAGCTGGAGGCGGGGTCACGGTTGAAGGTATCGACTAGATCTTGGCGTTTAGAGGAGGGAGTAGAGCCGTCGAGGCGGAGGAAGGGGTGGGCAAGGGAGGTGAGGAGAGTGGAGAGGAGATCAAGGGTTGAGGTATAATTTGAGACAAGGACCACTTTTTCATCAGTCGTGGTACGGAGAGTGTGGAGAAGTTGGTCTAGGGTGCGTAATTTAGTGCTCGAAGCATTATTGCGTAGTAGGTGAGGCGGAACGCTGGAGAGCAGAGATGCTGTGATTGGGCTGACGGGCTTCGACGGATCTGCTGTGGTTTTACCGTTGAGCAAAAAAGGACTATTGCAAACTTTCTTCAAGACAGTGATGAGTTGTAGCGACGCCTCAGGACTGCCTAAAGCAGCTTGGAAAGCGGGACACGCAAGGACATGCCGATATGCGGCTGCTTGCGCTGCGGTAGGGCGGCATAATAGCACGTATTCGGTCTTCGAAGGTAAGTATTTAGACAGTAGATCGGCAGTGCGACGGAGGATGAAGGGACTGGTCAATGAGGCTAATTCTTCATTCCGAGCCTCCCCTTTCTCCACAATTTTCTGAAGAGCGCCTGGTTGTCTGCTCTTTACAATTGGTCCTTCAAATTCTTTCATGAACGTCTTATACGTGCCTAAAAGGTCCGGATTGATAAAGTCAACCATCATGAAGAATTCACTGAGATCGTTTTGGATTGGTGTTCCAGATAGGATTACTCTCCTTGGGGTGTTCAATGACTTGATAGCCTGCGCGCTCTTGTTCTTGGCCGTCTTGAGCCGGTGGCCCTCATCGGCGATGACAATGTCGATACCAGAGCCTTTTTTCAGATCTTCCTGTACGTTCCTGAGCTTTTCGTATCCGATGATCATGATGCTATAGCTTCTGCCCATGGTAAAGTCAGTAATCCTTTTCTTGGTACCATCTGCAACAAAAACACCTATCCTCCCAGAACCCAACCATTTACGGAATTCTTTGCGCCAATTGTTGATGAGTGTGACAGGACAAACGATCAAAGCTTTCTTGATGAAGGGGGGTTCTTCATGAATTGGGTTCTGCTTCAATAGGGTCCATAATAAAGCGATAGTCTGTAAAGTTTTACCCAGGCCCATCTCATCGGCCAAGATTGCGCCTTGCCCATCAAAGTCACGCATTCCCATTACACATTCATACATGAACTTCACTCCCTCTCGTTGATGATCTCGAAGATGTTGGGTTAAAACAGGGTCGACAACAACGTCGACAATCTGTCTGCCTTTTGGAGCAATCTTCGGGCGCTTCATGACAATTGCTTGCGGTGCAAAGGGATCATGACGAGGGGTTGGCTTCTTGTCTTCTCTTCGTGGCATTACAGTGCTATCTAGCAAAGGATTCTTCCAACCAGCTTGTGTGGCCAGACTCCTGGGTGCTGCCACATTGAGCGGTGTATTCAACTCCTCCTTCTCCAGCTTAGCAGCTGCCTTTATTTGTGGCTTCGGCTTCTGCAGCGGCTTATCTTCGACCTCTACTAGAGCCTTTGAGATGGCAGAATCGAGGAATGGACGGCCGGCCATGAAGTCACTTTTCGACAGCACGGAGTCTACCTCCACTTCCTTTCCTCCAACAGACAGAGTAGATCCTGGGAGTAAAGGCGAATCAAAGCCTGTTTGGCCCATACTACGTCCTGAAATGTCCTGCAAGTGGGCATAGCCACCGGTCACACGAAGAATGCCATCACCGTCCCATGTCTTGTGCTTCTTGTTCGTAAACTTTCGCCTTTAGTAGTCATCAGTCCTAATCAAAACTTTCAGGGTAAGAGCTTCCTCATTGGTACGTCACGGACCATAACACGTTATAATAACCTTCGACTCCAGCATCTTGAGGCTTGGGGACCCCAGCAGCTATAGCCGGGTTATGGACTGTTAGCAGAGGCTTTCGTGGCAGAGAAGATATCCCAGCGGCTTTGAAGACCAGCTGTGGACCAGACTGTTCTTTCCCCGTATCATTAGGCCCACTGATTCGCCTTTTCTTGGCTTGTGGTTCATGGCCATTGGACATTGCTGGTGTGTCTTTCTTGACCAGAAGAGGGGATCGGAAAGGTTTTCCGAGCATACTCTCGTAGTCGAATGTCCTCTGCGGCCACCTCGATTTTGAGAGCAATCGTATTGCTTCTTTGGTCCAATTCGCAAAATGGAGATTTCAATGAAACAAAGGTGGGGCATCAGCCGCCTGCGTGCGTGCCTTGGCGACGCACAGACTCATTTACGCGTGATCATGTGACATGAACAACCACCTTCCAGGTTATCATTGACCAACGATCGTTGTAAACTTCCCTTCTTCATCCATGAACCCATTATACTAGGCTAGCAGGTCTTATATGACAAGAGCCGATCCAGTTCATGCTAATTCCTGTATTTGCTTCTTTGGGTGTATATCTCCTTGTCCAATCCACTAAAATGCAGTACGGTGGTGAAGGCTAGGTTTTTTTCGACCCGCCATGGTTTGGTTTGATTATTTGGTCGCCATTTACTGTACTTGGTCTGCATGACCTGGGCAAGATTCTACATCTTCTCCCAATTTGCAGGCCACTACAGTCACGTTTGTTTTGTGCTAACACCATTCAAATTCAAGACTTCCGTGGAGAATTCACGTGGATGAATGCCACGCATCTCAAGTTCAATAATAGGTAGGAAGGCTAGCGAAAGAGTAGCCATTTTATTCCAGGCAGGCTTCCTAAGCCTGTTGATAGAGAATCAACACCATACTTCTAACCCACTTAGTTCCTGAAGGGTAAATCATCCATCGAAGGTGATCAACTTCAGAGCGGGCTCGTGGACCACAATCCCTGCTGTGTAATCGTATATATCGCAAAGCTACAAATTAAGCCTGAGTGGCCGATTTTATTATACATATCCTGCATTTCTCTGCTATAATGTTCTTTGTCAAGCCAGCCAGTGACTTTCCTGAGATTACGACACCATTCATCTTCTCTTGACCTACAACGAGCTTTTCTATATTCATTCGCCTATGTACATCGATGACATGTTTGGTCATATCCCTCCACTTGCCTAAAGATTTCAGCATTCGTTAGCACCGGGTCCACGCCCTTTGGTGCATCATGTTGCTATACCAAAGGCGGTCCCAATCTTTGAAGTCATACTATTAATAAACTGGATCCATTGACTACTCTCAAATTGGGTTAAGTTTGTTGTTTTTCAATCCGATACCACAAGATTTAACAGTCTATCTAACTTGGTGTTCTTGAAGTACGCTGGAAGAACTTTCCTATCAACGAGCTGAACGGTCGCAATGTATGCAACACTCATCTGGGCAAAACCCGGTCAAGATTCGCTCTGCCTTTTAGCTAGCGTGTCGGAATGTCCGTTCTCCGTACTCAATAGTGATTTTGTGTATGTCATGCGGATGCTTTATTCGGTCAGGGTATGTCTGCTGAAGTGCTTTGATGCGGCCAATGGTGCAATGGGTCCCGGCCATTGCCACGTAAGGCTCGATGTTGATGTATTCAGTATGTCAAGTCTGACCCAAATCCTTGGTGTTTCCTTCCACCTGATATGAAGGATCGTTTCTACAGCCTTGGCCGAGAATGCTAAGGTACCCACCGTAGGATCTCTCATACACTCGCTGTATTCCTGGGCACTGACCTCGAGCCATTAGTACCGCGAGAGGCCGTTACGAGCAGCAAAACCGTGGCGCATATGCTTGATCCTGCCCTCACACTATGCTGAAATCAGCCCGCAAGCTTGCATGCACGCCTTTCCGAAGGCGTCCTCCATCCCATTTGACGGCAATCGCTACAGCTTATTGATTGATGCTGCAGACACTGATGTACTGAAAACGGCCTCTGGGTACCAGCCTCGAGACAGCATATCTGTTCCACTGAGACCAAGGCCGACACGCGGACCTGATTCATAGCCAACAATGGTTGCGACGAAGAACGGAACATCATCGGGGGCAACGTGACCTTTCCTGGCGTAGTCTAAGTTTTGTTCAGAAGTGGCGAAAACAGCAGGAAGCAGTTGACGTCGGAATGCAACGATGCTTGAGTGTGGCAATAATCTAATTTACAGCCTGTCAAGGAGTGTAGCTGCTAAGGGATCAGTCCCCCACGACGTATCAGCCAAGGCTCCGCCAAACTTGTAAAAGTAAAGACTAGAATCAATGGCGCCGAGCTTCTCTATTTCCACCTCATGGCAGATGAGAATCGATCAAGGCGCATGTAAAACCAATCTAATATCAGATCTGTGGGTCGTGTCCGAACATCGCTCGAGACATCGTCCGAACATACGGAATGCATTCAATCCCAGGTTTACCAGTTGCTCTTTCTGATCACTGGTTGATTGTACCTAGCCATTGAGGATGCCATAACGCTATCTGCTAAAATAGTTTCCTTGCGAAACCCGAGTTACATTATAACCTCGCATATCTCTGTCACCTTTTGAGAGGTCGCGCCCCCATGTTATATTTTTCCTGGATAAAGTACGTGGTTGATTGCGGTAGAGCTTGCAAAGGCTTGTGCCATGAGACCCGGGGACGCTCAACGTGAATACTGTACGTAGCTTTTCGCGTACAATATTCTGAAGTAAGGAGCCAGATTGCCTACCAAGATCAATGGCAGTTGTGCGAATGTACACCCAACGAATCAACAAAACACGATTTGTCTAAGTAGACCATCAGTCTTCTCCCCTTCTCAAAATCTGGAGTTCTCCACCTTTCTACATACTGCAAGCGTTGAGCAATCAGGATGAATGGAAAAAGCACCCTGAGGGACTGACTGAAGGTATCCTTCGACCACATGTAATTGTGTGATAACCAAATTGTGGATTGGTCCAATTGGGAGGCTTCCGTCGTTCTAGCTTTTGGCTTTGGTTCTCTAATCTTAGGAAAACCTAGATGCCCGACAGAGCGAAACCACCAGCATCTTTATCAATCTGTAAACACTCGTTCAATCCGCACATCATAAACGCCTCCTTGATGCCCATTTCATCCTTTCCCGTATAGTCCGTGCCATCGGTCTGAAGAGTCAAGAGCTTCTCTTTCACAGTCGTCAACACCGTGGTAAGTGCAATTGCTGGGAATATCATAACACGGAATCCTAGCTCCTTCGCCTCTCTCACACTAAGTCTAGGTGTAGCGCCTCCGGGCACCGTGTTAAGCAGCACAGGTACTGTGCCCATCTTTCCACAAATTTCTCTCGCTTCCTCTACGCTCGCCAACCCCTCAAGGAAGACCGCATCCGCTCCGCAAGCTACAGCATCAGCCAATCTACCGGCAGCTTCATCGAATCCAAGCGACTGTCTTGCGTCTGTGCGCGCGATAATCACGATGTCGCTTCCGACCAGTTCACGCGCCGCAACAGCCGCTCGAATTCGACTAAGGAAGATATCACAAGATACTAGCTCCTTGCCAAGCAAATGGCCACATCTCTTTGTTTGAACTTGATCCTCGATATGCAGAGCTGCCGCTCCGGCACGGGCATACTGCGTCACCGTCCGAGCAACCATTACTGGGCCACCATATCCGGTATCAGCATCTGCGATTAAAGGGACACTTGTATCGAGGTTTGCGATCATCTCTGCGTTTTCTTTCATGTCATTCAACGTTGCCAGACCGAGATCTGCCATGCCTAACCTCGACATGGACGTGCCAGCTCCTGTCTAGCATTGCCTTCAAGTCAGTTCTCTCCGTAAAAGGACACGAGGTCGATTCTACCATGTAGAGGGCGTCAAAACCTAGCGATAAGGCTATGCGGGCTGTGAGGCCGTCGTAAACTCCAGGGCAGACGATGAGTTTTTGGGGGTCTTTAAGAAGCTGTCGCAGTCGAGCTGCTGCACGGACGGGCGTTGCAGGTACCAATGAAGCCATCGTCGCAGACTTCCTCTTCTCAGTTCCAGGTACAGAAAATTACTAGATCCTCGAAGCTATTTCAGCTGTGAGGAGCCCACAGAATAATGTTCCTCTGCGGATGCTGAAGCGGGGCAATGCCGATATCGCCGAACCTAGGTAGTTCAAGTCAATCATGATACAAAACTCTTTTTTGCAGTTGAGGGAAAGGATTCGTGATAGTCAGAAGGGTCACACTAAGAGTGCAACGCGACGGAAGAAACCCTAAGAGCATCGTGAATGACGTTATATCTAGCAACCACCAGAGAGTACCATATGAACGAAGAGAATCTTTTCCGGACCCTTTCCGACCCACCGTAGCTTCACAACAGCGCTGTTCGAGATTGA
>JAABUR0100000425.1_pt1 | contig 92771 bp, 90 predicted proteins | sample 5560091 | NCBI WGS metagenome assembly JAABUR01 (sample SAMN10711879, study PRJNA513375) | rock metagenome | isolation source: Antarctica rocks | place: Antarctica: Victoria Land, University Valley sud | reverse complement strand
ACCAAGTCGGCCACCAAAATTTCTCCCACCAAGTCGGCCACCAAGTCGGCCACCAAGTCGGCCACCAAAATTCTCTCACCAAGTCGGCCACCAAGTCGGCCACCAAATTTCTCCCACCAAGTCGGCCACCAAGTCGACTTGGTGTATTAGTAAGCGAGCCGACTTGGTGAGAGAAATTTAGTGGCCGACAATGGATGAGTAAGCGGCTGACTTGGAGGCCGACTTGATGTCGAAACGCGTGCAATCTTTCTCGCCATACGTTCATCCATGATCCAGTACGACTCGTAGTATGAAGCAGTTTTCTGATCGTTCTAGAAGTTTACAACTGATGTTTGAAAGGGCTATGTTTTACCTGCAGCGTACTTACGCCTGTTGTTTCAGCCCGTGCTACTTCTCATATTCACAGCTTCCCTCTCGTTCCATCGCAAGTAACTATTGATTAAAGAAAGAAGCTTATAACTTTGAACAAAGAGCACAATTCAACTTCCCTACTTGAAAGAATTGGCTAGTTTGCAAAGTACATTGGCAGATAAATTCCATATAACATTCCACAAAAATCTTGTTAAAGCAAGTACCAATACCACGACACGTTAGAAAAGAAAATGGTTCGTGACAGCTTCGCGTTACGAGGGTGGGGCAGCTACGGCCTTAATCATAACAATGTGTATCTCTCAAAGTTAGCATTTACACGATGCAGTGTTCATCAACACACGAATATATTCAACAAACCTTGATGGATGCATCCAATGTACCCTAGAATTGACACTTATTGACTTCGAAGATGAAGCTGCAAATGATGCCCAGGATGCTTCAAAGTGATCCAAGATGAAGTTACACCTCCATGACTCAAGAGTTCAAATGCGCTCTCAGATACGTCGAAAGCTCCCGCACTCCATTGAAGAAGTATGAGAGCCATTACCCTTTGGGGGACTTGAAGAATCCATGGGAGGGGTTGCTTGATGGTATTTAGTCCGAAACGAAGGAATACGCAAGACTTGGTGGAGGGGGCTACCAAAGTCTCTGCAGCGCTGGAGGACGAAATGCTTAGGTGCATGCTCAATAACACGCTAAAAAGAATGCTGGAGTGCATGCCGGAGATGACACCGAGCGGGCTTGAGCTGCCAACGGCGCCTCATCAGTGGTTCTATCCTTCAAAGGCCGCTGCAGAAGAGCTAAGTGATGTCAGCAGGAATTCCGAAGGCTATATGCCGAGAGATTCTACCTTCGGGTGGGGCCATTGTTGTCCTTGCACGGAACAATAGCAATCCGATATCCCAATACTCGATCTGCCCAATGGGGCGGTCGCTGAATTCACGCCTTCTGTTGAATCCGCAAGGGGGACAGCGCCGGTAATCTCCTGGTCTAACGGATGTCCTCCGTAGACTTATCCATAAAGCTATCACTCAGGAACCTTGAATGGTAGTAGCTCTCTAGCGTTCGCATGCCTGGAGTGTCACATATTGCTGGTGTATCAATCGCAGTGAGTTCTCATCGGACGTCTGCACTTCCAATTAGTAGAGTTCCGAGAAGATGCTAAGTAGCTATAGCATCCATTGATGCCAGCCAGCTGCGAATATACCACCGACAACAACCCCAGATTGGACTCGCACACTCGATCTATATATACATATATATAGTGTTTCTTATGGATTCTCATGACAATCGAGCCCTTGATGGCCAATGTCAGTGATAATCTCAATATATTGTAGCAAATTGGCATCTCACCGCAATGCTACCCCTTCCATATCTTTGAATCAATATTGACCCTTTTTGGTAGTATATATATTTCAGATGTTGCCCTTGGTGGTACGCCCGTGTACCCAGCTCAATCTCTCACGCATGGGATTTAGAGACAAAACACCCGGTTTCTTATGTCAATGTAATCTAAGTCTTTGTGGCAATCAACACTTGCTTGTAACACCGGTAAGTAACAACATCACTCACGAATTCGTACGGCCTTCCCCACTTGACATCTTATCTTCGTCACCAGTGTCAGCGTTGCCCGCGTCGGGACAGCAATCTCGAGCATGTTCAACCTTGTTCCTTTACACGCGTCTCCAGCCCTTGACACCCTACGCAGCTGACTGACAGCCCGCGCCAATACGCTGCAGTTCAGCTCTTTGTTATCGACAACACTATTGGGTACGTGTTCATGTCACTTAGTCAACATCATCCACTGTATACTTTAGCAACCTCAACTCATCCTTCTCAACTCTTTGCATACCAAGTCACACCATTCTTAACTCATCCACTAGCACAGCATATCCCAGATTATCAATCAATCTCACACGCATTCAAAATGACAAGCACTTCTGCTCACGTGAAGAACCCTTCTCTTAGCACAGAGGGCTTGCCTAAGAAGAGAGGGGAGACTCAGGTTGTCAACCGGCAGCTGGAGTACCTTAATCCTATGACAGACGAATGGGTGAGTGTCTACACAACGCTTTGCTTTGACGAAGAAATACTGATATCCTTATAGGAGCCCGCTGTACGTCTGCACGACATTCGTCGACGTGTACTTCGAGGAAACGGACAACAATACAGTATGTACACACATGTCCACAGAGATTCATTGGCTGACGTGCATAGACATCCCGAAGAAACACGGAAACGTACTAGGTCAAGAACTACTCAATTATACCTCGTTCCTTGCTCGAGACCAAGCGTATGGTCCATTGAGATGTAATCGTAATCCAATTCTGTTCCAGCTCAAGCCTACCGACTTTGGAGTTGAGCCAACAGATTACGTTCGGGACAATGGAAATATCGTCCTAGATGCATTCGACCACGGGATTCGGGACTTTGGGGATGCGATGCCACTATGCTTGTCGACAGAGGTCGAAGGCCATGACATCGAGACATACAAACGACGCAATATGAAGATCGCGATGTACGACATCATTGGTAAGTTTGCTCCCATTCCAGACATTCCTCTCATGCTAACAACCACGCTTAGCACGAATGCCTGGCAGCTATTGGACTGGAAGGCTTGGTCAGACCTGGCGAGACAAACCTCCACGAGCAGGAAGCGTCAGCATGAGAGCTACACGATTCCGGCTTCGCGCCGGATGCCTCGTATGGAACGAAAAGGGCGACAGCGAGGCCAAGAACTCGGCAATGATGAGTATCATGCCACCAGCCGTACGTACCGTCTGCGAGAACAGTAACTCGACAAGCTCGTTCCGGGACCTATCGAAGTCCGAGCAAACTCAGTGCGAGACTGCTACAGGACATCGTCCGGGGAAAGCTTCGAAGGTAAATCGAGCTAAGAAGGAAGCGGAAAATCAAAGTGGCTCAATCCACGGTGACGATGTGAAACAAGAAGACGAGGCTGAGGCGGGGGGACCAGAAGAAGAGGGATATGGAGAAGAAGCTTCTCGAGCTGCTGTTAGGCCTACTGCCGAGCCTACCTCTCGAAAAGGGCTGGGCCGAGGCCACGCAAATGCGAAGAAGAGGACAAGACAGGATGATTCGACATCTGATTCTAAGCAAATGCGATCAAATAACAGTCACAAGCGATCAAGGTATCAGACGTACTCGGACGAGGAGGATGCCGAAGAGCAACCACCAACCAAGCATCGACGCACAGGGAAGGGGCCAGACCCAGAAGAACCGAGTAGCGAATACGAGCCAGCTTTTGTTGAAAGGCCTGCCGGACGACGACATACGAGTCGAGCACAAGCTCAGGTCCAAACATCCGGCTCTGATGCTGAAAGCGCACTGATCTTCGAAGAGGCTATCGCAAGTGCTTTGAAATTTACTCAGCCATCCTCCAATATCGGAAATATGGATGGATTAGAGTATCTGAATTACGACGAGGAGCGAGATGCAGAGGGTGACTCGCCATCGTGGATTTCTAACAATCTGACACGGGGCACGAGCTTCGAAGATGAGGAGACCAGATCATTGACCGAGATTATCGATGAGAAAGGCGCGATGTTCGCCACGAAGCAAGGAGCTCATCTTCTGAGGGGCCATCCCACGAGCGGAAGCACTGCTAGCGATCAGTCTGACGATCAAGCGTTGCGTTACAACACGATCCCAGAAGAAGAGACGCGGGATGGTGGAGCAGAGGAAGAAGCGGATGTTATTACGGCTTCCAGGACGATATCGAAACGAATGAGACGAAGTATTGCTCAAAAGGCGCCCAGGAATACCAAGCTTGCTGACACCATGAGGTTGGCTACACGACGTACTAATTCTCCGGAGCTTGTCGGTGCCGCCCCAAATAATTCGACTGATCGTAGAAAGCTGAAGCATGCTGTACGACGAGACGCTCAGAACAAGGCACCATACGCCGGTAATGGGCAGCTACCTCTTCCTGATGCCTCATCATCTTTTGCAGACAACGCTCTAGTGGAATCCTTCGTTGATTTTGGTGATCGTATTCCAGACACCAGCCTCGATCAGTTCCACCTACCCGAACCACTTACTTCCCTCTCAGAAAATACTCAGATATCGCAAGGATCCGATCGGAACGACGTAGCATCATACTTGAACTTCCCGGAGACATCCTTATCCGCGGTATCAACCGACGCATATCCCCTACCAGATGGATTTGATCCACTTAAGAACACCTATGCCGACAATGGTCCTCAGCCTACTGAGCACGGAGGACATTTGGACTTTGTCAATGACGAGGTAGACCTGAATGCTCCAGACATCGCGTTAGCATCCTCGCCTACTGAGGTAAGCTTCGATCCCACCTGCGAAGGATTCCTGACGGAGGTGGCGACCGGAATTGAGGCTGGGGATTATCGCTATGTAACTCCCATGTCCACAGAAGATATCAAACTTGTCGAGCGGGTTTTGGAGCTTTCTCGAGCAGACTACTTCCAGAAGACTGGGCACCATGTCCCAAGACATGTTGTGGACGACTATAAGGGTGAGACATATGCCTCCCAACAGCGGCGACTAGACGCACATTTCGAGAGCGAGCGCATCGAGGCAGGCAATTACGACGGTGAATCGATCTACTGTCTGCCAGAGTGGTTTGGGGGATTCGATCGAAGTTGGCGGAGTGCTCTGGACGAGGAGGGAATCAGGCTTGAGGACGACACGCAAGATTACGATTTCTGAGGTGATACCCACTGCACATGAACAGCTGGTCGTGTTGGGGAAGGGAGAGTCGTGACTGTCGCGTCATAAAGAGGAGGGTATCGAGTTTTAGACCTTGGATCTCGGTCAGCATGTCCTGTTGAAGTATGATAGAAGTAAGAGACGGAAGGGAGTGTGATCTCCAGGACCGTGGCAGGAATCACCTGTGGATATATCTGGACAGGTCACTAGCGTTACATAATTTTTCAATGCAAATATCTAATAGCTTGCAGAACCATTGTTGTGAGTCCTAATATATATGCTGTAAACCTCTGGCGGAAATTCGAGATTAATAGAAGCTCCAGTGCCTACTCCTAGTGCTGCTGTATGGAATTTTCTTAGGCTAGGAAAACCACTTCAGAATTTGAAAGATAATTTCATTTGCTCTCGCAACTCTGTGAAGAGAAGCTGAGAAACCATCCGAACAACATTGTATTGTGCCAGTCTTAACACCTGGTAAGAGTTGGACAGTTTCAGGCCTTCCTTTCGACCTCGAAGGACGTCCACCTTGCCCGAGGGGCCGCAAGGAAATCTCCTCGCGCTGCGACCGCCAAGAGTTAAAGCATTTGCTTCCCCGCGTACCTGACAAAGTACCCACTGCGTCCATAAGATAATCGACGCTACCAGCTACCAATGCAACGTGAAAGGTGAAACCGTAGGCCGAGCGCTGTTGTACATTAGAAGCGTGTTTACTAAACAAGCCACTCAGTCGGCCTACCAAGACGGCTGCTTACTAATCCACCACGTCGGCCACCAAAAATTCCCTCACCAAGTCGGCCACCAAGTCGGCCACCAAGTCGGCTACCACGTCGACTACCATGCACCTATGATACCTCTTATTATCACTGGTCTTCATGTCAGGACAATTTCAACAATGAAGTACGTTCAACCACAAGCAGCATTAAGTGGACGATATTGACGGGATATAGATAGCCAAAGTGAAGTAGTGGATGAGCAGTGAGCGGGCGTCACCTCTTATAAAGCAAGCAACGATGGTGGATAAGGTAGAGATGCCCATTAGCCAATAAAGCGGAGCAGTACGAAGTGGTGTCCATGGGCCGTATAGCAAGTCCCCGCCAACATTCCAATCTTTCAATGCAGTATGCGCATGTGGGTGTATGCTCTGCTATGGCTTCTGCATAGCTCTCCCACGTTTACCTTAAAATGTATAGTATATTCACTTATACATCTCTCGTCTTTCAATATTTGATACATGATCGTGTCATGATTGTTATCAGCGAATCACAACTTTAGTACAAATACTTTGATCGAATCTTGTATTTTCTATAACGATTCTATTACATTCTCAGATCCTTGACAGTGATCAGTTCACACATTCCAATTCCCTGACTGCAGACATCGTACCATCGTTAACGACGACCGGAGGTTCGGCTATCGTACTTACTGCCCTCGCGCCTCGACTCCCTGATCGGCGGCTCTTGAAAGCTCACACGACGCCCCGAGCTACGTGTCGAACCACGCTGAGAAGCCTGATGCTGAGGCTGCTGCACATAGCCCTCATCATCCGAATAGTCAACAGCACGTGATGCCTGATGGCTCCTCTGTTGCTGCGGGTCATGAATACTCAACGCAGGAAGTTCCTCTCGGATAGATCTCGAGTCATGACGACTACCTCGAGGCTCATGACGGCTCATCCTGGAATGTTGATCAGCGCGAGAGTCATAACGAGTATGACTAGGCCCATGACGGCTCATTCTGGATTGCTGATCAGCGTGAGAATCCTGACGGCTTCTACTCTGATGTTGTGATTGTCCATGAATACTCAATGCCGGAAGTTCGTCACGGACTGCTCTGGAATCTTGACGACTGCCTCGAGACTCATGATGGCTCGTTCTGGAATGCTGGTTAGTACGGGAGTCTGGATGATGACTCACCTGTCGCGACTGCGCCCTTGACATTCCGATTGGAACTTCCTCTTCATAAGCAGGAGCGCGAGAACCTCGGAGTGATGGACCACCTCGTGACATCGTCCGGTGCTGCGAAGGTGGTGCATCACGTCGTGACATCCCAATCGGAACTTCCTCTTCATACGCAGGAGCGAGAGAACCCCTCGGTGCCGATCCCCGTTGAGACATCTGCTGGCGCAGCGAAGGAGGTGCATCCCGCTTGGACATACCGATTGGAACTTCTTCCTCATAATCAGCATGCGTGTTCCGTGCTGATGGTTCTCGTCGTGACATCCCGACCGGAACCTCCTCGACATAGTCGACTGGGCCTTTGCTGCCGCGGGAGAGGGCGGAGCGGGGGTGGTCGGAGCCGGAGGCTTGACCGGGACGCTTGCGGGTCCAGGCTTGTTTTTTGGCGTCCATAGTGGTGGGGGTGAAGAAACCCATGTTCTTGCTAGAGGAGGAGGTGGAGGCTGGTGGTTCTGTGATGTATGTGAGAAGGCTGTTAAACTGTGGATGCTGTGATGTTGATTGTGAGGAAGAGTGATTGGATTCGATGGTTTCTTGACTTTGGGAGAGGATAGAATTTATATCCCTCGAGAAAGATGTCATGTTGTCAGACAAAGAACGTGGACGTCCTAAAGGACGAACACCAATAACCATCGTCGAGTCGACACATTGACTCCTGTCCTTTGTTATGATATCCCTTGATCAAGCTTCCATTGCACTCTTTTCCCTTTGAGATCTTCGCTATGAAAACGCATTGTCCAGCCCTTCCAATTTCACCAGCCAGACAATGCCATCGCTTTTGGTGTTCTCTCCTTTCTCCACCTTCTCAATCCCTTCATCTCTTTCATCCCAGTCCCCGCTCCCTCTCCAATCCACCCACCCTCTCTCCCAATCCATTCATCTCTCCCTTCCCAATTACGCCCTCCGTCCAATCCGCCCCACCCTCTCAATCCATTCACCCCTTTCTTCCCTTTCTTCCCATCCTCCTCCTCCCCGTCCCCCTCAACCCACCACCATTCCTTCCCCCAACATCAAAATGTCCCACACGCGCCCATCTCGTCTCATCAAAGTCTAGGTACCTCCCTTGTAGAATCTGTAGCAGAAGGTATCAAGTCAAACCCCATTGCACCTTCCTAAAGCAAAACCCATCAAAACCCAACACACTTGACTTATCCCAAACTGACAAGAGATACATACTAGAACAACATCCCGCTGCCAAGAATGGATGGCTGTCATCGACGCGCAGGGAATGGCGGGTATGATCGATTTTATAAATGCCATGAGTGGAGAGAGAGGAATAGGGAGAGGAAGCCGATATAGGCTGGGAGGGGAAGAGGATGACGGAGATAGGATAGGATAGGCGGGTGGAGTGGAGATCGATGGGGGTCAGTCATGGCTGTCTCTTCGTGGAAGTTTTGGGTCTTCGGTATAATGATTTAAAACGGCTTCGGGATGAATAATAGTGGATAGCAGATGCGCAGTCGAGGAGATGATGATAGTAGATCCTTGATTCTGGGACCGTCCAGTTAGCTGAGCTGGTACATCAGTAAAGTAGGTTGTAATAAGCGTCCGACTTGGTCAACCTACACCACCAAATCGGCTCACCAAGTCGGCCACCCAAATTTCTCTCACCAAGTCGGCCACCAAGTCGGCCACCAAGTCGGCTCCCACTAAGTCGGCCACTAAAATTCTCCCACCAAGTCGGCCACCAAGTCGGCCACCAAATTTCCTCACCAAGTCGGCCACCAAATCGGCTCCCACCTAGTCGGCCACCAAATTTCTCCCACCCAGTCGGCCACCATATCGGCCACCAAGTCAGCCCACCAAGTTTCCCTCGCCAAGTCGGCCACCAAGTCGCCTCCCCAATTAATCCACCAAGTCGTACTTGGTAGCCGACTTGGTGGCCGACTTGGTGGCCGACTTGTTGTATCAGTAAGCAGCTGACTCTCTAGCTGATTGAATGGCTGATTGAGTGGTCAATTGAGCTCCCGACTTGGTAGACTAATTCAGAAGACAACTTTGGAGGCCGATGACACGGGATAAGCCCTTATGGTCGGAATGGTTGACATATCAATAAATAAGTTACCGGCTACCTGAAATAGGAATCCGATACTTCAAACCAAGCGCTGGTATCGTAGTTGTCGAGACGGTAAGTTTGCTGCATATCGAGGTCTGTATACCAGGAATGTGCTGGACCATGAAGGCACTCTGGGAGTCTACCAAACATGTTATACTTGAAGTCATTGCGTTGCCGATGTTGTCCTTGACATAGACGAAGAAGCTTTGAGCATTATGAAAGACGAGAAGTTCTGGTACGTCGTTCGTAATCGACGAATCAAATGATTCTATCTCACTCGCTCATATGTTGCTAGAGATATTATTACCTCTATTTCCTCTCTTCTTAGTGTTAATCGGTGCGCTTACATAATTCATGCGTCGACTTGCGTATACCCTATAGCAGTAGCCTTGCCTAGGAAAGCATTCCTATCGTAGTCATAGTTGGTGCAGGGAACTTGTTGCCCAGGAAGAAAGAGTATGATAACGTCCCCGCTGTGAGAAATATAGCAGGAGACCTGAACTATGGAGAAAGGAATTGTACATAACGTGAATATAAAGCTATCCCAACTCTTCTCACCTATCCTTTGGTAAAAATCTATCTTGATCTGATCTTGTGTAAAGATTCGTCGTCTCTATGGAAATGGTTTTAATATTTAGATTTGAACTAAGAGATTTTCTCTGGTGAGTGTAGAACAGCGAGAATTTAAATTGACGAGGTAGCGTGTTCGCCGAAAGGGCTTCTAGAGGTGAGGAATCGATTGGTGATATTTGTAGGATACCTCAATTGAATTTTATGGTGTGGTGTGGAAGTATTGTTGGTATCGCTGGTCTCATTTGCCGGGCTGTGGGCTTGCATGGGGGCCGCCGACCAACGTGACTGGGGAGTACGGATGACAGCGTGCTCAGGAGCGCGATAATCCAGGTGCTGCTTTCACTTGAACCACTTGAAATTACCATGTGTCAGGAGGTTGACATGGTGGCCGACCTAGAGAATCTTTAGGGGGTCGACCTGATAGCCGTCTTAGTGGCCGACTCATCTAATGGCCGACTTGGTGGACGATCTGGTGGCCGACTTGGTGGATTAGTAAGCGAGCCAACTTGGTGGACGATCTGGTGGCCGACTTAGTGGGAGCCGACTTGGTGGCCGACTTAGTAAGAGAATTTTGGTGGCCGACTTGGTGGCCGACTTGGGGGGAATTTTGGTTTGGTGGCCGACTTGGTGGCAGAAATTTGGTGGCCGACTTGGTGGCCGACGTGGTGGATTAGTAAGCGAGCCGACTTGGTGGCCGACTTGGTGGCCGACAATGGATGAGTAAGCAGCCGACTTGGTGGCCGACTTGGTGGGGGAAATTTGGTGGCCGACTTGGTGGGAGAATTTTGGTGGCCGACGTGGTGGATTAGTAAGCGAGCTGACTTGGTGGCCGACTTGGTGGCCGACTTACTCGTAGTGGGAGACCGACTTGGTGCGACTGGGGTTCTGACTTGGTCGGAGAAGCAGCGCTGGTTATTTCATATCCCTTTCTCGTCACACTCATGTGTAAGACCACTGCCTGATTCAAGTCTCGAGCGACTGAACGTTCTCTATGATCTTGGCTGATACAAAATCATCCAGCAACCATAGCTTCCTTCGGCATTTCTTCTTCATGCATACCATCCCCCATGTCCAGCTTTTCCCTTTCCGACTTCCCTCCCTGCTCTAATTTGGCCTTTCCAAGGATGTTCTCTTCTTCCAGCTTCCTCTTGTCTTTCTTGCTCATGGTCAGGCTTCCCTTAGCCAAAGCCTCTTTCAGCAATGGCCGAACATATGGCTGGCACACCCACCAGGGTCTCTTACATGCTTTGACCGTCGCTACTGTACTTTCTTCCTTGTCAAGGTTGGCTTGTTGCTCTATTTCGTCAGGTAAGTCAGACTCTTCATATTTGTCTGGATCGGCGTCGTAGTCTAGGAGACCATCTTTGACGGCAGCTTCAACCATCTGAAGAATATTCTCGTATGCGGCCATGTCGCCTGCGCGAGAGCGACCCAGGGCATCGCGGACGTTGTGGTGCTTTGTGACCAGTGGTCGCAACAGATGGAAGAGATGGGGTTGTATGGCGAGAAGATTCGGCGATGTAGGCTTGAGGTCCTTGTGGTCGCGTTTCCGTTTCTTTGCCGGCCGCTCATCTTCTTCTTCAGGGACTTCGCTCGAGATGACCGAGGTGTCTTGAGTCAGTGGATCGGACGGTAGGAAGAGCGGCTTTCGCACTGGTGACGGCTTCTCAAGCACATGTTCGTAGAGTATATCGATGTAACGCCTGAAGACAGCATCCATGCGGTAACCACCCTTACCATCTCTGCCCCTCCAATATTCCCTGTTGTCGCTCTCAGCATCTGGTGGTTTCGCGAAAATAGTCGGATCATATAAGTTCCCTTCAGCGCTCATAACCCCATCAGCACCTGTGGCTTGGAGACACCGGTGTATATCGCCATGCCGCAGAATATTGCCATTCGCGAATATAACAGTATCCGGCGGTAGGTTTGCCCTTAGATATCGCAGCGCCGACCAGTCCGCCAGGCCGGTCTTATGTCCCTTCTGATCTCGTTGCCGTCCATGTACTGTTATGACACTAGCTCCAGCAGAAAGTATCATTTGCGCATACTGCAGCGTCTTCTCCTTAGATTCCAGTATCCGCATCTTGGCAGTCACTGGCACGTCAAGGTTGAGGTGGAGCTTGTTGATCAGTTTGTAGATGAGATTCCAATCTTCCTGTAAGAATGCTCCATAATTCCCTCTTCTTGCAATTCCCTGCGGGCAGCCTAGATTGAGGTCGACAGCATCGCAGTATGGCTCAACGTACCGCGCAGCTTCAAGCAGCTCGTCCGGAGAGTTTGCGCAGAACTGTACGAAGAGTGGTCGGTCGATCTTGGGATGACCGTCAAGATATAAGTCGGAGGAAAAACCGTCGGGTTTTTTGTTCGCAGGCGTAGTAAGGCTGGATCTCGTAGGCTGGAAATGGTGGTCCCGAAACTTGACTGTCTCGATAAACATCCGAGCGTGTAACATGGGTGTATAAGCTAAGAGGTCTTTTGACGACTCTGGAGTCATGAATGATCTGGTAAGCATCCGCCATGCCTGTAGTCCTAGGTCAACTCGTGAACATGGGATGTGGACGAGAAGAAAGGCATACGAACTCTGACTGATCCACCATCGGTGCGAGAATCATTTTCGGGCTACCCAAGCTCTCGTAGAAAGCTCGGCCGGCCAGTTTTCGCCGTACACTTGATTTTGGCAAATTGCTGGAGGCTGATTGAGATTGGTCCATTGTAGCTGATTGATCATTGCTGATTGCCATGCTGAATACTCTTCGATTCCGAGGGGCGTTGCCACAGCTGGCTCGAAGTACTCGTGCCAGCCTCCAGGCTCGCCAGGACAGTATCTCCAGCCTGAAAAGTGTATCGCTGTCCAAGGGTATCAGTCTCGGACTTAGCACAGCTTCAACTGGTAACGGTGGCGCATCAAGGATATCCATGAATCTCGCTCAGAGCCTCGTCCCACAAGCTCGGCTAATAGGCGCCCGGGTTTGGCGCCTAAGGTAGAGACCCCTAGAGCTTTGGTGTCTCCGTTTAGTTCCTTGACCAACACTTTCGCCCCTCCTTTGCGATTTCGTGCGTATGGAAATAAACCCAGGGGCATTGTTTTCTACAGATGTTGCCTTTGCAGTCAACTACATTCTCTGTTCATACGCAATGGAGCAACTTCATGGCTGTCTTTATCTTAGTCGAAAATTATTACGATTTCATACATCATCTGAAAATAATTCTAGCTTTTACCTGCATGGCAATAGCCATTCTCTATATTGATCACTGGCATCGATGAGGATGCACAGGCATGTCTATGTCCCGCCGTCTACCATGCAACTCAAATGCGTGCCACATTGACTCCATTCACGTTGTCTGCCATTCTAGCAGCCTTGCTATCCCCATTGCTCTGCATACCTGCACCCATGCCGGCTATCTCCATCTCTTCTGCTTTCGTGGCAGCTTCCCTCGTCTTGTCCGCATCAACCGTCTCCTTTGCCAATTTCGCCTTTCGCTCTTTCCTCTCACTGAAGCGGTCGCCAAACAACTCAAACCGAGGTCTCATGATGACTGTGTATTTCACAAGCTCTTCCATGCAATCGACAAGTCTGTCTCTATTACCACTCGGCTTGAGCCGACTATTCTCATCGCCGTCGTCCGTAAACTGTGTATACGCCATTGGCAAACTAGATTGATTAGGAATGCAAAACATCCGCATCCATCGGCCAAGAATTCGCAATGCATTCACGGCGTTAAAGGATTGTGAGCCGCCGTTGACCTGTATGACTGATAGAGTCCGACCTTGGGTGGGCCGTACGCTACCTGTCGATAACGGGATCCAGTCTATGTGGTTCTTGAAAACGCCCGTCTTGAAGGTCAGGGAATTGAGCGACTAAATGATATTGTAGAGGCTCACCAAAATACCGTGCTGTTCCGGTGTACACCATACGTGGCCATCGCTCCAGCGACTGAGGTCACGCAGCTCCCGCACTTTATGGTGCTTCTCGTCGTTGTCATTTTTGATGGGAAGTTCGGTGGGGTCGAAGACGCGGACGTCGCAGCCTAGTCGATCCAGAATACGCGATGCTTCGAAGGCCATCAGCTTTGAGTACGACCTGTATTTACAGCTGTAAGCGCGCTTCATGCATCGTTTGGTCAGTTTACCAAGCCTAGTGTGCCTATTGGTTTTGGTGATCGAGTCGTACCTCTTCCGCAAACTACCGTAGAGTACCAGAATTCGCAAGGGTTGAGCTGTTGCAAGGAGATCTTGTCGCGCCATCTCTTCCGCAGTGTCGAGCTCCAGCTCTGATATCCAGTCTGATGCTCTTATCTGCTCATCTAAAAGAAACGGCCGGTAGGCAGTACGATTGTTTGAAGGCTTTTCTAGGTCTAGCTTGTCAAAAGCGGGCTCTGATACTTGCGTCGCCATCGTCGCTGATATGATCTTGGAAATGACAGAAGAGTTGCAATGACTTCGGCCGCTGGTAAACCGTCGGACATATGAGGGACGAGCGTAGATCAAAGCGGTAATTTCTTCTGACAACACGACTGTTTTGTACATTAATTCCGCTAGGGCAGCTTCTCAATGAGCCAATGCTACCTTTTTCGAAAGAGAAAACGTTGCGAAATGAAAGGGACGATCATAATTATTTACAAGGTTGTCGTCGGCGATAAGATTTGGGGAGAGAACGGCCAATCAAAGCAAGCCAGGATGTCACTGCATGCCAAGACGCCAAGGAGAGCAATCTACGCGTATTTACTTTATCAGAGCACAACCCTTTCTCATCCGCTTTGAGATTGACAATGGCTTTGGTCTTGAGAATACTAATGGCACCATCTTGCGTACCATGTGATTTCTTATATTGTATAGATCTTTAAAGCGAATGGCTCGATCCTACAGATGAATGAAGCCTTCTCTACATATGTGCCAGATTGCTAGACTGCACAGCCCGTCTTTAACCCAATCATGCCTGATATCCATCCATCAGTTGAGTGTATTCCTCCCCAGCATCCCTCCAGCCCTTGACACCATCGACAAGCGTCATGCTCTTCATGCAGGTGTCTTTCTGATCTTGGATATAATCATCAAACCAACCAGCCGCACAGTTTCCTCGCCCTCGAGATGAGCCTGGCGAGGACAGAAGTTAGCAGTGCAGCTGTCTTGAAACCAGAATGGGACGGAAAGCAATGACGCCGAGATTGGACTTATGATTAATCTCAAGCCACAGAGTGAAAGTTTGCTGACCGCAATACCAAATCACCACTTCTATCTTCGCTGCGGATAGAACAGCATATAGGGTGGGGATAGATGGGTACAGGCTCTGTGCGGGGAGGTTCAGAGACCCTTGAATGGTCCCTCCCTTCGTGGCAATTAGCATCGAACAAAGTATAGGGGTACTAGAAAGCTCGGGTCTCACCTCGTGGTCGTTCCTCCGCAGGTCAACAAGGATGAACTCCTTTCCTACTTTCTTGCCATCTCGAAAATCTTGCAGCAATTCGGCGCGAGATATTGAGGATGGAGAGGCGTTCCTGGGTGCGGGATACGCTGCATGCCAGGGTGTTTCGGTCTGTGTTTTGGAGGCGGAGGTTGTATTTTCAGTGGCGGCCATCACTGCCAGAACGGAGTATATTTTCGCTCGTGTAAATTGATGTTGGGAGGGGTTGGGCAATTCAAACACCCTTTATTGAAGTAGACTGGGTTCGTCCTATATGTGGGTTACTACATAGTGCGGCATTAATACACCACACTACTGATCAGCCTTTTGGTTAAATGGTAGCTTCCTGTTCCCAGCCATTTCTATTGAGAGGCTTCGGTATGTCACTAGGGAGCTATGATTGGTTGAAGCATGCCGGCCACGGAAAGTTCTCTGGCTGGAGGCGAAGGCATGATCGAAGCCCGGCGGTCTTGAACACCATGTCGATGACTAGTAGCTCTTGGTTTAGTCCATCTGTGAGACAGATTGGTTTTCATCTGCAATCGAAAAGGTTCGACGAGGCTTGGCGTACGTGCGGAGGATGTCACTGAGCGTTCCCGATTGGATGATGGAACCTCAGGGCCTTGGCGCCACCACCCCAAACTGTCTTTCATTACATACATGTCTTCTCAGACTAATATATCTTAATATATCTACTGACTGTTCCTTTACCTCACGTATGCAATAACGAAACCCAGCATTTCCCACCACTTCTCCAAAAGACATGTGATTGAAGTAAAAATCTCATAACATAATCCTCGAACAATCGCCACAATGCCTACATCCCCATCACTAAGAAACAACCCTCCAGCGTCAGAAAGCCCTATGAATCCCCACGATACCGAAAAACAAGAGATAGAAGCAGCTATAGCACCAGACAAAGTCTCAGCATTCAAAGGTCTAGGATGGCTAGATCGATTCCTCGCACTCTGGATCATCTTAGCCATGGCCATTGGCATCATCCTTGGAAACTTCGTCCCAAATACCGGTCCAGCATTACAGAAAGGCAAATTCGTTGGGGTATCTGTTCCTATCGGTGAGCACAATAACCTCATACCAAACATTCATAGCGTGAGACTCACCACCGATAGCCATTGGATTACTGGTCATGATGTATCCCATCCTGTGCAAGATCAAATACGAAAGTCTCCATCATGTTTTCCGGAGACGCGAGATCTGGATCCAGATTGCATTCAGTATCGTGATGAATTGGCTTGTTGCTCCCTTCTTGATGGTAGACCTCTCAATCATCGTACAGCGTGCGTTGCACGAGCTGAAGTGTACTAGCTGGGTCTTTCATGGGCTTTTCTGCCAGATAAGCAGGGCCTGCGAGAGGGGTTGATCCTAGTAGGACTTGCTAGGTGTATTGCAATGGTGAGCGTCCCCACAACCTGCCAAAATATCTTCCAGACTGATATACCATCACAGGTCTTAATATGGACCGGCCTAGCTGGCGGCGACAGTGAATACTGCGCTATCCTCGTCGCCGTCAATTCCATACTGCAGATGGTCCTCTACGCACCCCTCGCTATCCTTTTCATCAAAGTTGTCAGCCACGCCGACTCAACCGTCTCTGTCTCCTACACAACCGTAGCGACGAGTGTGGCTGTCTTCCTGGGTATACCACTAGGAGCAGCCATCGTGACCCGCTTCGGGCTTCGAAAGCTCACGAGTCCGTCTTGGTATGACACCGTCTTCCTTAAATGGGCGGCACCGTGGTCATTGATCGGGGTGCTCTTTACGATCCTCGTACTCTTCGCCTCGCAGGGTCATCAAGTTGTACATCAGATCGTTTCTGTAGTTCGAGTGGCTGCTCCCTTGATCGTGTATTTCGGCATCATATTTTTCTTCACCCTACTTGTCACGCATAGACTGGGCTTTGGGTATAAGCTGTCCGCCACCCAGAGTTTTACGGCGGCAAGCAACAATTTCGAGCTTGCTATCGCTGTTGCGGTTGCTACCTTTGGTGCGAACAGTGATCAAGCTCTTGCGTCTACTGTTGGTCCGCTGATAGAGGTGCCGGTGTTGCTGGGATTGGTGTATGTGGTCAAAGCGATCGGGAAGAGGCGCGGGTGGAAGGATTAAAAGCCGCTCAGGATCTCATACTGTTTCTATGGTACTCATGTCTCAAACTTTCTTAACTATGCCAAGATAATTGAGAGATCCCTCAGTCCTCATCGTGGCTGCTCTGCAGCGCTATACTCTGTTATGAAGCTCATGGTGCTGTGCTCGGGTCCGACAGTATTCTCAAGTTGGGCTTCCGTGGAATATGGTGAAGTGATTGTTTGTCCATTCCTCTTTGCACCTTGAACGTTAAACGCATCCACCAAACGGGTATTTTCCGAGCCAAGAAGGACCAGCAATACGGACCAAGGACTGAATGGTCTTCCGTCCGGGCATTCCATGCCCATGCCACTTTGTCTGTACACATTTCTCTTCGCTAAGAAGTCACCACAGCTTTTAGTATGCCTCTCATTGTCGTGGCAGGTATGCGAGCCACTCCATCTGGCAGTCAATACACGACATTTCGCCTGCTACACCACAATGTTTATCGAACACATTCGAGTCCCATGGGCGAGGCAGAGGATAATTTTGGCGAGGCAGTAGCCAGTGTTTTGAGTGGATACCCAGTCAACCAGGAGATGATTATCTTTATGGGTTGAAGCCTTAAGCGGCAACGATACGCGTTCTCTGTGATGATGTGGCGGCGGGTCAGTGGAAAGTGACACGAGCGGACGGCCCCATAAACCCCACTGTCTTATGTATGCGACACAATAGACTATTCGCTAGAAGAACATCTGAGAAGACTGCAAGGTCTGGTCGGTCTGGTCTGCATCTCTTCGAAATTATGTAGTGATATACCAAGCTTCCTTTGCAACTAGAACAGCATTGTTCAGGCATTCTTGCCCAGTAGCGAAAGCTGGTACCCTTGGACTATGCAACGACCCGAGTCGCGTGTTGGATGAAATCTTAAGCCTGATGGATCAGCTAGTCAAAACTAAATTCACGCAGCTTTTGCTCGAGCTTCTCGAGCGGACAGATCACCTCGTGATGGAATGCCGCCTGCAAGCGAGGGTCACTGAGATCAGTTCCGCAGCCGAAGTCACACTCTACCAGCCTCTCAACAATACTATGATATCTTGGACCCATATCGGTCTTTGTAGATTTCGCTAATCTTCTGGCTGCAAAAAATTCCGTATATCGGTTTTCGCGGCCATTGTCAAGATCAACAGGGCTTTGGAGACTCTCCAACCTTGAAGAATAGGCAATTTCGAGGAGCACGACGCCAAGGCTGAACATCAATGGGTTGCGTGCTAGATTGTGAGGTGGAAAAGTAGACGCGCGAGAGAGTTGTCCGCAGGGCCCTTTGACATTGACGTTCAAATGTGGGGAGGCGAGATCTGGGGGTTCCTGTATGGATGTCATGTCACTGCCGAAGAAGTACACATCCTCACTCCGCCATGACATCTTGAGCCAAGGCGTGGAATGGTACTGGAGGACTGCAATAGCGAGAGTCTTGGCGAGGTGTAATCGATCATACAATGATATAACGCTAATAGCCTGTCGCTTCGACACATCTGATATGACATCCCCTAATGAGATAGCCGGTCGCGTCTGACGGTAACATTTGTTCGAGGATGGATAAACGAAGTTTTTGCAGCTTTCCGTGTTGTTCAACATACCCACACATTCGCTCGCTTGGAACGGCTCTCGAAGACGCCTACGAATGAAGTCGCAGAAATCTTTGCGCATACTGTCATTAGAGAGGATGGCAGTAGCTATCATAGTAGTGGATTGTATCTGCGGACAGGCTGGTACTAGAGTGCTTGACTGGAATCTAACGCTCTTCTTGGGCTTTTTCTGCAAAGTGCATGAGGACGTTCCAATCTGTCGCTTGAGTGAACGGGTAAGATTGTCCTGACCGTTGTCTGAAGCATCGGAGCGAACCATCTGCATGGCGTCACCGCTCATGGAGTCCACCACGAACCATATCAAATCGCCTTGGTCAGCAGAGCCAGCCAAAGTCAGATGCGTGTACGCCATGTTGAATCTGACTTGCGCACTATGATCTCCAGTGATAGTCGCCTGCTCTACCTCGACGCAGAAATGAGCCTGATGCTCTGTATGTTTCGTGCAGGCTTTGCCTAGAGCATCGTAAACCTGGCGGGAAGCTTGCCCTATAATTTGATATCTCTCAACCTCTTTGTATGATTTCGCTGGTGTCGCTTCTTGCCTTTGTGCTTTTAATGAGGTGGAACCTAGTGTCTGGGTAGATAGTGTTTGGAAATCATCATTCAATGAGCGAAGGACACTGAGGGTTTCGTCGAGTCGTGGCTTCGAAAAGCTGAAGCGAAGCTTTTGAGCAATACGTTTCTTCCAAGGTTTGCTTCCAACGGGATCTTTGTTGTCCTGTGGCGTTCTTTCTGTCAGCGAGTCCTCTCGATGGAAGAATGCACCCGTATATGATACCTGAGAATCCTGGTTAATGGTAGTTTCAAGATCTCGACTCTCGCAGTCAATGTCTCGCAGCCGTTCTTCAATTAACTCAATCGTTGTGATACAAGCCCCTCGAGAGTCCCCGAGGAGCTTGCAAAGCTCCTTTTCCAATTCAACATTTGACCATGAAGGGTTATTCGCGCCGGAGGGGCCATTGAGCATAGTAGTTGCAACATCGTGCTCGATAATTTCCTCGAGGAGAATGCGGCATTGGTTCTTGAAAATGGTTTTCTGGATACCGAGCAAGTCACGAAACCGGCCTGCCTCTTTCGCGAATTTGTTGTAGCGTATGAAGGGGCGTAAGCAGTCGTCGTAGTGTTCGATGGCACTGATCAGGAGCGGAAGAACCCCGAGCGTGAGGCCCACTATGGTTTCAACCCCAGACATTATGGGGCCACTTATCGGAATACAAATACAACGAACACACTCTCTGTCTCGGTGTATATGGGCAACACAACATTGGAAGCGACCACGCCAGTGATGTATCACTTTGTGCTGCTCCAGCTTCTTCTGCGACTAGGGACAATCGGTAGTTTCCGTAGCACAGCCCATTTGCCCAACCTATCATGATTGGCAACGGCAATAAGGCTGTCATGCAGGACCTAACAGATAGAAGGCTGTTCATGGGACCTATACGCTCTCCACCGTGCAACAAGCCATCCTCTGCTTCTTCCATGGGAGTCCTGGACCGAGGATGTACTTATCTCCTACATTCCTAGTCACCATACAATGCAAGAGATCACGGACAGGAACGGATTGGAGGCGCGGAGTGACTATCTCCTGCAATGGCTCGACGCCGACGTCGAAGTCGACAACACTCGCTCGTTGACCAATCATGGAGCGTCAGCTAGAGACGAAAACGTACAAGGATTTGCTGCTCGTCTCTACCAACTTTGTCTTCATGCGTTGCAGAAAATATACATACGGGAACGGGAGAAACGCAAGTTCGGGTCACAAGCTACTGGCTTGAGAGACTGTCTTGGAAGACTATACCTATGGGGCGAATCTTTCGAACGTGGGGAGCTAGACAGAGCGCTGGAAGAGTCGGACGAAGTAAGAGAAAGTGTACTAGAGCGTCTTGGTCACATTGGGAAGCTTTTACTACGTGGTAAGACCTACACCAGCTGAAAGTATGCAGGACTCTGCTAATGATACCGAGCGCAATTAGCAACTACAATCGCTACTCCACAAGGACTGCCCCAGCCGTCTAAGCAGAGCATCGAGCTCGAGTTACTTGTCAAGCAAACAAGAGATGTGATCTCAATTTACCGAGAGGAAGATCCACCAATCGGCGATGATAGTGATGAGGAATACGACTCTGAGAGAGAAAGCTTGTTAGACAGCGAAAGGTATACTCTATGCGAAGATGTCAGCTTTTCCATTACGTGCCTTGCAGAGTTGAGACCCAGCCTGGATCTGAACCTTGTCCGCGCCGAAAAGAATCGTACCCAGAGTGCCCGACCGCCACCCGTGTCATTCTACCTTTCTGATCCAGCCAAGATCTACGTATCGCTGGTGCGCGAGAAGTTCAAACAAGCACAAGATCAATTGGTCGAGAGGCTGGGTGAGGCTAATTGGCAACGACACATAGGCGTACGGAGGCGTGCAGAGAGTAAAACGGGCATAATCAAAGAAGTCCCAGAGCCTGCCTGCTCCATTTTTCGTCCATACTCGACATTCCACGATTCTGGAATCGGTACAAGTGTTCCTGCTCAGACTGCCTACACACCATCGCATACGTCCTTTATTTCCAGCAACACGGAAGGAGAACAGAATTCGGTACGAGTACCCCCCATGCCCTCAGAAGTTGGTGCTGGCAAACCCTTCAAATGCGAATTTTGCGGAATGATTCTTTCAAGCATAAAGAACCGCGTTGAATGGAAGTCAGTATCCCTCTCGTTCAGACATCTTACCTTCAACACCGTGCAAGGACTTATGATTCGCTAGAATGCACGTCTTTGCCGACCTACAACCGTATATATGTACGTTTGCCCATTGCGAGGATGAGCTGGCTCAATTCCCTACACGAGCTGCTTGGTCAGATCACGAATTTGCCGAGCACCGCATCACCCAACAATGGAATTGTCCCGAATGCTCTGATACGTACACCCGTACTGTAGATTGGGAAGATCATCTTCAACGGGATCACAAATGTGTTTTCGCAGGTTCCAGATTGCAAGTGGCTCTCCGCATGGCTTTGCATAAACAGTGTAAAGCAGCTGAGAACGAAGAGTGTCCCCTCTGTCGAATAATCCCCGGAAAGCCACGTCGAGCTTTTATAAAACATGTTGGTCGACACATGGAGGAGATCGCATTGATGGCTCTGCCGCGAAATGCCGAAGATGAATCGGACGAAGGCTCAATCTCCTCCGATGAGGAGTCAATCCCAGCGATGAATAAGGAGATGGTATCAGCTATCCCAGTGCGCGAAATCATAATCGGACATCAGGAGAGATTTTATGCTGCCGCTCACAGGGCACTCGACATATTACGCGGCTATACCGAGCACTCAATTCCATTCTTGACGCCAGTGGAGTCTCAGGAAGTGCCGGACTATTATGACAGTAAGAAGTGACTGATGTGCTAGGAGTATATATGGCTGACCAACCCCACAGTCATTAAAGAGCCTATGGATCTTGCTACTGTAAAGGACAAGCTCGAGAACTACTGTTATTTGTCTAAAGTTGCTTTCCTGGGTGATCTCAATCAAATCTGGGACAATTGCTTAAGATATCATACCACTCCAAACCACCCTCTTCGTAGAAAGGCTCTCGCCATGCATCAGAAAACCAGGGAAATCATGCCCCTTATACCAAATGTCTTCATGAGTAAGGGGGCTCTCGCCATGCATCAGGAAACCACGGAAATCATGCCTCTTATACCAAATGTCGTCATGAGTGATGGGACTGATATTAATGCCGAGGAACGTCAGTTGCATGACAGCGTTATCAGTTTGTACAACGGGGAAGACAGTGACAATAAGCCCGTTATGTCCCCAAGAGGTCGGCTCACACTTGCTTCGGAGGACAAGTCATCGCTAGATCAATCAATTCCTGCGGATCACAAGCCACTGCCACCCATTGGTGAGAACCAAGATGTTCCTTTGGGAGAGGCAAGTTGGGTCTACGACGATGGTACGACGGGCAAAAGGGTCATCCTTGGAGAGGCACCCCAAACGCAGCAGGGTATCACGAACGCAGGCAAGTCCCACAAGCGTCGATCAGCTGCATGTATGGCTTGCAGGCTGAGGAAGATGAAGTGCGATATCGCCGAGCCGAAATGTTCTCCATGCAAAAAGTCTGGCAGGCGCTGCATATCCCGACAAGCACGTCCCCGCTACCCGACACAATCATCTCCAGAGTTAAATGAAGTCAACTACTCTTACCCGTTTGTCAGCAGCCATGATCTTAGCGGAGCGTATGAGACCCCGGCTTCGGGAGCTGCTACCAACCGAGTCCCGGTCTCGAGCCTGTTGGCGGACTCGAATACGGCATTGCAACAATCCAAGAACGCAGTTGACGGTTCGATACCGCCTACCAACAAGGAACATCGATGTCCGTACTGCAGTACCTCGTTTAATCGCCACCACAATCTGAAGAGACATCTTTTGACTCATAATCAAGACAGAGCTTATGTTTGTGGCACTTGCGAGGCTCGCTTTCGACGTTCACATGACTTGAAGCGGCATACCAAACTACACACCTGCGGAGGTCCTCATGTGTGCCCCAACTGCAATCAAGCTTTCGCCTCTATCGATGCGTTCGCCAGTCATTTTAGAGAGAGACATAATCATAGGGGCATCAACGCAGGAGGCGAGCGCAGAAATTCTGAGGGGGATATTGATAACGTGTTTAGCGCAAACCCCCTTCCTCTAACCAGGTCCAGGGCAGATGTTGATGATGTGGGTCTAAAGCCCCAAACCCAGATGCCCCCTCGTGTTGCTTCAACAGACTTGTGGGTAGGAAGTGGATGGTCCTCTGAGAACGACAAAACTCTTCTACGTGCACGTAAAGAAGGTCTCGATTGGCATACTATCGTTTCTCAACATTTCCCCGAAAGCACCGCCAACGCCATACGTAACCAACATACTTCATTGTTACTGAGGAACGAAATTGGCAGTGAAACTCAACAACGGACGTTTGAAGTCCATTTGCAGGCATTGCGGGCAAGTAAGGCATCTCAAATTCGTGCTATAGAGCGCGCAAAGTCTCCTCCACCAGATCACAAGCCAACGCGGGAGCACACGGCATTCTCTCAACCATACTTTGACTCTTTAGATTGTCCGACAACGATCTCCCCAAACGACTGGTCAATTGATCATCCATCTGTGCAAGGAGAGAAAGGCATATCCAATGACGAGAGCACAAGCTACAAGGGAAAGCCCCTGTATGGTGACGATGACGAGCAACGTCACCCGTCGTTGACACGTGAACGTCATCCCATATACGGCAACTCGTTATTCTCAGAAAATCACAGCGTTTACGGCGCAGATAATGCCAATGAACTCATCACAGAATTGCTATTTGAGCGTCAGGTTGCTAAGGGGAGTACACTACCCACATATTCCGATCCTAGTGGGGGGAGCAAACGCCGAGCAGCCCGCAGCGTTTCTCTCGAGACTCTGAATGAGCTCACACCAAGCCAGAGGCCCTCCCATACCACAATCGCTGCGACCTCGGGCTCAGCATATGAAACCAACAACTCCACGTATGGAGGTGAAGTTGAAGAGCCTCAACGTTCGCCTAAAATATTCAAATGCTCTCACACGGACTGTGTTAGAAAGCCTCCTTTGTTCTCCAGGGAATCCGAGTGGACGTAAGTACTTCAACGGTAGCCTCAATTAGACTCCGATGCAACTTGACTCACTGACCTGATAGGGAACACATGAACAAGCACATCCGTTCGATTGTATGCAAGGAGCCACAATGCCGCAATCTCCTTGGGTTCAGTTCTTACGCAAACCTCTTGCACCACCAACGTGAGACACATGATTACTTATGTCCGTATCAGGAGTGTAAACGGAGATTCAGAAGAAAAGATCATTTGAAAGATCACAAGAGAAGGGTTCACGGTTGGGATGTGCCGAAGATGAGGAGAACGGAGCCCATAGTGCGGGGCGACGACGGACTTGAAAGGCAGAGCGAACATTGCATATGGGATTCGGCGCAATCGCGTGTGTTCAAAGATGTTCTCCGAATGGGTATCCGACAAGGAAAGAGTCGAAGCGATCGAGCAGGAGAATGAGCTGGAAAAGGCAAATAAGCAAAATCACAATACCCCCCCAAAAAAGGAATCCGGAATGAGAAGGGTTCTATTTATGGCTTGTACGACAGTTTGTACGTGAAGGTTTCTATGATTTGTGACTCGGCATCAATATCTGAAATCTATAGATAAAGTACAATGTACGCTGAAATCTCATTCCCTTCCACATAATATCTTGGCACTACCCCTGAAACGGATGTCTTGCCCAAGATATGGGATACTCCTCAGCGTCCCAATATCTACAGTTTTCTATCCCATATCCTGGCAGGGTACTCGTTTCAGGGGGGTCACCGAGGTAGGGCCGAGACGAGTGCCCAAGCTGTGGGATCGGACATCAATTATCATATGCAAAATCAATGAGATTGCCAAGCAACATAGACCCAGCTACCCGACCCCGCTATTTTGTTAGCGATTCTCATAGAAAATTAAGTAAACCTTACGCCAGCACCGTATATTATATTATAAGACGTCCTAGAGACTGATTATCGTCTTAATTAGGTAGGTATAAAGCTCTTAGCACTAGATACTAGATATTTTATAGTGTTTATAGCTAATTAGCAGGCGTAATAGCTACCTCCCTATAGCTATACTACTATCATTTAGAAAAGACTCCTCTATTTATAACCGTGCCTACCTCCTCTTTAAGTCTTACTAGCGCCCTAAAGCTATCGCGAGAGACGCCTATATAAGTAGGGTAACGGCCTTTTAGTAGGAGAGAAATATCGCGATATATAGGTAGATAACAGTCCCTTATTATTTATATAAATTAGGACGGAGTTACTCTATTACGCCTGCTACTCTTAGTATACTACTTAACTATTAGCGTTAGAAACTATAGCTTTATTAGGGAGAGCTAGCTTATTACTTAGCGGAGGAATAGGATACGTCTATTTCTTAGTCTACCCTATTATAAGCCCTTAAAGGAGTTAAAGTCTCTTATAAGAAGGCCTAATATATAGGCCTATAAAGCGAAGAACTCTAAGTTATATAATAAGCCTTTACTAGTACGGTGAAAGCGGAGTAGCTTATCTTTGTTAATAAGTCCTTATTTAAGCTCTAGATAATATAGCGATTTATAGTATATATACCTATAAGTAATCCTACTCGCTATTATAATAATATAAGATAAGGTAATATATATAATATTCTACTTATATATACTATTAAGGATTACCTTCTATATACTAGTATTAAGAAGGGCTAGTATTTAAAGGAGGAGATTATTAACTAGCTATTTAATAAGCTACTACTATTATATAATAAGTATCCTTAGGAGTAAAGTATTATTATCCTAGATAATATTAGTGTTTATATTAACGCTTAAATTATTAAGGCTATTAAATAGAAGGGCTATCTTATTAAGTACCTACCTCCCTACTTATTAGACTATAACCCTATTAAGCTTATATTTAGTATATTTAAGGCCTAGATAAGATATTATTTTAAGAGCTTTTACCCTATCTTTTAGAACGACTTTAAGGGCTTCTTAAGGTATACTATTAAGTATAATAGATATAATAGGTTTATAAAGGAGTACTTTAAATATAGTAATATAGGCTATATATTTAAGGGTAAAATTAAGGTATTTAAGTGAGAAATAGGATAATTAGATATATAAATAGATACTATTATATTATAGTACTATAAAATACTAATAATCTAGTACTATAAGCCTTATATCTACCTATTTAGGTTAGATCAGTCTTTATAATTATAATATATAGTGCTAGCGCAAGGTTTACTTAATTTTCTATAAGAATCGCTAACAAAATAGCGGGGTCGGGTAGCTGGGTCTGTGTTGCTTAGCAATCTCATTGATTTTACATATAATAAAAGCAGGCATTATCCAATAACCCCCACCACGAAATCGGTGTCTTGAATCCTAGTCACAGTCGTGCATCTAGATCACCATAACACCCTTTAGCATCGCATACCATCGCAAGCTTCCATTCAGCACAACTCAGCACAATCCATCCCAATAATCACAAACGACTAGATTTGCACCGCAATGCCAATATAAGATCATACATCCCCTCCCCACCCCAACACTCCTCCCAAAACATCCTTTCCCTAGATTCACCTCACCACTGCTTCCAGTCCAGCCACCACACCTACATACCTCCACTTCCAAACCCTCAACCCTAGCCATATCATTTTACATCGATTCTTCCAGCGAAAAGTACATAATGCCAGCCCGAAAAGGCTTCTAGTTTTCTCCTATTGGACGGACGGAGGGAGACTATGCGATGTGATGCCAATGGTTTTGGGTTGGGATAAAAGATAACAAGATACAATTATGGGTCAGGATTGGGGGTCTGTGGAGGGATGTTGCATTGGGTCGTAAGTTCTATTAGTTATATCTATTATCTTTAGTAATGCTGTTATCTCACATCTCATCCATATTCAATCATTCCCCATCCTCCCTCACCACTTCTCCCAATCCTCCCCTCTGTCGCTCGAAAAGAGCATCCCTGTATGATCGGTAATATCGATTTTAGCTTTAGAATCTTAAATAAGACGGTTCCAAATGGCACGGTTTTAAATGGTATGTTGGGGAGCCGGGCTTCGTTGTTGGGATCTCTGTTATTTTGGGTTGATGATGGGGTTTTTGGGAGGGTTTAGGGGTGAGTTTGGTGGGAGAGTATTGGGAAGGGTTTGAGGGAGGTTCAACAGTGGCTTTATATAGAATGGACGACACGGCCATTGATCGTCCGGTGAGGATATCATAGTCCATTATCTCTTGGATGGAGCGAATCCCTCACACCGATCACATCCGGTTCCCCCTTCATCTTCCATATACCCAAACAAAACACCACCTCCCCTCCCTATCCATAAACCCCCCAAAACGACAAGCATAATTCCACCATAACTTCTCCTTCATCACCCCCCTCCCTCAATCCCCCATCACCATCCGCCCCCCATCCGACACCCCTCCATCCCCCCCAACCCCATCCCAACTCCACCACTCCACCTTCCACAACAAACCCCCCAACACCATCACCCCCCCCTAACCCCCCTCCTACACCCCGCACAAGCCAGAATTCCACAATCCGGACACTGCAGCACAAAGCCATGGAAAGTCTTAGCACAAATACTACACTCATGTCTCCCAGCAACCTTGGGCCAGAATTTCAGATGGCGGCACGGCATCTGAGTTTGCGGCTCCTTAGGTCTCCGATTCCGAGCCGAGGCTCTGTTGTTCGTAGTCCATGGCGTAGTAGGGTTGGGTGATCGGTATTGACTTGGCCCAGGCTGGGTACCTCTGGGATTCTGCTCGGCCAGCTTGTCAAGTAATTCCTGCCTCAGATCCCTCTCTCGCCGTTCGGAATCTAGCTGCTCTCGTCGTCGCCGCTCCTCGGTCTGTTCTCTTCGTCTGGCTTCAGATTGCGCTTTCTCAAACGCAGCCTTTCGTGCCCTTGCCGCCTCCTTTTGTTCGCTCGCTCGTCTCTTCATCGCTTCCTGTTCCTTCTGCACCTTCGCTCTCAGCCACCTCAATGATTCCTCGTTCTTTATCTGATCCTGCTCCCTCAGCATGTTCTGATGATCATGTTCGGTGGCCCGCAATAGGATTTTTGCCCTTTGTAGCCTGATCGATGTGCTCGTTTGCTTCTGTACTTCTTCTAACTCCTCTCTTCGCCTTTCCTCCTCGGTCTTGCCGGGGTTTGCGGACCAGAAGCTCGAGAGGTAGCCGAACAAGCCTTTGCTGGAGTCCTCCTGTGCTTGCCTTTCACGCTGTTTGACTTGCATCTCTCTGAAAGTTGCCTCCAGTGCTGAAAGATCTTGCCTGAGACGCATGATGTTGCTGGCTCTGCTCTGGGCCTGTGCTGACCATTCTCTATCCCGTTTCTCTACCCGTAATTTCTCTGTCAGCTCTTCGTTGCTCCGCTGATGGGACTGAGTTTGTTCCGGGGTGTTTCCGAAGCCTTGTTGCCGGAAACAGTATCTAGCATCATACACGCGGCGCTTATCCTCGTCGTACAGAGTTTCGTAAGCTTCTTGAAGCTTGTTCGCACACATTAGCTTCGGAAGCGCTCGCTCAAAGATTTTGCGTATAGGAGCCCCATACGTACCTCTTGAAAGTTCACGACAGCACGAGGATTCCCATGGTTTTTATCGGGATGCCTCTCAAGAGCCAATCTTCGATACGCATTTTTTATGTCAGACCTCAGTGCGTGACGGCCCACATCGAGCACATGGTAGAAATTGGCATTCGAGCATGAGTTCATATTGTAACAATGATACTCGTGGCTAGAGTTTGGGAGATTTCGAAAAACCTTTCCAAGAGACCAGTATCTCTTTCATACTAATTGCGAGCGTATTTGCTCATCCAGTACCAGAGAGGCTGTACTACCTCGTCGATAAAAGTGGCCAATGAGCGACCATTGATTAGGCTACGATCGAATCTCGAATTACACACCCGCACCCAACCGTTATGAAAAGTAACCAAGTCAAAGCAAAAATGATTGGCGCTAGTGGAATATAGAATCAGGTAGATGTGTGATCGAGTGGGGCGCAGTGGACCTTGAATAAGGTATGCCTGCGAAGACGAAACGTATTCTATGGAGAGATGTGGCTGTGAATCTCGTGGCGAAGTACACAGCAGTGACAACAAGACAGTGTCTATGATAGAAAGGACAACACTGCTCGATATTTGAATGGTGGACGAAGCAAACAGCAATCCGACGTGAGAAAGTTGCAAAGGATGATTAAAGCCAGCGACCATGTTTGTACGTGACCGATTGGGGAACCGCAGACACACTACGGCTTCGCGGGGTTGGATAGCCTTGTGCAGCGACATGCCTGCTCATCGAGGTGACAAACCCAAATGAAGCTAGAAAGCTGTAAGGTGATGAGGTTGCCTCAGTACCTCAGACGTACCATTAGCCAGCAAGTAGGGCGGCACGTCCAAGTATAAATATCCTTATTTTTATTATAAATACTTTTAGGATTAGAAATACTACTTAACTTTTAAAGATATATAGATTTAACTTAAAGTAGTACTTAAAAGTAAGGGATTTATAATATATATTATATCTTTATATAAGAATATATTATAAGAATAAGTAAATAATATATAATATATATTTTATTATTATTTATTTTTCTCTTAAGTAATTTCCTAGTTTATAAGGAATTACCTTAAAATCCTTTATATAAATATTAGGATTCTTATAATTTTTATAGAAGTTCTTATATAATATATCCTTATTATTACTAGATTTTATACGAAGTATATTCTTTAAGAGCTAGCTTATTATAAATACGTTATAGAATAGATATAAGGTATATAGTAGGTTTTTAAAGCTACTATCCGCCCTATTAGATACTAGGGCGGGGCTAGTATATACTCTACTAGGTACTAAGATACCTACTAATACTAAGGATAAACTCCTAGAATTATCTTAATCTTTATCTTATACCTAAAGTTTTAGGATAGAATATATATTATTTCTTTCTTTTCTATCTTAATACTAGTATAGCTATTTTTATATAATTAAGTTATAAAGATAGTATTCTAGCTAATTTTAATATTAATAAATAATAAATAAATAGTCTAGACTAGAAAATATAAATAAAGATAATAATTTAATTTAATTTACTATATTTAGAAACTTTTCTTTATATATAACTAATAGTTAATATTAGTAGAAATAGCTTATAATAAGGGAGTAGAATTACTATCTACTATATAATTCCTAATAAATTAGGGTTAGAATAAAGGTTAGGATATTTTTTTAAGGTAATATTAAGAGTAAATAGAGTAGGTTTTCTTTATTACTAAGTAGTAGGTACCCGCTCCGCCTTATTTCTTTAAGGTAGATACTAGCCCTATTATAAGGTATTATACTCTAGTCGTTTCTAGGATTAATAGGTCTAGGTTAGTCTTATAAAGTAGAGTATTAATAACGAGATAAGTAAGCTTTATACTAAACTAGTCTAGTATAACGTATTTTATTTAGTATCTATATTAGTAAACTAGGAACGTGGAATAATATAGAAAAATACGGAAAATATATAAATAACTAGCGCGCTTATATATTAGCCCTAGGGCTAGGAATAATACTATAAGTTACTAAATACGTATTTAGTAACTTTTAGAAATATAAGGTAATAAGACTAATAGGGGATAAGTCCTACTAATTAGCTATAATATAACTATACTAGGCTAGTACTAACTAGGTAATTATAATAAGGTACTAAGTCTTATTAATAACTAATAATACTAATACTTAGTAAGAGAATTAATCGCAGGCGTAATATAGGTATAAGAAGCGGGGCTAGGCTAGGGGGGGGTACTCTACGCGTATATAAATTACATGAATTAACTGTATTTAAAACCTATATTACGCTAGCGTTGACGACGTAGCCGCTATAACTCTAGCGAGCTTCCTGTTTCTTCCTAGCGCTAGAGGAAAATCACGGATTTAAGGCCTTAAATCCGGATTTTCTATATATAGGACTTTTAGGCTAGAATAAAAAAAAACCTAAAATTTTCCTATTTATTTCTAGTATTTTACCTAGAAAATACGCTTTCAGCGGATTTTCCAGTTTCGTAATTTCTATTCCACTTCCCAGTTTGCCGATATACTAGTAGGAGATATATTTAAAAGATAATATAAGTTAAGTATAAAGCTTTTACCTAGATAGGAAATATTACTATCTATATAGATATAGGAAATCTTACTAAGAGGTAAGGTTTATATAGATATAATATATAATCTATCTAATCTATATATAGTTCTAGTAGCTTATATAACTAATCTATATTACTATAATAAGAAGTACTCTCGCTACGCGTATTACAAGAACTATTCAATTCGCTTGTAATACGGGGTAGATACTCGAGGCTTCTACCCGCCTAGGCTTACGCCTCGTTCCGCGGCGTAAGCCTAGTAAGAAGTATGACTTTTATTTTTAAAAGTATAGATAGTATAAAGACTTATAATTAGAATTATATTATACTCTATTAAATATTTTATAGCCTTACTAATATATATATTTACTACTCTATTAGTAGCTATTATTATTCCTTATTAGTATATAAGTTTTCTTTTAGAATGGTATGATGTCTAGTACTTATTAACTAATCCTCTTTTTTTAAGGCTACCGGATTCATGCAATCACCACACTACGCCTGCGAGTCCTGTCTGTACCTCGTCCTGGAGACAGATTATATCACTCGAGAAAGGGGATATATATACATGGTAAAGTAGACGATTCGCATCTCATCTCTCCAACCCTATTACTCTTGTCCATCGTTCCAACCGTTCTACTCACCCTAACTTCAAATGGAATCGCAGTCGAAGAAATCTCCACCCTGCCTCGACTAGAATGATGATGAAAGACCTCCCAATCTGTCACGGCATTCGTAGGCCCCAAAGCAGCCTCTTCGTTATACACTACTTCCGTGCGCGTAGCAAGCCGTCAATGCCCATCAGAGCATTATACACTTGCGCGTCGATTCAGGATCTGGAGTACATGGCATTCACAACTTGGAACGATATGGAAGGGAATAATGAGGAAGAAGGGAGGGATCTGACAGTGGCGGCAAAGGCAAATGATCGGATGGATCAATAGAGATGACCAGGGAGAAAGTCTGATTACTCCCTTCGAGGGTCCACCATCAAGAGCGATATGTCTGATCGCTCAATTTCTGATTGAGAAGAGGGATATGACCTCGGGATTCCCAGGGCTGGAATTCCAGCGATGATCAATAATTAGCGTTCCGATGGTGTATGCAATAGTCGAGGACTTCCCTGTTTGGTGTCAAATTGTCATGTTTCATGTCCGCTATTGCCCTCCCTCCCTACTTCCGGACTAGAAAAACCATCTCATCTTATGAGATCTTAAGCAATGTAAACAAAACTCGCTTCTGAAGACTGAGATACGCTAACTTGATTCCTCCTATTCGTCTCCCTTAATAACAATCGATGATCTTTGTAAAAAGAAAATGAGAAACCTATGCATGCCCTAACCGCTTGATTTAGAAAGTGAGATATGCCGAGCGACTTTGTTGTGCGAGGAGCGAGTAGCGAAGACAAGTGATATTACCACCAATTGTATGCAACATGTACCCAACAAGTTGGCCGCCTTTCGCTAACAATATTGCGCAAGTATATCGATGTCGAGGTGCGAAGGATTTCGAAGTCGCCAGATCTTAGGTGGCGAGTTGTATTGCAGGGATCCGTAACCAGCCCGGTCCATGTGAGGTAGAGAAGTAGTGAATCTGAGAGGCATTACGGACATTGACATTCGGTCATTATTGTGACGAGATAGAAAAGCTGGCTAGGATACTGTTTTCAAAAGGAGCTTTGAAGCTCCCGAGCCGTGAGTAGATGGAGGCTCCTGTGGCCAATGCGAAGATGGTTTACCACTGCGACCAGCGAGCGAACGCTTGATCAGGTCCAGAACAGGCGATCTTCAGAAGAAGTGGGTGTTGACCTTGGACTCGGCGTGTACTTCCATTTCCTAGCGTGCCATTAGCGGAGATTTGAGGGTCACTACCATGGGCAAACCATACCATCTTGAAGGTATTCAGCTCCTCCTTGATTTGCTGGGCCAACATAGGTGTCAAACGATTGCACGTAGCAATCTCTCCACGCCTGTCGTACTCTCCTGGGGGCCAAGTGTCATGAAACTGTATGCGAGGGCTGAAGCTGATGTTGCGGGCTGCAACTGCTGCGATACTTTTCGGTGTACCGGGCAAGCTCGTTGATTCTCCGCTTGCGAAGTTTGTGATGGAGAGGAAGTAGTCATCCCCTTCAATGTTCACCGAGTCGGTTCGTGCATGTCCAGGTTTTGAGGCAGACTGATCGACTGGTGTGGCTGGGGCGCTGGAGTTTGGAGAGTCATTAAAAGATGGGATCTGAGGTAGGTTGAAGTCGGTAGTTCTGGTATCAACAGGTCGTGCAATGGGGGAAGCGTTGCCCGAGTCGGTACCGGTACCTGTTTCAGTGAGTTTCGTTATATGATTGATCAGGACCAGCGACCTACGTTTCAGAATGCCCTTCTTGACAGCAGCGAGAACCTTGGCACGGTCGTCTTCCCCTCCGACTATGCTACGTCGCCCTCGAGGACTGTCGCGATCGCTGAACGCCGGGGCGAGCTCTGGAGCCACTGATCCAATCTCCATTGAGTTTCGCTCTAGTTTAGGGTATCCGGTTCCGCCGCCAGCCTGGTCATGCGGGTTTGGATTGACGTTGACCTTCTCACGCTCGGCCTCGACTGTCACCATCGAGACTTGGGCCATGCTTGGCTCGGGTACCGCCGAGTCAGCGGGTGGCACACCCACAACGGATTTTGGTCTGAAGAGCCCAACCAATGAACGAGAACCTTTCTTTACTCCTTTGCCCATTTTCCTGATCATCACTGACGCCGAAGAAGCAGTCGACGAAATAGAAAGGTTGTCCGTTGATCCCGTAAAGAAATGGCCTTGCCCGGAATAGATTCCCTCCCCGAGGCCTGCAGCCTCCTGCTTCTGGATCTCAGCCGCTTGTTGGGCTTCTTGCTCGTCCGCATATCGGTCTTTGCGAAGTTTGGCTCGCTCATTGGTGGCAACGTTGGCATTGTTCTCCGCAGAAGCTTTGCGTAATTCGGCCGCACTACCAAAGGAGAAAGCTCGCCGTAATCTCGACGATTTACCCTCCTTCTTTCCCTCCTTTTTATTCAATGCGGCCAAGTGCTGAGCTGCAGGGCTCTCAGGTATACCCGCATTACTCGTGGGGACCTGGTGGACAGCTGGTGCCGCAGCCTTTGGTTGTTCGACAACAGCAGTAAAGGAATCCTTGGTCTTGTTCATCTCAGGGCTCATAGCCATCGGCTTAGACAGCGGGGAGGGATTTGTCTGTCTCTTGTTGGCCTCAGAAGGGCCACGGGCAGGGATGTTAACAAGCTTTGCTTCATTTCTCGAAACTGGCGTGGCTTCTTGTGCCATGCTCTGTGTGGGAGTCGAGAATTGGAAGGACTTTGACTAAAGGAACAAATTAGCTTCGGAGTAGAAATGTGTGGCATAGTTGAATGGATCAGTGTTAACGATAAGCGGGAGGTGTTGGAGGTAATGCCAAATATAGTAATGTAACGTACCGACGCTGCTTTTGGTGCAGAACGGCCCGAGTTTGTACTCTCATTACTTCCATTACGCCCATGGGACGAGGTGGGCCGCTCGACTGCAGGGCTAGCCCGAACCACTCTTCGCTCCTGGGATGTTGTCTGCAACGCAGGCGAGGGCCCAGCAAGCATTGCTGCATATGATTTTGGCTGAGCAGGCTGCTGCGGAGGTGCTTGTGACTCTGAGATTGCGAAATCTTTGGCTTCTAAGCTGCTGATGCTCCTTCTCCGATATCTCTTTGCCAAATCTGATGAAGCCTGCCTCTCCCTTTGCAGATTCAGATCATCTTTGCTTGCAATCCTCGGCTGCGAGACAGGACTGTAATCATTGACGGTCGATGATGGCGCTCCACGATATGTATTGAGAGAGGGGGAACTACTGCTTTGCGTTGGATGTGTATAGAGGTTTCCAACTGCCGCCATGCCAGACCCGGAAGGCATCGCCGAACCACCTTGAACTGAATTGCTCGTTGACAGAGCCCCCGATGTTTCGGCTCGACGATGGTTGCGTCTATATCGATCTGGAGATGATTTGGCAACCGTAGCGTAAGAGGCAGTTGGTAGGGTGGGCGGATTAAGATCGAGAGTGGAGAGAGGCCTTAAAATCGGTTGTTTGGTATTGGGATTTGTGGGTATGGAGACATCGTCTTTGGAGATCTGTTGTTGTGAAGGAAATGTATTTGAAGTGCTGAACGTCGGATTGGCGGGGATTGGTTGGGGGCGATTGGATGGGGTGAAATTCTGCTGTTGGGCTTGCAGCATGATGGGTATAGAGGGTGTATATGCAGTTTGGTTTTCCAGCCGTGGGTGCTGGGAAGCGGTAGGGTGCTGCCGTAGTGGATTGGGTCCATTGTGAAGTATTGGTGCGTTCTGAAAACCGTATGGTGATACCGGCGAGGTGGACGTCTGCCCTCTGTAATTTCCAGCCGCCATTCCTCCCACTGACGTATTGTAGATATTCCGAGGCATCTGAGTATTCCGTTGATGCTGTTGACCTTGTGACCCACTTTGATACGGGTCGGAAGGAGATGGCCGCGTCTGCAGCATTGTCATGGTCGATGTGAGAGGTGGGAAGGACTGGACCATAGCAGCCATAATGCCAACTTTTATATCACCAATGTTCGTTTACGGAGGGTTCTGATGGCTATATGATTCTGGAGAGTATTTGATGTGTGGCTTAGGTGGTTTGTAGGTAGGAGGCCTCCTTGTTCTGGTTGGCTAAGTCATCCAACAGTGTCAGCATGTATGGAACGTTCAAGTAGACCAACGGTGTCGTGAAGAGCATGAGCCAAGGCAAAGTCGCTCGGATTTGTGTTTGAATCTGAGTAGGTAAACCAAGGGGCTTAGAGCATTTTCTCCAGTCAGGCTGAACGTACGGGCTTGGTGGCAAGTGATCTCTGAAGGGGGGTAATGGGTGATGGCGAATGAGTATCAAGATGATGATGGAAGCGAGCTCGGTATCGTTATTGATGGTGGATGAGGCCGTTGAATGAGAGCATGAATGAAAATGAGGAGACTGTACCGTGTTCCTCAGGCGAAATTAGGTTTGGATTGCAAGAGCCGCAAGCAGGCAGCGGAAAGGCAGACACGAGTACTTCTTCAGCGAAGAAGACTCAATCATTCGGTCATCATGTCGACTACCGGTTGGGCAGGTGCAGAGAGGATGTGTTGGGTCGAGGGGTTGGCAGAGGTGGAGGTGGAGTTGAATTAAGTGGTACCCCTGGAGCGTACAGATTACGATACGAGTTACCCGTAGCAAGAGTCGGGCCGGGCAAGAATGCTGTACAGAAAACAATTGGAATGGAACAAGGTATAATTACAAGAGCGAGATGTGAAAGCAAGTGTTGCTGTCGACCAGAGACGACGGTCAGGCTGGATTGATCCTGGTGAAGTGATATTGGAAGGGGTCTTGACTTGACAGAGAAATGGAGAGCAGTTTGACAGAGCTACGAGTAAGCGTGTTGAGTGGGTAAGCGTTGCTGATTTGCGGAGAGAACTAGCGGGAATAGATTCGACAGGGATTCACTTCAGTAAATGTCTGCTAATGGTGCCAAGTACTGCTTCATCCAACGGAAAGAGTAAGACGCGTCTTTTAGTTTGGCGCACAACTGATCCGCTAAAGTATTCTATTTGCCAACTGCCAAATTGAACAACGCCTCTTCTACCCCTTCTGGTTCACTCGTTGTCCTCCTTGTCCTCCAGCATGTCTACTACTCATTGGCGTCAACATGATCCTAGCTCACCTACGTGTACTCAAGTTCATGGGATCAAAGGCTGTGTGCCCTTGAGAATCCTGGACACAGACTCAAGACCCAAGCAAGAACCCGTCGACCAACTTTGAGCGCCTGAGCCGCAGGGCCGAATCCTCTGATCGACCGCCCGACATGCTACTTCATGCAGCCACGGACCACCCCCACCTCTGGACACTTCGAAACATGCAATCTCGACTTGGAGAGCCCTTCACCTTCCATCAAATATCCTGTGGACTGCACCAAGCTAAGATCTCGACAACATGCTTTCTTTCCTAGCTTGCATATCTCTTGGCTCTCAGGGTCCAACAATGTACCTACCTCAAATACTGCTAGTTGTAGGTCCTTCGTCGTCATCATGTCTTGCGTCTTTGTCCCGTAAAGTAGTCGGTGAAAGGTCTAGGTCCCGACCTGAGATGCCTCCTCACTCGAAGAAAAAGGATGCTGCAGCTATGGTGGGGTAGCTACTGTTTGCTACTCAACGTTCCGTCCATTTGGCTTTGCTACCAATGTCTGAGCACTGCCATAAAGCGTCTCGAGCCCACAAAATCTGCACCAAGACATGACCACTGCTGTGGAGAAATGTCGACCATGAATTATCGCGGACTGGTCGGGCAATGTTTCTTATGCATACTCGTGCAGTGCCGAGCAAAGTTAACATTATGGTCCCCATGCTTTCTTATCAGGACATCCAGTGCTCGAGCCCGGAAATGATGGACTCGATAAGAAGGACGCTGCTCGCTCTCCATCTGGAACGCGTAATGATAGGCGGGTATCGCTCACTTGCGCAGATCGCGTCAAGGATTGCTTGAAGATATGCATTTTACGTCCCTGCTCATGTCATGTATTGACACCACCAACTTTATGTGCGAATTCTCTTCCAGTACGTACATGGAAGCTGGTAGAGGACCGTGATTCACCTGTTCTTTGGTGGTGGCTGCCCCGTATCAATTTAGGGTTTGCTCGGCGATCTGCACAAAATCTCCCCGCAAACTCTGGTTCGATCCATCTCATCCAACCAGCTTCCTCGCCTATCATCATGAAACGTTGCAGCTTTGATAACACAAAGCGTGATCGAGCCGTGGCCTCTACGCTCGGAGCAAGACCGGAAATAAAGAAGTGCATTCGGTGCTCTTCATTTCCCCGCAAAAGCAAACGTCGATCTTGCAGCACCATCACGAGAATCAACAAGAACACCGCCAATAAACGGTCTGCTGGGAACGATGCCGGTTGCCGGTCAACCGTTGCTCCCGATAAGTGGTTGCGAAACCTGCATCAAGCCGCCTGGTTGAATGGGTACCTACTCCTTTGCCCCTGATGCAAGAGCGGGCTACATATGACATGTGTGGATCAGCATCCGTGCTATTGGAGAAGACTGACTGTTGGGCTCGCTGGGCGTTTCTCCAAACCAGAAATGGAAAATGTTGGCAGAGTGCAGACAGAGCCCCATAAAGTACTTAGCGTGAGTAGTCCGGCAGTCTCCACGGATTCATGCGCCATTGTTCGGTGTCATTGCCGCGCGCCTCTCATTCACCCACAGTTGACTGGCATTAAGTAAGTAAAGGTTCGATGATTTTGAATCTGGATCTACTATTAAAGCTCACAAATCCCAGCCCCGGAAAGCTTCAATTCGCTCCATTCAGTCCATCAGTCGGTCCCGCGATTCTATCAGCCGCCTCCCCATGACACAGCCATCAAGGCACGGGTACGATTCTACAAACCCCACAATCCGGAGCTACAGCACCAGCAAGCATTGCGGATAGTAAGAATATGTGATCTTCCCTCAAGTCGTTTTATTGAACAAAGGACTCGATCGCATGTTCTTAGGTACTAGCGAAAAGAAAACAATTCCCAACATTATGCTTCCCTTTCGCTGGTTTAGGGAGGGGTTGAGGAAGGGTTGAAGTGTTGGGGATTGGGGGGATTGGGGGGTTATGCATGGATGGTGTTGTGATGCTAACTTAAAACATTGATTTGGGGATTTGACTCCTGATCAGATATATTGTGGTACCCTTCCTTTCTCATTGCACTCTGGGCGCGATTTTTATCCAGGAGTTTGAGCTAGTGAGATGAATGAATTCGACTCTAAAATGACTCTTGTCAAGCTTCAATTCCAAGACATTGTAGTTCCCTACTCTCGATTGTAGAGCAGTCCCCATGTCCTCACTCCCAACCCCCTCACACAATCTACCGCAAAACCGGCTCCCTCCCCTCCCGATTCCACCTCACCCTCGTCCTTACCCACTCCACCGCCTCCCTCACCCCCTCCCCCTTCAACGCACTAACAGGCAACACGCGACTATCCCTCGGCGCCTCCCCGGCCTCAAACACCCTCCTCACAATCCCCTCCTTAATCCACACCGTCTCCGCGCAATCCTCGCGGTCCTGTTTGTTCGCCAGCACCAACAGCGGCACGCCCTTTGTGCTGGGGTGGCTTAGGACTTGTTCGAGTGTTTGTCTGCATTCTTCGAGTCGGCCTGTGTGGGTGGTGGTGTTGTTGTTGGTGTTTTGATCTTCTTCTTCATGGGAGAGGGAAGAGGTGGGGATGGGAAAGGGAGGACCGATATCGCATCCGTCCACGACGAAAATGATGGCGTGACAGACGCTGTAGTAGGATGTCCACATGCGGCGGAGGGCGTGTTGGCCGCCTACGTCCCAGATTCTGAGATACAGTTCTGGAAGGGAGATTGTGGCGACGTTTTGGCCGACGGTGGGGAGGGTGGGTTTTTGAGGGGCGGGGGTGGGGGAGGGGGCGTAGAGGGTTTTGATGGTGGTGAGGAGGGTGGTTTTGCCGGCGTTGTCGAGGCCGAGGAGGAGGATGGAGTATTCTGGGATTGGGAGAGGAGGGTTAGTGGGATTGTGAGGAGAGGGGGGGTTGAGATTGTGGGAGTGGTTGGCGAGGAAAGGGAGGGGAGGTGCTATACCTTCTTTGGAGGTCGCCCATAGGTAGAGGGATTTGGCTAGGTGGTACATTTTGGCGGGTTAGGGGGGCGGTAGGGCAGGTCTGCGCGAGGGCAGCTGCTTTGGTGCAGTGGGGTAGAATGGTAGCATCGCTCAACAGGTCACTTGGGCTGCTTGTTAGGCCGCATGTTGACAGGCAGATGTGATGCTCTTCGCGATCCTAGATCCTTTGATAATGCCAAGTCTGAATATCTGTAGGGCTGAGTAGCTGGCCTGGTTCATTCGCTACCTATTTATAGCACCCGAGGTCCTTGTACCAGATCAAGATCGGCTGAGTGATAATGGAGAAACCTGATCATAGATGATATTCATCACATGTCTCAGATCACAAAGAAGAGAATCGAGTGATCATGGTGTCTCGAAGTTGACTTTCATAGAAATGAAAAGGGCCAATACTCCATCCAAAGAACCCCCAACACTCCATCCCATCAACTAACATTCGCCTTAATCTTCACAACAACAGCCACGACGATCACAACCGAAACAAACACCGCAAAACACCACGCCACCGTCCTACCCCTCCCATTCCACCTATCCCCATATCTACCTCCCCAACCCCCATGCCTTCCCCTCTCCTCAATCAGTAAATCACTTTCATCAGCTAATGATTGATACTGATTCCGTGCTCTGGGCAGGTTCTGCTGTCTCCGTTCCGCATCAGTATCAAGCTCCGTCTCGACACCGACATTGAGTGGAGTGCGCGAAGGTGGACTATGTGTGGGCGGACACGGTGATGGGGAGCGTGAGCGATGAGGAGACTGTAAGAACTGTGGTGATTGAGATGTCGGAGAGCGAGCGTCGTAGAGATCCGGCTGAAGGGAAGGGCGGTGTCGGTATCTTTTGGGTGCAGGGTTGAGTTTCCCAGCTATGTATCCAGGCTGAGCGCGCGAGGTGGACCGGGGACGTCTGTTTTCGGTATCTGAAGTTGTCTGCGACGAGGGTGGAGGCTTGTGGGCTGAAGGTCTTGGGGAACTCGAAGGGAACCTGGCCCAGTGGCTGTTGGCGTCGTGACTGGGTCGACCGGACGGCGTGTATATGGGTGGTTGGGGGGAGGGCGAGTGTGAAGGTGGGAAATAGGCTGGTGGTGGTGCGTCTGAGGCTTTAGACTTGTAGCTGGGTGGAACGATGATGCCTTCAAGGGGAGCACTGGCGAGCCCGTGGGGTGAGGGAAAGTACACCATGGCGGGGGAGAGGGTGGAGATGCAGAGATTTGAAACAGTTGACCAAGACAAGCAAGATTGTTTGGTAGACCAGAGAGGAAAGAATTAGCTCACTTTGACACGGCTCTGCGAAGTAAATGAATGACAGCACACATCAACGAACAGAGATGGGATGCCTTAGCAAGAGCATTTGTATTTCACGAATTGCAGTGCTCGAACACCAGCCTCAGCACGGCTTACCCGCAGACAATTGTACGAGCTGACATCTGCAGTGTTTCGGCTGAGTAGCTGCGCCGGATCCTTTGAGCAGCCTTTGCAGATCCGTCGATCCTGAAACCGGGGTCTTTGCGCACCAAGGATCTATCCTCTAAGGTGAGGGATCTATTTATTCAACTAGGCCTCACGTTGCTTCCTTGGCCTCGCTTCGCCTGGGTGGCCAAGTCACTTCTGTCCATCCACCTTGCTAGCATACTTTGGGAACCATGAACACTTCGATCATCGCAACTTCGAGTCTCATACAAACAGTGTAAAGATTGTGCCAAAACTGATCTCAGCTCTTGAAAGTTTCCGCATTTGGGTGAATTGCGATCTGACGCGCCAACTGATTCAAGATCCCAAGATGTAGATGTTTTCAATGGTCTGTGCAAAGGAGGGAAATAGAAGCGTTCCGTCGCATTACTCCTGCCATGAAGAGCTTGAGCCGAGCAACATGTCATAGTGATCAGGTAAATTTTAAGGATACTGAGAGGCCACAAGGTTGGCTTTCGCCAGTTCAATTATGAACATTATTGGAATAATTCACCCTAAACGTCGTCTTGATGTCAGTATAAGCTGCTCACTATACCAATACGATGCATCATACTGGTGGCATGATGACCTAGACCACGGGAGGATACCCTAGGACTCCCACCATGAAGACAATTGAATGAAGAAGCACGTACCTCGCGATAACTTCAATAATGGTGACAACGATGAAAATTGTAACTAGCAAGAAGGCAAGGAATATACAACAAGACAGTCTCTTTCTAGTTCGCCTCCTCTCTGCTTGCTGCTGGATGGCTACACGAACTGGTACTGGAGGAGGTTGTTGGCCAGGCCAGTAGGCCGGTGGAGGTGGAGCGCTCCATTGCGTATTCTGAGACTCAAGGTCGGCGGCGGAGACTTGATTGTAGTTATACTGTGGCGGTTTGCTGGAACTGTCAATGTGTGCTGTTGTTGGGCAGGCGGGAGAAATGGTATTGAAGGAATCCATGACTGGGAATGATGACGAACAGGTCGAGCCCTAGGCTGTTCTGACTTCCCGAGCGATGTTTCTCAGTAAGTGACAAGGGAGCGTCGGATCGCCAATGGGTGCTAAGGTATCCGCATAGAAGTCTTCAATACTGTTGTAGGAAGTCGTCTAAAGGATTAAAAACGATACAGAGATTCTTATGCACCGCAGGGTAGGGATCGATCCTTCCACGCCCATGCTGATGAGGAATCGGCAGCCTGCGGCCGGCTGAAAGGAGGGTGTTGCTGCGCAGCAAGGCTTCGCAGTTGGCTGGTTACTGCGCCACGGCGCCAGGTTTTACAACGAACCTCAAAGAACTGAGATGAGGTCGATCTGCCCCGTACGGACTTCACCAATGGCGTCAATAGATGGGCAACGGCAGTTTGGGACCCATAACGGATCTATTGTCTCCAGGCCAGATCGTATGAGCGGCCTAATTCTTGTAGTCTTTGTTCACCCATGAATGACCATGTGCACAGTCCCAGCTTCTGACTCCGCTAGGACACCCATTCACGCTCTCACACCCACTGTGCCACACGTTAGTATGCTCGTACGCGGTATGCCAAGGCCGCCCTATAAGAAGTTTGTGGTCCTGATCGGCTTTTGCGCAAGCCAACCGAGAGTGAGTTCAAGAAGCGCACAGCGAGTGAGTGCAGGCGTGCCTCAGGAAGCTATGGTGTTCGTAGGATTGACTCTCGTGCCACCCATGCTCAATGATGCAAGCCCGGTCGCTGAAAATTTGGAGCTTTAGGGGTGTGAGGAACGGTGACAGCCGCCAGTTGAACCAAACCCTCAGACAGGCACGTCCGGGTACTTTGAAAGATCTTGCTCATCACCAGATAGCTCGACAGCTTATCCCATGGCTATCAGAGTGGCGGTAATGAGAGTGTACGGAATGAAGCTGACGTCTCTCGCCGACTTTGGTGTACGAATGCTACTGTCGTAGTAGAAGTCATGACATAAAGTAACATAGCATTGAATCGTCGCAGTAAACTCAGGTAGGGCGCACATAAGACTCAAGCTCATTGAGAGGTGTCGCAGCATGACTATATAATTTGTAGAATCCTAGACAAGCTCGAGCGTATTCTTATCTAATCTACACGTGACCTTGACTCGAACGCGCTAATCCTACCCACAACCCATCAATAGCACAATAATACAATCAAACTACACTCTAATGTCCTCTTCGCCTCCTCACAGCACACGCCCATCGGACGCGACACTAGAGCGAGCTCTACGATATGCCGTCCAAAGAGTCTACAAAAGCGGGAATCTGGAGGACCTCACTGTGAGACGAATACGGAAGTCTGTAGAAAGTGACCTGGAGCTGAAGGACAATTTCTTTAAACTGGATGACACGTGGACGAGCAAGAGCAAGCTGGTGATCCAAAGGGAGGTGGTGTGCACTATCCTATCGAAGCTATTAGGCCGCGTCTTTGGCTCATGATCATGTAGGACGCGCAAGCAGAGACTGGAGAAACGTCGTCTTTGCCGACCTTGAGTCAGCAGCCTAGCCCACCTCCCAAACCACAAGTACAACATAAAAAGCCTCGAGGAACGAAGCGCGCATCCACTGAAAAGGAAAAGCCCCAGAAGCGCCGAAGGAAAAATGATTCGGAGCGAGAAGATTCGGCGCCGGAAGAGGAAGCCCGTGAGGAGAAATCTACCACAAAGTCCAACGTGAAGCAGCAGAGGCGGAAAAGCGTCGACTCGTACGCAAAAGACCTAGCAAGCGAGGCAAAGGACAATAGCGCAGAGTCAGAATCCGGAGATAACGTGCATGGAGGAGAGATGACGTCTGCAAAGAGAAAAGGCAATGGTACAACAGAGTCGAACCCAGAGCGCGACAGCCCCGAAGTACATTCTGAAAACGATGAAGAAGAGGACGACGTCAAGCCCACCAAGTCAAGGAGAAATGACGCAAGAAGCCGCGAGAGACGAGAGATTAGCATCGGAAGGAGACTATCTTCAGAAGAAAAGGGCCCTAGGAAGCCTCCAGCAAAGGCTAAGGCCATGAAGCAAAACTCCTTCACAAGCGTCTCTCCCACACCTACGGAAGAGGAGGACACTACATCCATTGTAAAGGCTAGGGTTTCCCCTTCAGATGACCTTGAGGAGGATCCACAAACAGAGAGCGAACTCTCCGAGGTTATCGATAAACCGGCAAAGCTGAAACAAAGTCGAAAATCCAAAGCAGCGAAGCCGAAAGCGGAGAAGACCAAGCCCAAGTCAGCAAACCCAAAAGAGCCCTCAAATCAATCAGCAGATCCAGACCCTACCAAAGCCGAGCAGTCAGACAGCTCAATGTCAGTTCTAATTGACGAACCCCCCAAACCAAAACGAAACCGCAAACCCGACTCCGCACCCGCAAAAGCGCACTCCACAAAGTCCACCAAATCAAAGAAACCCACCGAGCCCCCTTCCGACCCCGACTCAGAAGAAATCAAGCGTCTCCAAAGCCAGCTCGTAAGATGCGGCATCCGCAAAATGTGGTTCAAAGAACTATCTCCCTTCCCCACCCCAAAGTCCAAAATCAAACACCTCAAACAGATGTTAGCGGACGCTGGTATGACAGGGCGGTTTTCAGAAGCGAAGGCTGAGCAGATTAGAGAGGAGAGGGAGTTGAGGGCGGATTTGGAGGCTGTACAGGAGGGAGAGAAGAAGTGGGGGAGGGTTGGGGAGGAGGATGGCGGTGGAGTTGGGAGGGGGAAGAGGGCTTTGGCGAAGGGTTTTGAGGGGTTGGGGTTTTTGAATGATGATGATGGGGAGGAGACGGATTGATGGTTTTTTTTTTGGAGGTTAACGTGTGGAAGGTCCTGATGGGTGGAGGGCATTTGATGTTCAAAGGGCATTGCGAGCTGGATGAATAGCTGGAGGACATACAGATACGGGGTCACGAATTACCATTTTCCATGTGCAATTCGCTAATGTGACTTTGACGCATATCTACAACATGTAATAGAATCCAGCTACGAGGAACAAGACTGCCAGCGAAAAAGAGAGAGCTGCTTGTCGTTCATGTAATTGTGTTACGTACACAGCAGCGAATCTGACCGTAAACCGTTAATCAAAGTCCCACGGATCGCTATCATAACTACCCTCTCTAATCCCCCCCAGATTCTTAAACGCCTCGCCCTCCGGATCATCATCATCATACGGTAAATTCCACCTCGTCCGAGGAGGAAACCATAGGCCCCCAGAACATGGCCGATCCCCACGTCCAGAGTTGGGGAAAAAACATTCTTAGAATATCTGTTGAAGAGGCCATTTGCCCTAAGGACGTTCTGAAAGAAGATTATACTGGTAGTAGCAGCGAGCAGGAAGATTAACGATGGCATCTTGTACCGTCGGAGAGGAGACTGATAGATTGAAGATTTCGAGGAGCAGAAAGGAAGAATTTCGAGATATGTGAAGTGTCCACCATCATTTTGATGATAGGACGAAGCCGTGTAGGATATTTTGCACGAGGACGTGGACATTAGTGATGGTAGCTATTTCGTAGGAAGTTTCGGAGGAATCCTGTCAAACACCATGCATGCATTGGTCTTATTGTGAGCTAGACTCGCAATCAGCCATTCGACGATACATAGACAAAGCATGGGTCGGATGATTCCCGAGACTTCAACATATTCTAAGCGCAGCTGCTGTCCTCTTCCTGAGTAATAGTGTTCCCCACCCACTTACGTGCGTCGGACCGAGCCCTATGTACAACATAGCTACTGAGTAAGATCAGTCGCAAGCTACACCTAGAGTCCATCAACTTTATAGTTCGTGGGATCTTGATTGAAATGGAAGTATAGCAAGTAGCTTATGCGTGCTTTATAACTCTCTATATATTGGATTGCTCATCTAAAACAGTATTTGTGCTGCAGGAGCTGCCAAATTATCGGGTGGAAATACATTGCATGGGAAATCGAATAGAGAGTTGAACGTATGACGGTTGGGTGGTATCATTCAATTACCCAAGGCTGAGGTTCTTCCAGTTTTTCCAATTTCGGCTTTCGCCTGCGAAGCAGCCTAGCGAAGGTGCCTGATTCTGGCGCCTTGTCGTCATTGACATCTGTGCTGCTAGCCGCCGTTTCTTTCCCCCAGCTAAAGCCTAGCACGGCTGCAGGGTGGATCATGGCGTACAGTGGCACATACCACTCAGAAGGCTGGGTGTTCTCATACTTTGGACGAAATGCCTCAAAGCGTTGACCACGCATATTCCATAAATGCTTACGATCGCGCTTCATAGCGCGCACGACGTGCTTTTTCTTTGTGTTGTAGATTTCGCTTAGGACTTGTGCGAGAGTGTTGATATTGAACATGGTAAGGTAGGTTAGTAGAGCCACGATAATAACGACGTAGATCAGGACGGTCAAGGAGAAATGGTCGTTGACGCTCCATAATGACTGAGAGTGTCAGCAGACGACCAAGGCTTTCGACGAGGCTTACAGAGTGTGGCTGTCCGGAAACAAGGCCACCAATGGAAAATGTCAGTGGAGCGGGTGGAACGAATGAACGGGACTTACGGTAGTGAACGATAGCGGAAGGAAGAAGATGCTGACGAATGTCAGGAGTTTGACATTCTCACCTAATCTTGTACTAGCCCTACTCTCAATGACAGCGCTAGCATTGAACAGCTACGGAGGATCAGTGGGAGAATTCATGTTGTAGGCAAGGCTACATACAGCATCCCTCAGCGCCCTCGTCGACGCTAGCTTCTGCCTGAATGATTCCCGTTGGTTCTGCAAAACTCGATACTGTCTCTCTGCGAATAGCAATTGCCGATGATCAAGGTCAGGCAACCTAGTACTCGAAGACAGCCTTGCAGCCTTGAAGAGCTCCCACTGGACGATATTATCCGTAATGCTTAGTTCGAACTCTGTGAGACAATCGATTGCCCAGAAGTATTTCCTCGAGCGCCCGAATGCAGCGTCATCAAACAGAAGGTTATCATGCCCTGCCGGATCCATCAAAGAGTCACCACCATCCAGTATGTAGTCAAAGTACGACAAGAAGTCAGCCCAGCGTTGTGTGATCCGCTCCAGGCCTTGGCCAATTAGATGCAGCTCGGCGCCAATTTGAGTCAATTTTCCCAAGGTGTATCCCAAGGCTTCTGCTCTAGTGGGCGACGATGCAGTCATAGGAAACGAAGTATTCTTGTCATCAAAGAAGTAATCGGGTGCGAGAACCAGTAATGTCCAGTGTCGGTTTCTTTTGCAAGGGCCCGAAACCTCGATGGAATCCACTGATACCGGCGTATAGATGGTGTACGCACACTTCCGGAAATGCCAGCCAAGAGGATGGCCATACAAGGGCCCGTGTTTCCAAAGCTCCTTAACATTACACTCAGTCGTTTCGCGTACTTCATAGAAATTGGTTTGAAAACCATTCCATTCGGTGAGATAGGGATTGGTGGTTGTTCCTCTACGCTTGCACTGTAAGTGGTAATCCAAATGGTCCCAAAGACCATTGATCTTGTTTGCAGTAGTGAAGTACGGTATAGGCTCCCCGTGTCTGTCCCTACTCCTGGGTATACTGTCGCCGGTGGTTGCACCTTGATACAGGACGAGTCGGGACCATGGGGCGTTCTGTGTGCCTTGTGGCTCAACTTCCAACTCCGACCCCACCGCCTCCGTCCCCAACCTATACATTCTTGTATTGTCCAAAGTATCGAAGTCGATAACGACAAAGTCATTGCCTGGTTGTAGCCTCAGATCATTATCGAATTGACACAGCAATTCCAAGTCTCTTTCGATTGGTTGTCTAGCTGTAGGAAAGCTATCGACAGGTGTGCCCCATGGTGCGTTTGTCTTGAGCATGTTTGATTTGAAAAACTTCAACGGTAGTCGATCATCATCGGGAATATCCCAGCAGTCTCCCAGTTGCTGGCGGAGAGATGATGGAAGCGTGAGATTGAAGAACTTGTCGAGCTGGTTGATGCTCCATTGGCTGTATGGGATCTTCAATGCCGACTTACTAAGCTCATGCGACTCGTCGTTGGTTGGGGTACCTTTTCTGGAATGTTTCAATTCATCAAGGTCGATTTGCGGCGCCTCTGCCACGCGGCAAGTGGAAGTCTCGGAAACAACCCTTGCATCGTGGCTCTGAGGCTCTTCCCTTTCCAGGCTCTGCTTATTCTGCTCTTCAAAGCTCTGAGATCCTCCTTCATGTCCGTCCAATCTGGCCTCGATTCGCTCCAGCACCTTCAAGATTTCGCATAAAACGTTGTCGGTTCTGGGAAGGTCGGCCATGATGGAAAGGGCGACCGAGGGCCAGCCGCTACGTTATGGGTGACAGTAATTGGATGAAGATACCCGGCCAGGATCGAGGTTGGAACAATCCTGCGCTTCATGATGTTGATGGCACGATGGCTGCACTGGCAAGTACCTCTCCGGTCTCGCAATCGAAGGTGGCTGAGTACCTACTTACTTTAGGTAGAGCGGGCGGGAGAGCGGGCCGAGAGCGGAACGCCACGGGTCCTCTCCTGCGAGAGCTCAGAGCTCACATACAGGCGTGTTACAATGAAATCTCTTGATGTATCTACCATGGTTGTCAACGATGCTAGATTGCATGGAAAAGGCTTCAATCCATGTTCCTCAACTCAATGTATCACGTTACGGAGTGGTCTCTTCCAGGTACCAGCATCCTCCAAAGCCACACTTTACTTGTTCTATTATTATTAGTGGCTTGGCACTTCTGAGAAAAGGTCCTTCAAGTATTCACTATTCAGTTGTTGCAATTCGTCTTCCTACATAACAATGTCATTTAACAAGTCGATCAACATCATGATTCCAATACCTATTATTCTCTAGATGCGTTATCAAGCACGGTGGGAGCAAGGCGAAGGGTAACGGCGGTGCAAAGATGACGAAGGCTTTCAGACAGTAGGATTGGAAGGATTCGTCACATGACTCACATTAAACAGTGAAAGCCTTCGCGAAAAGTCGCCGTCTCAGCTATCCATTGTTCCGCAATATCCAACCATGGTTGTCTGAACGGTGACGGTGTTCCATATATCAATTGGCGTTGGTATTCAGCATTTCAGTCAATCTTCATGCAATCGTTGCCCATCGGGAAATGGAAAAGCCAATGAGCAATAACAACAACAACAAGTTGGAGAACAACGGTAAATCAGAGCTGCCGCCCCAGCCAAGCAGAGGGAATGTCACTGGCCTGCAAACTACGTCTCCCTCATCACCGGACAGCTTCAACCCTGGATGGCGCTTCTATGCTGCGTTCACCAGTCTCTGCATTGTTACTCTCGCAGTGGCCTTGGATGCCACATCGCTTTCCGTCGCTCTTCCCGTAATGCTCCCTCTCGGCCATGCGTTATGATCACTACAGCTCTTCAGATATCTATCTGCTGATATAGAGAGGAGATATAAGCCACTGACGCCTGTATCCAGATCATCTCCCAATCACTCCATGGCAGCGCAATCGCCGCCTTCTGGTGCGGGACATCTTTCCTCCTATCCTCCACCGTCTTTCAACCAACCTTCGCTTCGCTCTCCCACCTCTTCGGCCGCAAACCCTTGCTCCTCCTCGCCCTCGTCTTCTTCACTGTCGGTGCGATAGTCTGCGCGCTCGCCCAAAATATCACCTCCCTCCTAATCGGTCGCAGCATCCAAGGTATCGGCGGCGGCGGCATCATCTCTCTGACCGAGATCCTCATCACCGACCTCGTCCCTTTGCGTGAGCGCGGCAAGTGGTTCGGTTTCCAAAGCCTGACGTGGGCACTCGGCTCTGTCACCGGTCCCTTGATCGGCGGCACTTTGGCCCAGAAAGCCAGTTGGCGTTGGATTTTCTGGATAAACCTGCCCTTCTGCGGCTTGGGCTTCCTTACGCTCCCTTTCTTTCTGCGGCTGCAGCACCCTTCGGGTCGCCTGATGAGTAAATTCCAGAACTTTGACTGGGCCGGCGCGATCCTCCTGACCGCGTCCACTACTTCGCTTCTCATGCCAATCTCCTGGGGTGGCGTCATGTTCGCCTGGTCCTCCTTCCGCACCCTGGTACCACTCATACTTGGACTATGTGGCCTCTTCATCTTCATCCTCTACGAGACCCGCTTCACAAAGACAAAGCCCCCCCTTATCCCCCTAAGCATCTTCTACAACCGTACCGCAGTCGTCAGTTACATCGGCACGCTCATCCACGGCATGGTCCTCTGGTGCCTACTCTACTACATCCCCCTCTACTACGAAGCCGTCAAAGCCTACACCCCCATCATCGCCGGCGTCGCCGTTTTCCCCGAAACCTTCACCGTCGCCCCAGCCTCAATTTTCGTCGGCATCGCCGTCAGCATCACCGGCCGTTTCCGCTGGGCCATCTGGTCCGGCTGGTCACTCACAGTGTTGGGCCTGGGATTGCTCTACCTCCTAAACCCGTCGACAAGCGTGCCATCCTACATATTCCTAAATCTCATCCCCAGCTTAGGAATGGGCCTACTCTTCGCCAGCATGAACCTAGCCTCGCAAGCAGCAGCGACAGAAACACATGTCGGCTTCGCAGCCGCAATGTACATCTTCACACGCTCGCTAGGCCAGAGTATCGGCGTCGCCGTCGGCGGTGTCGTCTTTCAAAGCCGATTCGCGGTCGCACTTCGCAACTATCCGGAACTAGCGCGTAATGCGGCCGCGCTGGCGCAGGATGCCAGTGGGCTGGTGCAGGTTATCAATGGCTTACCGAAAGGTACGGCGGAGAGGACGGCGATTGTAAGTGCGTATGCGGATGCGCTGAAGGTTGTATGGGCGGTCATGGCTGGGTTGGCGTTTGTGGCTCTTGTGCTGAGTTTTGGGACGGAGGGGTTGAGTCTGGATGCGGAGATGGAGACGGAGCAGGGGCTTGAAGAGCGAGGGAGACGTCGGCACTCGGGGTAGGTGGTCAGGAGGATGGCCGAAACCATTGGTTCAAGAGTTCTTGATCGGAAACTAGATGGGGTGCTTGAAGATGTATGAATCCGTCCTCAGGGTATGAAAGCAACGCCCTACAGCCGCAATGCTGTACTGACTGGGAAACCTCAAAAGGCCACAAGGCTGATCAGTAATGCAGCGTATTAATATCGCACTATGTACCGTAGTAGTCCACATCTAGGCGAACCCACTCTACTACTTACCACCAGCCAGTGGCGCAAACACGACGCGGATACATGATATAGGTCGGAATACCAGAAGACGGACGCCTATCCGCCTAGTGTGATCCGTAGATAGTAAGGTATTTCCCAACAGTTCCGTCTCCAATCTCACACGATATAAGAAGGAAGGGCGAGGGTACCGTGTCACTCCTCAAGTACCTATATACTACATGGAGTGTTAATATACCATGTTCTTAACCGCGTATGTGAGGTTTTGATTTTTATGCCCAGGTTTGGCAATGCAGTTTTCTAATATCTATAACAGCACTCATCCAAATTACAAATATCAAGGTATGATGAAGAAGGATTAAATCACCTGAGCTTTTCCTTTAGATACCTATCCCAATGAATCCATCCCCAAAGCGGCGAAATCGTACATAGATTTTCAGCTCCACATCGCATGCGTGTTCCTCAACCCCCAGCTCTAACCATCCGCCTCGGCTGCCTTCCAAACGGCAGATTAAAATTCCCATCACCAACCGCCTTCGTAGTCTGCGGCGGGATGCTGCTCGTCGGTGTCTTGCAATCAGCCAGCTGCAACGTAAGCCTTGCAGCGACGCAGAATCCAGGTCCCGAATCGAAATAGCACGTCTCGCCTGTAACGCACGTGGCACCCCCCTTTTGACAAGCGCGCACGCAGGTTTTCTGCGTCTGTCTGGCACCTTGCACGCAGACGGGGACTGGGGCACAGATAAAGCCTGGTCGGCTGCCGCAGGCGGCGCAGTCGTCGACATTGATTTGGCCATCGTTTAAGTGGTTGGAAAGGTGGTGCGAGGAGAGAGCATCGTGGAGGGTGGTGGGGGATGGGGTATCGCGTTTCGGGAGCTGAGATGGTTGGGGAAGTTGCGGGCCGGAGGAGAGGCCTGTGAGGATGATATTGGCGATGTCTTGGTCGTTGGCTGCGGTGATTTCTTTCTGGTTGTTGGCAGGGCCGGTGGTATTTGTGGGAAGGATTGTAGTGCCGTTCGCAGAACCGTCGATGCATAGGGATGGGTTTCGCCAGATGGCATCCACTACGTAGTTCCAAAGGTTGAGATAATTATAGACCGTACGTTGTGTGTAGAAAATTCGGCAGGTGGCGGCTTCGTAGGCGAACTGCAGTGGGAAGCTTTCGCCCGGGCGGATGGCGTCTTTGATGTTGAACCCGACGAAGTTGATGTAGTTGCCAACATGACGGTCGGGTAGCACGTCGGTGACGCTGGAATTCAATATCTCGGCAACTGCAATATCTTGATCGAGAGCAACGGAGGTGTATGATTGAGCACCACGGGTGCCACCAACGGCTTGCATGGGACCATTTTCTGGTCTACCACCAGCGACAACGGTACGGACGCCGGCTTGGTGGTGCATCAATTCTACAAATGTAGCACAAGCTGAGGAGCAAAAGGCGTCAGTTAGAAGAACGATTTGGTTAGCAGGACATGGTTGAGGAGATGTCGAGGTGCGGTTGGCATATCCGTAAACGACGATTCCATTAGATCGGTCGTTATCGCCAGTGGCATATACATCAAAGATGATGCTCGATAAGTTGTTGCGTTGTGGTGTCGTGAAAAAGTCTCCATTCTCCGGATGAGGGGCAAAAAATTCTGGCCATGAAGTGAAATTTTGACCTGTCGCGGCATTGAGATAGACTGGCGCCACCCAAACATCGGCCGATAGCTCGTTGTAGAAATCACCGTCTATAGATTGGGTTTTGTAGTAGGTGGTGAAGGTGTTGCCAAGTGCGTCTGCCAATGGATGCGCGCGGAGGCGATCTTCATTATTTGGATCAATGGAAGGGAAGAACTGAAACCTGTGTCAATATCTTTCGGTGCGTCGGATTGCAAACGTGGATAATTACCTGCTTGAATGCATCCGTCGCTAACAGATCGCTACCGCCATCGTTCCTCTGGAGATCGATTATGAACCTTGTGAGCCCAGCAGCCTTGCTCGTCTGCAAGAATTGGCCAATAGTAGAAGAGAATGATGCGACCGCCTCGGCAGTTACATCAAAACTTGGGATACTCAGTACGGCGGTTACTCCATCGTTTAAGAAGTACCCAGTCACTACACCCCCGTTGAGCAGCCCAAGATCTGGCTGGGAAACCACAGGATTGTCAGGATAGAAGGGAAAGTATTCCCAACTAGACGGCGTTGCCTCGGCAGATCCGGCAGATGTGGGAGAGGCGCCCGCGACAGTCGATGTAGCTGCAAACGATGTTGAGGCCGCAACGGGTACTGAGGTCGACGTAGTAACTGTACTGTTGGACGGGGGGGGCAATCCCAGAACGAAATAGTTGTATAGGTCTTGTCCAGTGGAGAGAGAAGGTGGATTGTTAACGATATCGTTGCTGTACCAAGCAAGCCATGGCAGAATGCCGGTTGAACTTCCATTTTCGAAATTGAACGTGATGTTCTCTCCAGGGTAGAATTTGGAGTTTCCTTCGAAAGCGCTGAACATTCCTTGGACGTCCCCAGCGGCACTGGACATCAAGTCGTTCCAGTCCGCATGAGGTTCGACATTGCCTGGGGCGTTGAGTGCCGCAAATTGAGTCAGGAATGGTATGACATCTTCTCCATTGATAGTGCTGACCGCCGAAGGAGTCCAGTAACCCACATTTTGATCGATTGCTTCAATCAGGTCATCTGATATTCAATGGGTCAGTGTTCGGCGATACACAGAGGTCTACTCACCAGCGATATATATTTTGGGCAACGCAATCCCATCAGTCGATGCGGACACAATTCGAAGCGGACTTCCAAATGTGAAGGCACCGAGGATCCCTGCATCTAGCGTAACGTGATCATCATGTGTAGCATAGACAACCTCTTGCACAGCCGCTTCAAAAGCGTACTCGCTTTTGAACTCCCCAGCTCGGACACGCTGCGAAATATTGTTGAGAGACCCTATCACGTCTATCGCGGGTTGTTGGTAGCTTGAGGGCGGGTTCTTGAGGTACGCTAGTGTGCTCTGAAACTGAATGGTATCGTTATAATAGCTCAAAAAGTCCAAGGCAATGGTTGAGTTTATAGGCGCGCTGAGGAGGCAATTGTGGGCGATTATGGCGGGGAAAAGCTGGACTGTTGGAGAAGAAGTCAGCACCATGATCGCCGCTTCCACGGAGAGGGGGCCTTACAGTCTGAATTGAAGATCTGAGAACAGGGCTCAACGGCATTCTGTCGGGGCAGCAGTCTCCCATCCAACCTCGGACGGGCCTCAACAGGTATAGCTAGATATGGAACGATTGTGAGTATTGGTGCAACGGAGGAAAAGACAGAATACATCATCGCGACGATGCAAAGAGAATGAAGAAAGGAGCCAGGAGTAAATCAAAGGTGGAAAGAGCGTTGACGACTGATTGACTAGTGGGAGAAGAAGCTGACTTAGAACTAATTAACGAGCCGCAGTCCCAGTCAGCTTAGAAGAGAATTTGGGGGCCATTTAGCAAGGCTGTCGTATCAGCTGAGGTCTGGCTGACATCGGAGGTCAAGAGTCAAGACTGATGGGCGTCGACAGGGTGCGCTGTAGTTCTAATGAAAGTGGGAGGCCTGAAGCTAAGACTGGCGGTACTGCCATGAGATAAAAAGGAGAGAGATCCAACCGCACTCTGGACCGAAAGCATGGTACTGGACAGTCGACCTCAGACTCCATGATGTGAATCAGACAAGACGTCAGCATCCGTATGCTAATATCAAGACAGCATATGATATGATGTGATACACGACAAGTGAGGAGGTGCATAAAATACCCAAGTACTTTACCCGACCTTTTGGTTGCGCAGATTGGCGTGATTGGATAAAGGTAAGTAAGGTATTGGCGGGGAACCTCCGCCCTATGAGGCTTGGCATCAGGATGAGGCGCTCGCTGTTGCGTGGCGTGTGCCTTGCAACAGTGACTCCGATACTCCATTCCTCAACGCTCTGGCTATCGCGATCTTGGGGTCATGAATTCAGTCGATGAGGAGGGCCCGCCTGAACGTCTCGCCATTAGATATCGAGGCTGAAAAGCCATGGTGCAGAGCATCATGCCCTCGGCTTCACGATGAACATCCTAATAGCAGACAATAAATTCAGCTCGCCCTTTATGAACATCAAACACTTTATCACGGCGATGAATGAGCTCCCCGTGCTCATACTTCCATTTGAACAAAGTGTTCATTGCTGAATACTTGAGCGATCCTCTCTAGAAGCTGCAGTCTTCAAGATGGACCCTCTCAGCATCACATCATCAGCCATAACTGTAGCACTAGTGGTTCAGAAGATTTATGATATCGGTAAAGCTGCGTACAAATCCGAACATGAGAAAGAGGAGTTCAATAATGTCATGAAAGACTTGTCCTCAAAAATAAACTCGCTCAAGGTAGTAGCAGAACTGGCAGACAAGGCTTCAGAAGACCCTCGTTTTGATGGTTTTCGAGCAGTAATAGAACATTCCAGGCGCTTTGACAGTGGTACAGGCGTCACAGCAGATCCGGACGGGAAAGAACCTGGGGTCCTGCAACGACTTGAAGTCTCAATGAACAACATGGCGGCCCAGCTTGTATCACGACATGGCGTCAAGGGCTATGCCCGACGGCTGCTGTGGACCAATGAGAAGAAAAAGTTAGAGTCCTTCATTACCGAGATCAAGGAGTGGACGGATGTTGTATCTTCGGTGCTGGACTATGATCGCTTCTTGATCGATATAGAGACCAATGACCACGTGAGGGATACGAGTAGTCGCGTCAAGAATTTAGAAATCGAAGCGACCAAGGCCGCAGAAGACAGGAGGTTGGCGGCAGAAGATAGAAGGAGGGCTGCGGTGGCAGAAGAGAAGAGAGCAGCCGAAAAGGCAAGGAAAGCCAAAGAACAGCTACGCCTTGATATTGTCAGATGGATCTCGCAGCTTAGATTTCGCGAAAGACAATCTGCACTACTCAATCTGCCCCAGACAAGATTCTTAAAGCCAGAATTACTTGGCACTGAAGAGTTCAACCTGTGGATCAAGGGACGGCCTTGGATCTTGCACTGTGAAGGCAAGCCTGGAGCTGGTAAAGTATGTAGCCAGCATATCTATGTGCTCAGGCTAGGATCTCCAAGTAGGAAATTAGAAGCTAACATTACTCCAGACTCTACTTTGTGCCTTTATCGGGAACCATGTAAAGACAGGGTTTGAAGCCGAAGGGAGAAATATTCCCATCCTGTACATGTTCCTAAATCACAAGGAGCGAGACAGCCAGACCCTTAGTAATCTATGGGCGAGTCTATTGAAGCAGTTGCTACAGTCCGAGGGTGCTACTTTCCAATCACTCGAAGCGCAAAGACTGTACCAGGGACCAGAGACCGAGTCACGCCCCGACTGGCAGCGTTTCTACGAGGCTTTCTGCGCAGAAGTAATTTATTATGAGAGGTGAGTATTCTCTAGTCCCCAGATGGTACGAGTGCCAAACCCAATCGCTGACTTCAATCCTAGAGTCGTGGTCATAGTTGACGCTTTGGACGAAGCGTCGCCAATAGATGTCGCACCTCAGCTACTCGATAGGCTTCATAAACTCCCCAAAGATAACACAAGTGTCTTCCTGACTTCTCAGCGCACTGAAGATGGTCCTCCTCCGATACTTCAGTATCAATGCGATCGTTGTGGAAAGAGGCGACTCAAGGCGTATTACCGATGCCACATCTGCAACGATGGAAGATTCTACTTGTGCGAAGAATGCATAGCCAAGGGACTCTACTGTGAAGACCATTCTCACCAACTAATTCCACCGCGTGAGGTGATTATGAGCATCGAGCCATCAACTGCTGAAATCGCCCAATATGTTCAGGCGGAATTTCAGGCGGAGCTAGAGCTCGGGTTCGTCGATAATGAGGATTATCAGCCATCAACATTCGGCAGAACACCACTTGGCACTCTTATCCACGAGAAACCGTGGCTTAAAGATGAGATCTTGAACTCGATCATTGCAAAGGCTGATGGCATGTTTGCGTTGGCTCAGTTGTACCTGAATTCCTTCAAAAGCTTGGGATTGACGGAGGATGAGATTGAAGAAATGCTGGAGGATCCCCCGGAAGGATACACAGGCTTCTACAAACAGCACATGGAGCGGATCAGTGATGGTAGCCTCGGCAAAGTTGCGTCAGACCTTGGAATGAATGCGCTGTCATGGGTCGTTACTGCGAAGAAACCTATGAGATTTCTAGAACTTCAGCATGCCCTAGCAGTGAATCTCAATAGACAAGGTTCATTCAAACCGTCAGCAATGCGTACCAAAGCGGCCATAGTAAGAGCTACAGCTGGACTTATCACAATCGATCAAGACGAGTATGCTGCCGTACGACTCAATCACTCTACCGCTCAACAGTATTTCGATAGTAATAGAGGCCGATGCTTTCCGAGCGCACACGCACACATGACTCAGATATCTCTTCACTACTTGAGTCTTAAGGAGCTCTCATTACCCAATGAGGGAGAGTGGGAGGACAAGGACTTCGAGATGCGGGCGCTCGACTTTCCTTTCCTCACTTACGCGTATCAGAACTGGGGTGATCACGCAGAGAATGCAAGCTCCGATCCGGACACTCAGGCCGCGGTGTTGCAGTTCGTGACGGACGAAAGTAAAATTGCAGCAGCCATACAAGCTATGTGGTTTCTGAAATCTGAAGCGGACGTTGACTGGGATGTACGCAAAGGTGCTAACGCTCTTCATGTGTGTGCTTGGTTTGGCCTTACGTATGCGGTATCTGCGTTGCTAGACCAGGGAGTGGAGGTCAATTCCCGGGATCCAAAGAATGGATTGACGGCGTTGATGTATGCTTGCAGAAGAGGGAAGACCCGTGTTGTGGCTGTACTACTGGAGCGTGGTGCGCGCATCAATGCACTGAGCAAAAGAGGGGGCTTTGCACTGTATGAGGCTGTACTCGCCGGCTATCTAGACGTGGTAAAGACCCTCTTGGCTGAGCCGGAAGTTGATATCAATGCACAGCACTCAATGCGCTCTAAACAAACAGCGCTGATGATCGCTGCACAAGAAGGCAAAGTCGAAATCGCGAGCGCCCTATTGACCCATGGTCGTTTGAAGGTAAATCAAAAAGACGCCAACGAGAAAACTGCACTATCTTATGCTATCCATTACCGGCAGGCAGCCATTGCCATAGACATTATAGACCGCAGTATGGAACCTCTCGATCTGGATTCGACCAATTGGACAGGTAGCTCCGCCCTGATGTTAGCGGCAAGCGGTGGCCAAGTCGACATAGTCGAAAAGCTCTTAGGCAAAGGCGCAGACTCCTCGATTAAAGATAAAGAGGGCGGTGGGAATGCTTTACTGCGAGCTATTGACGGAGGGCACCTTGAAGTTGTGCGACTTTTGATCAGACACAAGGAAGTCGATGTCCATTGTCTAGATGACGAGGGACGTGGACTTTTGCACGGCGCAGCTGTCGGAGGAAGAGCAAATATTTTATGTCTATTATTAGAGCATAAATTGGATGTAAATGCTGCAGACAAGAAAGGCAGGACCCCATTACACGACGCTTGTCGAGAAGGTAAGTTTGAAATAGCAACGGCTCTGCTAGATGCTGGTGCAGATCCTACACTCAAAGATAAGGCCGGCAGAGAACCCTGGACCGTTGCATGGCAAAATGGGCACACTACCATCATGGACCTCTTGGAAAGCCATGATCGCAATATGGGTGGTGATCATCTAAACGTAGGCAACCTTCCAGTTTGGGCTCTCACAAAGCAAGGCTATGTGGATCTCGTCCGGGATGCCATTGCGACTAGGAATCCGGAGCTAAATGAGCGAGATCCTGATAGCAACTATACCGCCCTCCACTATGCTGTCCTTACAAACGAGCTTGAGACCGTGGAGATACTGCTGGAAGCTGGCATGTCCATCGATGCGAAAGGTGTTGCCCTGCGAACACCGCTCCATCTCGCCGCCATGTATGGCAGTGTCCCCATCCTCACTCTCTTACTCGTCGAAGCTGAATGTCATGACGACGCCAAAGCAGTCAATGAGCCGGACAAATTTGGCACTTCTCCGCTACTCTTTGCGAATGAATATGGCCATATGGAATGCTGCCTGCTTCTTATCGAAGCTGGAGCCACAATCCCACCGTCCAAAGCCAGCTTGAAGCAGTCACTCTTTTTCCTAGCTATTGAATTCGGTAAGCTGGAAGCGGTCCAGAGACTAGTGCAGATGGGCGCGGATACCCAGATGAAGACGGTCTTAGGATTAACAGGGTTGCAACTCGCGAAAGAGAAAGGGAAGCCGGAAGTGGAAACGTTTCTGAGGAGAAGGAGGACCTCAAATTCTGAGGTACTGGGTGTCGGTATGGAGGGGACTGTGGAAGAACAGGAAGAGGGCGAGAATAATCAGGCGGTGGTGCAAGGACTGCCAAATAACGCACCTGTTGATCTCGAACGAGCCGAAATACCGGTCGCAGACCCTGTCCCTTCATTGGAGGAGCGGTTCAAGGCGCTAGAGGTCCCAGGTGATCGTGCCAGTTCGAGGCGGTCACTCTCACGAGAAGACAACGAACCTGAAAGTACGAGGAGACGTGTGAGAGTACCGCAGCTGGCTTGACGAATATATGAAGATGACAGGTATGTTGACCTTCCCCTTTCTTGATAGGATTGTGCTGATGCGAGGATAAGCCCTGCCTGTCTACCATATGATTAATGTTCTTGTATCTAAAGTTTTCTCCTCTGCCTTTCAAGCGCTGTTCTGTGGGTGAAAATGTAGCAAGATGCATGTAACGATAGCCTGGATGGACCAGTGCGCATCTACTTTCAACGAGCAAGGGCTAGGGACAATACTCCCGATTTTACTAGGGGGTTTCTGACGACTCAGAGCTTGATATCATTTGACGAGAACTGCAGTGGTCGGACTACTCTTCTCATAGCATATAACGATAATGATCGCCTCTGAATAGCGCCAAGGATTCGGAGTCTTTTGCACACGCTAAAGTCAGTGCCAAGAGGTGCCTTAAATCTTCTGAACACTTATAGGAGCTTGCCACTCAGAGGGCCCCGATTACTCTTTTACCTTACTTGAGCATAGACATTCAATTCATCAAATGAATAGATTCGCAATGTTTTCTACTTTGACTCACTGCCGAAGTCTAGAAATCTTCCTCAACCGCTTTACTCGGTCTTCCCGTATACGCCCCAATAAATGCTGTAAGCGAAGGGCATCCGGTTTGTTGATGCCTTTGAGGTCTTTGCGTCCTCGGCAGACTTTTCGTTCTCAGTCCACGAATCCCGTTGTACAACTTGGTGCGGCGAAAAGGTTTGAGGAAAACCCCGAAAGGTATTGTCCAGGCGGTTACCATCCCGTGCATCTTGGGGACGTTTTTGATGACAGATATGTGGTTGTCCGAAAGCTTGGGTATGGGCAATACTCCACTGTATGGCTTGCACGTGATATGAGGTAAGGCTGTGATCTTCTCAATCCATGTTCCGCACGTATAGGTCTAAGTTTATCATCAAGACTGGACCGTCACGTTGCATTGAAGATCCTGACAGCCGACTCGTACGGAGGGCAGAAAGACATATTTGAATTGAGCATTTTGCGGCATATCAAGACTGCAAATCCAGATCATCCTGGATACGAACATGTGATTTCCCTACTTGACGATTTCCGACACGCAGGACCTCATGGTGACCATGTCTGCTTGGTTTTTGAGGTGATGGGCGAAGACCTCGTTGGGCTGGTACGCCAATATTGTGACGGCAAGTTACCACCTCACCTGGTGAAGCAAATTGCCAGACAGCTTTTGCTGGGGCTAGACTATCTACACCGTTCATGCAAGGTCGTGCATACAGGCCAGTGGATCCCCCTAACAATATCAGCTCGTTGACTAAATATCATGCTGTAGATATCCAACCACGGAACATAATGATCCAACTCGAAGATGCCGAATCTGTGGTACGAGACCACCTAGAGAGTCTTCCTTACCAGCCAAAGGGCCCAAACGACGACCAGGATACCACTGCTCATCATGCCAACTCCCATGCTATGACCACCGAAAACCCACATCCAACTTCTAACATTGATATCAAGATCGTTGACCTTGGCGTTGGTATGTCAGGGGCTGAGATGATAGTCCTTAAGATGAATGTAGTGGCTAATCTTGGATGGAACTTGAAGCGTCTTGGGTGGACAATCACTTGACTGAATTAATTCAGCCGCCATCGCTTCGGGCGCCAGAAGTTATACTCGGTGCTAAATGGGGTACTAGTGCTGATATATGGAGCGCAGCATGCGTGGCTAGTACTTCAGCATCCAGCAGCGGCCTTTGATCTAATAATGACTTTATATGAACAGATATATGAGCTGTTGCAAGGTAGAGTATTATTCAAAGGCCGACCGGGCCCCGAAGGTGCATGGACAGCGGAAGAAGATCATCTGGCTCAGATGATAGAGCTCTTTGGTCCCCTCCCTGCTGAACTGTTAGCTGAGGGAAGTGCTTCGAAGTCGTATTTCGACCGAAAGGGTGGGCTAAGACTATCCCCTCATCCGTGATACGTCACGCTAACCCAGCCGCTATCGCGGTTTGTGCTACTTAGGTAATATGTTACATATCCATCAAATCTATCCCTGCTCCTTTGAGGATTTGATCAATTTCAAGAGGAACCCGTCAGTCACAGATGACGAAGTACCAGGACTAGAGTCTTTCCTTCGGTCTATGCTGCGGTATCAACCGGAGCATCGAATCAGTGCTGAAGCAGCAGCGACGGACCCGTGGCTTCAGGACTCTGAGTAAGCCAGCGCTCTTGTCCACGGCAATATCCCGGGCGTCGGTACTATTGTGATCCCAAGCACGGAATCGAATATGGTAGAGAATTATTGGACGGAAGATGAGCACTCATGCTTTGCAGCTTCTTCATATCGGCAAATGGCGCACTTTCTTGACAGTCGGACCAACCTCGAGAAGACGTCAGAAGCCTGCTCTTCGCGGACATCGCCTCTTAAGCCTTGCCCTGGCCCAATCGAGGCTTGGCAGACCTCTACGTTCCTCGAGTTATCGGCAGTGGTGCAATCTAGCCGAGTACTACTCTTCACGATATCCGTACAGGTGATATTTCGCTACTCAGCTCTGGCTTTCTTCACTCCAACCTCGAAGTCCATTCCCAACAGCACATCCAATCCGTTCATCGTACCAAGACGTACAGTGATCTTCGCGGAGGAAAACAAGTCTGGTGTCGCGGCATACAATGAACAAAGCTTTAGGCTATTGAATCCCAGGGACTGCTGTGAACCACTCAATCTAGAGAGCGCGACTGACACGATTCAATCTCGTGCGCACAGCTCAAAGTTCCGAGTATCATCAATCCCGAGAAGACAGAATATACTATTCGAACCCACACACATAATTTGAGAGTTATATAGGCTGTCGAGCGTATCTGGTGACGACCTAAATCTTTCTAAAGTGATCCATCGAATACTCGGAATCATTCTGGATCGAGACAGTGGATTGTTTCAGCGGCGTGTATTATCATACCAATCCGAAGACGAAACCAGGATCCGCTGTGTCCAGCAATGCGAAGCTACTCACAGCCTGACGAGGTAACGGGGCGAGACGGCATCATTGACAGAAGCCCCGCAATACGCATACCTAGAGACCAGTTGTTTGTATGAGGAAGATTGTGGACTGGGGGATAACTGAAGATAGGGCTGCGAGAGATGAGTCACGACAGGCATCCTGATTATTTTAAATCAGATGTTAGAGGATTCCAGACTGTTCTGTTATTCGGAACAGAACAGTGAAACAGCTCCCTGAGCAGGAACAATGAATCAGGTACAGGACAGCTCAATAAGTTATTTAAAAGTGTTCTAGCCCATTGTTCCGCCCTCTTCCAAGGATCTTCCCGCCTGACTCGCGACTATCCTGTTATTTGGAACAGAACAGTCTGAACCCCCCTAGTGATTCGCAACGCTTGCCATGCTTTTCTTACGCCCCTCAGCGGCTGCAAACATCACACCTAACCCCCATCCTGATCCCGGCTCAAAGCTTCGCCCTTACCTGCGGAAAACCCCCTATAGACCGACTCAACTGCGCCTGCACACCTACATCACCACCCCTCACCCCCTCCGTAGCCGCCATAGCCTCAGCCGGAAGCTCATGCAAAGCATCCCCAACCAACACCGCCACATCCTCCGCACACCCAAACGACAGACTCCACCCCGCACCCCCCTGACCATAAGAATGCACAATCCGACTCGGCACCTCCCTCTCACACCCATCGACCACCACACGCTGCCGTCTCAACTCCCTCTCAACACGCACATTGCGTTCACGAGCCGGTCTCAGCCCCTGCGCGAGCGGATACTCCGGATCAACACGTGCGTTCTTCAAGCCTGGAAGAAAATTCTCGCATCGTGTGCGCATGCGCTGGATCTCTGGTGAGTCTAGCTTGAGATCTAATTTCCATTCGTGAGGCTGTGCGATGCCGCCGAGGAGGAGGATATTGTCGTTTCGGGGGACGATGAAGACGATTTCGTTGTCGAGCGCGGCGTCGGCTGTGATGGCTAGGGAGGTGTCGACTTTTGGGAAATCGGTGCCGTCGTTTATGATTCTGATGAGGGCGCCGCGTAAAGGGAAACATGTTTTGTCGGCGGCTAGGGACAAGCTGGATAGACCTGTGGAGTTTACGATGACGTCGGCGTTGAAGCGGTGTCGGAGTTCGGATTCTTGGCTGAAGAGGTCGCCATGGATGGTTTCGGTGATGAATTTGGCGCCTTTGCTTTGGACCATGACCATTAGCCATTCCATCGCGCGGTCGGTGTCGATGATTGGAGCTAGATGCTCGTAAGCATCGACGGCACCGTAACGAGGGTCGATGCCGGCCTTGGTGATCAGATTGGGAGAGCGATTGAAGCCACGAATACCGCTGTTTTCTATCTCTCGCATCTTCAGTAGCTGTGCAGAATCTTCCTCGATGGGACGGGGAAAGAAGAAGTTTGAATGCTTCATCTGCACTCCGGAAATGGCAGCTCGGTTTGGGTCGGACGCAATCGCCTCCCAGATTTTATAAGCTACCATGCACCAGCGCTTTGATTTGTTCAGGGATATAGCGTCTGTATGCTGTCCGCATACTGCTGGAGGAAATTCGAATAGCGCTCCAGCGATTTGGGAGGTCAGACGTTGTTCGTCAGTAAAAGACGCCCATCGCTGCGCGACGACTGTGACATGATACCCTCGGTCAAGCAAGACCCATGCGTTGATGAGGCCTGTTACACCACCGCCTATGATCAAGATTGTTGGAGACGTGGCTGTTGGGTCTTGCTGCGGTAAGGGATCAAGAGAGAGGTTTTCGCCAAGAACGAGTGGATGGTCTAGTATTGAAGCCATCTGGACCAAGCATTGGAAACTTGATCCTGCACCTCTGCTGTGACTCAAAATTGGAGAAACACAGTTTGTGCTCGCACAACAGAGAGCACATGAACTTATAAGTGAGCCGTGAGAACGTCTTCCGGATGTGGAGACATTTGGCCTCTGCCTACCAACCCCAGCGACCCTTGTGTTTTGTTCGAGTCAGCCATGGCGTATTGATGATCTGTTGCTAAACACTCCTCAACCGAGGCGCTTTGATATTATGGATCTACTTATTGTCAGACCTCACGCTGAACCGTTAGCTTGAGAAAGCCGTCTCAGCTTGGCACGTAGCTTAATCTCACGCTGAATTCTTGAAGCTGAACTAATCGTGGAAAGGCTTTGGCTGCTATTGGGCAAATGAGAAGTCCGTTGTTATCATTTGTGCGCATCGAGACCATGAGGCTGACTAGTGGTCTTTTCCGTTGCGAGTTTTGGTCGCATATAGGCAAGTTCACTGTGTATGGGGCTTGGAACCTTTCCCATTCTTGACTTAGGGGGAGAGAAGCCATTGTATCCGGGAGAAAGCCGTCCCGAAATAGCGATAGATGCAAAGAAAGAACTACACATATGGCAACAAGATGAGGAGAGGCCGTGGGAGGATCCTTGCCTGATCTTGCACGTCCCTGGATCAGTACATCAGCTGAAAACAGACTGGCTTTCCTGCCGACCTATCAAATATCCTGAAGGCTGGAAAGTCCGAAGGACTACGACGTCTGGACCGGGAAAGTGAAATGGGGCCGAGAGATCGATACCCGGATTTGAGAAGTGGAGTAGAAGATTCCCATATCGTATGCCATCTATGAAGATCGGGATTGGGTATTTTCTTCATTCCTTGGGAAGGATTGTTGTAGAGCTTTGACGTCTGACCATTTGCGGGGAAGCGCTAATACCAAGATCTGCACCTCAAGCGTGCTGTCAACGCTAAGACGCTCAAGTTTTGACCAATCTGGAATCTGAAGGTACCTATTTCAGGGCTAGATCTTGCTAGATCTTGCTAGATCGCTGGATCTCGCTAGATATAATCCTCCGAGACTTCGACAGCTGCATGCGTGGCTTGTGGTGTAGCTGAATCGGCACGGGAGACAACTAGCGCACAAAATCTTTCACTTTGGCTTCATGTAGATCGCTGGGCTATGACCAAGGTTGAGTGAGGGCCGTTGCGCGAGAGGGCTTTCTTGTATCGTTTTCCGGAAGTAGGCTGCCTTAACCAAAAACACAAGAAATCTTGCTCCTTAAACCCTGCTCGATTTGTAGCAGCTTCCACCAATACCTCGGACCGTTGATAGACATGAGTTGAATAGTAGTACTTGCGTTGCCTCTGGGTTTGGCAGATCGCCGCCTTACGGCTTGGCTTGACAGAGCCGTTATTTGGCTAGGCTTGTAAAGGAAATCAATGCTTCGACTCGAGTCATACATCGACTTGAGATCGAGCGTCCATAGGGTGTCGTGTCTGGACCCACTACATTAGCGAACACACCTTCAGAAGCTTGTCCTGTGGCTTCTTAATCAGAAAGTCGTTGTACGCCTTCGAAGTCGTTGCGTGAAACACTATGAATGTTTGCTGCGTCTCGAAGAGTGCATTTGATGGATCGACTGATCTGAAGGGGTAGATATGCTGTTGAAATATTTTTCAAATGAAGCCGTGATCCCACTTGTTACTCGTGAGCTGTTGGGACGAATGGAAGAAGCAGCGTATCAGGGTCATGAGATGGGCTTGCCATTGAAGCCTGCAGATGTACCCTGAGAACTCCGCACTTGGGCCCGACGCCCAAACTACTTTTGAGCTTGGTGGGCATCTTGGCTGTTACTGCACCACTTCCTTGTCCATGTCTCTCGAAGATGGGCCCTTCGTGATCCCAAGCAAATTACAATTGCTTCTGTTGACATTGATTGGTCGCCAGCTCATGCCTAGCTTGCCGACGTCCCTCAACGCCTCTGGCGGCTGCTCATAAACTTAGCGAATTAGATCTTCCGTTTCGAGACATAGTCATCGATTTGACCTGTCGCTAGTGAGTCTTGAGAAGTACGCTGGTCGAAACTCAACATTTCAATCAAGCTGTAGAAACGCTGGATACTTCTTTTGCAACATACCGTAAGCCGAAGTCGAGAGGTCACAGGATATGGTACTTCGAGGACCTTGTGCTCGGTATCAGGCATGCTAAGATGTTTCCAACCACAGGATATTTCCGAAAGGAGCTCTCATAAGTCCTGTTGGGTTCTTTTGTGGATGAAAGCGTAAGTGCGCGAGCGTTTGCCCTCGCCGAAGGGCATGACTGAGCTGCCAAATTCGACACCTTCTCTCAATGAGACACTGATTGACCTCATATATGAAATCTGAAACTTGCATCCTCAGACATCTGATCTGGTATTCCTGTATCAAGATTGTACCTCTCTTGACCACAAGCTTTTTATGTTGGGGAGGTACATATGGTTGGCGCGTAGCATGAAAAGGTCGCTGGTTTGAAGAGACCAGCCATACTGCTTTATTTGAGGGTATTTTAAATCTGGATGGCGTTGTCAAAGATGGAAAAACCCATATGGAGGGAGATGGGAGTGGCTTAGACAACCAGTACTCTTTGACCACTAATCAAAGTAGGTGTAAGACATGTCGACGCTGGCTTTCCGCCATGGTGGCCGGCATGACTCTTAATCCTTTGCCGGTGAGTGTAACCTTCGAGATTTGCGTGTCCGAAAGCTCAGGCCCAAGACTCGCCCACAATGATACCCCACGTTCTGGGTGCTAGATTCTTGCTATTAATCTATGAAGACTACATGGCAGCGGAATTTCTGTTTGTTAAACGTTAGCTTGTTAAATCAGAAGACAACAGAATCCTCATCAATATATTACACTTGGTATACCATTGCTAAACCCTGGCTTTCTGTGAGTCCCGTCATCAGATCCTGAATGCAAGGCGAGAAGACCATCTCCTAGCCAAGATCCAGCATTTTCTGCAGAACAGCTAGATCCCTGGCATAGACGTCCTTCAGCATACCGGAGACGCATCGTCAAAGTCCCGGAGTCCTTCGTACATAGCCAGCTGGTCCAGAGGGTCCTGATGGTGGCCCTTTCCGCCCACAGCCCTACCGCACTCATCACTATCCCATAATTTGAGCTCGAAGTGTTTGTGGAACGCATAGGCTGCCTGCCATAATGCGGAGCTCCGGAGATCTTTCAGCTCTTCGTCCCCATCCCGATATTGTTGCTTACAAAGACGACCAGAACAGCGGCATATCTGATCAGGTCAGGCAAATAATTCCATATCGTAGAGGAAGACTCACGCAGCCGTTGCACCGAAGATCTCTGCCCTCCGTGCATTGGTGAGCAGGCCTACTACCACGGCGAATAAGCAGGTAAAAATGACAATCATCCCAACCCTCAAATGCATGCTTTGATTTGAAACCAACAGCAAGCATACTATAGCCCCAAGGAGCAGTACAGCACAGGAGATGATCGATATTACTGCGCCAGCAGTTTGAATCCGCCGTTGGGGGTAGTAAAAAAGCTCATTACCGCTTTCATTCGGCAGGTCTTTCTGTTTGTATCGAAAGAACCATCCGAAGTAATTCTGCAGGAGGATGTTGAGTCTGTCAGTGTCGACAGGTGCGAGGCCTACGAGGTCATTTTCATCATCGAAAAGGTGGCTGTCTCTGCCCCAGAGCACTGGGACAGATCTCAAGGTGAACCATTTTTTGAATGCTTTCAGTGTTCGACGGGATGGAGGGTTCAAAGCCAACATTTGGCTCTCAAGCAAAATCGCTTCCTCTGTGTGAATACAGTCAGTGGGAGCGTTCCCATCATTCTTCATACACGAGCTTTCTACGCACGGTATTCTTTGACCTTCGCTCTGATCTTCGCTTGCAACAACCTATGCTGACATGCTCTTTGATCATTTGGGTTGGCATAGTGGCCCCATTCTCGAGCAATCTTTTGGGCAGCTTCATTATTGATGTCTTTCGCGTCTTCTCGATCCAATTGCTGGATCTGTGCTTCTAATCCATTGAGTTCACTTTGTAGATACAAAAGATTTCTTGCGCTCAAATGTGCGTACTTTCGGTAGATTGCTGCGTCACTGTCTGTTGCGATAAAATGCGCAAATGAAGGATAGCCTTCTAGGTTTGCTGGACGTGAAGTCGACACCATCTCATTTCGTCATATTCATTATCATTACCCGTTGACATCTAGAGATTGATAGACTTGCGGTCGCGAAGGATACAACACTCCTTTGTTGTCTTTACTAGGTATGCTTTAGATGGAATGCAATGTTGTGAGGCGTACTACTAGACGCAATTTTCTGAAGCACTGCGCCACCTCTGCGTACTGCGCCTCCTCTCAGCCTCCCCCATCTATTCTACATCCAAATAGTCCCGTCTCGAACTTTGTACTCTACACCTTTTGTTGTTTCCTCTAAGCTCATGTGATCTTATCGCAAGCTTGTAGGATCATGTGCAACACGAGATTCTCCGTACACGCCATACTTCTGTAATGACGATGAACTTGTTACTCCTCCAAATCATTCTTCAGCGATAGCGCCAATGGCGCGTGTATCAACTGATACGCTGGGGGCTCTACCGTCACCGCCGATATCACCTCTCGATGAACACTTCTTAGCAATCGAAAGTGATTATCGGACGTCCTTCCGGCAATATAACGATTCCCCGCCGGCGTCTCTGAAAACTTTGACTCGCTGCTTGTCTGCGTTTCGGGGTTTGGAGGCAAGTAATCATGTGGAAGGTTATGATATGGTGCACTCGCAAGATGGGTATACCAGAAGCACGTCTCTGGGTCATAGCAGCGATCTTCTCTCGGGTATCGACCAGCGGATTATACCTCCGACAGACCTATCCTCGTTGAGTTTCGAACTCGGAAACGAAAATCAGTCGGAAAAAATTCCTCGAAGTAACAACATCAGCAGGGAGGAACGTCCTGACGAAAAATTTCCGCTACCTGAGTCAAAACACGACGCGCTACAGCAGACACTTCCAAGAGCCAGTCCTCCAAGACGAGCGGTAGGTATCCCGAGATCTGGTGAATACAAGGCTCGCTGTACCAGAAGCTCGTTGAGTCCTGGAGGGAAAATCAAGCAAGGCCTTGCTGGCCGTGTGAACGGCTGTCGTGTTTCCGCTATAGCAGATACCGGCTCAAGAAAAAACATAATTTCGGCGGTTTACGCAGCAGAAATCGGCCTGAAGATTCAGGGTTCCCCTTCGTCTTTCACCCTTGGAAATTCACGACAAACCTTATCACTAGGCACTGTGTCTCTCTTTTGGTCGTTCGCTGCGGATCCCGAGAAAATTGTGTCGGTTGTCTGCGATGTCCTTCCACAATGCATCTACGACCTAATTCTTGGGAACGGCTTTCTCACTGCCACGGAGACGATGTCTAAATATCGCCACCGTCTGACTCAATGCATCTTCACGATGGGCAAGAAGCTGTCCGCCTTCGCATTCTTAGGCGAGGGTTGCCAGCGATTGGAAGGAATACTGGGAGATACATACAATGTTCTTGCAGTGCCAGACACTGGGGCAGAGCGAAATGTTATGAGTTGGCAGTTTGTCATTGACCATGATTTATACCTCAAGGAAGGACCGGAGCATCGTAACTGGCTGCAGTTCGCTGATGGGAGTTTTGAGGAGACAGTAGGCCAAGTTGACACGTACTGGACCTTTGCCACCGGGAAGCGTATTCCAGTGACCTTTGAGGTTCTAGAAGAGTGTTGCTCCGATGTCATCATTGGTGAGGAGATCTGTACACAGCAGAATGTTTTCGAAGATCATGGCTCCTCACTTATCATTTTGGACTCACTATCAGACTCCTACGAATTGGCACCCTTCGACTTCATTATCGGCTGGAAAAGACTTCTTGGATTGAAAAAGGGGCGCAAGTCAGAGCATGACCAAGACCATGAGAGCAACCCACATCTCAGGGAACAACGTCGTCGCGACACTTGGAATTACGCATTCAATTACGGCGCTAGCGCCTCTACTGGTGAGAAGGAATTGGAGAAGGTAAGAAGAAGTCTATACGACGATGAACGCAGCATAAGCCGCCGGATGCCACTTATTCCCAGTATCCCAACAGCGCCCTCCACACATCTACCGCCTCATCGATCTGGTCCTCGGTCCGGAGGCCGGTCTACACAGTGATGAAGTGCAAGTACGACCCATCTATTCGCTGGGAGTAGTGAACCCAGCGATGTCTATCTCCCATGTCCTGGCAAGGTACTCGTCTTGAGGGGTTTTGCTAAGCCCTAGCCAGGACGAGTACCGAAGTTGCCAGGATATGGGACAATAACGAATGATGACGTGTGGACGCATTTTTGCCTTCCTATATGATGATACAGCTCTTCGAAATAGCTATAATAAGCCTATTGGTTCGGACCGATAAGGACGGGGTTCATGACTTCCCTCGCTATCACTAGCTATGCGCAATGTTGAAAGATATAATCTCACATTTTGCTATGTCTTTCTTGTTTTACTTGTTTTACTTGACTAAGCCTGATTTTGTATATTTGCACCGCTGTGGTCCACGATTGGCCTGGTTTCATGCTGTTACCTGCCCTCAGATCCTTCGTGCTTGCTGCCTAACAGGCTCCGCCGTACCGCGCCTAGAAATTCCGACGCGATATGCGTTCAATAAATTCAGCATATATTATGAAGAAGTCCTCGCTAACGTCTCTCCACATCCAAACTTTGAATGAGAACTTTTTCTGTAGCATTACAGCTCACTTTTAGGCGTGAGGGAAACAATATCCACGATGTCTTTGATTGAACTTTACGGAGCATTGGATCAAGACCCAAACAAGGCGCTTGCTCTCGTTCGACAATTGCTCGACGAAGGTGTAAATGTCAACGAAGGCATTGCGAACATACGGGGTAGAGTCTTCGACACACCGCTTACCAAGGCGGCACAGAAGCAAAGTCCCGAGATCGTCGAGCTGTTGTTGGACAAAGGGGCCATGATAGATGCTCCAAATACGTTCGGACTGACAGCACTCATGTTTGCCGTGTCACACGGCCGGGTCGAGAACTGCAAAGTTTTACTGGAGTGTGGTGCTGACATGAGCCTGAGGGATTACAACTACGAATCTGCCTTCAGCCTGGCCGTCGCTAACGATCGTCCAGCTGTGGTGAAGCTGTTACTGAAATTTGGAGTTGACGTTAATGCCAAAGATAGTAAGGGGGGACCGATGCTCCAGAGAGCTGTCATGATCGACCATGCGGAAGTGATTTCTATTGGAGGGGAAGAGATGAAGAGGGTTGTCGAGTCTTTCAGCACGACAAAGCTGGAGATCATGAGATTACTCATTGACAACGGCATCGAAGTCGATGTGAGAGATGTAGATGAAACAACAACACTGCATACTGCTGTTGTGGTCGGAGATATTGAAGCCGTCAAGATCTTTCTGGACGCCGGCGCTAACCCCAACCTCGTGGACGACTGCAACCGTAAACCACTGTGGCCAGCCGTTCGCGGAGATCATATTGAGATCGTTAAGCTACTGCTCGGAAGAACGACAGACATCGATGATCAAGTGTACAATGGGCACACCTACCTCAGTACTGGAGCTCGATGGCGTCATAGGGAGTGTGTCCAGCTCCTACTCGGCGCAGGCGCAGACATCTGGTCTCAGGAGCCGGGACCGCAATTCTTGGAGCCGGAAGAGCGATTGCCGTGGTACGGCTGTGACGCACTTTGGTGGGCCGTTCACGGCGATGGCGATCATGATGGCGATCATGATGGCGATCATGAGATCGTGCGAATGATTCTGGCCGCTGGGGCTGAAAGAGAAAATAAGAGCGGTGCCGACAGAGGATACTCGAAGTGGTTGAATGTCTGGAACCGAGCACAACCGGAGGAGATGGAAGGGTTTAGGAAGTGGATCGCTGGCCGTGAAACCTTGAACGTCACGCCAGAGTCCGAGGCGGTGAGGGTCGAGTTGTCGAAAAAGATTGATAGATTGCGAGAGGAGAAAAGGCGGAATGCTGTGGACGAAACGGGACTACGCCGTGTCGAACTGATCCCTACCCGCCCCTACTAACCTGGCCACGTAAGTATCAGCCATCTTTCATATATATACAGGCCTGTCAGGTCCATGAATGAAACGATCCATCCTTCCTACAACCTTTTATGTCATCAAACATCCATTTATTTCAACATGCTAAGGGCGGCAAAAGACGAAGAGGGCTCTTTTCGATTCGAGCGCCGAGGGAGTTGTGATATCTGCGTACTCTGATATAGAATATTCGACGTGATCACGAATTTCACGGTCATTATATTGAGGCTACAATCGTCGAGGAATTTCATTGGAAAAACTTTCATCACTCTCTGGGATACCGATCGGTATATCCAGAATGGCTTTGGGAGCCTGCTATGCTCTTCCTCGCGACAGGGGACCTATTGTAGGCTCCGATCTCCATCGCTGCTCCCCGTTTCTCCCTTAGTGCTCCATTGGTGCTTCCTCAGTACTCTCTTGCTGTGGAGGTTGCTGTGAAGGTTTATGGAGGGTGGATGGAAGGATTGGGGCGGAGTGAGAATAATGAATGGCACTTGGTTGAATTGATGATGGTCGCTTTCTAGGAACGGATACTATCATGTCAGGCGGGAATTCTATGTTATGTTAATATTATAGGGACTGAACTCTTGTAGGTTTTGCAGAATCTTTGAAGGGGTTATGTTATGTTGTTGCTTTAATTGGGAAAGTAGATAATTTGGTTAATGAGGTAGGTTCTGTTTTGCGTGATGGAGGAGATGGATAGGGACGAGTTGACTGCGTGTGCTAAGGGTCTTATACCACTCGGACGCTCCTCGACCGCTGAGGATGTAAAATTGGGAGAAACTCACAAGGATGTTCCAATAGGTGATTGTATGAGGACATTGGTGTTGAACCGAGCAATTTGCCGAAAGGATCCACATCGACAAGTCTCTACACACACCATACCAAGTACCTCCATCACACCACAGTACCACCACCCCCCACTCCAGCCAATGCAAAAAACCCAACAGGCTCCACGCTAAACGCCCCCTCCATCCTAAGCTCATACCCCCCATCCGCCATCCTCAAATCCACCCCCCTCAAAACCCCAACCATCGCAACCAAAGCCCACTGCCACCCAAACAACCTCCCAATACACTCCCGCTTCCCATTCCCAAACCACTTCTTCACACCACCCGGAAGCTTTTCAAACGCCTCTCCGAGCATCCGTGCCGGTCTGAACGCTTCAGGTTCATCAAAGACATCGGGGTCGCGGTTCACGGCCGCCAGCACGGCAATCATTGTTTGGTTTTTGGGGATCTGATATTTGCCCCTAGCCAGGGTCACGGATCCGGTCATGTCGGAGGACGGTATGGGTTCGATGTTGAAGCCTGGCGCTACGGCTGAGAGGCGTATCGATTCTCGCAGGGCGGCTTCACAGTACTGCAACCTCGATAGGTGTGCAAGGGTAAGTTGATCTCTAGGACCGACGACCGCATCGATCTCCACACGGGCTTTGGCAAGTTCTTCCGGGTTTTTGAGTAAGTAGTATAACGCGAAAGCGACCAGGTTCGGCGCTGTAGCTGTTCCAATGCACAGAGTGATGATTTCATCCACTACCTGTTCCTTATTCAGCTTCTCACCAGTTTTTGGATCTTTTGCATGGAGCAATGCATCGAGCATATCGTTCCTATCACTTCCTTCCGCCTTTCTCTTCCTCAAAACCTCAGCTCCAAAATCCCGCATAGTCTTCGTGTCTCTATCAAACCCCTTCTGATAAAGCAACCAATTCAACACCTTTGGCCTCGTCGGCCTTTTCACAGCCTCCAAAGTTGCGCTGTCCATAGCCTTGATCATCGGCGGTTCCACTCCATTCAAACAGTCAAGACTTTGGTCGAAGAAACATCGCATCACCGCCTGCAGCGTAATCCGTTTCAGATCACCCACTACATCGATCTTCACCGCTCTCGATGCAGCGCTCCATTTCTCCACCAACATTCCTGCAGTCTCCCTCATTTCGACAAAGGATTCCTCTACGCTCGCCTTGCTAAGCAATGGTGCCATGATTCGATGCGCAACGCCCCAGATCTTCTCGTTGTCGTATGCCGTAAACAACCCATCGTGCACCGCATGGCGAATCTCGACGACAGGTCCAGTGACGCATTTTCTAAAACGCTTCTCGTCGCAGACTTCCTCGAGGAGGGAGGCAGAACCTATGAAAACAATCTGGGTACCCAAGGCGCGAATCTTGAAGATCGGCCCTACTCGTGGAAGCTTGAGTACTCTTTCGGATTCTATGAAAGTCGTCTGATGGTTACTTACCGTATTTTTGTGCGAGTTTGTTGAGGGAAACCCAGGTATTGTTGGGATCAATATCGAAGATGTTGCCGAGGAATGGGACGCCGCGAGGTTGAGGGATGGGGAGGGACATTGTATTGTGTCTCTCGTTGAAATTAATACAAGAGGAGTGTGTTTGGCAGCCGTTCTATATTCAGGTGTGGATGGTCTCGAGGAGTTCTGTGCTCAAGCCGAGATGAAAACCATAACGCACGAAGGCACCCCCGAAGATCTACGTAGACATGTATAGCTCACGGCATTCATGCGTGACCATCCAACCAGAACAGCAAGTATCGATCTCATCGAAGTCAACTCTTGCGTTAGCGTGGTGGCTTGCATACATCGCTTCGTCGCGCTTTCCATCCCAAAGCCAATGGAGTGGATCTCCGAACGAAGCCGAGTTGAACATAATGATGAAAGAGCGACTTCGTAAACTAGCTTTTCCTCCGTAGCTATGCATGATCTCTGCCTCTACTAGTGAGTGATGAAGCTCTGCATGCTCAGGATGTTTGTGCGACATGTGGCTGTTGGTTGATAGAGCAGATTATTGGATAGAGTCACTGAATACCGTGATATACTGCAAGAATACTGTTGCAATAGAAGAGTAACATAAGTTAGCATTGCTGGTACGCAGTCATAATGCCTTCCATGGGGATCGCGAGTCATTGAGGGTGAGAAGCAGACGATGCTGTAAGATTGTTTTCGCACTAGCCTACGCTAGCGTAACAAAACATAGAGATGGTACGTTCGACCGGCAATGTATAAAGCCTTGTATCCACCCAAATCTATTCCTCAAGACACCCCCTCCCCATTAACCCCATAGAAGCTCTTCAATGGAAACATGACATAACTCGGATAGTCCCCCCTGACCGCAACTCCGGTCCCCACAGTCCCACTGACCAACCCATCCGGCAACCCATCACTCGCTATATTAACAGATCCCACATTGAACCTCGGTCCCCGGCATTTATCCCTCATCGGCCCATAGATCTGACGCAGACACCTGTCGAAACTCGGAGCCGGTGCTCCTCCAGCGGGCAGCCAGTATCCAAACGTGCAGTTCCCGCCCACGGTCGACCATATCCATTTGTTGGTCTTGGTGTAAAGTTCGCCGCCGGTGGAGATATCGTCGCAGATTACATATATGGCGTCTGAACAGGAACCCAGGTCGAGAGCGGGCTTGGTGGTATCGTTCCAGCAATTCAAGCCGTAGTAGCTGTGCGAACCCAGGTCGGCCACGCTGACGTTTTGGGTACATGTCGATAGGCTCTGTGCTGCGCCTGGTGGTTGGAGTGGTGGTCCGCAGGGATCTGGGAGGGTGGCATTGGGTGTGCCAGAGGCAATGCCGACCGAATTGCCATAGCTGACTGCGGAACTGAGGGCTTGAGCTTGCGCTCGAGCCACGGAGGCGGCGGAGGATTGGGCTGGGGTCTTGGTGATGGAAGGTAGTGGTATGGAGATTCTATCGGGACCTGTACCGGGAACTGCACAGGGTGCACCCGGTAGATTGCAAAAGTCTTGCGCGTGGCAGATTATGGAGAGGGTAAGAGAGATTGTGAGAGACAGAGAAAGACGCATGTTGTAAGTCCGGCTTATTAAGATAGGAATGGGCAGGAAGCAGATCAAGAACGCTTAGAAAGTAAAGATTGATCGTAAAGATGTGTAGTGGTGGTAAATTAAGCCAGTCCAGCTGAGCAACGCCAGTCCTGATAATTTTAGAAATCATACAATATGCCCAAGCGTTCAAACAGCGATCATCTAGGACCAATCCGAAATCTATTTCGAAGGAACGTCAAGTTTCATAGACACTGGGCGAGCTTTGATTAGGCGGTCAGCTAAATTCGAAGTCAAGGAAGAAAGTGCGCATATGCGCCTACGGCCGAAACAGTCAAGCAAAACAGGTGAAACATCAAGATGATACCTGATCGCACACGGTCCGAGATCGACACAATTGATAGCTCATAACGGTCTTGTAGATGATGTCAGTTTTCCTAATCATACACTGAATTCCATATTTAAATGCTTCAAGTGTACCGCGAAGAACCACCCAGCGAACACCCATAGGGGTGTGAGCAGGCGGAAAGTATTATCGCTAGCAGATCCCAGTGCTGCATCGCGATACGAGAGCATCGTAATCCCTAGGTGATGCGAAAACTTACTTTGAGCCCCAACTGCCAAGAAGAATCGCCGCGACGACCGCTCCGTTTTAGGTGTTATATGCTGGTCGAGGTCCGAGTCGCTTCCACACTAATCGAATAACCCTCATGTGCGCTAGAGGAAGAGCCTAATCCGAGTACATCGACCTATGCCTGTTCGACTTCTTCATGGTACGGATCAAGCTTTGATCCTTTGGATGGCACAAATGAAGCACTTATGAACCCGCCGGTGAATGACCGGCAAAGATGGGGGTCGTTGAAATGGAAGGAGATGGCGTGTTGCTGAGATCCGGAGGAAGAGTGGAAAAGTGACGGTAGCTATGAGCTCTCACCCTAAGTAGGGTTCTGTGAATGGGCCAATGTTATGGAGCGGAATGATAAGCTGAGAAGGTAAGAATGAGATTGATCAACATTGTTCGTGCACGACTTCTGTTGAGATGCCATGGTTTGTCACACTGCTGGCTCGGCTTAAGATGCCCAAGGAATATACCTTCAGGCATTGTTAGCCGCAATCTTCGAGGAAAATTCATTTCAAGATAATCGGTCAGAAGCCGATAGCAGAAGCAGTTGTTCCTGATCTCTTTACGCCTCTTCGCATACATATGTCTGCGTCCTGCGATCTTATTGAGATCGAAGGGTAAGTGCAATAATATCTGGAAGAATGATTCGATTGAAATAGCGGATCGTCGCAACCCTTGTTTTCGCTGGGTCCAACATTCCAGCAGATCGAAATAACTCGTTCAGTTTGGAGCTTCGCTGAAGCTATGCATATCTTGAGGCGGAAAAAGGATTCATATTTGTCCTGGTATATTGCTTCTGCTAGCAGAGGAGATGATGAATACTATTGCCGCGGAGACCAACAGAGAGGGCCACACTCCCTTGCCAGAAACGAACAAATGTTTTCGAAGATCTTCGCCAGAGTAGTTTCCAAAGTGCGTTTTGTCACAGTGCTTGCGATGGCGATGGTCAATCCCGTTTATGAGGATGGCCCTCTCTATGCCAAATTTACGATCGACGATTCCGCATCTGAGGCAGCAACGCTTCTGACCAACGTCCAAGTCATCGGTAAAGTATCCCGCAGGTTTAACGCGGAGACAAAACCAGCATACATAGTGATCTGGGGGAAAGAGGTAGGGCCATCGGATCTCTGCCCACAGAAGCTGCAGATACAGCGCTACCCTCGATGGTTTCCCGCGGACATCGCTAGGTGGAATGATGTTGTAGAAACAGCGATGAGACCGGCGTAATAGTGCAAGGGTAGGCCAGACCGTCTCCGTGAGGTATCGATGATTTGCCGGAGAACATCGAGTGGAAGGGCCAGTAGAGGACTTGCGTCAGAAGAAGCAGACTTAGGGGCATTATAGCCTGCGTGATTGAGAATCAATGGAGCAGAGTCCATATTTGAGTGGTGCAACGATCATGCGAGCAGAATGGACGAAAAAGGGTCGTATCTGAGTGGAGAGCAGGTTGCGGAGGGCCCCTTGCTTACTGACTCCAGACAGAGCCCACATGACGTCTGGACACATAAAGAATGCAGAATTCCGGACATCCTCATCGGTGCAGGGATATCGACATTGCTCTCGTGTGATGAGATCGGTTGTTTTGCTCCCTTGCGTCCCTTCATCAACCCTCGCCAATCACGTTCACAGGTCGAGATACATAGGACCCAGAGAACTCATGCAGCTTCTTTGGGTCCAGGTGCAGCCCCCTGCGTCTGCGTACGACAAATGCATCGCTCCAGCCTTCCCTTTCTCGATCGCAAGCATCTTCCGAGGCTGGATGGAGTCGTCTTTCTAGTACGCAAGATCAACCCTTCTACTCAAGCTCTAAGACTGTCCATTGTTCTCATTTCTTCATCATTCCCTATTCCATGCTCGGATCAGGTGCGGAGAATTAACCGGCTCGCTAAATTGATCTGCGACCAGCTAAAATTGCGCAGCGTCCAAGATTAGCAGCAGCCAGCATTCCCCTAAAAGGGTTAAAGTGGCAGCCTTTCAAGCAATGATTCACGCCTTATAACCTGATCGACCAGCCCCACCTTTCATAACTCGTTGGCCTCCACGCAATCATGCACGGTAACCTGGATAACCTTTCGTTCGCTCATCGTGTCTGCAAATGAGCGACGAACACCTGAGCCTGCCATTTCATCTAGGGGCTCGCCTTGGCGGCCTCCTTCCAATGACAGTGAGGATCTCACCGCGATGAAGGCTGAAAGGGGTTCAGCCGACGGGTGCGACCGACGAGGCGAAGAGGTATAACTAATTAGGGTTTGGAGTTGACTTCGATTCGCCATGAGTGGAAGGTTGTTTTGCCCCCAACCAGCCATGATAATCTTGTTGCTAGCGCTTTCCAACCAAATGGATTCTTTTCCTCCCAGCCCGACCCAGCCCATCCCAGCTTGGAGCACCCAAGGTTCAGTGGCTTACTGCCTTGCTCTGGGTGGCTCCTGAATCTTGCATAAGATGTGCGACGACCCCACGCGTCAGAATGTCTCTCCCACTGCATCCCGTGGTAATCCCCCGACTGTACATAGAGAATATTGTGAAGTGCTGCCCAGAAACACCGACAGCCACTGCTGCATTGGGAGTTCCGAGGATCCGACCAATCGACGACTTGGTATGCGTTGCGAGATGCGGAGCCCCGCGACAATCCGAGAATCATCTGAATTTCGTGGTACCAGTAGAATACGAGGTTTTGCAGGTATTGTGGTGTTGTAACGGAAAGACAGGCGAATTGCGACTGCCGACCTCGTATTGAACGTGAGACGTGAGAGAACACCCATTGTCGGCGGCGAACTGCGCATTTTCGGGAGCGACAGAGTAGGGAGGAGAACAAATTTCGGAAGAAAGCGTTGCGCCTATCGAAATTACAAGTGGAGCGCGGAGAACACATTTGGCATGAACGATTGAATGTTTGTTGGAAAGTTGTGGGATCCAGTGTAAGTTCACACTGCCAAGATCCGTCCACCAAAATCTATTGCTGAATAAATTCGAAGACTATACCAGTCTCCCGTATCAGAAGTTTTCTCTTGCAATTTTGTATACTAGGCTGGCCTTCAATCGTTCGCTCTCCACAATTCTTTTCTTGAGTAGCCGGTGGTGATTCTGGAAATACTTAATCTAATCAATAATGGCCTCCACTACACTCAACACCTTCTTCCTGTAAGCCCCATTCGATCTACTTCTATTCTCAGAGAGCTCACTCTACTTCAGTCCAGCGCCAGATTTCCCAGTACGCTCGGTCGAGATGAAAGGATCCTGGGACATCTTTCAGAAGTCCTACCAGCTGAAGAAGGACAGCCAGACAGGCAATTGGCGTTGTTGTCACGCATTTGAGAACATCGTCTGTGATGGCGTCACCTTGGAGACATCCGCTAGCCGTGACGGTGGCTTGAAGATGGGCGGCACGTACTGGTACTATGTAAGCTCTCGTCCAGCCCTGGCCTTCGGTATGCAGTAGCTGATGCCTGCCCAGTACATCCTCCACACCATTGACGGCGATCTTGAAGCTTTTAGCGAAAGGGAAGCCAATACCAGATCTTGTCCGCTCCTCCCTGGCCAGACGCTAAACATTCTGGACGTGCCACTGCAAACGAACTTGATAGCTGGTCGCAATGTTTCGTCCGCCTCGATTGATTCTCTTGTTTTCACTCTGGACCCCAAAGACAAGTATCTTCCGCCGCACGTCCGCCGTGCAGCGACAACATCCGCGATCAAGCAACGAAAGGCTCGCATGGGTTCTGTGCCAAAGATCCTGCATCGAGCAGCTTCTACGCCGCTCCAGTCGGGAGATCCTCCAGAGACGTCAAACTCTAGCCAGGTGGGCCCATCTACTCTGAAACGGCAACGGTCGCTCCTATCTGTTTTTCAGCGGATGCGCCAAACCAGATCCGCAGGCTCGAACACGAAATCCGGCTTGACCTGGCCTCGCAGAGTCTTTTCCAGGACTGGACAGTCAGCTAAGGTTGAAGCGGCGGAGGATATTCCTGAGGTCCCAAAACTGCCCGCTCAGATACCTGGTGTAAATGGGACAGGAAAGACCGTCGGAGCTGAGCTGCGCGTTCAACAGCCTTCCGCGCAGGATGTCGACAGAGCTTTGCAAGCAGCAACAGAAGTTGTGGAAGAATCTGTAGTCGCTTATTGGCCTCAGGAACGCATTGCCCACGGTGATTACCCGCCAGGACTCCCTTGTATGCAAGACTTGTGTCTCGATGGGAAGTCCAACTCCGCAGTGGGTATTCTCGCGTCCTCAATGGGGTCAAGCTGTCCCACTCCGCCCGAACACCTCTTGGCTCCGGATTCCTACTTTACGAATTTTTCCGCAGTCGTAGGTGACGACGCGCCACTGAGTCTGTCTACCGGCCAGCAAGGACCCGCAGAAGCGTCGAATGGCAAGCGGGGAAGGGCCGAAGAATCGCAGCATCCCGACGACAGATTACGGCCTGAGACCTATGCGTATCCTGAGTCTTCATCATTTCGATACGCTCCAAGTGATGATATGTCACCCGGCGATCTGGCCTCCAACACAACCCATTCGGATCCCATGTCTCCGCTCCATCTTTCACAGCCAGAAACACCGACCATGAGCGATTTCGAGGATGGTTATGACAGCGACTTCTTGCAGCTGCAACGCTACTCAAAGTCTTCTGCAGTACTTACTGCAGAGGAATCGACAATGCCAGATGCTACCATGCTACCGCCTTCACGAGCACCTCCGCCGCCTCCGCCACAAGCGAGACCAATGACTCCACGCTCAGCATTGTCTGGCTTCCAAGGCTACAGTCTCCCACAGGACGATTACAAGTCCGTCTTAACGATCAGAAAGCCTCCCAGCACCACATTTTCGACAGCAGATGCCATCCCATCCTTTCCTCAGCATAGCAACAAGCGGAACCTGGTCCACTCCTGGAACGATGGCTCCGAACAACTCCTCGATGACCTCGGATATCTCGGCGAGTTGATCATCTGATCACCGTTACCTCCACGCAGCATTCCTAGACAACCACCTCTTCGCAGCATCTTCGCGCAACCACCACATCCTCATCTATAATATATACCACACCACCTCCAACTTAAGGATATCACCCCACCACCTCCCACATCGGGAATTAATGTCACCACCTAATACCCAGTACCGAACACGGCGTTTCCGGCACGGCGACGGAAATGCTTACAGATCGCACATATACCCGAGCATCACGCTCTTGCTTTTCTTGCACATAGTAACGAACACTGTAACGAAAAAAGATTTCATCCATCGCGGCCGATCTGGGAGATGAAGGAACATGTATGGCATCAACATCTACATATACATGGATAATTCTTGTACGATAATTCTAGCCAGCCACGTCCCTTATGGTATATCAGCTTTAGCCTCGATATACCGAAACCAATCAATGTATGTTAGGCATGCATCATGCATGATAAAACATCCACTTCCTCCATGCCCGACCCGAACATTCAGACTACGTATTAGCAAAGCATATGAAACATTCTTCGATGAGTGAATGTAGAAAAAGACCGATCCGTCAATATAGATCTTGCCCCCCTACTTTCCTCTATAGCTGGAACTGCCATCGAATAGGTGATTTTGATCATGGGCGCTTCTTCGCTTGTGAGATATGTGTGTATAGGTACAGCTTCGTTAGGGTGGCAGGGGTACACTGTTTTCGATAGATAGATAGATAGATATTACTCCGTTGAGGTATTGATCTGTTTGCTGATGTGGTATACGGGCTTTTTCGCTAGGTATGCATCTGTTTTTTTTATTTGGTTTTTTTCCTATCTAGTGACTAGAATATCTAATTCCTCATTCTTGCTATTTACTGCTTTTCTTTCGTTGGGCGGGGAGGGATGGATGGCTGTGCTGGGTTGAGAGGGGGAGGGGGGATAGATCGTGATTTGTTTCAGGGTGTGGGAACGGGATGAGGGTTTTTGGGATTGAAGAGGGTTTGGTTGAGGATTGGGGGGTTGGTTGATGTCATGGGTCGTTATCTCTTTTTTGGGGGGGGTTGGAGATTGATCAACGAATTCTTCATGACAACTCATGCTCGCAGCTACACACAATGCTTTATTATGCTATGCTATGCTATGCTATGCTATCGGAAGAAACCCTTCTATCATTATATACTCCGTAGTATGATAACAACCGAAACCCCTCCATCCCCCCCTTGAGCCCGAAATATCCTTTCTAAAAAATCTAATAGCGCTGTGAAAGCGAATTGGGTATTTGGGTATCGTAGAATTGGAAATAGAAATGGAAATGATGAGCATGTAATGGTTTGTATGTGGTCGTGATTTGTGATTTTGCCATGGTTTGTTGTGCGTGCGGAGGGGGTGGGTATCAGAGGTTGGTGGAACTTGGTTTGTGGAAAGGTCGTGAGCGTGAGGGATGATGAGGGTGGTTGGTTGGTGGATTGGTGGTGAGCGTGAGGGATGGTGAAGGTGGCTGGTTTGGTGGAGCTGGGTGTGAGATTTGGGTGATGATGGAAGGCTGGTGTTGCTTTATTGGTTTGTTGTGGGAGGGACTTAAGCGCAGAAGGGAGGTCATGGCGAAAGGGGGTTTTGTGAGGGTCGTCGTTCTGGCGAATGATGTTGCGGTTGAGTGGGTGTCCGTGTAGGAGGTTGATTGCGACTTAGAAGGTGCTCCAATTCCAATCCCTGGTCAGAGACTGCGCGATACTTCCCCTCTTGTCCGATCCTTCGGGCCCCTTCCCTTTACCCGCAACAGCTTTCGTAGGGGAGCTCACGATTGCCGGCTCCCCATTTTCTGCTCCTCGCCTTCTATCCTCCACCCACTGTCCATACTCCCCCCAACAATGCCCACAGGCCCGGGACTGAGCTCCGCTCGGATGGAATTCGACGTCTTGATCCAGTGGAACCTGCCACCTTGAATGCTCGTTACAGTAGATGTTGCCGCAACGCCGGCAATGATGTCGCCGCTCCCACAGGCCAAACCGTTTTTGACATACAGGCGCGTCGCATATTGTGGCAATGGCGTCCAACTTCCAGTGAGAGCGGTTGGGAAGCCCGGTCACGGCGGGGAGATCGTCGGTGGATATGGGGCGTGCGGAGGGCTCGTCTTCGCTCACTTTGCCCAAGGGGCCTTTCTTTTTGCTGTCAGCAGTGGTCGAGCGTCTGCTGATCGGCCGATTTGGGCCCGCACTGTCCAAGCTATCGGTGCTGCCATGGACAGAGCGCGGCGGTGTCATGGGCGAGGGGCGTGGTCGCTCGGTTGGGCGCAGAGCCGCTGGTACGTACATCGGTGACTTTGGAGGGCGCATTTGGCGATTAGTGAGGGGTAATTGGAAGGCATTGCTCGGTGAGGTCGGGGACAAAGTCGCGGGTGATTGTGAGGGATCCATTGGCGGAAAGTGAGGAGGGTATTGGTGAGGAAACTGTGCCAGGAAGTGTTGCGAGTATCCTTGGGAATTCGGAGGGGTGGTGTATGCTTGTGCGTGAGGTCGAGGGGCTGGAAAGCTCGTCGGCTGAACAGTCGCCATATTGAAGAGGATGGAGAGTCGCAGGAGATGGGTCCGCTGTATGTCTGAATGAGAGGTAGAGATTGATCACACTAGGGCTGGAAATGGCAGGACAGTAAGAGCGGCTGAAGAGAGCAGGACGAGGTGTTTTATTTGGTGTTAATGGTTGGAGAGAACAGGGTGAAGTGGGTAAGTGGTAAGTGGTAAGTGGTATGCAGGGTGAGCTGGTGCCAGAGCCACAGATAGCGACCCACGTGCTTGGGTAGATTGTGATATGCAAGAGCGCGCTGTCGGGATTTATGAGAGGCCCATTTGATGCTCCACTCTCTGCAAGGGATGATGGGATTAAGTGAAGCAGAGATAAGGAAAATGAAGAGGCGGTGACTGAGTGTGACAGTGTTGTCAATTGTTGGTATCCAAGGCGGACAAATGATAGGGTTTATTTCTTCCTCTTCTGGGATGTGGATCTGTTGACGAATGACGCAATTTGAGTTGGATGCACCCTTTGCGCCGGAACATACGAGGAATGGTTAAAGAGGAATGACTACAATTGTAGAAACCTAAAGGATAGACAGGAGAAAGAAGAATGAAACGTCTCCTAACGAATTGATCAGAAATAAGGAAAGGGATGGCGCAACACGGGAAAGGGAGTTCACCCTCACGAAGTACGATGAACGAAGTTTCCGCCCAAGGTCCCAAAGGGAGCCAAGCATCGAAATCCTGCGGCTGGCGGGTCCATCCAATGCTTGCCTCATTGGGTTTAAACTTCCGCCAAGTCTGTCCCATCTGAAGCTTCACTCCTCTACTGGTTAGTACCTTAGTCTTCTGGGAGCTCCCTACTACCTTATCCTTTTGCCGGCAGGATGGCCTCATCCCATTGCTGTATGATTGGTGGAGGAATCAAGAATATAAAAGCTTGGTCGAAAAAAGATCGGGCAAGCTGTCGCATGGCAATGCAGGGATGCCACTACTCGCGACGCCACCATAATAGTGCAAGATCAACAATTCGATGTTTTGCGAGATAGTATCTGCCTCCTTCCCGTCCATGCGACTGCCATCCGGGTTTCGTGAGCAGCAACATCCAGGATGTGAACAAGATGAAACAAGATATATCAGCCTTGCATCTTTCTTTACTTTAGTCTCGGCATTGCACCGTTTTCCGTCATCCCAAAGGATTCTTGAGTGCCGATGCAGGGACTCCCTGTGGCTGGTCGCATAGATAAGCCATCCCTGTCCCATCGAGGCAGTCCAGAACACCCGTTGTAGATCGGAATCCTGCGGGGGTTCCGGATGTAAGCCCGGTAGAAACTACTACGTCTCCGGGGGGTTAAATGTTAGCGTGCCAAGGGACACTAACAAAATTATATGTTTATTACCACTAGTACTCTGTATGCATACCATTAGCTTGAATAACTGCTTCGTAGCGAGCATGCATGGAATCCACTAAATCGCTAAGAAACTCAGGCGATATCTGTTCCCATGCTGCAGTGACAGCGCCCCGGAGGTTATAATAGCTGAGTTTTTTAGGGTAATTATCCTATATCCAATCCTTCATCTTGTTCTATACCGTCTTAATTGGGTTTAGATTAGGACTAAACGCAGGCCACCTAATAACATGGATACCACGTTTATGGAGATCCTCGATAGTAGCCCTAGCTGCATGTCCTGGAGCATGGTCTTGCATCAGAGATAGGTGGGGATGCATCCGGATCCAGCCATGAATAATAGGTGCAATCCGCTTACGGTACGTCGCCTAGGTGATTGTTCCCCAGTCCTTCTCCCAAAACACCCCTAGGCCCTTTATATTGCCATGGAATGAACCCTAAAATATCCATCCTTGCCTCCGGGGTATCTTTTCAACAATACAGGTAGGGTCGTATTCCTCCCCCGGGGCCCTAGTAACCCAAATACGTGTATACTTACCAGCTGTTACCCATATTTCGTCCGTCTAGAGAATCGTCTCCCATTATTCCCTAGTCCAGTCGATATGTTCCCGAGCCCACTAGAGACGTGCCACCCGATTTGCCTCTGAAATAGGCGGTTTTCTCCGGGCAACATGTCGAGAAAAGCCTTCTTTCTTGAGAGCTCTCCGGATTGCTGATGCTGATATATGCTAGCCTAGTGTTTGGGCCACCTCTTCGTATATCATACGTCTTGTTTCCTTGGACCTGCGAATAAAACGGACTAGTTCGGCTCGATGGGGCGTATCGATGACTGCTTTTGGTCCTAATTTACGGTTTTGAGGCGTAAGTCTATGGCTATTTGCGTATTAAACCTGGCGGAGAGTAATTTTGAGATGACGGGCAATAGCTTCCCGTTCCCAGCCGATTTCGGTGAGCGTTTGTACCTGGATCCGTTGATCACGGGTTAATTGGCTATGTTTTGGGGTTGATGGTACATCCATTATCGCTGTCGTTATGGAGAAGCTACTGGAGAAAGCATATCTATATGTTTTGTTACATGGAAGTCTCTAGAAATTTGACGGTATTACAATTAGCGTATGCCAAGGCGCTAACATTTAACTTGGTAGTCACCATAGTAAACAACTCTAGCTCACTTTCTCTTGGCGTGCTCCATCTGTCACTTTCCCCATCTTGCTTCTTCAAGTCAAGACCATCACACTCCTCCCGTCTTCAAGACCATCGTCTTTCCGGTAGTGTTGAGGCCTCCCACCGAGCACCGACCGCCTTGCCGCTCGGCAAAATATTCTTGGCCTCTGGCTAGCTTCAATCATCGTACCAAACTACCTCAGTAATCGGCGCCCCACCCCTAGTCGCTGTCTAGGAGCGACAGCGACTAGGGGTGGGGCGCCGATTACCTGATTCAAGTGATTGCCGTTTAACAACATTCACCTGCTATCTCGCGCATCCTGTGGATCGCCGCAACGGCGATCACGTCCTACTTGCCACCTATTCATGGCCTCACCGCACATTTGCCCTTTGCAGGTCCCCGCCTGCATAGCATCACTATCACTTCTGATGTGGTCACTCTGTCGCTTCGTCCAGCGTAATGGTGTGTCTCCTTAAGTCTCTGCCTATGAGCGTTGTCACACCTCTCCACAAGGAAAATAGCCGGTCGTGCTTCCTCGGAGCGAACGAGCAGTACCCTGACAGCATCGTTGGCCATCTCAATCCAGTTTCCATCACGAAAAGCTTCTTCTGTTGTAGTTCCAAACAAGAGGGGAAGTAGACCAATGTCTGCCCTTCACTACATTAAGCACATGTGTGATTCTGTCGATAATAAAAGTAAGGTACAACGCCCATGCTTGTCCATGCTTTCATGACTGTCTCCTGAATGGCAGCGTAAAGAGAAAAGTAGCATTCATCTGAAGAAGCGGACGCGGACCGGGAAGATTAATAAGGTGAGCAGTTGAAAATTGCCGGACCTGAACATTAGTGTACATATCCGCACTCAAGATGGGTAACAATATATCCTGGCGTATCGTCTTCAAATTTCTGGACCGAATCAGGGCTTGTTTGCATCTAGGACCAAACGGCCTACATCAATACCGAGCTATACACTACACTTGTGAGGTCATCCAAGTCCATTCCATAATCATTATGCAGTATGCTGCCAACTTACCGAAGCTTGCATCAAAGGCTGAAGAGCTCCTACTCGATACCACTTGGAGCCAAAAAGACCACGAAAGTTAAGCATGGACAACGAGACTACATCAAGCCTCGTTTAAAGATCAATAACATGGGCGTCATGTCCCTAGAGCTGGAGCCAAAGGTCCAACCGTGGACAGGTCTGCGTTAACAATGGAAGACATAGGTGCAAAGAAATTCTTTGGATGATCGCGACATCGTATTGACCAACCATTCAAACATATATGATCAAGGAAATATTAAATTTTATAGCTCGAATTCGGAAGTTTCCTTGCGTCCCTCGGATGTCAGAAACGCTTGATCCTCCTGCGCTCGCATGGCAAACAGGGCTGCTCCTTGCGCAGCGTCATACAGTGGATCTTCACCGTAAACCTCAGGCATGCTATCCTGATGCTGAGATATCACATGATCCAACGCTTCCAAGAGATTCGGATCCAGCCCACTTTCGCCCAGTAACAACACTCTGTGGATGGGCTTTCGGGCAGAGTCTTTGACGATGAGTGCCTCGATGTGAAGCTGTACACGTTTCCAGTATGCGTTCCAGTCTTGTTTGAGATGCGAATCCGAGCCTAGCTCGTAATCCCCAACGTGCTGGCCTTCGAGAAGGTCTCTGGTTATGAACGCCGTTTTCATTGTGTGAAGTGTGGCGAGGAACGCCGTACTGGTATGCGAGACAGCCAACGTTTGTTGGAACGGTAGGCGGTCTTCTTCGGCATTGCAAGCTTCGATGGAGTGGTTATTCTTGCAAAGCCCGAAACCATGGCGAGCATAAGCTGTGGCGATTTCGTGAGGTTGATACGGATGCCCGGAAGGACTGAGAGGATTCAGCCCGGCGTGCCTGATGGCTTCTTCCACATCGTTGTTGCACAGGGCAGGGAAGTTCGGCGACGCGACTACTACTCCTTCTATGGGATGGCCAAGGTGGTTCTCGGTCATTCTCCGAAGGTTGCCAATGACTTCGGCCAACCTCCCGACATCGTGCATTGACGTCAAACCGAGCAATTTTCTGATCGTTTTCTTCGAGCCGGACCAGCTGTGTCCACCCGCGAGACCCTTGAGGTTGCAGTGACTGGCGTAGTCGTTATGACTATAGAAGTCAGCGCGGAACGAGGCCAATTGGTCCGCTTGTGGCTTACAAGACGCGCCCTCCGACTGAAAATCGGTTCCTCATCTCTCGATCAACGGGAACCCTCCCTACGTTCGTTACCGAGCCATTCTGATGGCGGACTACTGCAATGCCATAGGAAGGCGTCAAGTCAAAGCCAACACCCGGGGTGTTCTCGATGCTCGTTACACCATCGAGGTTGGCGAGTGACGGCGAGGCATTAGGTAGATCGATCACACGCAATAGCAACACAAGCGTGAGGAGATGGAGGATGATGACCGCGCTGACGATGATGAGTAGCGGTCTTAGCCAACGTCTATGAGGTGCCCTGTCCGTAGCCTTTTCCTCATATCTGCCTTCCATGCCGTTACCGCTCAAAGAGACCATAAGTGAAGATCCTTAGAAGTTGAATCGATTACTTCTGGAATGTGATATGCCTGAACGACTGAAACCACGTAAAGGTTTTGTTCAGTGCTTTAATGATAGGATTTCAAATCTACTACAAAAGCAGACAGCTGAACGAGGCTTATGAGTGCTATGCCAAAACTCGAAACTCGCTGGAGCCTGTCGTGGCGGCGTAGGCGGGATTTCAATCCTTCCTCTGTCGTTTACAACATACATCCTGCAACTACTCGTACAAGCCAAAGGAGCAATCCTTCATAGGACAAAATCATTGTGGACCCACTAGTATTCCTATGTCCTATTGGCTTACCATAGATTATGAAACGTTTGATTCATGCACATTGAGTGGCTTAGGCTGTCAAAAATTGCAGCGTTGACAGCTGAAACACTCGCAGCTTTCGTTTCGGCGGTTAATCGTATTTGATGAGGAGGAAATTACTTGGCGTCCCCGTTATGGTTATGTAATAAGGCCTTGGCTAGTAGTATTACCTATTATATTTATTTAGATTATTTATAGTAGTATATATATATAAATTTAGAGTCTAATTAATATTAATTATTATTATTTCTAGGTATATAAGTTTACTTTTAGAATAGTATATCTAGTATTAATTAATTAATCCTATTTTCTAGTAATTATAGTATAATTAGTAAGTTATAGTCTTTTAAGTATTTAAAGTAAGTCTTCTTCCCTCTAAAAAGGCTATATTATTATAAAAGTTTCTACCTAATTAGTATACTAATAATAGCTATATTTTATATCTCTTTTATTTATATACTTTATATAGAAATATTAGTATTATTCTTATAAGTTAAAAGAACTATTTATATACTTAAGTTAAATTATTAATATTAATAATATAGAGAAAAAATATTATTATTTATACTATTTTATTATATAGAAAAATTATTTTTAAATTATAAAAAGGGGTAATCTACTAGTTATTTAAAATTAAGGAAAACTTAGGGATAGCTTAAATACCTATAAATTAGGGAGTTATTACTACTATTAAATTATAAGAAGTTATTATCTAGATATTAAATTAACTATTATATAAATTATTCCTATTATTAGCTAATTATTATTTACTTTTCCTAGTACTTAGTAGTATAGATATATATAGTAGAACCCCTCTTCTTAACTTAATTTACCCCTATTAGAGAAGCGTTTAAAGATAATACTCTATTAATAATAAATATTAAGGGATTATATAGTTAAATATATCCCTATATTATTTTATATACTTATAATAAGTTTAGAAAAATAGTTTTTAATATTAATAGTAAAGTTTATTAATTAGTTTTTAAAGTATTTAAAAAGCGCTTTCTTTAACTAGAGAAATAAAAAGTTATAACTCTTAAAGAGTTACTAGAATTTTAAATAGCTAGCCTAGTATTATTATTATTAGGGTTAGAGGTAGTAATACTTATATTAGCTAATATAATAATACTATTAAGAATAAGGATACTATTTAATAGTATAAGTAATATAATTAATAAATACTCTAGTAACCTTTTAAGCTACCTCCTTATACTTCTAGTAGGAAAAAAATAAGTTAAACGGTAATACGAGAGCAAGCGTACGAGCGTAGATACGCCTCAGGCGCGCAGAGTATATAGTAGTAGAGAGCCCAGAGCCTAGGGCTATACGCCGACGGAGGGGGTAAGAATAGGGACGGTAACGGCGGTAGTAGAGAGAAGGGTAGTAGAGACGGCGGTAAACGCGAAAAGTCGCGTTAAAATATACTATAAAAGGTAATTTAAAGAAAAGGGATAGCGATAGACAGCTTCTAAGAGAGACTAGTAAGGAGGAGGTATATAGAAAGTATAAAGTAAAGAACTATTAAGGGTATATAAGTAATATAGGAACTAAAATTTAAGGAACTATAACTATAGATATAGCGACTCCTTTAAGTACTACTACGAAATATATAAGACTATATATAAGAGTTAGAGGAAGAAAGACACGTGATTAAAGAAGATAAGCGCGGCTTATAAGTAAAGGTTAAAGCCCCCTAGTACGCTAGGGATATAAATAGCTAGGCTTAAGTACTAGGTAGAACGCCGCCTAACTATAGCCTAGCTAGAGGAACCGTAGGACCGGATTTATTCTCCTATCCCCCTACGATAATTAATAATACGAAAGCGAAGTAGATAACGCTTAGGTTTAATAATAAGGAAATAAGGAAAGCTTTTACAGGCTTAACTAGTATATAACTAGTCTATATATTTAGGAATAACGCCTACCTAGTAGCGCCGTTAATCGTTACTATAAGGCGAATAATAAGGGGAGATATTATCCTTAATACTATAACGATAGAGGTAAGATAGGAACTAGAGGAAGTTATAAAATAGGTAAAGAGCGTAGACCCGTCCGTAAGAATCCTTAGGTAAATATACCTAATTAGGGTATATAGCGTATATAAGGATACGGTCGACGACACGAACTAGGCGAGTACTATTAAGATCCTTAAGAGGGATAATACTGGATTATACCTTAGCCTTAAACTTATAAGCATTTAATAGCTAAGATTCGCGTTAGAACTAGACTAATACGGTAGGAAAAAGAGATACTCTTCGCTCGTAATTAAGGTAGCGGGACTAGATATTATAAATAGGCTAATTATAGAAGGTCTCCTAG
>JAABUR0100000422.1_pt1 | contig 93077 bp, 78 predicted proteins | sample 5560091 | NCBI WGS metagenome assembly JAABUR01 (sample SAMN10711879, study PRJNA513375) | rock metagenome | isolation source: Antarctica rocks | place: Antarctica: Victoria Land, University Valley sud | reverse complement strand
CCCAGGGTTGGGCCTATCGAATCGACCGTGCCGCCGGGCATCCAGGCTATCGGGCCGAGCTGCGACGACAGGGTGGAACCGCCCTGCAACCGTTTGCCAGCGCCGTTGGCTGGGAGATGGAGGTGGCACTTGCCTTTGCCCTCGCTCAGGCCGTGTCCGGTGGGGCGCGGAGCACCGGGCAGTCACCTGGTCCACCCCGTGGGATGCGGTCGAACGTCGGTCAACAAGGCTGAGCACGATGCTCGACCTCCTCGTCAGGACGGGACGAGGAGAGAGGAACCTCACCCATGAGGAACCCGCGCCCGCCAGCGACTGTGCATCTCCCGGTGATCGTCCCCTCACTGCCCACGGCTCTGTTCGGGCTGCTCCACGCCGCCTGGGTGCTCCTCCCCCTGCTGGACGCCCGGTTAAGGCCATGATCAACACGCCCATTGATCCCGCAATTCCTGGTTGGGACACTGACCGCCCTGGCGATGATCACCGTGCCGGTCCTCGCCATCGTGTCCTCGCTCCGGGTCCCGCTTAGCACGACGCTCTACCACGCCCTCTTCGACAAAGGCGGCGGCGCCAGCGGATGGGTTCCGAGCCCGCTGCTGCTGCCGATCGCACTGCTCACGTATACCCGGTGCGATCACCATGGGTCATTGCAACCCTGAGTCACCGCGTTGCCCCGTCTCCTCGCCATTCCTCCCCACGCTCCCGGTTCAGCCCCACCCGCCGATCGTGCTGCCAGTCAGAATCACCGTCCACCCTGATCTCAGCCTGCCTACCGGCACCAGGGCGGGCAAACAGGTTGTCGATGGCATGCGCTCACCGCGATCGGCGTTGCGGCCGCGAGCGACCGGCACGACCGCGGGTGGGACCGCACTCCAGCGTCGCGCTGATGGTGGCGTCGGTGAGGCACGGGAGGTTTCTGCCGCCGCTAAGGCCGACACCGGTTCTTGGCCGATAGTGGCTTAGCAGAGGACAGCCCGGTCCGCCTCAACCCGCCATCGATGTCCATCAGGACGGCGATCAGACGTCTGGCGAGGTCTCAGTCATCGCCGTGCATACAACTGGCTCCGAGATCAGCCGCGCTCGCCGGTTGGGTCGCCCAATCCCTGTTCGGGGCGTTGTCGCCTACGGGGATCGCCTCCGACGTTCCTGATGGCGTCGGTGGAGTGAGGCAGGAGACCAGCGTGCCGACGAAAGGTGCGACCGCGGTCTGGGCGGAGACCGTCGGTGACTCAGCGTTGATCGTCAGGCGCCCCAGCGGACCATGCCCCGAGAGTTGACCGGTAGCGATTACCGCGAAGGCCGCCGCCGCGATCAGACGGTAGAGTGCCGTTCGGCCACCAGCAGGCACGAAGCCCAGCGCCCTGGTCGAGCGTTCGATGCCCCGCGGTCGCTCCGACCGACCCAGGAGCTCGTGCCGCAGTCGCGCCGCAAAGAGGGAAGTGGGGGACGGGGCGTCGTCGATGAGTGCTAGCCGCGTGACCGCCGAGACCAACGGCATGATCGGTCCACCTGGGTGGCGTGCCGCGGATGACGAGGCCGGCATGCCCTCCTCGCTCAGCGCATCCCAGGCCGCGTCGAGGTCATCGGCCACCCGCTCCGGCGTCATCGGCGCCTCATGCTCGCTCATCGATCGCTCCATGCGTTCCCGCCGACACCCGGGGATCGGCGCGTAAGCGTGTCATCGCCCGCAGTTGCAGCATCTTCACCGCCGCGACACTTCTCTCCATCACCGCCGCGATCTCCGCTCCGCGCAGCCCCGCCAGTCGAAGCTCGACCACGCGCCGCTGGTCGTCAGGAAGGGTCGCCAGCAGCAGGTGAACCGTCCGTTGCTCATCATGGGCGATCGCGATCTCCTCGGGCGTCGGGTCGGTGTCGACCGGCTCGGCTACGACCGCGATCGGCGCCTTTGGCCGTCGCCGGTAGGCATCCATCACCACGTTGTGAGCGATCGTAAAGAGCCACCCGCGAAACGAGCCATGCTGATAGGACGGCAACGCCCCAAGCGCCCTGGAGAAGACGATGCTGGTCGCATCTTCCGCCGCCTCCCGCGTCCCGAGCCGCCGGTAGCAGTAGCGATAGACCGGACCGAGGTATCGCTCGTAGAGAGGTCCAAATGCCGCGCGGTCCTGCTGCGCGAGCGCGACAAGCGACGCCTCCTGGGCAGGCGATACCCCCTCGACCTCGGCTGGCTCCCGCGGATCACCGATCGTCACCGCACTCCCCGACGCCGGTCTCACCCTGCTCACCTCTCTCAACGGTCCCGGGGTGCGATCGGTCACGGCCAATCGCCATGCGCGAGCAAGGCCGGTCACGGACTCGCTATGAGGCGTCTCGGGCCCGTGGCCGGTCGGCGGCGCGCTCGGCGCGTACGACCGATGTCGATGTCACCGTGTCGGACGCTGCCAGCTCATGGCGCGCCCGGTGACAGTCCCAGCTCCACCGGCGCAGCCCCTCTTCGAGCGGCCCGAGAATCCAGCCCCGCTCGCTCCCCATGGTGATACGGGCCGATTGCCCGCCGTCGCTCGGCAATCCCCGCGAGAGGTGCGCCAGCAGACCCTCCGGCTCCTCCCCGGTGGCCATCGCGATGCGACGAGCAAGCTCCTCAAGGGTGGTCGTCGCCTCTTCCCCGTTGATCAGGTGCCAGAGGCCCCGCTCGCGGTCGATCATCAGGTCGAGCGCGGCATCGACGGCATCGGGCAAATAGGCGGGGCAAGGGATCGGCTCATGCCGCGCAATTGTCCCGCGAACTCCGAGCAACGGTCCGGCTGCTGGACCCGCCCCATGCCAATCCCCGCTAACGGTCGGTCCCAGGCGCACGACTAGCGCACCGGGTAAGCGGTCCATCATCGCGCGTTCCATCGCGACAAACGCCCGACCGGCTGGATCGTCCGGCGTGACCGGGTCACCCTCCAAACGGGGCCGGTCGTCTCCGGCGCCGAAGACCCGGTCAGATGACACCAGGAGCAACGGCAACTCGTCGCTCCGACAGACCCCGGCGACGATCGCGGCGGTCTTCAACGGGTCCGGCGACCGATCGTTCTCATTGACCGCCATGTTCAGCAGCGGTTCCAGGTCTGGCGCGACGACGACCGCCCAGACCTGCCGCGTCGCTAGCAGAGCGGCGATACCGTCAGCACCGAGACGGCTGGCGTCATCCTCCCGGATTCGAACGATCGGGATGGCGCGATCGATGCAGCACCGGCTCACCGTATCGGCTACGACGCCATTGCCTACCACCGCGATCGGGGCAGCACTCGGGCGGTCCGGCAAGATGGTCGGCGGTTCGCGGTCATCGCCAGCATCATTCACCGCCCGATACACGAGCCGGTCCGGCCGTACCCACCACCCGGGCGATCCGAGCACCGGATGCGACGACGAACCGCTGGTAGCCAGATCTCGTGCCAGCGTCGCCAGGGCGGTCGGTCGAGGAGCGGGCGCCCGGAGGTCAAAGGCTCCTGGCTCGTACGACACGTCGTCGCGCGTCAGCAACGAGTCCCAATCAAACGACCCCAACAGCGACCAGAGCGTGACCGCCCGAACCTCCGCCCCCCTGGTTCGCAGGCGATCCGCGGCCGCCCAGACGGCGGCGAACCAGCGTAGCTGCTCCTCCCGGGTACACCCCAGATGCGTCTCCGTCACCGCCATCGGCAAGCGGTACCGCTCCCAGGTCTGCCAGAGGAGTGACTCGGGGCCCGCGACGCCGTCCGCCCGCATCCGTACCGCCTCGATATCGGCGTACGGTTGCCGCCCGTTCGTCCCATGGGTATGCGCCGGATACCGCTCCAGGCGATGATCGAGAAAGCGCTCGCTGGTCAGGTAGTGGTTGATCCCGATCACGTCTGGTGGAGACGGCTCGTCCCGCAAGCGGTCGAGCAAGCGCTCGTCGATCCCGGTGCCCACCAGGTAGTCCCAGAGGGGATGATGCCGGTCAACCTGGCCGCAAAGGAGATCGAAGGAGAGCCACCGCCGGTCGTTCTCGAACAGGGCCTGGGATCGGAGCGCCGGGGTCGCGTAGACCTGTCCCAGATCTTCGGTCTGCACGAGCTGAGCGTCCGGCGTTACCCGCCGAATCGCGCGCATCGCGGCGACCGTCGCCTGACACTGGACAACAAGTGCCCTGGCGAACGTCCGATCGTCGCGCCCATGTGGGAACCAGTGGCCATAGAGCCCGCTGAAGCGGGCCGTGGTCAATGGTTCGTTGACCGGGGTGTACGCGTCGATCCACGGATAGCGCGCCGCCACCGCCCCCGCGAAGGCGGCGAGCCCGTCGGCGAACGAGCCGTCGACCAGACTGGTTCCTCTCGGCCCGCTGCCATGGTGGACCAGCCCGATGATCGGACGGATACCCAGCTCCCGGAGCCGAACAAGTCGCTCGTCCGCCCAGCTCCAATCGGCCTGATCGACACCCCCTGGCGCGGTCCGCTCCCAGAGGATCGGGTACCGTAGCGTCCGGATGCCCAGGGCCGCGAAACGGTCGAGATCATCGAGCCGCCGGGCATGTCCGGACCGCTCGATCTGATCGAAGAAGCGTTCGCCAACCCGGTTCACCGTACATTCAATCCCGCCCCACAGCTCCAGTGGGGGGCGAGTCAGATCAGAACGCAACCAGGACAACTCCTTCGAAAGCGATCACACCGGGCGGACGCCACACGGATGACCCGCGCTCCACCTCGGTGGAGCGTTGCTCAAAGCGACGGAAGGTGGTCCGCCCTATCGCATGACGCACATCCATGACCATCAGCATTCCCCGATGCGCGTGTGCGCCGCGCCCCACCAGGCATGGACCGCGTCAGCATCAGCGGGTAGAGTACGCCCTCCACGACAGCGTTGGCGAACCGGCCTGACGGAGCGAATCGCGATGACGGAGATCCTGTTGCAGGCGACGGGGATCGCCAAGCGTTATGGCGGCATCGCCGCCCTGCACGGGGTCGATCTCCAGATTCAGCCAGGCGAGGTTCACGCCCTGATGGGCGAGAACGGCGCCGGGAAATCGACCATGGCGAAGATTCTGGCGGGGGTCGAGCAGCCGGACGCCGGCGAGATCGTCTGGGACGGCGCCCCGATCGTGTTCCGCGACACCACCGATGCCGTCCGCGCAGGGATCACGATCGTGCTCCAGGAACTGAGTCTGGTCCCCGACCTATCGATCGCTGAGAACATCTTTCTGGTTCACCGTCTCGCCTATCGCGGCGGCTGGTGGCTCGATCGCCGCACCATCCGGCGTCAGACGCTCGCGCTCTTCGATCGACTCGGCTGGGATCTGCCGGTCGATCCGGACCGGAAGGTCAGCGATCTGACCGTCGCCGAGCAGCAGATGGTCGAGATCCTGCGGGCGCTCTCGCTCGATGCCCGGCTCTTCGTCCTGGACGAGCCAACCGCGACCCTCAGCCCGCATGAGGTCGGCGTTCTCTTTGGGCTGATCCGCCGCCTCCGCGATACCGGCGCATCCTTTCTCCTCGTCACCCACCGGCTGGAAGAGGTCTTCGCCTTGGCCGACCGGATTACCGTCTACCGCGACGGCGCGCCATCCGGGGTCTTCGATGTCGACCAGACCGATCAAGGGACGCTGATCCGCGCCATGGTCGGTCGCGATCTCGGCGACCTGTTCGAAATTCGTCATCGCAACGAGCCGGGCAAACCGGTCCTCTCCGTGAGCGGGCTGACGCGTGGCCGGACGGTACGTGACTGCTCGTTCGAAGTCCGCGCCGGGGAGATCGTCGCCGTCGCCGGTCTGGTGGGCGCCGGCCGGACCGAGCTGATCCGGGCGGTCTTTGGTGCCGATCGCGCCGAACGGGGTGAGGTGACGGTCCAGGGTCGGGTCGGGCTCCTCTCGTCGCCGCGGGCGGCCGTGGCGCGGGGCGCCTCGATGGTCCCCGAGGACCGCAAAGCGCACGGGCTGCTCGTCGACCTGCCGATCGTGCAGAATGTTGCCCTGGCGAATCTCGCCCAGCATGGACGCTTCTGGCTCCGTCCCCGGCGCGAGCGGGCCGACGTGCGCGAGCTCGTCGCGCGCCTCCAGATCAAGGCTCCCCGGCTCTGGCAGGGCGCGAACAGTCTCAGCGGCGGCAACCAGCAGAAGGTGGTGCTCGCCAAATGGCTCGCCCTCGACCCGGAGTTGCTGATGCTCGATGAGCCGACTCGAGGCATCGACATCGGCACCAAATTCGAGCTCTATCGCCTGATCGATGGCCTCGCCGCGCGGGGCAAGGCGATTCTGCTCGTCTCCTCGGAACTCCCCGAGGTGCTCGCGCTCGCCGATCGCGTGCTGGTCATGCGTGATGGCGCACTCGTCGCGGAGCTTCCGCATGACGCCGCCAGCGAGGAAACGATTCTGATGCACGCGACCCGCGCGCCGGGGGAGTCGACGACAACCACGCCAGCCACGGCCGAGACGACCGAGAGAGTCCAGGAGGCAGGCTAGCGGTATGGCAGGGACACCGATCGGGCATCGGCCGGCATCGCCACCGGCAGCGCGGGAACGAACGCCGGGGTGGCCAGATCAGATGCGGCGATTTTTGGAGGAGTACCGCGTCGAGCTGGCGATGGCCGGCGCGTTCGCCTTGCTCTGCGTCGTCCTCAGCATCCTTGCCCCGAACTTTCACACCGAGCGCAATATTCGCAACGTCCTCTGGCAGGTCACCGCCATCGGGATCATCGCGATCGGCCAGAACCTCGTCATTCTCACGGGCGGCATCGATCTCTCCGTCGGCGGCACGGCCGCCTTCTCGGCGATGGTCGGCGGCATCACCATGAGTCACACCAACGTGCCGATCGGGATTGCCACGACGCTGCTCGTCGGCGCCGGTGTTGGTCTGGCGAACGGTCTGCTCGTCGCCTATGGCCGGCTGGCGGCCTTTATTGTGACGCTTGGCATGCTCTCAATCGCCAACTCGCTGACCTACGTCATCTCCGACGCATCGTCGATCGTCGGCCTGCCATCCGGCTACCGGTTGTTGGGGCGCGGCATGGTCGGCGGCGTCCAGTACTACCTGATCATCTTCGTGGCGCTCTATGCGCTCGGTCATCTCCTGCTGATTCGAACGAAACCCGGCCGGTTCCTGTATGCGATCGGCAGCAACGAGGAGGCCGCCCGCCTCTCCGGTGTCAACGTCCGCGCCTACAAGACGTTGCCCTATCTGGTCAGCGGAATTCTCTGTGCCGTCGCGGCGTTGATCCTCTCCGGCCGGCTCGGGGCGATTGACCCCGACACCGGCACCGGGTTCGAGCTTGATACGATCGCGGCGGTCGTTATCGGCGGCACGAGTCTCTTTGGTGGCAAAGGGAGTCTGATCGGCACATTGATCGGGGTTTTCTTGATCGGCGTGCTGAATAATGGCCTCAACCTGCTCAAGGTCTCGGCCTTCTGGCAGGGGACCGCCGTTGGGGTCGTGATCATCCTCTCCGTCCTGATCGAGCGCGTCTTCCGCCGACGAGCCTGAGCGGATGAGTCGGGGGCGACCGAAAGGAGGCGACACTCGAAGAGCACCAGATCCAACGACCACCCGCGCGACGACCATCGCTCGATACCAGATCCACGGAGGTCACCGATGACCGATTCACCCACGAACCGTCTGACCGGGCCGCTCCTGAGCGGACGTATGACACGCCGCGGGGCGATCCAGCGGGCAGCGGGGCTCAGCCTCGCGCTGCCGGCCCTCGCCGCCGCCCAACCGCTGGCCGCCCGCGCGGCGAACGAGACCTTCTCGATCGCCTATCTCACTCCCGGTCTCAACGTCCCGTTCTGGAAATATCTCTCGGACGGGATCAAGCAGGCGGCCGAGCGCGATAGCGCGAAGAGCGGCGCCGCGATCGACGTGACCGATTACGACTCCCGCAACGACGCGGGCACGCAGCTGCAGAACGCCCAGGACGCGATCACGGCCGGCGTTAACCTGATCATCATCTCGCCCACCGACAGCTCGTCCGCCCCAACGGTGCTCGACCTCGCCAGGGATAGCGATGTGCCGGTGATCATCGCCGACATCGGGACCGACGAGGGCGACTACGTCTCCTTCGTTATTTCCTCCAACGAGACCGGGGCCTACGACGCCGGCAAAGTTCTGACTCAGCAGATGGAGAAGAATGGCTGGAAGGACGCCGATGTCCTGATGATCACCATCTCCCAGGCCCGGAAGAACGGTCAGAACCGCACCAAAGGGATCACCCGCGCCGTCGAGGAAGCGGGCAGCAAAATCGTACAGTTCCTGGAAAGCAAGGATTACACCCGGGCGGAGGCCCAGACCCAGGCGTCCGACATGCTGACCGCCAACCCGGACGCGCGTGGCTTTTTTACCCAGCACGACGAGGCCGCCCTCGGGACCTGGACCGCGATCGAAGAGTCCGGCCGTCAGGCCGATCTCGTCTTCGCCTCGTTCGATGGTAGCCCGGAAAGCGTCGAGCTGATCAAACAGGGCAAGCTCGCGGCCGCATCGATGCAGCAGCCAGTCCTGATGGGGCGACTCTCGATGGAGGTGGGACTGAAGCACCTGCGCGGTGAGGAGGTCGAGAAGGAGACCGAGGTGCCGACGATCCTGGTCACCCCGGAGAACGTCAAGGAGCTGGAGTCGACGCTGGCCGACACGGTCTTCCCCGCCGCCGAAGGGGCCGCCACGCCGCAGGCAGGATAATCGCCAGGCGCGTGGAGACCGCCCTCATCCCCCTCTTCCAACGGTTGGGAGAGGGGGCGGCATCGCGTCCCGAGTTTACCCGTTGACGACGTTTCCGCCGTTGGGATGCAACACCTGCCCGCTGATATACGACGAATCGTCCGAGGCGAGGAAGACGTAGCTCGGCGCGACCTCCTCCGGCTGCCCTGGCCGCTTCATCGGCACGTCGGCGCCAAAGCTGGCAACCTTATCCTCCGGAAAGGTGGAGGGGATCAGTGGTGTCCAGATCGGACCCGGAGCGACAGCGTTGACCCGGATTCCCTGGTCGACCAGCGATTGGGAGAGCGATCGGGTGAACGCGACGATCGCTCCCTTCGTCGATGAATAGTCGAGCAGCTGGGGACTTCCCTTGTACGCGGTGACCGAGGTGGTGTTGATAATCGCGGCTCCCTCCTTGAGATGCTTGAGGGCCGCTTTGGTGAGGTAGAACATCGCGAAGATATTCGTCCGGAAGGTCCGCTCCAGCTGCTCGCTGGTAATCTGCTCGATGCTCTCCTGGGGATGCTGCTCGGCGGCATTGTTGACCAGAATGTCGAGCCGGCCAAGCTCGCGCACCGTCTGTTCAATCATCTCTTGGCAATGCCCCTCGTCGCCGATATCGCCTGCCAGCGCGATGCAGCGGCGTCCCTCAGCCTCAACGAGGCGCCGGGTCTCCTGGGCATCCTCTTCTTCGTTGAGATAGGCAATCGCGACGTCAGCCCCTTCTTTGGCGAAGAAGATCGCCACCGCCCGGCCGATACCGCTGTCACCGCCGGTGATCAGTGCCACCTTTTGCCGCAGCTTGCCGCTGCCCTGATACCCCGGGTCGTCGGCCCGCGGCCGCGGGGTCATCTCCCCTTCGAGTCCCGGTTGTCGATCCTGATGCTGTGGTGGGTTGATCTGCGGCTCGTCCTCCGACATCGAAACCTCCCCGATCCTTCTCCTACGGCAAAGCGCCCCAACGGGCGCTCAACCACCGAGCGGTCGTGACGCCGATCCCAGCATGTTTCAGATGGCGTCACGGCCGGGCCTGCAATCGACGCCGCACACCCGACCACCCGGTCATTCTCCGGCGCCAACTCCTGAGGTCGGCGTGGCATCGATCACGGTCGTGTGCGAGCCGTTCCGTGCTCCGCCGAGGGCTGGCAGCCGGACCGGCGCGAGCTTCTCGGTCTGCTCTCCTCCCGCGATGGTCACACTGCCTGTTGCGATCATCCGGGCCACCCGATCAGGCTGGCCAATCGTGCCGACGACAAGCCGGCGGGCGGTGCTGATCCGGGAATAGACCTTGAGCGCCTGCGCCACGACTTGGTCCATGTTGTAGTACTGGTAGCTGGCGAGGCGCCCCACAAAGTGGACACCCGGCGTCTGCTCCGCCAGTGCCTGGTAGCACTTGTACCGCTCGGTATTCTCGGCACGCGGGACCGGGTAGTAGGGGTCCCCCTCGTCGCGCGGGTATTCCCGAACGATCGTTGTCTTCGCATGCTCCTGTCCGGTCAGGTGCTTGAACTCGGTGATCCGGGTGTGCTCGTACTCGTTCGGGTAGTTGACGGTCCCCACCGGTTGATACCGCGGCGTATCGAGCGTTTCAAAGCGAAACTCGAGTGACCGATAGGGGAGCTTGCCGAACCGCTCCTCGAAGAACGCATCGATTGGACCGGAGTAGATCATCTCCCGGTACGGGATCATGCCAGCGATCTCGCGATAATCGGTATTGAGCATGACCTTGATGTTGGGATGGCTCAGCATCCGCTCGAACATCCTGGTGTAGCCATGGAGCGGCATCGACTGGTACCGGTCGGTGAAATAGCGGTCGTCGCGGTTCGTCCGCGTCGGGATGCGGGCCGTCACCTGCGCGTCGAGTTGCGACGGATCGAGACCCCACTGCTTGCGGGTATAGCCCCGGAAGAACTTGGTGTACAGATCGCGGCCAACCTTGCTGACGACGACATCTTCGGCTGTCTCGATTCGCTCCCGCGGTTCGGCGACCGATGCGAAGAACGCTTCCAGCTCAAAACTCGTCAGGCTCAATCCATAGAGCGCATTGACCGTATCTAGGTTGATCGGGATGGGGACAAGCTGACCATCGACACTCGCCAGGACGCGGTGCTGGTAGGGACGCCATGCGGTGAATTGGGACAAATAGTCGAAGATTTCAACGGCATTGCAGTGGAAGATATGCGGACCGTAGCGATGGACCAGGACTCCCGCCTCATCATAGGTGTCATAGGCATTCCCGCCGATATGGGAGCGCTTTTCCACCACCAGCACGCGAGCGCCGTCCTGGCTCGCCAGCCGCTCGGCCAGCACACTGCCCGCAAACCCCGCGCCGACGATCAGATAATCGAACTGCCCCATTGACACCCTCCCATCGGTCCGACGCCAGTCGGTCCGGCTATCGACCGAAAACGATCGTCATTCATCTCCGGCGTTTCAGAGCGCAAACGCGCTGGTCGCCTCCGGGCGACGATACCAAGTGAAGCAAGGGCGTCCGTCGCATGCGCGCGACACCACCGCACGCCAGAAAAAAGGCGTCGGTCAACGCAAAACGGACGAGAACCTCGTGGTGCAGCGCACCTGACCTGAACGTGACTCACGACATCGCCCGGCGGCGGCGCGTAAGCCTCCGTCAAACCAGTGAGTCAACGACGCGGCGACCGCGCCGCCGGAACAGGTGAAAGACCATGAGCCGAAGAACTCGGAGCTTAGCCAATCTCTCGACCCTGGAGCCTCGGTCGCCAACCAGGGAACGCCCTTGAAAATTCGTCGTATCGAGTCCGGATCGGTCAGCTTCCGGTAAGTCTATAGTATGCAAGATGAGTACCACCACCGCGACAGACCAGCGTGTCCGTACCCACCAGCGAACGTAATGCTCGACGTGAGCGGGACGATCCGCTAGCCTATGAGGGAGAGCATTGAACGCACCGTCACTGACCATGTCGCGACAGGGGAAGCTCATATGTCTCGAGAGATCGCCCGCTGGCTGATCGCGGTTGGCGCGGCTATTGGGACCATCGGTATCGTCGTCATCGGCATGGCGATGGCCTATCTGCAGCGCAACGATGGCCAGTTCAATATTGGACTGATCCTGACGATCGCCGGTGCCGTGGCGACGCTCCTCGGAACTATCGCGTACCGGCGCGCCGCCGAGCCCGTGTCGGGCCCCCCGGTCGGCTCGTCGCGTCTCCACTAAACCGTCTCGGTCCGCTCTCGGGTCCGGCGCCGTGCCCAGGCTCAATGCCGGCGTAGCACTGCCGGAGACATCCTGAACCCGTCGTCAGCGGGCGACCGCCCCGCGCTCCGGTGCTGCCGCACCAGCCTCGGCCGCATGGAGAGCTGAAGGGACCAGGGGCAATGTGACGACGAACGTCGCGCCCTGACCCGGACCGGGCGACGTGGCCCACAGCTCACCCTCATGCTCGCGGATGAGCCGACGCGCGACCGCCAGGCCAAGGCCGATGCCCCCCCGCGTATCATCGTCCCCCCGATAAAAGCGATCGAAGATCCGGTCAAGATCGTCGGGAGCGATACCCTGGCCGCGATCGATCACCTCGATCCGCGCCGAATGGTCATCCGATCCAATCCGCAGCGTGATCGGGGTCTGCTCGTCCGAGTACTTCCGGGCGTTTTCCAGCAGGTTGGTCAACGCATGTTCGATCCGCCAGGTGTCCCAGTCACCGACGACGGAGGGCACGTCCGCGATCACGCTCACCTCAGCCCTGCCGCGTCGAGCGCCCGGAGCGGAGGCCACCCGCCGCGCCAGCTCAACCAGATCGGTTGGTCGACGCTTCAGTGGCAACGCGCCGTCCCCCAGATCGGAGGCGGTCAGGAGATCATCAACGAGGCGACCGAACTGGTCGATTTGCTGGAGGATGATATGCAGCGACTCCCGATCGCCGGGAGTCAGGTCATTGCTGGCGCGTCGCTCCAGCAGCTGCGCCCGACCCCTCAGCGACGTCAGCGGAGTCCGCAGCTCGTGAGAGGCGACCGCCAGAAAGTCGTCGCGGTGGGCGATCGCTCGTTGCGCCTCATCGAAGAGTCGCGCGTTCTCAAGCACGATTGCCGCCTGATCGGCCAGCGCCGCCGCCAGTCGCACATCATCGTCGACGATCTTCCGTGGGGTCCGGTAGCCAACGATCAACGCCCCGAGGACGCGCGGCCCAGCCAGCAACGGTATCCCGATGCCCGAACGCATCTCTTCGGCCAGCTCGATCGGGAACTCCTCGACCGGGAAGGATCGGTTGTCGGGAAACCCTTCGAGGATGACCGGCTCACGCGTCGCGACGGCCCGTCCAACGGTCCCTTGACCGGGGAGATAACGGGTGGTCAGGTGGGCATCCGTGCGCTGACCAACGAACCCCCGCCACGGAAAAGCGCCATTCCGATCGTGGGTCGCGACCGCCGCGTAGTCGGCGTGCAGCAGGAGCTGGGCAAACGTCGACACCAGACCAAGCACCCGGTCGAGGTCGATCGTCCCCGCCAGTTCCCGGCCAATCCGGCGCAGCGCCTCACTCTCATCGAGGGCGCGCTGGGTTGCCGCATGGAGCCGCGCAGTGAGGATCGCGCTGCCAAGCTGCGCCCCGAAATCGCGCGCAAGCGATAGATCGTCCTCTGTCAGGGGAATGGAAACCGCGCCAGATCGCGCGCTCGCCAGGACGCCGACCTGCTGCCCTCCGGCGATGAGGGGAACGGCCAGCACGGAGTGGATACCAAGCTGGTCGACGATCCCCCGCATCTCGGGCCAGATCTGCTCCTGCTGCAGTTCGGCGATCAGGACGGGCGTTCCCGCGACCGCCGGGCCGATGACGCGTCCTCCCAGCCCCCACTCCTCCCGCGTGACGATCTCCTGAATGAGTGGGGCAGCCACATCGTCCGGAAGCGTCAGCGCCCGAATCATTGGCATGCCGGTCGCTTCGTCAAGGAGGAAGACCGCGTTCAGATCGCCAAGCACGTCGGCGGCCCGCCCGGCGGCCGTCTGCAGTGTCTGCTCCAGATCGAGACTCGACGCGAAGAGCGCGGCGGTATCCGCGAGAAACTGCCCGTTGCGGGCCCGATGCTCGGCATCGCGGCGAAGATTCGTCGCCGCGATCGCCAGCCCGAGATGGTCGGCGATGGTTTCCAGAATCCAGAGGTCGCGTGACCGGTAGACCCCGGCCTGGCGGCTACTCAACCCGAAGACGCCGACCGGCTCCTGATCGATCAGCACCGGGACGACGACATACTGCTGGATACCCGCTGCCCGGCGGGCGATATCGGTCGTGAATCGGACTGGGTCGTCGGCTTCGTCCCGATCGAGATCTCGAATCAACGACCGACGCGCCGCGATCACCCAGCCACCGGCCGCGCCATCAATCGGGCGCGCTCCGTCATCGATCGGGTGCGGCAGGCGATCCCTGACCGCTGCGTCCCTGAGCTGCTCCCCATGGGCATCGAGCAACATGATGCTGCAGCGATCGTACGGGAAAAGCGCATCGATCTCATCGGCGAACGCTTCGAACACCCGCTCCAGCCGATGACCGCCGCCCACGAGCTGAGTGATCCGGGCAAGCGCCCGCGCAACCAGGAGGGGATCGGGCTGACCAGTCGAGCCGGGGAGCGCTGTTGTGTGATCCACGCGACCTCCGTGTCCGGCGCCTGGGAGACAATCCTCACGCTGGTGAGAGCGGGAATCCCATCCTTCGCGCGGTGACGACGCATCTCCCGTGCCGTTAGTCGACCCGCACCGCTCCAGCCGGCGCCGCCAGGCCCGCTGGCCAGGGGGTGCGCTGATGCACCACATCACGATCGGGGTACCAGGCGCCACGCAGATTGCCGACGAGATACAGCGACCCGGTTACCAGAATCGTCCCGTCGTCGCCGGCAAGCCGTCGCGCCGCATCGAGCGCCGCCGCCGGTTCCGCCGCGACCTCGATCGGCCGGTCCCCCCCGATCCGCCGCGCGATCGCCGCGATCCGCTCCGGCGAGACGCTCGTCTTGGCGAGCACCCAGGGAGCAGTGACCACCAGGGCGTCGGCAAACGCCATCATCATGCCGAGCATCTCCTCGGCGCGCTTCCCTTCCAGGGCGCCGAAGAGCACTACCAGCTTCCCCCGCGATGGCGGGAGCGTCCGCGGGAGGTCGCGCGCGAGGGCCACCATCTTCTCCGGGTTATGCGCGCCGTCCAGCACCACCGCCGGTCCGCCCGGGATCGGCATCCACTCGAACCGCCCCGGCAGCCGGGCGGCTGCCAACCCGGCAAGCACCGCCTCGTCCGCGACCGGCAGACCCCGCGGCGCCAGCGCCCGCACCGCGGCGACGGCCAGCGCGGCATTGGTCGCCTGGAACTCACCCGGCAACGGCGTGGTGAAGACCGGACCGCCGACCCCGCCGTCGATCTGCCGCCAGCGCGTGCCATCTGGCCCGACCGACAGCACCTCGAAGGTTGTTCCGGGGATCACTCGTTGGGGAATCGACCCCGTATGCGTGGCCTCGGCGAGGATCGGCGCCAGGGCGTCTGGCGCGGAAACGGAGGTGACCACCGGCGCGCCTGCTTTGATGATGCCCGCCTTGTGCCAGGCGATCTCCGGGATCGTGTTGCCGAGCGTCGCCGTGTGGTCGAGCCCGACCGTCGTAATCACACTGACCGCCGGGCTGATCACATTAGTCTGGTCGAACCGTCCTCCGGCTCCAACCTCGATGACCGCGACGTCCACCACCTCCGTGGCGAACCATCGAGTCGCCAATGCGGTCCAGACCTCGCCATAGGTCAGCCCGGTCTCGCTCCGCCGCCGGGTGAAGCGGTCCGCCGCGTCAAGCACCGAGTCGACCAGCTCGGCAAACGCCGTCGCGCCGATCAGCTGACCATCCCGCTGCAGCTTCTCGGTGGCGACCTGGAGATAGGGCGAGGTGTGCAATCCGACCCGGTACCCCCCGGCGCTCAGCACCGAGGCGATGGCCGCACTCGTCGACCCTTTCCCCGATGTCCCCCCGACATGAACGATCGGGTAGCCGCTCTGGGGATCGCCCAGAAAGCGCAAGAAGTGCCGGACCCGTTCCAGGCGCTGCTCGGCCCGCGCCCGAATCGCCGCCGGAGATGGATCAGCGGACGGCTCGGATGCAATGAGCGCGTCGAGCCGGTCGACCGCTGCCTGGTAGACCGGCCAATCATCGTCCCGGCTGGGACAGCCATCCCGCGAAGCGCCGGTCGGTTCAGAGGGTGGAGCAGGATCGGCCATTATGTCGAACGAGCGCGGCATGGGTCACCGCGGTCGCCTCATCTTGTCCCAATCGTTTGTTCGACGCCAATACGAGCGTCAGGATGGTAGCACCACTGCCCACGATCAGCCGGCTGGACGACCCTGCATCGACCATCATGCCAGGAACCGCGCGCAGACATCGTTGGCCACCATCAGACCCCGCGGCGTGAGCCGGATCCGGTCGGGCAGCCGCTCCAGCATCCCGATGCCGGCGAACCCGCGAATCGTCCCTCCGTACATCTCGTCGAGGGTCTGGCCATGTCGAGCCAGGAACCCGGCGTCGCTGACGCCCTCATCGAGGAGCCGGAGACCGAGCATCATCGTCTCGCCCATCGCGACCAGCGGGGCGATCTCCTCGGTGTTCGAGACGGCCGGTTGGTCACGCTCGATCGCGTCGATGTAGGTCAACGGGAGCAGGTGATTCATCGTCCTACACCCCGCGAGATGACCGTGCGCCCCCGCTCCGAGGCCGACCCAGTCGCCATTGCGCCAGTAGATCCGGTTGTGGTGCGATTCCAGCCCTGGTCGCCGCGCCCAGTTCGCCACCTCATAGTGCAGGTAACCAGCGTTCCCCAGCCGTTCGATCGCCACCTCATAGAGATCGGCGGTCGCATCGTCGTCGGGGATGCTCAGAATCCCCCGCGTCACCGCGTCCGCCATCGGTGTGCCCGGTTCGACGATCAGACTGTAGAGCGACAGGTGCTCGGGCGGTCCGCCCGGCAACTCATGGAGCACCCGGTCGAGATCATCTTCCCAGAGCGGCACGGTCTGACCGGACCAGCCAAAGATCAGATCGAGGCTGATGTTCGCAAACCCCGCCGCCCGTGCCGCCCCGATCGCCGTCGAGGCATCGGCGGCCTCATGCAGCCGCCCGAGCGTCCGCAACCCGCGTCGCTGCAGCGTCTGCACCCCAATGCTCAGCCGGTTAACCCCGGCCTCAAGCAGACCCGCGAAGTACGCCTCGTCGACACTGTTCGGGTTTGCCTCAAGCGTCACCTCCGCGTCGGCCGCCACGGCAAATGCCGCACGGCAGGCGCCGATCAAACGCGCCACGGCCGCCGCTGGCAGCAGCGACGGCGTGCCGCCGCCCAGAAAGATCGTCTCAGCCATGCGACCCCGTTGGGCAGCCCCCCATCGCGCGATCTCCAACTCCATTGCATCGACATAACGTTCGATGAGATGACCCTGACCCGCGTAGGTATTGAAGTCGCAGTAGGGGCAGATATGGGCGCAGAAGGGCACATGGAGATAGAGACCAAGCGGACTACCAGGAGGGGAGGGGGCCATGGAAACTTTTGCTCAGTTCGCGAAGGCGAGTGATCAGAACGCGCGTTAATCCACCCGACGATGGCTGATGGCGCTGTTCCTTCGTGCGCGAGACGGTGACGAAGGTAACGCCAACAGGCGACGTGTCGAGGAAGACCGCCGCCGAGCCTCGACAACCGGAGCGAAACCCGTGCGCGGGTACCAGTGTAGCCGCTCCAATGATTCACTAGAGCGTCAGGATTCAGTGCGGCGGCCTCTGAGCCGCCGCTGCCCACGGACACCGCGGACTGGGAACAGCGAGTGACCATCGCGTGCCCGGTTGATACACCGGCATCATCGATCACAAGCCGGCGGGCTCGCTTCAAAGATGAGCGTCACCGCACATGACCATCGGCTCAGTGCATGGCCGCACCACCCCGGTTCAGGCTTCCCAGCTCAACAGTCGCTCAGGAAGCGGAGTCTGCGCCTGGGTCTCCGCGTCACCGGCGTCAAAGCCGGTCACCGCGTTCAGGCGTTCATTGAACCAGGCATTGAACGGATCGGCGGAGGTGGTGTAGCCGGCGAGCAGCTCAGCGAAATCAGCCGTTTCCAGATACACAACGATCTGATCACCGGCGAGCCCGGTGGCAAGGAACCACACTTCTTTGACAACGCCGTGACGTCGCTGGGCCGCGTCATACTCCTCGCGCCGCTCCCCCCGTATCTCGTCGAGTAGGGCGCGAGCCGCTCCCAGTTGTCCTGGCCGAATCGGTAGCACGTAGCACACCTGATCCACCGTCGCCTCCCTTCCTCCTCAACCCGCCCCGGGACAGGCCCGGCGTACCGCAGCGCATCGTCGCCCGACGCGGCAGCCTGGGCGTCGCCTCGTGCGCCACTGTCGCCCGGCGTGCTTCCTGCCGATCCATGAGCAGGAGGAGACCAGCGATCACCCCGACCGGCGCCAGAGATTGCCACCAGCCCATTCACTCCGCCCGCCCGGCTCCCATTCCGCCTTCCACCGCACCCGTCGTTGTCTGAGCGGCACTGATGGCTGCGCGAAGCAGCGCTCCTCCATCGGACCAGATCCGTGCGTCCGTCGTCTCGGTCGTCCATGGGCGCGGCAAGCAGCGCCCATACGCCACGGATCGGGTCGCCAACCGGGTCGCCGTGACGCCTATACCGCCTCCCCAACCGTGGTCGTCGGGGAGCAGCTTGCCGCGCCCGGCAGCGCCCCTACGCCGCCGCTCTGGTCGCTGCCGTCACGGCCGCGTCATAGTCCGGTTCTCGCATCTGGTCCGCGACATACTCGGCGTGGACGATCCGATCCTGGCGATCGATCACGAAGACGGCCCGTTGCAGAAGCCGCCACTCTTTGATCAGGACCCCGTAGTCACGACCAAACGCCTCGCTCCGATGCGCCGAGAGCGCGACATGCTCGACCCCCTCGGCCGTCAGCCAGCGCGCCTGCGCGAAGGGTAGATCCATGCTGATCGTGGCGATCATCACCCCGGCGGGCACATCCGCTCGGCGCTCGTCCCAGCGCCGGGTCTCGACATGACAGACCGGCGTGTCGAGCGAGTTGACGACATTGAACAGACGCACGGTTCCGGCGGAGTCCGCGAGATGCACCGTCGTCATCGTCGATGCCTTCGGGTCGAACGTTTCCAGCTCAAACTCGGGGGCAGGATCGCCCGGCTGGAGTCGCGCTCCCACAATTGTCAGCCGGTCGTCCAGCTCGAATGCTTCCTCTGTCCGCTCAACGGTCTCCGTCATCATGCCTCTCATCCGCTGATCTGCCCGCCGTCCAGAGCGACCGGCGTCGCCGGAGCGCCGCCCGCCACCGGAAAGATGGTGCACAGGACAAAAACGGTGTTCCCGGTCGCGTCGTTCGGCGCGATACCAACCAGACCCGGTTGCACGAAGAGCGACGACCCCGCCGCCAGGGGCACCCCCTCCCCGATCGGCGCGACCATCACCGGGCCTGTCAACGCGGTAGGTGTTGCGTCACCCGAGCTGGCCGGTCCATAGGTCGCTTCCCGGTGTCGACCACGAGAGAGAGTTGGCCCGATTCGACGTGGAGCAGCTCCGGTCCGGGATGACCATGCTTCGGCCGCGTCGCACCCGCGCCATACGTGACCCGACTCATCGCGACCTCGACCGGTCCCGCCGGCAACCCGTTCGCCACCCCGGCACTCAGCAGTGTCAGCTCCGTGCCGAGCAGCGGGTTCCGGATCTCGCCCGGGAGGACCGCAACGCCGATCACCGACGCCGCCTCGTCCCCATCATTCCGCAGCGCGTGACCCGTGCCGGCGGGAACCGTCAGCACGTCACCCTGGGCGAGGGTGAGCGGCTCTCCGGCCGTGACCGGCGATGTCGCCGCTGGCGTTCCGATCGACGACGCCAGACTGAGCGCCGCGGGGCCATCGACCTGCACCGTCACCGAGCCGGACTCACTGAAGAGCACCAGCGGTCCATCGAGCGTCTGCGTCGCCACCTCGCCGCCCGCGGCCAGGCTGAACCGTCCCAAGAGCGCCGCGGCCGGTGCGACCGGCAATTGCTCGACCCGCGCCCGGATCAGCGGCACGATCAGGACACCGTCCGCCGGCAGCGTCGGGGTCGCGTCCTGGGCCGCGACCGGCAGAACGCCGGCGATCGCGCCCACCAGGGCAAGGACCGACCATAATCCGCGGCCCCACCCTCTCGTCACAACCATGCTCCTCTCGTGTCAGTCACCGGACGCGGCCCACGACCACCGAGAGATCGGGGAAACAGTCTACGGCACCGGTGTTGCCGGGGCCGGGATGCTCGCTGGTGCCCCCGCCGTGAACAGACGCGAGATCAGGATCACGACCGGCTCCGCCCCGGCGTTCTGCGCCATGTGGATGTTGCCGGGGGTCTCGGCGACCCAATCGCCCGGCCGGATCGCCGCCGTCTGCCCGGCGGTGATCCGCTCGACCGGTCCCGGTGTGCCACCGGTCGCCGCCCGGTTCAGCGTCACCTCGCCGGTGAGCACGGTATAGCTGAGCGTGCCGGAAAGAATGGAGGCGAGCTGCAGACCCGGGTGCTCGTGGGCCGGGATCGTCGCGCCGGGGGGAATCGTTACCCGTGCCAGCGAGAGCTCCTGGTCCGTCGCCGCGGCGGGCGTTCCATGAGCGAACACCTCGGCGGAGACTGCCGGTGCCGTTCCCGGCGTCGCCTGCCGTGCGAGAAGTGAGACGGGGGTGGCGCGCACGTCCGCGGCGATCATCACTCCAAGCAGGGTCACGATTAGGACGAGCATCATCGATAGCGGGCGATGGCGACGCAGCATTCCCCCTCCTGTTCGGCACAACGCAAACGCCGGGGCCACCCCCGGGTCGATCGTTCGCTCGTGGGTCTGCCGGTACGGTACATCGCGCCGGTTCTCCGCACAATCGCCCATTCGGCCCGGTTTTACGATCGAAATTAGCGAGGGGCGAGCAGTCCATATCCGAGCGTAGTAGAGACTTGACAACGTTAGAGCCTGACGCGTCACAACTAGGAGCCATTAAGGTGCACCTCGCGATGCTATCGTCATGCTCTAGGTCCCTGGCTCTTCAGGGTTCGCCACCAACTACGTGGGCGGACGAAGGAGCAACCGCTGGGATCCACGAACGTCTGAGTGCTCGGCGGTCGGACCGTTCAATCCGGCTCGCCATACTATTGGGAGGGCAACGAGCAATGCCGGATCAGCAAAACGAGCGCTCACCTATTGTCGCCAAACCGATTGTCATTGATGAAGACCCGATGTTCTTTTGGGACTATGACGACCCGAGGATGCAGATCGAGTTTCTAAACAGTATTGATCCCCAATATTTTCGATATGTGGCGGATGTTTACCAACTGGAACTAGAGAGTGGCGACGCTCCTAGGGCAGCTGTAGCCCTTCGGCTCACTTATTCGCATGCGCTGGAGACACTATTTGCGCTGATTGGAGCCTCCCTTCAGGCACCTTACTGCCCTGCAGGTTGGCTTCTTCGATATAGGAACCGTGACTTGCATAGGCTGGTCGAAAAAGGGTCGAATGGAACACCTCTTCCTAATAAGCTCGATCTCAACGCTGCTGGATGGTCTGAGGTCGCGCACGTTTTGCTACCGTCGACGTCTGAAGACGACGCCGGAAACGAACTGCGTGAAGCCTCTGCAATTCTCTGGCACTCACTGGCCCGCAATCTGCTCGATGGCGTCTTTACGGCTGAATACAACAGCCTGAAGCATGGTTTTCGGGTTCGCTCAGGTGACTTCCACCTCGCAATCGGTCGAGAGGATGTTCCAGGGGTGCCGCCACCACCAGAGCGAATGCAGGTCGTTGCATCCAACCGCTATGGGTCAATGTTTCTTCGTGGCGTCTCCTTGAAGGACCGTCAATGGGGCTTTGAGCAACAGAGGATCAATTGGGATCCGGCTCTATTCGTGAGACAGATACCTCTGGTCGCCGACAGCATCCACAACGTTCTTTCGTTCCTCAAGTTCTTTAACGGTATTCCGGTCGAAGACTTCGATGTCTGCGTATTCGATCAAGAGTCCGTTTCCGAGGCACTGGCTGATCCAGATTTCAGCTCAGCCACCAGATTTTCGATAAGGGTGCTCACGGACCCCAACGCGGTCCCACCTGTCTCAAAAGAGGTAATGATGGAGGAGTATTTAAACCTCGAAATGCGGCCGCCGCATAAAGAGACAACCGGGTGAAAGGCAGAGTCCAACCGCATGAAGATGGCCAAGTCATGATTGAGACGCTCGATTCCTCTAACGCACGTAATTCCGAGGCACCGAACAATCGGCAGTTGCGCCACTCCCCTGACACGGACCCGGTTATAACTGAAGGAGGCCCTTATCCCTTCACCGCTCCCAGCGTAAAGCCGGCGATGAAGCGGTCGAGAAAGACGTTGTAGAGCAGGGCCACCGGGATCGCCACGATCGTCGCCGCCCCCATCAACGCCTGCCAGAAGAAGACATCGCCGCGCACCAGCTCGGTCGGCACACCGATCGAGATCGTCTTCTGGGACGAGGAGGAGACGAACGCCAGCGCGTAGACGAACTCGTGCATCGTCAGCGCGAAGGCGAAGACCACAACCGTCAGCAGCCCGGGAATTGAGACCGGCAGCACCGTCCGCCAGATCGCACCCAGGCGGCTGTAGCCGTCGATCATCGCTTGCTCTTCGATGTCCCAGGGGATCGACTTGAAGAAGCCCATCAGCAGCCAGGTACAGAAGGGGATCGTGAACGTTGGGTAGACCACCACCATCGCCCACTTCGAGTCGCGGAGACCAAGGTCGGCGACGACCCGCGCCAGCGGGATGAAGAGCAGCGTCGGTGGCACGAGATAGACCAGGAAAATCGCGATCCCCAGCCCCTCGCCCCACCGCCCGGCCAGCCGGGTCAGGCTATAGGCGGCCGGGACCACCGCGATCAGGGTGATGACGACGACGGCGAGCGCGACGATCAAGGTGTTGACGACAAAGGTCGTGTACTGGGTGTCGTTGAAGAGCGTCCGCAGGTTATCGAGCGTCGGCGGATCGTTGTAGAGGAACGGGTTGTGCCGCGCGTTGTAGAGGTCGGTGTTCTGCTTGAAGATCGTCAGCACCATCCAGGCAAAGGGAAGGGCGGCAAACAGCGCGAAGAAGGTCGCCCCGGCATAGAGCACACCCCGGGCACCGGCGCGTTTGAGCCGCTCCCTTCCCGGAGCCGGGGTGCGCTCGACCGCCGGGCGGTAGATCGGTGCGGTCGATGGCAGGGGAGGCGTCGTCATCGTTACGTCGTCTCCGTTCGCCGCGCCAGCCGCAGCATCAGCGCCGCAACCCCGGCCAGCACCGGGAAGAGAAAGAGGGCGGTCGCCGCCCCTTGAGCCAGGTTACCCCCCTCGACTCCCTTGAAGAAGGCCCAGCTCGCCAGCACCTGCGTGTTGTCGATCGGCCCTCCCCGGGTCAGCACATAGACGACGGTCATATCGGTAAAGGTAAAGACCACTCCATACAGCACCGCGACCGCCATGATCGGCAGCAGGAGCGGGATGCGGATATAGACGAGCTGCCGCCAGAACCCGGCCCCATCGACATTCGCGGCATCCTTGACATCCTGAGGGATCGCCGACAGCCCGGCCAGCAGGATCACCGTCGCCAGCGGCAATGTGCGCCAGGTATGGACCATCAGCACTGAGATCCGCGCCAGCGTCGGCGTCGCCAGCCAGAGCATATTCCGGCCCGGCCCAAAAGGTGTGCCCGGTCCCAGCAGGCCGATTGACCGCAGAAAGGCGTCGATCGGGCTGTAGACGGAATCGAGCATCCAGAGCCAGCCGATCGCCGCCAGCGCGATCGGAGTCGTCCAGGGCAGCAGAATCAGAAAGCGGACCACCCGTTTGCCATGGAAATCGGCCGACAGGATCAACGCCAGCATGTTCGCCAGGATCAACACGAGCACCTGCGAGGCGATCGTAAAGAGAAAGGTGTTGCCGAGCGCCTTCCGAAAGGTCGGGGTATTCCAGACATCGCGAAAGTTGCGGAACCCGACCAGATCGATGCTCTGGTCGCCGACCGTCACATCGCTGAAGCTGTACAGCACCGCGATCACCAGCGGCAGACCAACGAGCGCCACGATATAGATAATCGCCGGCAGCAGCATCAGCGGCCCGAGCACCCCCTCCCGATCGAGGAGATAGCGTGGCGGCGCCTTCGTTCGGGCTGGCGCGGTCACCGGCGACGCGCCTTCCGCAGACCGGTAGCGGGATCGAAGATCCGCAGGTCGCCCCGCCGCACGCCGAAGTCGTAGCGACCGCCGGGCGCGGCCGTTTCAACCGCCGCCGGAAAGCGGGCGATGACCCTGGTCTCGTCGACGTCACCGTAGAGCAATCGCTCCGCGCCGAGATACTCCTCGCGGTGCACCTGAAAGGGAAAGACGATGTCGTGATCGTCGCCCGGCGTCACCGGCACGAAGTGCTCCGGTCGAAACCCGACCAGCTCCCCATCGCGAGGAACGAGATTCATCGGCGGCGACCCCAGAAAGGTCGCGACAAAGGTGTCGGCCGGGTCGTCGTAGATCTCCACCGGCGTCCCCAGCTGGCGGATCTGTCCCTGGTTGATCACCGCGATGCGGTCGCCCATGCCCATCGCTTCGACCTGATCGTGGGTGACATAGATCGTCGTCGTCCCGACCCGCCGCTGGAACTGCTGCAGCTCGTCGCGGGCCGAGGCGCGGCGCTGGGCATCGAGATTCGACAGCGGCTCGTCCAGCAGGAAGACGTTCGGCTCCCGGACAAGCGCCCGCGCCAGCGCCACCCGCTGCCGCTGCCCACCCGAGAGCTGCCGTGGTTTGCGGTGCAGCAACCCGTCGATCCCGAGGATCGAGGCAGCCCAGTCGACCTTCAGTTTTTGGGCCGCCCGATCCAGACCCTGCGCCTTCAGGGGAAACGCGATGTTGTTCTGCACCGACATGTGGGGATAGAGCGCATAGCTCTGAAAGACCATCGCGATCTGGCGGGCGCGCGGTGGCAGACCGGTGACGACCCGACCGCCAATCAGCACGTCGCCGGATGTCGGCGGTTCCAACCCGCCGATCATCCGCAGGAGGGTTGTCTTCCCGCACCCGGACGGCCCGAGCAGCACCAGAAACTCGCCGTCGGTGCTGGCGAGGCTAATCCCATCGACGGCGGCCGCGCCGTCGCCGAAATGCTTGGTCAGTCCTCGGGTTTCAACCGTCGCCATTGGCCTGTTTCCGTTCGCGCCGCTCGATGCCGGACCCGGTTGGACCGATCTGGTGCAGAGGGTGACCGCCACGGCACGGCAATGCCGGGCGACCGCCCCCATGTTCCACGCCCCGTGCGGGCGGCTTGCCTACCCGGAGACGCCCCGGCAACTGCCAGACCCTCAGAAGGCGACCCGCATCGACGGCAGCAAACCGCCGCCAATCCTGATCGAGACAGCTATCCTCGGGGGTGCAGCGGCCGCGACCGGGTCTCCTGATGAGACGCCTGGTCAACATCCGGGCACGGGCGCGAGCCATGCGGGACAGCGCCCGCCCGCGCTCAGCTACTGACCGCCGCCGATCAACCCTTCCGTCTTCCACTTCTCGAAGATTGGCTTGGCCAGACTCTCCGCCTCGGCGACCGCCGCTTCCGGCGTCATCTCGCCGCGCGACGCCTTCGCCATCATGTTCGGCAGGATGAAGGTGCTGAAGACCTCGCCGATCGCGGCGTTGGCCGGTCCCGGCCAACCGAGGTTCACCGTCCACCCCTCGGCGCCCTTCAGCACCGCCAGCTTGTCGACCGGCTCCGACTTGTAGGGATCGCTATCGAGCGGGCCGCCTTCGGTCAGCAGATCGGGCGAGGCGTTCTTGAAGGAGGGGAAGTTGTAGAGCTGGCTCTGGTTCGTCGCCTCGGCGTAGTTGTCGACCAGATGCAGGAGAAACTCCCTGGCGGTGTCGGCATTCTTGGCGTGCTTCGGGATCATGTAGTTGAAGACGGCGTGGCCGTGCGCCAGTGCCCGCTCCTTGCCGCCCGGACCAACCAGCGGCGACCCGAAGAAGACATCCTTCGCCACGTCGGGCTGGGCGCCCTGCGCGGTGCGGTAGGCTGAGATCGAGTTGAGGATGTAGGACGCCTGACCGGCGATCATCAACTGGTTGTTCGAGGCAGCGGTCCAGCCAAAGACTTCCGGGGTCATCGTGTCCTTGAAGAGCTTGGACATGTAAGTGACCGCCGCGACGGTCTCCGGCGAGTTGATGATGACGTTTTCCGTCTCGTCCTGGACCGACGCGCCGTGCGCCCAGAGCATCGCCTGGGCTGCCATATTGGAATCGACCTCGTTCGACATGCCGATCCCGAGCTGGATGCCTTGCTCGTCCTTAATCCGCTTGCCACCGGCCAGCAGATCGTCGTAGGTCGCCGGGCCATTCGCCATCTCGACTTTTTCCCAGAGACTCTTCCGGAAATTGGCCGGGTCGGGCGCATAACCATGACAGAAGGCGTAAAAGATCCCCGTCGTCGGGTTGAATGAGTTCGCCTTGGTCATCGGCAACTGCTCGCCCTTGCGCTTGACCGCTTCCCCGACGACATCGGTCATGTCGGAGAGCGCCTTCTCATACTGCGCCAGGGGAACGATGTGCTCGACCAGATCGTGACCTTCACCGGCGCTGATCTCCGAGGCGAGAGTGGCCGGCACGTCGGCGGTGTTGATGTGATCGACCTGGGTCGTGACGCCGTTGGCCTCACCCCACTCTTTGACGAACGCGTCGAACCACTTGTCGTAGGTCGGAACAAAGTGGCTCCACTGGAGCAGGCTCAAGCTGGTGCCGCTGATGTCGCGCGTCGGTGGCGTCTGCCGGATCGCCGCCGCGCCGCCGCTGCCGTGAAAGACCGGCATCGCCAGGGCGGCCAACGAGGCGGCGCCCGCGCCCTTCAGCATCGCGCGCCGCGACGCCTGATGCCGCATGAATCGCCGCAGATCATCGTCATGCACCGTCATGGTGATCGCTCCTTTATGGTGCGCGGGCCGCATCGCCCGGTTAGCGGGCATTAAACACCCGCCTCCGGGGGTGTCAAGCGTTCCCGGGATCGGTCGAAATCACGGGGGGTCATCGGGAACCGATTTCTCTGATCGAGTGTACAAGGGGATGTGAGCAGCACGGCGAAGGGTCGGCCACTGGACGTTTCGACCTCACCACTGGCCGGAGAGCCGGAATCCGATCTCGTCGCGCGCGCGCGACGAGGTGACGCGGGAGCCTACGAAGAGCTTGTGCGGCGCTACCAGTCGGTCGCGTTTCGCACCGCCTACCTGATCGTCGGCGGGGCGACCGAGGCCGAGGACGTTGCGCAGGAGGCCTTTGTCAAGGCGTGGGCGGCGCTTGGCCGTTTTCGGCCCGGTGCTCCCCTCCGGCCCTGGTTGCTCCAGATCGTCGCCAATGAGGCGCGCAACCGGCGCGCCGCTGCTCGTCGTCGCCCGACCATCCCGCTCGACTGGTCAGACGGCGCGAATCGAGACGCGATCCAGCCAGTGAGCAAGCCAGCCGACTCGCCCGAAGCCGGAGCCCTCGCGGCTGAACGAGACCGGGAGCTACTCACCGCGCTGGACACGCTGCGCGACGATGACCGCCTGGTGATCGCCTACCGCTACTTCCTCGATCTCTCCGAAGCGGAGATGGCCGAGGCGCTTGGCTGTGCGCGGGGGACGGTCAAATCGCGCCTGTCGCGTGCCCTGGGTCGTCTGCGCCAGCACCCATCACTCGCCCGGACCGCTCCCACTCCAGACCGCATGGGACCAAGAGGCAGACGATGACTGACGCTCGTCCACCAACCATCGCAGAGCTCGATTGGTCGCTGACCGATCTGGCGTCACGCCTCGTCTATCCACCCACGCCAGACCTGACCCGCCGCGTCCGCCTCCAGATCGCGGGTTCAGCGATTCCCCACCGTCGGTGGAAAGGGTCGTGGTCGCTCGCTCGACCGTGGTCCGGCCGGATGGTGGTCGGCGCCACCCTCTTGCTGCTCCTTGGCATCGCGATCGCTCTGGCGGCGACCATTCCCCAGCTCCGCTTCGCCGTCGCCGACCGGCTCGGGTTGCCCGGTATCCGCATCGTGTTGATCAGGGACCGGACCGCGCCGCCGCCGACCCCGACCGGTCAGGACCTCCTCCTGGGTACCCCGGTCTCGTTGGAGGTCGCCAGCGCGACCTCGCCCTTCCCGTTGCGCGTGCCGGCGCTCCCCGGGCTCGCCGTGCCCGATGCGGTCTACCGATCCGGCGACCGGACCGAGATGATCTCGTTCGTCTACCGCGCCCGCGATGATCTACCGGCAGGTCCGCGCAGCAACGTCGGTGCGCTCCTGACGCAGTTCCAGGGCGAGCCCGACCAGCCCCTGATCGAGAAGGGCCTTGCCGTCGAGGGCATCGATCCCGACGTGGCGCTCACGATGCTGGCCGTCAACGATCAGCCTGGCTACTGGATTGAGGGCGCGCACGCCGTCTTCCTCTACCGCGATGTCGACGGCGAGGTTCGCCGGGAAGCCTATCGCCTCGCGACGAACGCCTTGCTCTGGCAGCAAGACGGAATCACCTACCGCCTGGAAGCCGACATCTCACGCGATCGCGCGGTCCGCATCGCGGAGTCGATGCGGCCGTTCGAACCCGCCTGACCCACTCGGGAACCACTTCGGGCTCCCGGTTGTAGTTGAGAGCAACGAACGGGTTTCCTGCCCGAGATCGCGACCGACGCTCTCATGAGGAGGTCTCAGATGCGACGGAGTATCGTCATTGTCCTCACCGTCTTTCTTACCTGTCTGGCACGTGCCCTTCCCGCCGCCGCTGGCGGTTGGGCGCTCGTGCAGCTCGACCCGTCTCCCGCCGCGCCGGCTGTTGACGCGCCCTGGACCGTAGGTTTCATGGTGTTGCGGCACGGCGTCACGCCGTTTACCGCCAATCCGGTCCATCTCAACGCTGATCATCGCGAGACCGGGGAGTCGATCACCGCCGACGCCCGTCAGGTCGGGGCCGTCGGGCACTTCGTCGCGGAGGTAACTTTCCCGCGGGCCGGGGACTGGAAGTGGTCGATTACCCCTGAGCCCTTTGCACCGACGTCGTTCGAGACGTTGACGGTTCTCGACCCGACGACCGCCGACGAACGCACCACCGGTGAGCCGATCGCGGTGCACGCTGCGATGATGCATCATGGCACCTGCGCCCGCGTCGGCGAAGTCGCCTTCCCACTCACCACCGTCCGCGCCGGTGCAGTCTCACCGGGAGCGCCCACGATAACCTCACGGTCCATCACGGCCGCGGGGCCGCAACCGATCTCGATGAGTGTAACCACCATTGCCACGTCGCTCACCGAGCTGACAGCCCAGCCCTATGCGATTGACATCAAGAAGCACGATCACACTATCGACACCGATGTCGCGTGCGGCGACATCAACGGCCGGATCGTCAATGGCGACCTCGTCGTCGGTCTTCAGCAGCGGCACAACTCCGGGGATGTCGGCGTCGCCCTCCTGCATCCGGTCGACGAACGCCGGACCACGATCACCATCCTAATGATCGTGGCCGAGGAGGAGGCTCCCCCGTCCGGATCGACCACCACCGTGGCCATCGACATCGTGCCCACCAGTGGCGACTGGGGGTTCGACCCGGCCGACATCGAGGTTCCCGCCGGCTCCACCGTTACCTGGGCGAACCATACCGGCGCCGCCCATACGATTACGGGTGACGATCTCGCCTTCACCGACTCCGGCCCGCTCGACCCCACACAGACCTTCGCCCAGACGTTCAGCGAACCGGGTGTCTTCCACTACCGCTGCGGCCCACACCCCTGGATGGTCGGCACCGTCACCGTCCACTAAAGGAACGACCGCGCCCACACCGCCGGTGCGACCCGCGAGAACGAGAACCAGCTTGCCTTAGAGGAAGTGCTTCAGGCGCTCCAGGTCGATATTTCCGCCGCTGAGGGTAGCGACAACGCGCGCACCGTGGGGAAGACCGGTCTTGCCGGTCAACAGAGCGGCGACCGCCGCCGCACCGGCTGGCTCGACGAGGAGCTTGGTCCGCTCCAGGATCACGCGCAGCGCGGCGATGATCTCGTCGTCGCTGACCAGCACGACGTCGTCGACGTGGGCGCTGATGATCTCCTGGGTCAGGGCCGCCGCAAACGGGGCGGCGAGACCATCGGCGATCGTCTCGATCTTCTCCAGCGTCACCGGGTGCCCCGCCGCCAGACTCCGCGTCACCGCTGGAGCGCCTTCCGGCTCGACCCCGATCACCCGCACATCCGGTCGCAACGCCTTGATCGCCAGGGCCACCCCGGCGAGGAGTCCGCCTCCGCCAACGCAGACGACCACCGCCTCGACATCCGGCGCGTCGTCGAGGATCTCCAGACCGACCGTGCCCTGCCCCGCGACCACCGCCGGGTCGCCGAACGGGTGGACGAAATGGAGTCCGTGGGTGTCCCGGTAGCTCTCCATCGCCGCGTAGACCGTCTCCATCGTCGGGGCGAATCGCGCCTCGGCGCCATACCCCTGGATCGCCGCCACCTTCGACGGCATCGCGCTTTCCGGCATAAACACGACGCAGCGGACCCCCACCCTGGCCGCCGCCCAGGCGAGCCCCTGGCCATGATTGCCCGCCGACAGCGTGACGATCCCCCGCGCCCGCTGCTCCGGCGTCAGTTGCAGCACGGCATTGAGCGCCCCGCGCGCTTTGAACGACCCGGTCCGCTGCAGGTTCTCCGCCTTCAGCGAGAGGGTCGTGTGCGTCATCTGGCCGAGCGTCGTCGACCCGAAGAGGGGAGTGCGATGGACGTAGGGCTCAATCCGCGCTTGCGCCTCGATCACATCCTGAAGGGAGACCGCCCGCGCCGCCTCCTCTTCCGGCGCCAGAGCGGGCCGCGGTTCCGGTGCGGCGGTTGCCACGGCTGGCGGCTCAGTCATGGATGCTGCTCTCCTCGAATGACGCGCCAGCATCGGGTCACGTATCACCGCATCTGCCGCGGAGGCCGACCACCGAGATGCCATCGACGAACCCTGGGGCGAAGAGACACTTCTGACCACCATGGCCGCCACGATAGGGAGGATGCGAGCGTGCTGCTCGACGTGGCCTGACCGCGTTGTGGACGGCGTCTCCGCGTCCGGAGTATACCGGGAGCGCGTTGCACCGGGAGCCAGGTCGCCGGTGCGCGGGATGTCGCCGTGCACGGTGGGGACGATGCCCAGGAACCGTTGAAGGCGAAAGGGGAGCCGGCATGGGAGGAGACGCACGATCCCCCGGGCGACTGGACGCGGAGCGTGGTGACACGATGGAGCCGCTGACGCCGGGTGGCCGGATCCGGCGCCTCCCGTACCACGTGGACCAGATCGACCTGATCGGCGAAACCCTCGGCGTCGAGGTCGGTCTCGCGTCGTTCCGCCTGCCCGGGGCGGCGGTCTACCAGCTCCTGGTGCCGGGACGATCCGACCGGCCGGCGGCGATGCTCACCCTCTGGCCCTCGCTGCACCGGGTCGATGCGATCGGGGGCTCGGCGACGGTGGTCTTTACCCGGGTCACCCTGCTTCATCTGGTCGAGGATGTCGAGGTGCAGTTCCGGCGCGATAACGGCGAATACCTGATCGTCGCCCGCGGCGGCAAGATCATCGTACGGGCATGACCGCCGCCAGATGAGCGGCGGGTGGCGACCATCTGTCACGATCGGGCGGCGGAGGTGGCACGCTCCGGTCGGTGGGCGACCTGACCTGACCGAGCCGCTCAGGCGGAAAGCAACGCGGAGATGGTATCGAGGAGATGGTCGAGCTCGAACGGCTTCGACAAAAACCCGGCGACGTTGTCCGGCACCCGATCCGCGGCGTAGGCGGCGCTCATCATCACCACGGGGATCGCGGCCAGATCCGGCCGCTCTCGCATGCGCCGGAACGCTTCCCGGCCATCCATCTCCGGCATCATGATGTCCATCAGCACCAGGTCCGGCTGCTCCTTGGCGATGACCTCCAGGGCATGGATCGCGCTACTGGCGCCCACCGCGAGATAGCCCTCGTCTTCGAGCACTGCCAGGATGAGGTCGCGGATCGCTGGCTCGTCGTCGACGACGAGGACTTTGAACGTCCGAAGGGTGCGCACCATCAGCCACCCCTCCCGCCGGTGCCCGAGCCGCCCGTCACCAGGGCTGTATCGCGCGCGATCCCCGTCATCACCGACTCCGCGCTCGCGAAGTCGTTTGACACCTCGACACCGCGCGAGGAGATCCTGAACTCCCGGATCGCGGTGTCGTGGTCACCATCGCGCAGCTTGATCACCGAGACGAGGCGGTGCAGGTGCGATCGCCATTCCACCGACCGGACAAGAAGAACGTTGTCGAGGTCGACCGGGAACCCGCTCGGCGGAATCTCCAGCTCTTCACCCACCAGCCGGCGCAGCTCCACGGCGAAAATCACCGTGACGACACGCTCGCGGAGCGCGGTGACCAGCGCTGCCAGAAAGAGGGGGAGCCGGTCGGGATAGGCGGCCCGGACCGCCACGTCGCCGAGCTCGTCGCAAAAGAGGCGGGCCGGTCGGTAGTCGTCGATGACTGTCAGGAGCTCCAGCGCCCAGGCATCGAGCGACAACTCCCCTGGTGGCTGCCAGAGAATGCGCACCAGATCTGCTTCGACGTGGCTCGCCAGATCGAGTCCCAGGTCGGTCGCTTTGGCAAGGAGCCGGGCCGGGGTTTCCTGGGAGCTGACGATCAACGTTCGGTCGCCCTGCTGGCTCCCCTCGTTGATGAAATGGAGCCCGGTCACCGTCTTGCCGGCGCCGGCGGTTCCAAGCAGCAGCGTGGACGATGTCGCTGGGAGGCCGCCCCGCACCATGTCGTCCAGTCCGGCCACGCCAAATGCCATGCGGGGCCGAGCGACACGGGAGGTGACCACGTCGCCCGCGCTGACCGTCACGGTCTCGGGTGTGGTTGCCTCCAGGCGTGGGAAGACCACCATGCCCCGGGCGTCGATCGCGTACGCATGGCGACCACGCAGGGGATTGGACGCACGCAGCTTGACGACGTGCAGGAGACGGACATCCCGCATCCCGACCCGAGCGTCCTCAAGCTCAATGACGCCGTCGACGTGCGGGCCCAGCAGACGCACGTAGGGGTCTTCGGGACTGGCGAGGAGCACCGTCGTACAGCCGAGGGCCGAGACCTGGGTGTGCAGCTCGGCGGCAAAGCGCCGGAACTCGAGCGGCGACGGGGCAAACTCCCCGAAGAGCCCGGCGCCATCGACGATCAGCAGCGCCGCGCCGCGCTCCCGGACGACTCGACGCAGCAACCCGAGCGCCCCATCAAGACCACTCGCGGTCAACTCGTCGAGCAGGCTGACATAGTGAACGTTGCGGGCAACCTGGGAGGGATCAAAGAAGTGGAACCCTTCAAGGTGGGTCAGCATCCGGGCGTGGGACTCCACGAGCACCGTCCCATAGACCGCGACATCTCCTTCGCGCGCCCGGGAAAAGCAGATCTGATTCGCCGCGGTCGTTTTGCCAGTTCCCGGCGCCCCGAGGAGAAGATACAGCCCTCCACGAATCAAACCGCCGTCGAGCACATCATCAAGACCGGAAATCCCAACAGGAAGATGGCGCCGCGCTGAATGCACGTGCCCACGAGCGTCGGACATATTGAATCGTTTCCCTACCACCACCGAGCAAAGCGCATGGACCCCGACAGCCGGGTACGCCAGTATCGTGCCGATCAGGGGCGACTGGAATGCGATCGACATGGCCCGCAAGGTTTATACCGTGGTGACATCGGCGACCGGCGTCGAGTAGCGCCCAACGATGCGGTGGCGAACATGAGGGTCTTTTCGACGGCCCTCATCATGGCCAGAGATTGGCACACCAGGGCGGGACGCGGATGCCCGGACCGGGGGACGTGACTGAGATGACGGGGTCCACGATGCGCGGGTGGAAGAGTCCGATGCTCCCAGAAGAGAATGGTATACACTGTCCGTACATGGGGCAGTAGGGGGTCCGGACACGGTGCGTCCGGCTCATCGTCGGGTGATGACCTTTTCGTAGCGGCTATCGAGGTTGATTTCTGGTAGAATGAACCGAGAGAGATCCAGAAGGCCTCTTTGCAACGTACGAGAGATGGCGGGCCGTGAAGGTCCGTCCTTCCGTGCGTTTGCGGCGCTGGACTCGTTCTTGCGACGGGGAACAATGATGATGCGTGGCATGACCGCCGCGACGTTGACGGTGCGCTCGTCGCCTGACAAAGGTGTCTATCAGGGTCGGTCATCCCACGGTAGATCGGCAGGTCCGGGCGGTACGCGCCTCGTGGTCAAAGGAGTATAAGGCAGTATGAGTGATCCGATCCAGACGTACGATGTCGAGCGGATCGACGAGTTGGTTGCGAGCAAGCTCAGCAACGAGGAAAAGGTCGAGATTCCTGAGGAGATCGCCACGCAGATGGCGGACGCTCAGGATGCCGAGCCGGAGCTCGACCTGGAGCGAGACCTCGATGTTTTGCAGCGACTTGATCCGAATTTTATCAATGACCCGGTGCGGCTCTACCTGCGGGAGATCGCCGAGACGCCGCTGCTGACCCATGCTCAGGAGATCGACCTTGCCCAGCGGGTCGAGAACTCGGAGCTGGCGGCGACGCAGCTGTTCGTTCGCGCCAACCTGCGTCTGGTCGTCTCGATCGCCAAGCGCTATGTGAACCGTGGCCTGACGCTGCTCGACCTGATTCAGGAAGGCAACATCGGGCTGATGCGAGCCGTCCAGAAGTACGATTGGCGCAAGGGGTTCCGCTTCAGCACCTACGCCACCTGGTGGATTCGCCAGGCGATCACGCGGGCCATCGCCGATCAGAGCCGGACCATCCGCCTCCCGGTCCACATGGGCGACTCGATCTCCCGCTACCGCAAAACGCTCAACAACCTTGCCCAGGAGCTCGGTCGCCAGCCTTCGGCCGAGGAAGTCGCCGAAGCGATGATGGTCCAGCCGGAGAAGATCCACCAGATCGTGCAGGCCGCGCAGCGCACGATCTCCCTGGAAACGCCGATCGGCAGCGAGGACGAGACGAGCCTCGGCGACCTGATCGCCGACGAGGTCTCCGAGACGCCGTACGAGGCGGCCAGCGAGAGCATGCTCAAGCGTGACGTCAACGCCGCGCTCGATACCCTGACCGCTCGCGAGAAGCTGGTGCTGCAGCTTCGGTTCGGTCTTGGCAACGGTCATCAGCACACTTTGGCCGAAGTCGGCGAGCAGCTGCAGATCAGCCGCGAGCGCGTCCGCCAGATCGAGAACGAGGCGCTCCAAAAGCTGCGCCGCCTCGACGGCGACCGCCTCTTCGCCTACCACCAGGAGCTGTAGATCTCGGGTCGCGGATCACCGCCGCGGCACATCGAAGCAACGCTGAAGAGGGGCCTCGCGGATCGATCCGCGTGGCCCCTCCTTTGCCAGGCGGGAGAGTGTCCCGGCCACATGCCGTGCGACCGTTCACCCGCTCTAGTCCGTAAAGAACCGCGCGTACTCAGCGCCCGACCGGATCGCGCGCAGGGATCGACCGTCAACGATCGCGTCGAAGCGCAGGCGCTCCGGGCTTGCCGCGTCGTCGCCGATCCGAAAGAGGCCGGGCGTCATTGGGACAAGCGCCTCCTCACCCGCCACGCCCTCGATGCCGCCGGAGTCGATGATCCAGAGCTGGCCCCTTCGCAGCAGCACCCGGAAGTTGGTGCCCCACGGGTTGTGCGACCGGTAATGCCCCGGGTACGCCGCCCAACCATCCGGCACCTCGAACGCGGTTGGCCCGGTGTACGCGTCGCCCGCGTACCAGTCAGCGCCATGCCATGCGTACACGACCTGTTCCCCGTTCCGTCCAAAGCCGAGCGGGAAGCGCTCGAAATCCGGGTGATCGACGAGAAATGCGTCCTTCCCTAGGCATCGCAGCGGTGCCAGGGCTCCGTCAGGGGTGACCACGCTCAGAGCATCTCCCCTGGCGACCACGGTCAGCGTCCGCTTCCCGGTACGATAGACGCCGGCGTACCGGTCCGCGTCCGCCACCACACGCCGATCCTCCTCGACCGGCAGGTCGGGCAGCGGGCGACCCTCGGCGACCGCCCGCAGCAACTCCACCGCATAGCGGGTGATCGACCCCGGTCGCCCGGGTCCGTTGACGAAGGCGACCGCCCCAAACCCCGAGTCGAGATCGCCGTACAGATCAGAGAGATAGCCGACCATGCTGCCGCCATGTCCTAGACAGGCGTGGCCATCGACCTCCTGGGTGGCGAGACCCAGACCGTACCCGACGCCAGGCGACTCCTCGATGGCCGGCGCCGTCATCCGCGCAAAGTTCTCCGCGGAGAGGACCGTGCCCGTCGATTCCGCACCTCGGTTGAGCAACATCCGCAGATAGATCGTCAAGTCGCCGGGGGTGGCGCTGATACAGCCATCAGCGGTATCGGTCTCCAGCCAGGTCGCCGGGGCGAGCGGCTGCCCGGGCCAGTGCGGCCGGTCATCGGCCAGCGGCTGATGGCCCACCGCCAGGCGCGGGCGGATCCCGTGGGAAATCGCCGGCGCGCTCTCGGTCATTCCCAGAGGATCGAGGATGCGCTCCTTCACGATCTCAGCATACGGTCGATCGAGCAGCCGCTCCAGCACGAGACCGAGTGCCTTATACGCAACGTTCGAATAGTGGAATCGCTTGCCCGGCGGACCGCCGGTCTCCGTTTCTCGCAGCTGCCAGACTTCCAGACGGGCGTCCGGTACGGCGTCGGTGCCGCGAATGATGCCGCCGGTATGGCTGAGCAGATGCCACAGCAGGATCGGCCCATGCGCCGACCGCACCGCGAACCACGGCAGATAGCGCGACACCGGCGCGTCAAGGTCGATCGCTCCCGCCGCCCGGAGTTGCAACAGCAGCATCGCCGTGAACGATTTGCCGATCGAGCCGATCTCGAACAGGGTCGCTGGCGTCACCGGCGAGCCGGACGCCTGGTCGGCATCGCCGTAGGTCGCCACCCGAAGGGTCCGCTCCCGGTCTGTCAGCGCGACCGCGACCCCCGGTGTGCCGTCGACCGACCGTCGCCGCGCCACAAAGGCGTCGAGCCGTGCGAACGCCTCAGCGAGGGCGGTCACCAGTCCGCCACCGCCCGGAACAGCGAGCGGAACAGGTGCGAGGCCGCACTCACACGGGTGCACGGTCTGACGCGTAGACGATCGTCCACGGCTTGATCTGGACCTCGGCGATCACACCCGGTGTGGTCGAGTAGGGGTCCGCCGCCAGGGTCGCCCGCGCCTCCGCCTCGTCGGCAACGTCGTAGATGATCAGGGCGCCGGAGTCGTCGCCCCACGGCCCCGAGGCATGCAACTTTCCTTCGGCCAGCAACTCCTGCAGGTACTCGCGATGTCGCGGCCGCGCTTCCAGCCGCGGCGTCTCGTCGCCAAACGTCATCATCACCGCAAACATCGCCATCGAGCCCGTTCCTCCGCCGAACCGGTCCGCCCCGACCGCTTGCCCACCCTGCCGCCGTACCGTAGGCTTAGTCTACCCCGCCGTTCCTGTCGCCGCGCCGCCGCGTCTCCCGCGAGCGACCCCAGCATTCATGGAGGATCGACGTGCGCGAGGCGTCCGACACGATCGCCACGCATCAAGACGAGACGCCCACGCCAGTCGCGACGGCGATTCCCGCTGACGTCGTCCCCCTTCGCCGCCAATATCTGCAGATCAAGCGCCGCTTCCCCGACACGATTCTCTTCTTCCGACTGGGCGACTTCTACGAGACGTTCGACGACGATGCTCGTCTCGCCGCCGAGCTGCTCGATATCGTCCTGACCGGCCGGGAGATGGGCAAGGGCTCCCGCGTCCCGATGGCCGGCATCCCCTATCACGCCGCCGAAGGGTACATCGCCCGCCTCGTCGGCGCCGGTCACAAGGTCGCCGTCTGCGAGCAGGTCGGTGATGTCCAGAAGGGGCGCGGTCTGGTCGACCGCGATGTCACCCGCGTCGTCACCCCCGGCACCGTCACCGACCCCGCGATGCTCGACGCGCGGACGAACAACTTCCTCGCCGCGGTCGTCGTCGACGGCAGGCGTGCCGGTATCGCCCACGCCGACGTCACCACTGGAGAGTTCGCGGTCGCTGAGATCACCACCGGAGGTGAGGAAGAAGCCCTCCTGGCCGCTGGCCGCGAGCTGTTGCGACTGGCCCCTGCCGAGCTGGTCCTCCCGGCAGGCGCCGAGGCTGACGCGGCCTTGCCGGCGGCATCCTGGCTCCCGGAGGGAACCAGCCGCGGCACAACCGAGCGCTGGCGGTGGCAAACCGACCGCGCCGAGCAGGCGCTGTTGCGGCACTTCGCGGTGGAATCGCTCGACGGCTTCGGCTGTGCTGGCAAACCTCTCGCCATCCGTGCCGCCGGCGGTCTGCTTCAGTACCTCTCCGAGACCCAGCTTTCCGGGCTGACCCAGATCACCGCGCTGACGACCTATACCCTCGATGGCTTTATGACCCTCGATGCCCAGACGCGTCGTAACCTTGAGCTCGCGGAGAGCGCCCGCGGCGATCGCCGTCACAGCCTGGTCGCGGTACTCGACCAGACCCGCACCCCGATGGGTGCGCGATTGCTCCGTCGCTGGATCGGCCAACCGCTGCTCGACCTCGACGAGCTTCACCAGCGGCAGGAACGCGTCGCCTTCTTTCAAGGCGAGGCACTCGTCCGGGCCACGCTGCGGCAAACCCTCGGCCGGGTCGGTGACATCGAGCGGCTCGTCAACCGGGCCATCACCGGGATCGGGACCCCACGCGACCTTGGGCAGATTCGCGACGCGCTCGCGGCCCTGCCCGACATTCACCGGGTCGCGGGCGATGCGGCGGGCGCCGAGCTCGCCGCCGCGCTTCTCCCCGCCGCGGAGGTGCGCGAGCTTCTCGCGGCGGCTCTCGTCGACGATCCGCCGCCCCTGCTCGGCAAGGGGAGCGCCATCCGACCAGGCTTCGCCCCGGAGCTCGATGGGCACCAGGCTCGTGCCCGCGAAGCGCGTGACTGGATCGCCGGACTCGAGCGAACGGAGCGCGAACGGACCGGTATCCGCAGTCTGAAGGTCGGCTATAACAGGGTCTTCGGGTACTACCTGGAGATCACCACCGCCGCGCTCACCGCCGCCGAGCGCGACCGCGCCATCGCCCGACCCACCGGGGAGAACGGGCACGTGGAGCCGGTGCTGCCCGCCGATTTTCTTCCCAAGCAAACCCTCGCCAACGCCACGCGCTACTTCACCCCCCGGCTCAAGGAGTACGAGACGATCGTCCTGACGGCCCAGGAGACATTGTCTGACCTGGAAGCTGACGTCTTCCGTCGCGTGATCAAAGAGGTGGCGTCCCGAGCGGGCAAGCTGCTCGACGCCTCGCGGGCGATCGCCGAGCTCGATGTCGTCGCCTGCCTGGCCGAAGTGGCCGTGGTCCGCAACTATGTCCGCCCGGAGCTCGACACCGGCGTCGCCATCGACATCGTGGCCGGTCGCCACCCGACCCTTGAGGTGCTCATCGGCAGCGCCTATGTTCCGAACGATGCCCATCTCGACGCTGATGACGCTCAGATCCTGGTCCTGACCGGTCCCAATATGGCCGGGAAGAGCAGCTGGCTGCGACAGGTCGCCCTGATCGTGTTGATGGCGCAGATCGGCTCGTTCGTCCCGGCCGAGCGCGCACGGATCGGCCTCGTCGACCGCATCTTCACCCGCATCGGCGCGCAGGATGACATCGCCACCGGTCAGAGCACCTTCATGGTCGAGATGCTCGAGACGGCGAATATCCTCCATCACGCGACACCGCGCAGCCTGGTCGTGCTCGATGAGATCGGCCGCGGAACCTCGACCTATGACGGCCTGGCGATCGCCCGAGCCATCGTCGAGCATCTCCACAATGCCCCCCGCCTGGGATGCAAGACGCTCTTCGCCACGCACTATCACGAGCTGACCGAGCTCGAAGCGGTCCTGCCGCGGGTGCGGTGCGCCAAGATGGACGTGCTCGAAGAAGGCGATCAAGTCGTCTTTCTGCGCCGGGTCGTCCCGGGTGGCGCCGATCGCTCCTACGGTCTCCACGTCGCTCAGCTGGCCGGTGTTCCGCTCGCGATCGTCCGCCGGGCACGCGAGATTCTGACCGAGCTGGAGACAGGATCGCGCGGCGGGGCCAACCGCCGCGCCGCGATGCGCGCGTCGTCACCCGAGAGCGCCGCCCCGGCCTCGCTGCAACTCACCCTCTTTGGCCAACCAGACCCCGCCATCGATGCGCTCAAGGCCCTCGACATCGAGGCCCTCTCACCGCTCGAAGCGATCACCAAGCTCTTCGAGCTCCAGCGTCTCGCCGCCGGTGACCGGCCACCGGCGTCCGGTTAGCGCCTCTGCCGCGCCCCGACCGGGCGAGTGGCCCCCGTACCACCGCGGCGAGCGCCGGCACCATGGAGCATCCGGCCGATGGCACCACTCGCGGGGTCCAGCAACGGGCGGTGCGATCGGCAGTGTCGGAGCCTGCTGGTTGCATCGCCGCGTCAAGGGTCGGCAGCCGGGCGCATGTCATGCTCCGCGAACTGCGGATCCGACGACCGGGCCCGCCGGGCGTCCCCAGGGCGGGTCGCGCGACGACCGCATGGACATCGTGGAGTCGCATCGTGTCAGCGCCATGCGGCGGGCCGTTGCCCGGTAGGGGCGAATGGCACGCGCCCTATTCCCCCGCCGCACAGTCGCAGCAGGGCACGCCCTGTCGCTGGCCGCGCCCTGTTCCCCGGCCACGTCGTCGCGGTCGGACACCAGCCGCCCGCTCGCGTCATCGCGTTCGGCCAGGTGGCGACCCGCCGAACCCGAACCCGTCCGTCCGGCTCACCGGCGCGCCTGATCCGTGTGCCCGCGCGATGGCGTCCACCCGCGCAACGATCCATTCACCGGCCCGCGACCGGCATCAGTCGTGCCGCGTCACCAGATCGACCGCGCGCGAGGCGGCGGCAGACTCGGCCACGCCATCCAGCGATGGCCCGGGCGCTGCCGCATCGACCGGTCCGTCCTCGGCTCGCTCGGCCAGCCATCGGAGCAACTCGCCCGGCGGCAGGGGCACGGTAAAGTAGAACCCTTGACCTCGATCGACTCGCAGGGCACGAATCTGCCGCAGCTGATCCGGCGTCTCGATTCCCTCCGCCGTGACGCTCAACCCCAGACCGTGGGCGAGGGTCACCACCGCGCTGACGATGCTGGTCGCGCTACTGAGTTGCCCGAGGTCTCGCACGAACTCGCGATCGATCTTCAGTTCGTCAACAGGTAATCGACGCAGGTAGCTCAATGACGAGTAATCGGTCCCGAAGTCGTCGATCGCCACCCGAACACCAAGATTCCGCAGCCGGGCCAGGGTACCCGCCGTCATCGCGGTATCCCCTATCAGCATGCGCTCGGTCAATTCCAGGGTGAGACGATGTGGCGCCAATCCTGAGTCGTGGAGCGCGCGCTCAACATCGGTCACCAGATCCGGCCGTTGAAACTGCCGCGCCGACACATTGACCGAGACGGTCAGCGGTGGCTTACCCCCATCAAGGGTCCAGCTGGCGACCTGGCGGCACGCCTCGAGGAGAACCCACCGTCCGATCGAGATGATCAGGCCGCTTTCCTCGGCCAGCGGGATGAATTCGCCTGGCGGCACCAGGCCCCGCTGAGGATGCCGCCAGCGCACCAGCGCCTCCACGCCGCAAACCTCTTCCCCGGGGAAAGCGATCACCGGTTGGTAATGCAACTCCAGCTCGCTCCGCTCGACGGCCCGGCGGAGATCCGACTCGACTTCGAGCCGGAGCGACGCCTGCTCGGTCATGCTCGGACGGAACAACTCGTACCGGTCGCGACCTCCACGCTTCGCCGCGTAGAGCGCGACATCAGCGCGCCGCAGCAGATCGTGCGCGTCGTCGTCGGCGGTGCCGATCGCGATGCCGATCGAGGTCGTCATGAAGACCTCTCGCGGCCCGAGTGCCACCGGGGGCCGTAACGCCGCACTCAGCTCCTGGGCGGCCCGAAACGCCTGCTCGACGCTTTCCAGTTCCTCCAGCAGGACGGTGAACTCGTCGCCACCGAAGCGTGCAACCGTGCCCGACGCACCGACGCTGGCGCGAAGCCTGGCCCCCGCCTCGGCCAGCAGCGTGTCGCCCGCCTCGTGACCGAGGCTGTCGTTGACCACCTTGAATCCGTCCAGATCGAGGAACAGGACGCCGACCTGATCCCCTCGCCGCCGCGTCCGCATTAGGGATTGCTCCAGCCGGTCCAGAAAGAGCGCCCGGTTCGGTAGCGATGTCAGCGTATCGTGGAAGGCCTGATGGGCCAGTTGCTCCTCAAAGACTTTTCGTTCCGTCACATCACGGGCATTGAAGACGATGCCCTTGACGCTAGGATCGTCAATCTGGTTATTGGCGATCAGCTCAAGCGCGCGCCACTCGCCATTTTGGTGCCTGGCACGCACTTCGGTTGTTTCATTCATCCCCGCCGCGGCTGCCACGGTCGCGAAAAACTGCTTGACGACCACCCGGTCATCGGGATGAATTAGATCGACGCCAGGCCGGCCAACAAGCTGATCGGGCGAGGCGCCAAGCACCCGCTCAACGGACGGGCTGACGTAGGTCAGCTCGCCCTCAAGCGTCACCACCGCGATGATGTCCGACGCGTTCTGGACGAGGGCGCGGAAACGGGTCTCGTTGGCCCGCAATGCCGCCTCAGCCGCCTTGCGGGCGCTGATATCGCGATTGATCTCGACGACGAAGCGGCGCTCCCCCTCGTGGACGACCTCATGGCGTGTCTCCACGATGATGTGCGTGCCGTCCCGTCGCCGGTGCTCAAGCTCGCCCTCCCAGAATCCGTCCCGTTCGAGCGCGGCCATGAACGCGTCGCCCGCATCCGGTCGCCGTGTTCGCAGCAGCTCGTGGCTGGTCCTGCCAAGCGCCTCCTCCCTGGTATAGCCGTAGAGACGCTCGGCACCCCGGTTCCAAAAGATGATCGGTCCGTCCATCTCCCAGGCGAAGATGGCGTCGTAGGCCTGGTCGAGCAGGTTGGCCTGACGCTGAATCTCCTCCTGGCTCTGTTTCTGCTCCGAGACATCCCGGGCGTTGATCACGACGCCGCCGACCGCCGGGTCGTCGAGCAGGTTATTTGAATCTCCTCCTGGCTCTGTTTCTGCTCCGAGACATCCCGGGCGTTGATCACGACGCCGCCGACCGCCGGGTCGTCGAGCAGGTTATTGGCGACGATTTCGACACAGCGCCACGAGCCGTCGCCATGCCGGAACCGCAGCTCCAGCGGCGGTTTGGGACCCGGACCGCTGGCGATCGATTCGGTCATCGACTGGTGCGCCAGCGGCACATCCTCTGGATGCACGTAGGCGAAAACGCCATGACCGACGAGGGAGTCGCCGGGATAGGCCATGACCCGTTCTACCGACGGACTCTGGTAGCGGATCGAGCCATCCGGATCGAGAATCACGATCATGTCCGATGCGTTGCTCACCAGCGATCGGAACCGTTCCTCGCTTTGGCGGAGGGCTTCCCCCGCGGCCTCCTGCTCGGAGACATCACGGATCACCGCCGAGAAGAAAGTTGCTCCATCGTCGATCCACATCCCGAGCGACAGCTCGATCGGGAACTCAAGCCCATCGTTGCGTAATCCCCTCAGCTGGAGCGTCTGTCCTAATAACCGTGGCTCTCCCGTGACGACCAGCCGGTCCATGCCCTGTTGATGCGCGTCTCGGTATCGCTCCGGCATCAGCATTCGGACCGGCCGGCCGATGACGTCGTCGGCGGCGTAGCCAAAGATCACCTGGGCGCCACGGTTCCAGCCGGTGATCAACCCGAGAGCGTCGCAGGAGAGGATGGCATTACTCGCTGATTCAACGACTGACCGGTAGCGCTCTTCGCTTCCACGCAGCGCCGCCTCCGCCTCCCTCCGTTCGGTGATATCTTGCTCGATCCCCGTCATCTGGAATGGCTCACCCACGGCGTTCACCTGGAACTCGCCGCGCGCCTGCAGCGTTCGAACTGACCCATCCGCCCGGATAATCCGGTGCTCGAAGGCAAAGGGCAGCCCCTCCTCCCGCGCCCGGCGAATCTCGTCGATCGACCGCTGCCGATCTTCCGGGTGAACGAGGTCGAGAAACGCCTCGTACGACGGGGCTGCGTCCTCGTGGCGAACGCCGAAGATGCGGCACAGCTCCTCGGACCAACCCAGGGCACCGGTGGCAAGATCCCACGTCCAGCTCCCGAGATGAGCGATCTCCTGCGCCTGTCGCAGCTGGGTCTCCCGGTTGCGGAGCAGTTCCTCGGCCCGCTTGCGGACGGTCACATCCTGAGCAACGACCTGGGCCGCCGGACGGCGCTCGAAATCGACGACTCTGGCCGCCATCTCGACATCGATCAACGAGCCATCCTTGCGGCGATGCCGCCAGGACGTCGATCGCGTCGTCGCCGATTGGCCGTCGGACAGGAGCGACCGCAACGCCGTGATGTCGTCGCTCGGGTGGAGATCGACGATCCGCATATCGAGGAATTCGGCGCGGCTGTAGCCATAGTGGCTCTGCGCGGCATCATTGACCTCGAGGAATGCCAGCGTTTCCCGGTCGTAGACCCACATCGGCTGCGGGACATCAGCGAAGAGCTGGCGGAAGCGCGCCTCGCTCTGCCGAACCGCCGCCTCTGCTTGTTTTCGCTGGACGAATGCCCCGATCTGGGCCGCGACAGCCGCGACCGCCGCGACCAGTTCCTCGTCCTCATCGCGCGGTTCACGCAGGAAAAACTCAAGCACCGCCACCACGGAGGCACCGGCGAGCACCGGCACGCCCATCGCGGCGCTGAAGTGGACCTGGCGAGCGACGGCCGCTCGCGGATAACGATCCGGCAACGCGGCTGCGATATCCTGCACCCACTCGGGTCGCCCACTCGCGTAGACCCGACCCGGCAGCCCAAAGTCAGGCACCACGATCAGCTCCGCGCTCGCCGTGCGAAAGGCGTCGAGATCCGGATCCTGTGGCCACCAGGCCGGGCTCAGCGTCAGTCGGGTGCCGTCATCACTTGTGAGCCAGGCAGCGCCATAGCTCCAGCCTGTCGTCTCACAGACCCGCTGCAGGGCGACCGCCAGGGCCGCGTCAAGGTCCTCTGCCTCAGCAATCGCGGCCGTGATCGACTGGAGCAACTGGAGCTGCTGCTCGGTCCGGGCGCGGTCCGTAATGTCACGGCCATTGACGACGATGCCGCCGATCTCAGGGTCATCGAGCTGGTTGTTGCCAATCGACTCCAGGCGACGCCAGGAACCGTCGCGATGCTGGATACGAAACTCGATTGGTGTGGCAACCCCCTGCGCTGCCACGGTTGCCGCAAACTTTCGACGCGCGCGCTCAGCATCCTCCGGATGAATCAAGACAAACGCGTCCCGATCAATCAGTTCGTCAGGCGTATAGCCAACGACGGTCTCCACTGATGGACTGACATAACGGAGTTTTCCGTCGGCACCGACGATCAGGATGATATCGGTGACGTTCTGAACCAGCGCTCGAAAGCGGGCGTCATGTCTCCGGCGATACAGATCATCGGTCAGTTCAGCGTTGTCGAGCGCCAGTGCGACCTGCGCCCCCAGCGCCTCCAACCCATGACGGAGCTCCTCGATATACGGTGCGTCGGACGCCACGACGAAGACACTCTGCGACCGGCCAGCCCCGTGGAACGGCACGATAACCAGGCGCTCCGCCTCCGTCCCGCTCGTGCCGCCAAGCGTCCACGGGGCCGCCGCGCTCGCCGTCGCGTCGCGGGACATCAGGTCGACGAGTGACAGCGGTCCCCGCAAGCCGAGATCGGCGCCAGCGGTCGCGACGATCTCAAGGGACGGCGCTACCCCGGCCGCTACCATCGATCGGGCGGTGTCCGTTCCCGCCAGAGCGCGGGCGCTGTCAGCCGCAATCTGGTAGATGCGCTCACGACCGCGCTGTGCCACCAACGCAGTACCGGCTTCGCGCAGCCGGCGCTCACGAGCAACCGTCCGCTCGTGCTGTCCGAGCACAATGGCCAGGAAGTGAATCAAGGCAGCCAGCATGGTCAACGCGAACAACTCGCCGATCACCGCGGCGATGGATTCGCCATGGGCACCGAGAACGAAGATGCCAAGAGCGGCGGCGCTATAGACGGTCCACGCGAGAGCGACATCGCGACGGGTGCCATACACTGCGCGAGCAAAAATGCCGCCGAAGAGCAGCCCCTGGGCCTGGTCAGGTCCGGCGACCAACCCAATCAGCAGCAACGCCAGCCCTTCGAGCGGCAGTGTCCAGAGTGCCGATCGTCCCCGGCGGTACTCGTCGATCCGGCTCCAGCACAGCCAGACCACGGCGGCAACTGCCGCCGCCCGCATCGAGACGTGCGCGCCGGAGGACAACGCGATCAATGGAAGCTGGGTCAGGGCCGTCAAGACGGCGGCCAGGGCGAAAAGCCAGCGGACGCGGGAAAGCAACCCCACGGGGAACACCAGAAGATGGCGGGTGCTCATCAGCAGCCGGGACCGCGAAGAAGGAGAGCCCGGATCAGACGCGGCCGCCTGATCGGCGTCTGGGTCGTCATCGATCATTGCTACGGGTCATTTCGCGCTGTCGTAGGCGACATTGGTGCCATGCGACGAAGGTTGGCCAGGCAGATGGGACAGCAGGAACAGAGCGGCAGCGTGTCTGTGGGATGGTAACAGGCCACCGCGATGGCGACGACTCGCGGGAGGTTCAGACGGGCCAGCGTCTCAGTCGCGCCGGCTATGGCCATCCCTCTTCCTGGAGAGGACTGATGATTGCCTCGTTGAGCACGACTTCCGGGGGGGCGGTGGCAATCCAGACGATCAGCGACGCCACGCGGGCGGGCGGGAGGGCACGTGCCGGGTCCATCGGGGATCGCTCGTCCTGCCGCTCGTCCGCCGACCACGATCCCCAATGCGTCGCCATCCCGCCGGGATAGACGATACAGGCGCGGATGCCATACGGCTTCCCCTCGGCGGCGAGCGCCTGGGTGAGACCGGTCAATCCGAACTTCGACGAACAGTACGCCGCCGCATTCGCCCACCCGCGCTTTCCCGCCACGGAGGAGATGTTGATGATCGTCCCGCCACCCATCTGCACCATGCTCGGGAAAAGGGATCTGGCCAGGATATACGGCGCGCGCAGGTTCACCGCCTGCACGCGATCCCACTCCTCGACGGCAAGCTCAGCAACCGTCCCTGGCACATCGGTCCCGGCGGCGTTGACCAGCAGATCGACGGGCCCGAGGCTCGTGATGGCGGCGGACGCCGCACTGGCCGTGGCGACCGCGTCCGACAGGTCGACCGCAAGGGGGAGGGCGCGCCGGCCAGACGCATCGATCTGAGCAGCGACCTCCCGCAGCGACCCCTCGTCGCGCGCCAGGACTGCGACATCGAAGCCCGCCTCGGCCAGGGCCAGCGCCGTGGCTCGCCCAAGCCCGCTGCTGGCGCCGGTCACCATGGCAACAGGCCCGTTCGATTGATCGTGAGGCTCTCGTTCCACCGCATGCTCCGCCCGGGTCTCGATCACCCAAGCGCAGAGGCATCTTTCATGCCGTGGCGGCGCCCCACCACTCGACCATCACCATCACGATGGCGCCATTGCGATACGGTTTGCAACGGTTTGCAGGAGAACCTCCCGATCTCACCCGAATCAGACCCGCTCCGTAATGGCACCTTCAACGTGTGAGCAATTCTCCGCCTCTACCGTCACCGAGAGGTATATACTTGCGAACAAATGGTCGACAATGGGAGTTGGCCGGCACTCAAAAAGGCTGTAGAAAGTCAAACGACCGATGTCTCGCCGTAGCAACAAACCTCTTAAACCTCGCCCCATGTGCGTCTATTGTCAACAACGGCCAGGAACAACTAAAGACCACGTAATCCCACAATGCATATATGTGCCGCCGTATCCGCCGAACCTCCTTACCGTCAAGGCGTGCGAGGTTTGCAACAATGATGACAAGAGCAAGGGCGATACAGATCTTCGGGATTATTTAGTAGTTGACAAGGATGGCAGTTCACATCCGTCGGCTCGCCAAATCCTTATGGGAGAGTTCTGGCGGTCAGTACAGAATGACCACTCACGCATCGCTAGGAGCGCCGCTGCAGCAACGAGGCAACCTTTCTTCACGCGGAGTGGCCTCCTGCTAGGAAACTATCCGACGGCGGATGTCGACGACCAGCATATGCAGACCACCCTGAAGATGATGATACGCGGGTTGTCTGTAAAAGCAGGCAAGCACACGATTCCACCGGAATACTTCATCACGGTGGGGCGCATTCCCAGCTATCAAATGAAAGACATCACGATGCGATTAGCTGGTCTGGCTCCGCTGGGTTTCGTGAAGCAAGGTGAATACGTGTTCGAATCAGCATACCTTCGGGCCGATTCGGATCCGATGACATCTATCTGGCTGCTGCTGTTTTACGATCGGGTGATGTTCTTCGCCACTGTCGTGAGCCCGGAAGCAGCGGAACGACCCGAATTGGTACTCGACTAGTGGCACGTCATCCCTTCGTGTCCAGCAGTGCTTGGATTCGGAGCGCGGTGAACCGCGCCGCGATGACGCAGCACCGTGGAGTGGTGATTCATCGGCGATTAACCACTAGAAGCGAATCACACTCCTCAGGGTCTCGCCGCGTTCCATCGCATGAAACGCTTCATCCGCCTCGTCCAGGGTGATCACTTTGGTGACCACCCGGTCAAGATCGAGCCGGCCCTGCCGGTACCACTCCGCGAGCAATGGGAAATCGCGGGTCGGCAGGCAATCACCGTACCAGGACGGGCGCAGCGAACCCCCGAGGTCGAACAGCTTGCCAAGCGGCAAATCCGGAATGGTCGACGCGGGTCCGGCCACCCCGATGATGACGCAGGTGCCCGCGAGGTCCCGGCAGAAGATCGCCTGCATCGTCGTATCGGGCCGGCCGACCGCCTCGAACGAGTAGTTGACGCCGTAGCCACCGGTCAATGCCTTGATCTGCTCCACCGCGTCGCCGGCACTGGCGTCGACCGTGTGCGTTGCCCCAAATTCCTTCGCCCACTCCAGCTTTCGCGGGTCGAGATCGACCCCGATGATCGTCGTCGCGCCCGCCAGCTTCGCCCCCATGATCACCGAATCACCAACCCCGCCGCAGCCAAAGACCGCGACCGACGAACCGGGCCGGACCTCGGCGGTGTAGAGCGCGGCGCCGACCCCGGTCATCACCCCGCAACCGATCAAACTCATTTGCTCCGGGGGCAATGCGGCGTCGTAGGGAACGCACTGCCGAGCATGCACCACCGTATGGGTGCAGAACGTGCCGATCCCGAGGACCGGCGTCAGCAGGATGCCGTCGTGGGTCCGCATCCGCCGCTCGGCGTTGAGGCTGGCAGCGCAATAGTGCAGCTGGCCCACCCGGCAAAAGCGACACTGCCCACACGGAGCCCGCCAGGCGAGGATGACATGGTCGCCGGGAGCGACATTGGTGACGCCCTCGCCGATGCGCTCGACCACCGCGCTGCCCTCGTGACCGAGGAGAAAGGGGAAGTAGTCTGTCCCGAAAACCCCGTTCCGGGCCGAGAGATCGGTGTGGCAGACGCCGCTGGCCAGCAGCCGGACCAGCACCTCGTTCGGCCCTGGAGGGTCGATGGTGAATTCCTCGATCTCGGCGGGTTTGCCCGGTTCCCGGGCGATCGCCCCCCGGGCGGTGATCGATGTCGAATCAGCCATCTGCTTTCCCCTTCTCGTTCGTCACGGATTGGCGCCACCATCGTCCAGGAGCCGCCACCGGGTGTCAAGGTCACGACCTCACCGGTCCAGCACAGCTTATCGACAACGCCGCCGCTCCACGCCTCGTAGTCTCCGCGACGGGTGCACTGCTGGTGCCGAGATCGCGGCTCTGGCGTCCTCCTGGCGGCCATGCGATCCTCCGCCGGTCCCATTGACCGGCGGCTGACACCACGATCGGAGAGCGAGCGACAGATGGCGACGACCGAGGCCACCCTCCCAAAGCGAGATGATGTTCCGGTCGAGGAACGCTGGGATCTCGAAAGCGTTTACGCCACCCCTTCCGCCTGGGAGGCTGACTACCGGGCCGCCGAAGCCCGGCTCCCGGAGATGGAGCGTTTCACCGGCCAGCTCGGCGCATCGGCGTCGATGTTGCTCGGCGCCTTACAGCGGCGCGATGAGCTCGCGGAACTGGTCGATCGGGTCGAGACCTTTGCGACGCTCCGACGCTCGGAGGACGTCACCAGCACCGCCGCCGCGGCGATGGCCGAGCGGGGTCAGGGGCTCGCGGCGCGGTTCGGTGCGGCGATCGCCTTCATCGAGCCGGAGATCGCGGCGATCCCCACCGGTCAGATGACGGCCTTCTTCGCGTCCGAGCCCGATCTGCACGCGTTTCGCCAGATCATCGAGCGGATTCAGCGCCGAAGCGCCCATATTCGCTCGATTGACGTGGAGCAGCTCCTGGCGAGTGCCGCGGAGCTCGCGGCGACACCGGAGACCGTCCATGATGTCCTGGAGAATGGCGATCTGCCCTTCGCCTCGATCGACGACGAGTCCGGCCAACCGGTCGCCCTCGCCCAGGGCAACCTGGGGCGGTATCTCCGGTCGACCGACCGGCGCGTCCGGCGGGATGCCTGGGAAACGTCGGCCGACGCGTATCTCGCGATGCGTCACACCTTCGCCGCCGCGCTGGCTGGTGGGGTCAAGAAGAATGTCTTCTACGCTCAGGCCCGGGGGTACACCTCCTCCCTGGAGGCGGCGCTCGACCCCGACAACATCCCGGGCGAGGTGTTCCATGGGTTGCTCGACACGGTCTGGAAGAACTTCCCGACCTGGCACCGCTACTTCCGTGTGCGGCGGCGTTTGCTCGGTCTGGCTGAGGGCGATCTCCATGGTTGGGATCTGACGGCATCGCTTGCCACCCACGAGCCGGTGATCCCGATCGCGCAGGGCGTCGATCTGATCTGTGAGACGCTGGCGCCGCTCGGCGCGGAGTACGTCGCGACGATCCGGCAGGGGATCGCCGATCGGTGGGTCGACCGGTCGCCCAATGTCGGCAAGGGCGGCGGCGCCTTCTCATGGGGCTCCTATGGCACCTATCCGTTCATCAGCATGACCTACAAAGATGATCTACCGAGTGTCAGCACCCTGACCCACGAGCTCGGTCACTCGATGCACTCGTATCTCACCTGGAGGCACCAGCCGGTCACCTATGCCAGCTATGGGATGTTCGCGGCGGAGACCGCCAGCAACATGCACCAGGCGCTGCTGGGAGCCCATCTCTTCAGCACCGATCTCGACGACGACTGGACGCTGGCGGTCCTCGACGAGCGGATGGCGAACCACCTGCGCTACCTCTTCACGATGCCGATCCTGGCGCGCTTCGAGCTCGACTGTCACGACCGGGTCGAACGGGGCGAGGCGCTGACCGCCGACGATATGAGTGACACCCTGATGGGGTTCTACCGGGAAGGCTACGGCGGCGAGGTGGTGCTCGACGAACCCCGGATAGGGATCACCTGGGCCCGCTTCGGCCATCTCTTCGCCAACTTCTACGTCTTCCAATACGCCACCGGGATCGCGGCGGCGGCGGCGCTCGGCGCCCAGGTCCGCGCCGGGGGTGAGCCGGCCGCCCGCGCGTATCTCACCTTCGTGCAAACCGGCGGCGCCCGCGACCCGATCGATGCACTGGCCGACGCGGGGATCGACATGCGCTCGACAGAGCCGGTCCAGCACGCCTTCGACATCCTCGCCTCCTACGTCGACCGCCTCGAAGCGATCGCCGCGCCGACGGGGCGGTAGGGGGCCGGTTCGAGTCGCTTGCTCATAGGGCCTCACACTCCTCCTGATCCAGCCGCTCCAGGAAGGCGCATGGGGTCAGGATGATGAGGTGCTGATAGCGTTCCAAGCGCAACAGCCCTCCGGTCTCCAGTAGCCAGGACAGATGCCGCACCGGCGAGACCAGTCGCCAGGACCAGATCATCCCCTTCGTCGTTGGCCACGCCCCGGACCGTGGTCACTGGCAGCACCACGGTGGCCCGGACGCGCAACAGGGCCAGAGCCCGTTTCACCTCGCTCCCGTCGTAGCGGGATCGATAAGTAGGGATTCCCCCATGCGCGTCCAACGGGGATAACGCCGGACGCCGCCACCACCAACCGTAGGGGAGGATCCCGTGTCCTCGCGTGGCCCGCGGGGCACAAGCCGGGGAACCCACCCGCGACGTATCGTGATCGCCCGTTGATCGCCGGGACAACGAGCGGCCACCTTCCATATTAAGGCATCCGCCCGGTGAGGCGCGTGGTCGCCCTGTGGGCGACGGGAGGGCAGAGCGCCCTCCCCTACGGGGCGACGCGCTGCCGACCGGCGGGATGTCCTCCGTTTCACGCGCCCAGTGATCCCGCCCCGTCTTTTCCGCTGCCTCGCGATCGGCTGGTCCTTCACATGGGTCGCCTGAAACGGTCCGGGAAAGAGGGGGGCAACCGACTGCCCGTACGGTGTGCGGTCCCTCCTCGATCGGGGAGGGACCGCGGCAGTGGGGACGGTATCAGCTGGCGGCCTCGACCGTGATGTCGCCGATCATGCCCCCTTCGGGGTCACCATGAACCGCGCAGTAGTAGCGATAGGTTCCCTCGGTATCAAACGCGAGCGAGATCTCCAGCGGGGCGTTCGGTGCGCCACCGAGGATTCCCGAGTTGGCGAATCCCTGACCGTTGTAGGCCGCCCCACCTGGCATCGTGGGAGCAACCAGCTGTGGGTTGATCGTTAGCGTCGGCGGTCCACCTGCCTGAGGCACCGGCAGGACAAATCCGGGAGCCTCGGTACCGCCCGCGAATGTGACAGTGTGCGGCACCGGTGGATCGACCGATTCATTGACGAATTTCACCGTGTCGCCGGCTTTGATCGTCAGCTGCTGGGGGAAGAACCGGTTGACCTCCATCTGCGGCGCGCTCAGGCCGGCGATGACCTGGTGCTCGGTCGCGCCGGCCGCGCTCGGCGTGGCGGTATCGCCCTGCTCGTAGAGCGATTTGGCCGTCGCCAGCAGTGCTGTCAATTCCTCGTTCCCCGTCGCGTCAACGGCGGCCTGATCCATCGGATAGGCCGCGCCAGAATCCTGAACGGTGACCGTTCCCTTCATCGTCTTGCCGTGGATCGTGCAGTAGTAGTCAAACGTTCCCGGCGCGGAGAAGGTGATGACAGAGGGTGGCGCCGATGGATCGAGCGGCACACCAGTATTCAGCATGCCAGTTCCGTTGTAGTCGGAGCCGCCGGACGGAAACGCGACCGCCGGGTTGAGGATCAGGGCCGGGGCGCCGCCAGCCATCGGCGTCGCCGTCGGGTCCGGGATAATGCCCTCGGGAAGCGGCGCACCGGACAGAAAATGGACGTTGTGGAACCCGCGAACCTCCCAGTAAATGGCGTCGCCGACATTCACCGTGACGTTTGTCGGGAAGTAGGCGAGAAGGTCGATGCCCTCCTCTTCGCTGCCGCCACCGGCGATCACCTTCCAGACCGTGGTGCCGTCCGGTTGCTTCCCGAGCACGGGCGTGGGGGCCGGGGGTGGAGCACCGGCCGGGGTTCCCTCCTGCATACCCGACATGTGGTGATGCTCACCACCACCGGGGGCGCTCCTGGCATCGGTGTCCCGCAGGGCCAGCGGCGCCGCCGCCGTAAGACCAAGGGCGCCAAGGGCGCCGACGAGCTGCCGCCGGCTGATGCGGCCCGCAACGTAGCGGGTCCATGCGTGCTGCGCAAGCTGAATCTGAGTGTTGGAACGCATCGTCTCAGTGACTCCTCGTGGGTTCGCGATCGTCCGACTCGGTGCCGTGATCGGGTGAAAACGTGACATGTGGCTGCGTTCGCGATCGTCACAAACACGCCGCGCGGTCAAGGGTCCACGCTCCCTCCTTTCAATGACGTCTGGTGTTCGGAGTTCCGCTCAGGTGACGGTAATCATGCCCGTCATCCCACGCAGGCCGTGCTGGCGACAGATGAAGGTGTGGGCGCCGAGGGTATCGAGCCTGACTGAAAAGTGCTCGCCCGGCGCCAGGTTGGGGGAGCCGAAACTTCCGTCGTAGGCGCCGACACTGTGCATATGACTGCCGCGGTTGACGAAGGTCACCACCGTGCCGGATGGCACCGCGACGCTCTTCGGGCCAAAGTGGTCGTCGAGCATCGCCACCTCGACGGCACCGGCTGTTGCCGGCCCCTCCACGGATGGGTCGTCCGCCATGGTGGCGGGCGTGCTGGCGGCAGCCGCCGGGTCGTGCCCCGGATGCCCCCCGTGGCCGGCCTGACCGGGGCCGAGACCACCCCCCGGACGGTAGAACTCCGCCGCCGGACCGGTCGGCGTGGCGCCGTCATATTCGATCAGCGTCATCATGCCGTTCGACGCGTGGTTCTCCATGTGGCAATGGAACATCCAGACGCCCGGGTTGTCGGCGTTCAATTCCAGGTCGTAACGCTCGCCGGGGCCGATCAGGACGGTGTCCTTCGTCAGCTGGGCAGCTTTCGGGACATCGTTCCCGTCGGTGGCGACGATCTTGAAGGAGTGTCCGTGAGTATGAATCGCGTGGGGAAGATTCCCGGCGTTGACCAGCCGAACCAGGACGCGCTCGCCTTTTTTGACGGTGACTGGCGGGATACTCTCGTGGGCGTGCCCGTTCATCAGAAAGAGGTCGGTGCCGAGCTCCCCGCCACGCAGCTGCTGGTCGCGCGGGCCGCGGGGCGCCTTGCCAGTCGCGACATCCGGGGTCAGCTCCATGTCCCACTCATTGAGCATATAGGTGAACTCGCGATCGTAGGTCTGCTTCGGACGGCGCGGCTCGACGATGAATGAGCCGTAGAGCCCGAGCGCGACCTGGACCGATGGGTCGGCATGCGAGTGGTACCAGCGGCTCCCGGGGTTCGTCGCGATGAACTCGTAGACGAAATCCTGCCCCGGCTCGACCGCGGCCTGGTTGAGCCCGGCCGGGCCGTCCTGCTCCGGGGTGACATCGATGCCATGCCAGTGCACGGTCGTGCTGACGGGCAGATGGTTGACGAGCGTGACCCGGACCCGGTCGCCTTCCCGGACCCGGATCTCCGGTCCGGGCATCTGCCCGTTATAGGCCCACGCCTTGACCGTCGTGCCCGCCATGATCTCCCAGTCGATCTCAGACGCGGTCAGGGTGAACGGCCGAAGCTGCGGCGCGGGCCCGTCTGGTGCCGCAAATCCCAGGGTGCCCCGGAACCCGACACCCGCCACGACGGCGATGATGGCAAGCATCAGGCCGGCCGCGACGCCACGCCTCACGCCGCCCGCTGACCACGGGAGCGTCGTGGCATTGGCGGACCGAAACCACCGATCCCTTCCCCGTGGTTGCGGCGTCGCGGCCGCTCGCGTCAGGGCGCGGTTGATCAGCGCATCGCGGGACACGGGTTCAACGTCTCCTGATCGGAGGCACCCAGTCAGTTCTTGCATAGTCCAATGATGACGGCCATCCCCCAGAAACGCATTGGTACTTTTACGTATTTCTCGTCTCAGGTCTCGCTCTACGTTGCTACGTCATTTGGCGTACCCGGGCGATGTTTCGCGACGACGACCGCGCAAATTCATGGGGCAGACGGGCGTCGCGCACCGTCAAACGAGGTGCCTGCCGCGCCCATGCAGCCGAACCGTCACGACGGGACCGAACCGTCGAACGGCCGCCTCGGCGCGAGAAGAACGCGCGATCTCCAGTCGCTAGCGCAAGACTATCGCCCGTCGCGGGCAGGTGACCGCGGGCTCGTTGGGTTGGGGGAACGCGGTATCCTGCCCCGGGCCGCTTCCGGACAACGTGGGATTCAGCCAGCGGGTGTGGCCAGGGCCGCTCACGGACTGAAGGAGATGACCGTGTCGACAGATGTTCAGCCGCCCTCAATTGACGCCAGGCAGGCGCACCAATACCCCTATGCGCGCTACGCCGCGACCCGCCTCTATCAACCGGCCCTCAGCTTCTCGCCCGATGGCGCCGAGATCGCCTACGTCACCAACACCTCGGGGCAGTTCAACCTCTGGCGTCAACCCACCGGCGGCGGCGAGCCGCGCCAGATCACCACCTTCGAGGACCAGGCGGTCCGGCAGATCGCCTGGTCACCGGATGGCGCCACCATCCTCTTCACCGCCGATCGCGACGGCGACGAGCAACATCAGATCTACCAGATTCCCGCCGCCGGTGGCTGGCCCGAGGCGTTGACCGATGCCGCGGCCCAGCACTTCCTGGCCGATACGCCGTGGTCGCCCGACGGGCGCACCATCGCCTACGCCGGCAACGACCGCACCCCGACCGATCAGGAGGTCATCCTGCGCGACCTGACGGGCGGCGAGGTCGGTCGGCCGATGACCGGTCACGGGCTCTTCCAGCCGATGGCCTGGTCCCCGGATGGCAGCCACCTGACCGTCGTGGACGCCCGGTCAAACACTGACTTCGATGTTCACCTCGTTTCCCTCGCCGATGGGAGCACCCGCAACCTCACCCCGCACCAGGGGGAGATCAAGTTCGAGCCAGGTCCGTGGGCGGCCGACGGCTCCGGCTTCTACCTGCTGACCGACGAGGGACGCGAATTCCAGGGACTCGCCTTCCAGGATGTCCGCTCGGGCGAGCGGCACTTGATCGAGGCGCCGGAGTGGGACATCGAGCTGGTCGCCGCCGGCCGGGAGGGGAACACCCTCGCCTGGACAGTAAACGAGGATGGCTTCTCGCGGCTCCACGCCCGCGACATGGTGACCGGCGCGGCACTCGACCTGCCGACGTTGCCGGACGGGGTGATCAGCGTCCTCGTCGGCTCGACCGACGGGAACAAGCTGGCGCTGTTGCTCGCCGCTGCCGACCAGCCGGCAGAGCTTTTCGTCCTCGACCTCGCCGCACAGACGCTCACCCAGCTGACCCGCGGCTTTCTGGGCGCCATTCCGGCCGAGACGCTGGTGCCGCCAGAGCTGATCCATTACCCCACCTTCGACGGTCGCCAGATTCCGGGCTTTCTCTACCGGCCGCGGGGCGACGGCCCCTTCCCGATCGTTCTCTCGATCCACGGCGGTCCGGAGTATCAGGAGCGCCCCAATTACAGCCCGCTCTACCAGTACCTCCTCGCCCGCGGCATCGGCGTGCTGGCGCCGAACATCCGCGGCTCGACCGGCTACGGCAAGAGCTACCAGACGCTGATCCATCACGACTGGGGTGGAGGCGATCTGCGCGACTGGGAAGCCGCGGTGACGTTCATGCGCTCCCTTCCCTGGGTCCGGTCCGACCGTATCGCGGTCTACGGTGGCTCCTATGGCGGCTTCGCGACCCTGACCTGCGTCACGCGCCTGCCCGATGTCTGGGCGGCGGCGGTCGATATCGTTGGACCGTCGAACCTGGTGACCTTCGCCAAAGCGGTTCCGCCGACATGGCGACGCTTGATGACGACATGGGTCGGCGACCCTGAGACCGAGGTCGATTTTCTGATGGAGCGGTCCCCGATCACCTACGTCGATCAGGTCCAGGCGCCGCTCTTCGTGATTCAGGGCGCGAACGATCCCCGGGTCGTCAAACCGGAGAGCGATCAGATCGTCGAGCGGCTGCGCGCCCGCGGCGTCGATGTCCGCTACGATGTCTATGATGACGAGGGCCACGGCTTCACCAAACGCGCCAACCAGCTCCGCGCGATGGGCGACACCGCCGCCTTTCTGGAGCAGCATCTCCTGGGCGCTTGAGGACGGCAGCAGCGGCCGCGGAGAAGGGTCAACCACCATGTCCACGGCGGTCGCGGTAACAGCCTTCTTCCTCGCCGCCACGTCAGGTTCACGCGGAACATTGAGGACCGTCCCATTGACGCACCGATGAGCCGGGGCGCGCCCCACCTGGGAGGCTGCATGACCGACGTCGTCACGATCCACAGCACGCTGACGCATCTCGCCTGCACGATGTGCGGCACGGAGCAGCCCGCCGACCGGTTGATCACGGTCTGTCCCGCCTGCGGCAAGGTGCTCTTCGCCCGCTACGATCTGGCGAAGGCCGCGACGACGATGACCGTGGAGGCGTTGGCGAGCCGACCCTGGTCACTCTGGCGCTACGCCGAGATCCTGCCCGTGCAGCGCCCCGAAGAAGCGCCCCGCCTGGGCGAGGGTGGAACGCCCCTCCATGACGTCCCGAGGCTGGCGGCCGATCTCGGTTTGGATCGTCTCCTGATCAAGGACGAGAGTCTCAATCCCACCGGCAGTTTCAAGGCGCGCGGGCTCTGCATGGCGGTCGCGCGGGCCAAAGAGCTCGGCGTCACCACCGTCGCGCTCCCCTCCGCCGGCAACGCGGCGGCAGCCACGGCCGCCTACGCCGCTCGCGCAGGGCTCCAGGCCGTGGTGGCGATGCCGGTCGACGCGCCGGAGGTGATGAAAGCGGAGTGCCACGCCTATGGCGCCACCGTGATCCTGGTCAACGGCCTGATCAACGACTGCGCCAGGGTGATCCGGACCGGAGCCGCCCAGCATGGCTGGTTCGATGTCTCGACCCTCAAGGAGCCGTATCGGGCGGAAGGGAAAAAGACCCTCGGACTGGAGGTGGCAGAACAGCTCGGCTGGCGCCTGCCAGACGCCATCATCTACCCCACCGGCGGCGGCACCGGCATCGTCGGCATGTGGAAAGCGTTCACCGAGCTGGAAACGATGGGGCTGATCGGGCCCAAACGACCAAAGATGATCGTCGTCCAGGCTGAGGGCTGCGCACCGCTCGTCCGGGCTTTCGCGGCGGGCGACCGGCACGCCGCGCTCTTCCCGGATGCGCGGACGGTTGCCCCCGGCATGCGCGTACCGGTTGCGATCGGCGACTACCTGATCCTCGACGCTGTCCGCGAGAGCGGCGGCATCGCGATCGGTGTCTCGGACGATGAGCTGCTCGCTGGTATGTCGATGCTGGCGCGCCGGGAGGGGCTCTTCGCGGCGCCGGAGTCGGGCGCCGCCGTCATGGCCGCCCAGAAATTGCGCGAGAGCGGCTTTCTGCGGGCGGAGGATGAGACCGTTGTCTTCTCGACCGGTAGCGGTCTGATGCACACCGACCTCGTGCACGGGAGCTACCCGACCGTCGATCCCGATAGTGCATCGCTGCCCTGGTGAGGGCGCCCGCGAGGGGCTCGCCGGGATTCTCGTCCCCGACGCCGCGACGGGCCGGGCCGGGCCGGGCGAGTCTGCTGCTAACCCTGATCGTCGCTGATGCACCGGGAACTGCCGGGCGCGTCGACGATCGCCTCGCGCGCGTGCGATGACCCTGGTCTCGCTCGATCACCTTCCTCCGCCAGTACCGGTCGCGCCCATCAGCGACACCGGCGCACGCCAGCACCCGGTCACTGGGTTAACATAGCGAGGTCGCCGTGGCATCAGGTGACACACGGCACCGGCACGCCGAACGATCCGGGTGCTACCCGACGCCGGACCGCGGCCGCTCGCGCGGCACACACGCCACGATAGGAGGTGGAGCAGCCGATGAGCGCACCCACGACCGGCCTGGGGACAGATCTCGCGGCAGTTGGAATCGCGGGCAGGCCGATCGTCCACTGGGGATTGCCCGCCGCCTCGCTCTACGAGCATGCGATTCGACGCGGAGAGGCACGACTGGCGGCAACCGGTCCCCTGGTCGTTGAGACCGGCGAGCACACCGGACGGTCGCCGCGCGACAAGTTCGTCGTCGAGGAACCCGCCACCGCCGACATCTGGTGGGGTGAGGTCAATCACCCGCTCGCGCCAGACCGGTTCCGTGAGCTGCACGACGACCTGGCCAGCCACCTCGGGGATCGCGAGCTCTTCGTCCAGGATCTCTACGCCGGAGCCGATCCCGACTACCGGCTGCGCGTCCGGGTCGTCTCGGAGACCGCCTGGGCCGCGCTCTTCGCGCGCAATCTCTTCATCGTTCCCACTCCCGCCGAGCTCGCGTCCGATCACGCGCGCGAGCCCGACTTCACGGTGCTTCACGCTCCGAGTTTCGAGGCCGAGCCGGCACAGCACGGCACCCGCTCCGAGACCGCGATCGCCGTCAGTTTCTCGCAGGGGTTGATCCTGATCGCCGGCACCGGCTACGCGGGGGAGATCAAGAAATCGATCTTCGGCGTGCTGCAGTATCTCCTGCCGAAACGCGACATCGCCACGATGCATTGCTCGGCAAACGTCGGCCGCGGCGGCGACACGGCCCTCTTCTTCGGACTCTCGGGGACCGGCAAGACAACCCTCTCAACCGACTCCACCCGCACCCTGATCGGCGATGACGAGCACGGCTGGAGCGACCGGGGCATCTTCAACTTCGAGGGCGGCTCCTACGCCAAGGCGATCCACCTGTCGCCGGAAGCGGAGCCTGATATCTACCGAGCGGTGCTGCGCTTCGGGACGGTGCTCGAGAACGTGGTGCTCGATCCCGACACGCGCGAACCCCGGCTCGACGACGACTCGCTGACGGAAAATACGCGCGCGGCCTTCCCCCTCTCGGCGATCACCCACGCCACAACGACCGGCAGGGCCGGTCACCCACGCCACGTGGTTCTGCTCACCGCCGACGCCTTCGGTGTCCTCCCGCCGGTTGCCCGCCTCAGCCCGGAGCAGACCCTCTACTGGTTCCTCTCCGGCTACACCGCCAAGCTGGCCGGGACCGAGCGCGGGGTGAAGGAGCCGGAGGCGACATTCTCTGCCTGCTTTGGCGCACCGTTTCTACCACTGCATCCGACGCGCTATGCCGAACTCCTGCGGGACCGCCTCCGCCGCCATCAGCCAGCCTGCTGGCTGGTCAACACCGGCTGGAGCGGCGGGCCGCACGGCGTCGGGCAACGCATCAGCATCGCCCACACCCGGGCCATCGTGCGGGCCATCGTCGGCGGCACGTTGACGGATGTCCCGACGAGCGCCGATCCCATCTTCGCCGTCAATGTCCCGGCGAGCTGCCCGGGCGTCCCACCGGAGGTGCTCCGACCACGAGAGACATGGTCCGACCCGGGCGCCTACGACGCGGCCGCCCGGCGCCTCGCCCGCGCCTTCGCCGACAACTTCAAACGGTTCGGCGCCGCCGTACCGCCGCAGGTCGCGGCCGCCGGTCCCCGGACCGAATCGGCGACGGCTTCCGGCGGCGACCAGGATGGGTAGCGGCCTGAGCAGCGCTCACCGTCACCAACGTCGCTACGCGACCATCCTGTCCACGTGACCCCGTGACCCAGGGGCGGGCGACTGACGCGGCGTCTGGCGCCGTCCGCGATGATCGCCGGCACCCGACCACCCCACGCGGAAATCTGCTCCCGCCGGGCAGGCGATCTCTGGTCCCCCGGCGACCTCGACCGTCGCGGCCAGTCCCCGGCGTTTGCGTCACCGCTCAACGCCGGGACCGGGCGGTGTGACGAGACGGTCAGGCTGTTTCGAGCGTCGCCTCAACACCGATCGTGACGTTGTTCCGGAGCGCGTTCGAAATGGGGCAGCCCTGCTCACCCTCCCGCGCCGCCGCCTCGAACGCGGCCTGATCCATGCCGGGCACACGTCCTCGGACCGTCAGGTTCGAGAAGGTCACGGCAAAGCCGCCGCCGTCCTTCGGATCGAACCCGACGTTCGCGCTCACCTCCAGCCGCTCCGGTGAGTTGCCCGCCTGGGCCAGGGTATGGGACAACGCCATCGCGTAGCAGGACGCGTGTGCGGCCGCCAGCAGCTCCTCCGGACTCGTCTGCCCTCCTGGCTTCTCCGTTCGGGATGGCCAACTCACCGGCAGCTCGCCGAATGCCCCGCTCGTCACCGTCGTGATCTGGCCATGTCCCTTGACGAGGTTGCCCTCCCAGACCACATCCGCCCGTCGCTCCGCCTGCGCCATGATCGGTATCTCCTTGAGCTATCGACGTTCCACCGCATCAGGTGGACCATTCCCCGAGGTGTCTTCCCGGCCCCGTACCTCAGGCGACCATAGCGGTCGCGCTATGTCGCCGGTGGCGGGTCGATATAGACCGTCTTGATCTGCGTGAAGAACTCGCGGGCCGCTTTCCCCTGTTCCCGGGAGTAGGAGCTGGATCCCTTCATTCCACCGAATGGCACCTGCGGCTCCGCCCCGGCCGTCTCGCTGTTGACATGAACGATCCCCGCCTGGATCCCCTGGACAAAGGCGAGCGCCTTGCCCAGGTCCCGCGTGAAGATCGACGCCGAGAGCCCGAAGCGGACCTGGTTCGCCACGGCTATCGCCTCATCCATGCCATCGACCGGAATCACGCCGAGCACCGGCCCAAACAGCTCTTCCTGCCCCAGCCGCGAGGCGGGGTCGACGCCGGCAAAGAGCGCCGGCGCCAGAAACGCCCCCCGCCCGAGATCGCCGCCGGTCAGGCGCTCGCCACCGACCAGCAGGGTGCTCCCGGCACTCCGCGCATCGCTGACCTCGCGTGCCACCCGGTCGGCCGCATCCGCGTCGATCAGGGGACCAATCTGGGTCGTCGCCTGGAGGGGATCACCGACCGTGAGCGCCCCAATCCGCTCGGCCAGGCGCTCGGTGAACTGGTCCGCCACCGATCGCTCGACAATCGCCCGGGAGGTCGCGGTGCACTTCTGCCCCGTGCTCATCATCGCGCCATTGACCACCTGGGTGAGCGCCTGCTCGACATCGGCGTCGGCCAGCACGATCGCCGGGTTCTTACCCCCGAGCTCGAGCTGCAGCTTCGCGCCCCGCTCGGCCGCGATCTTCCGCAATTCGCCCCCAACCGCATTTGAGCCGGTGAAGGTGATTCCCGCCACCCGCTCGTCGCGAACCAGCGGGTCGCCGATCACCGAGGAGCTGCCGGTAATCAGGTTGAGCACCCCTGGCGGCAACCCCGCCTCGGACAGCGCCTCGACCAGCCGCACCGCGCAGAGTGGCGTCAGGCTGGCCGGCTTCAAGATCACGGTATTGCCATAGGCGAGCGCCGGGGCGATCTTCCAGGTCGGGATGGCGATCGGGAAGTTCCAGGGGGTGATCGCCGCCACCACGCCGAGCGGCTCACGGGCCGTGTAAAGCAACGTCAGCGGGTTCGCCGATGGATAGTGCTCTCCCGTCGGCTGCTGCGCTTCTCCGGCGTAGTAGCGGAGAATCTGCACCGCCCGCGTCGTCTCGCCGATCCCTTCCTTGAGCGTTTTGCCTTCCTCGCGGGTCAGCTCCCGACCGACCTCGTTGATCCGCGCTTCCAGCAGGGTCGCCGCCTTGTGGAGCATGGTCGATCGCGCGATCGCGGTCGTCCGCCGCCATCCCTCGGCCGCGTCCGCCGCCGCCGTCACCGCCGCATCGACATCCTCGACGCCGGACGATGCGAACCGGCCGACCAGGTCGTCGTGGTCGGCAGGGTTCCGATTCTCGAAGGTCTCGCCGGAAGCGGCCGGTCGCCATGCTCCACCGACAAAGTTGCCAAAGGTCTGGACTTGCGCGCGCGTCGGCGCTGCCGTTGCTGTCACGTCTGCACTCCCCGTGGTTCACGACGACGCCAACACACCGGCGTCGCGCTGTATGCCATCTTGCCTGCGCCGGTCATTCTACCCGGCCCCGAAGTCCCGGCAATCCGATGAGGCCATCGTGCTACCATCGGCGCACGGCGCATCACCCTACCTCGGCAAGGGGCAACTCCCATGGCAACCACCCACCTGACGACGATCGACCAGCTCGAAGGGCTGCCTCAGGAAGGTCGCTTTGAGCTTATCGACGGAGAACTCATCGAAATGGCGCCTTCCGGCGGAAGATCGAGCTCTATCGCGATCCAATTCGCGGTGCCGCTGTCGAATTTTGTCCGTCCCCGGAATCTGGGCAAGATCTATGGTGCCGACGGCGGGTTCGTCCTCTTCCCCGATCGGGAGACGGTCCGTGTTCCCGATGTGGCATTCGTCCGCGCCGACCGGTTGCCGCCGGAGCAGGACCAGGACGGCTTTCTTCGCCTCGCTCCCGATCTCGCTGTCGAGGTCATCTCGCCAACCGACCGGATGGCCGATGTCATGGCCAAGGTGATGATGTATCTCGATGCCGGGGTGCGCCTCGTCTGGGTCGCCGATCCGCGATCGCGCACCGTCACCGACTACGCCGCTGACCGCACCGCCCGCCTGCTGAGTGAGGGCGACGAGCTCGACGGCGGCGAGGTGCTCCCCGGCTTTCGCGTCCGGGTCGGGGAGCTGTTCGGCTGACGCGATGCGGCGCCGATCACCGGAATCTTGTCGCCCTCGGGTATAAGCAACGCCGCCGGGAGCACCCGGCGGCGTCGCTCGTCTGTGTCAACGTCCCGCGGCGTTCCCGCTGACGACGTGGTCGCTTGCCTTACGGGTGATCGGTCGACGGTTTCGAGACGCGTTCTGCCCCCAGCCGAGCCGTCCGGTTGGGGGCAGACCTGTCTGCGACAAACGGGGATCCGTCAGCGAAACGACGTGTCCTAGACGTCACCGACCGTGAAAATCTGCGCCATCCCCTCGCGGGCGTGCGGCACGCCACCCTTGTTCGGGTCGCCGACGAAGCACAGCGCGACGTAATAACCGGCGTCGAGATCCGCCGCCAGGTACGAGATCGCGCCCGCCGACATGGTCGAGGTGGACGCCGCCGTCTCGAACGCGTCCGCATCCGGATAGCCTTCCGGCAGCGGCGTCCCGCTCGACGGGTCGAAGGTCAGCAGCGTCTGGACCTGCTCCTCGGTGATTTCTCCCGGTGACTTGTACAGGAGGAAGAAGTGCGGCTGATCGCTGTGGTTATAGACCTTGAGGGTCTGCTCACCGACGGCGAGATCGCCGTCGAGCTCGAACATGAAGCCGTCGTTGGTGCCGACCTCGTTGACCGTGACGTCAGCGACCGGTTCGGCGAGATCAGACGGCATCTCACCGGTCACGGTTAGCGCGACTGGAGCCTGAGCGGCTTCCGGATCGTCCGCCCAGACGGCATAGGTGCCCGGCTTCAGATCGACGATCGCCTGCACCGTCTGCCCCGCCCCCGCACCTGGGCCGCCAGCCATATAGGTGCTGTAATACCAGGGTGGTGGGCCACTATCGCCGCCTTCATCACCACCGTCAGCTGCCGGCGTGCCCTCGGCACCCGGCGGTGGCCCGGACAGAGCATCGATGGTGATGCCTTCCGGCAGCTGCAAAAACTCCACGGCGGCGTCCTCACTGGCCGCATTGGTGAGCGTCACCACATAGCGGCCGGCGGCGGTCTCCGACGGCACCCCCTCGAACGCGGAGTCGGAGGCGGTAATCGCCAGCTCCGGCAGACCCATCGTGTCGGCAAACGTGGCGCCGCCCCCCGCCGCCGGGGTCGCCTCCTGGGCGAGCGCCGCCGTGCCGCCGGTCAGCAGCAACAGCGACGCCGCGATCACACCGAAGATCTTTCCCATGCGCGCCTCCTCGATGACCTGCTCGCGCCCGACCTCTTCGGGCAGTCGTCGATCGGATCGCCTCCGGTTCGTCACCGTCGATCGGCCCTGCTTCCCATCCTAGACGTCGCCAGAGTCCAGTCCATACGTCAAATGACGTATTTTGTTCCGCGACGCATCTCCATCCTTTGATCGAACCGTGCAGGAATACGAGCCGCCTTGCGGACGCGACACCGAGCCTCGCGCGCATCTGCCAGACCGGGACGCGGTATGCGATACTACTCGAACACACGTTCGTATTCTTCGACCGGCCGGTGGACCGAGCGAGCCCTGATCGGACCGACGACAGCGAGGGTTCCCGCCCTGCACGGCTGGTGCGGCACCAGGTCCACGCTGGTCGGAAGCGGGTGACCTCCCGGGCGGACGGATCAAACGCCACTGGTGACTCGTGCATTCCGGGAGACTGAATGGGCGGATCATGCTCAAACCGTCCGAGGGGACGCCACCTCGCGTTCTGCCCGTGAACGGATTGCGCCACCACCGGTAAGGATGGCGACCGTCGTCCCATCGCCCCCATCAACCGTCGTCGTCACCGGAGGTCCGCTTCATGACCGATATCACGGCCGGCGCCATCCTAGGGCTGGTGGACGAGGTCTACCGCGCCGAATCGCGTCGCGTGTTCGCTACTCTGATCCGGCTGCTTGGTGATTTCGACCTCGCCGAGGACGCGTTGCACGACGCCTTCTCCGCCGCGTTGACCCAGTGGACCAGGGACGGCGTCCCCGCCAACCCCCGGGCCTGGCTCGTCTCGACCGGTCGCTTCAAGGCCATTGATCACCTTCGGCGGCGCGCCCGCTTCGACGCCTCGCTACCACTGCTGGCGGACAACCTCGATGCCGCGACCAACGGCGGCGCGGACGGGGGAGGTGAGGGGCTGGAGGATGACCGGCTCCGCCTGATCTTCACCTGCTGCCACCCCGCCCTGTCGCCGGAGGCGCGCGTCGCGCTGACCCTGCGGGAGGTCTGCGGGCTGACCACCGAGGAGATCGCCCGCGCCTTCCTGACCGCACCGCCGACACTCGCCCAGCGAATCGTCCGCGCCAAGGCGAAGATCCGTGACGCGGGCATCCCCTATCAGGTGCCGTCGCCGGCCGATCTGCCGGACCGGCTCGATACCGTGCTCCAGGTGATCTATCTGGTCTTTACCGAGGGGTACGCCGCCTCGTCGGGTGCGTCGCTGACGCGGGCCGATCTCTCGGGCGAGGCGATCCGCCTGGCGCGCCTCCTGGTTGATCTTTTGCCGAAGCCTGAGGCGATCGGTCTGCTGGCGTTGATGCTGCTCCATGAATCGCGGCGCGCGGCCCGGACGTCGCCCGAAGGCGACCTGATCCTACTCGATGACCAGGACCGCACGCGCTGGAACCAGGACCAGATCGCGGAAGGCCAGGCGCTGGTGGAGCGAGCGCTGGTGTCGCGAGCGCTGGTGTCGCGAAAGTTCGGCCCCTACACCCTTCAGGCCGCGGTCGCCGCGGTGCATGCGGAAGCGCCGACCCCCGCCGCCACCGACTGGAGGCAGATCGTCGGACTCTACGACGTCCTGATCCGGTTCGATCCGTCCCCCGTCGTGGAGTTGAACCGGGCTGTCGCGGTGGCGATGCGCGACGGTCCGGCGGCCGGTCTGGCCCTGATCGACGCCATCCTGGCCCGCGGCGACCTGACCGGCTATCACCTGGCCCATTCCGCGCGGGCCGACCTTTGCCGCCAGCTGGGCCGCACACCCGAAGCGCGCGCCTCCTATGAACAGGCGCTGGCCCTCGCGCTCCAGGAGCCGGAGCGGCGGTTTCTCCACCGTCGGCTGGCCGACCTGCCGGGCTGACACGGCGCATACGGGCTTCGCGCGCTCGGCTCGTCGACCGTAGAGAATCGCCGCCGACCACGTCGCCGGGAGGAAGGGTGGCCGCGCGAGCTTTCAGCCCGTCACAGCATGTCACGCCCTGTTCAAAGTCGGGCCGTCATGGTTGTCGATTTTGGTCTCCATCGTACGACCATCTCATGTCACGGTGGTTGACCGTGACAGGTGCGCCGCGGTGCGGCCCGATGCGACCGTCCCTGCAGCCCGGCTCCATGCCCAACGGAGGAAGGCATGTTCTGTCCCATCCGCCTCATCCTGGCCATCGGGTTGGCAAGCCTCTACATCACCAGCTGCCTGGCGGCGCTGGCCCTGGTTCTGGAGATGTGGTCGTTCTCTCTGTAGGACCTGTTTCGATGATCCGATGGCCCGATCTCACGTCGCCAGCGTCGGACGTCTGAGACCGGGGGCGCAATCCCCCGTGGCAGTTGGTCGGACCGTCGGGTCTCACCGGTTCCCGGCGCCGAGCGACGACGACTCGGTCGAGACCTCGCACGCGGCCGCGACGATTCCACTCAACTGGACGATCCGCATTCACCTTTCTCGAGGAGCAGACTGATGCGCGATGCCTGCCGGTGGTCAGCACTGGCCGCCCGGAACCTGGGGATGTTGCGAGACCCGCCGCGACGCCAATTGGCGCTTCAGAACCCTCTATGCCCCCGTGAACGACCGTGATATAGTACAGATGGTCGACTTGTACGTACATCTAGTGCCGGGGGCAAGCAGGGTCCGTCCCCCGCGACGGCATTCCTGGCGATCAAAGGCTTGGTCGGGCACACCCGAACATCGACCGACAGCGCAGGGGCGCGATCCTCACCGGCGAGTGTCGCCGGTACCACCGGAAGGAGCGAAGCAGGATGAGCGGAGTACGGGTTCTCGTCGGGACGCGCAAGGGCGCGTTCATCCTGACCGCCGATGGCAAGCGCGAGCAATGGAATGTCACCGGTCCCCACTTTGCGGGCTGGGAGATGTATCACCTCAAAGGCTCGCCCGTGGACCCCAACCGGCTCTATGCCTCGCAGTCGAGCGGTTGGTTTGGGCAGACGATCCAGCGATCGGACGACGGCGGTCAGACCTGGGAGCCGGTCGGCAACCAGTTCACCTACGACGGCGTCACCAGCACCCACCAGTGGTACGACGGCACCCAGCACCCCTGGGAGTTCGCGCGCGTCTGGCATCTCGAACCATCGCTGACCGACCCCGACACCGTCTACGCCGGGGTCGAAGACGCGGCGCTCTTCCGCTCAACCGACGCCGGACAGAGCTGGCAGGAGCTTCCCGCGCTGCGTGCCGCCAAGGGGCACCTCTGGCAGCCTGGCGCCGGTGGGATGTGCCTGCACACCATCGTCCTCGACCCGAACGACCCCGGCCGGATCGTCGTCGCCATCTCGGCCGCGGGCGTCTTCCGGACCGATGACGGTGGGACGACCTGGCGACCGGTGAATCGCGGCCTGAAGTCGGGCTTCGAGCTGCCCGATCCCGACGCCGATGTCGGGCACTGCGTCCACAGCATCGCGATGCACCCGTCGCGCCCGAACGTGCTCTTCATGCAGAAGCACTGGGACATCATGCGCAGCGACAATGCTGGTGAATCGTGGCACGAGGTCAGCGGCAACCTGCCGAGCGACTTCGGCTTCCCAATCGAGGTCCATGCTCACGAGCCGGAGACGATCTACGTCGTCCCGATCAAGAGCGACTCCGAGCATTTCCCGCCCGATGGCAAGCTGCGCGTCTATCGCAGCCGGACCGGCGGCAATGAGTGGGAAGCGCTGACCAACGGTCTTCCCCAACGGGATTGCTACGTCAACGTCCTGCGCGACGCGATGGCGATCGACTCGCTCGATAGCTGCGGCGTCTACGTCGGCACCACCGGCGGACAGGTCTACGCCTCGGCCGACGCCGGAGACCACTGGTCGCCCATTGTCCGCGATCTCCCGGCCGTGCTCTCGGTCGAAGTGCAGACGCTGTCATGATTCGGGTCGTGCTGCCGTCCCACCTCCGAAACCTGGCGCGCGTTGCCGGTGAGGTCGAGCTCCAGGTCGACGGCGCGGCGACCCAGCGCTCAGTCCTCGATGCGCTTGAAGCGACCTACCCGGTGCTGCGCGGCACGATTCGCAACCACGAGACGCGGCGCCGCCGTCCGCTCGTGCGATTCTTCGCCTGCGAGCAGGATCTCTCTCACGAGCCACCCGACGCCCGGCTCCCCGACGCGGTCACGTCGGGTGCGGAGCCATTTCTCGTCGTCGGCGCCATGGCCGGGGGCTAGGTCGGAACCGCCTCCCCTTCCGCGAGGGAGGCAGCGCATCACCGTCGACCATGACCGCACATGCTCACGTCGTCTCCATCCCTGCCGGGAAGAAGACGTCCAAACCGTCGAAGGAAACGTTTCCACGGAGGCCACCTCATGAAATATTTGCTGCTGATCTACGGCGACGAGCAGGCGATGGACGACACCGCACGGGAAGCGTGCTACCAGAAGTCGACGCGGCTCGCGCACGACCTCAAGGCGAAGGACCAGTTCCTGGCCACCGCCCCCCTGCATGCGACCGCCACGGCCACCAGCGTCCGTGTCCGCGCGGGCAAGCGGCTGGTGACCGACGGACCCTTCGCGGAGACCCGCGAACAACTCGGCGGCTTCTTCCTCGTCGATGCGCCCGATCTCGATGAGGCCATTGACATCGCCAGCCGCATCCCCAGCGTCACCACCGGTACCGTCGAGGTCCGCCCGGTCGTCGATCTCGCTGGTTTGCCGGAGGGGTAGGAACGGCCGGTCACGAACGGCTGAGCGGGCATTGAAGGCGCCGATGGTGTCGTCGACCATGCCCGCGGCGTGGAGCGCGCCGCGAGCGTGGTCCGTGTGCCTCACGTCACCGCTCGGCCGACCTCACCGCGGGGCTGCCACGGCCCAGGCCATAGCCGCGACGGTGACCCTCCAACAACGCGCTGACCCGCCATTCGGGCGTTGGAGCTCATGCCGAAGAGGGGGTTGAAACACCTCAGGGCAGGCTGGAGGCACGTCGAGGATCGGCAGAGACCCGCGAACCGTTCACGCGACGGTCGGGCTCGATCCCGCGAGCGCCGCCGATGCACCGTGGCCGAACGAGGCGCCGGGCTCGTGAGCCGTTCCCGGGGGCCAGCATCTGGTGGCACCACGCGCGCACCAGCTGCTGTGGTGCGTGCGTCCCGGCGAGCGATGGCATCCCGTGTCGCCGGGCGGACGCGGCCTCCCATTCGCCCCTACCACGAACGGGTGATGATCCGCGTCATGGCCGATGGGACCCCGCCATGGTTTGCGGGGACCGCGCCGTGGCCAATTGGGATTCGCGTGACGCGCACCGGCGGGCGCAGCACGCGGCGCCCCTACCACGAGGGAGTCGGCCCCGACGGCCCGACCGCCCGGCGGGTGGCGCCCTGAACCCTCACAGTACGCCATATAGACGTCTGCCCAGCGGGTTCAGGAAGAACCAACGGACCTGGGCATGGCCGAACATCCTATCCCATCACGCTCCTGCGATAGGGGCGGATTCGATGCGCCCGCCAGTGCGGGTCGCGCAGGCTCGGTAAGAAATGCGGCAGATCATCCCCCCGTCCGTCTTGGGGCCGCGTGCTGCGCTCGCTAGTGCGGATAACGCTGGCTCCGCCAACTGCCACGTGGATCATCACCCCTCCGTGGTAGGGGCGCATGGCATGCGCCCTGGTTCCCGGCCGCCTCGTCGCGCCTGGGACGCCGTGCCCTGACGGCGACCGCCGTGGAACGGCGTCTGGAGCGCGCAATGGAACGCCTCCGCGGTTCAGGCGGCAGGAGGTCTTCGCCGGCCGCATGGCTGAGATACCTATCAGGGGTATGATGGGGTGACCATCGCCAGAGCATCGTTTGATTGTGGTGTCGATGTCCTCCAGATGGACGGTTTAGACGCCGGCGCTGGCCAGATCGCACCACGACATTCGCTGCTGCACCCGACCGTGACTGATATACCCCAATGGGGTATATTGAAGGCAGGCACGCCGGTGTGAAACAGATGCGTCGCCCCGTCAACCAGGCCTGCCCGGACCGAAAAGTGGACGCCGGGGACATACGGCACGGCGGAGGCGACGGATCCGACGGACGATGGAGAAGACATGATCACCGACGTTGACCAGGTTACCCTGACGGCACCCGACATCTCCTGCGCTCACTGCGTGGCGACCGTCCAGGCGGCACTGGGCGCTTTCGACGGGGTCGATCGCATCGAGGCGAGCGCCGAGACCAAACAGGTCACGGTTGCCTTCGACCCGGTCCGGGTCTCGCTGGAACGGATCACGGCCGCGCTCGGCGAGGCTGGCTATCCGACCGTGTCGTAATATCCGGGCGACGTCGAAGGTCGTCCACCGCTCATTGGAAGCAAGATGAAACCGCACTCCCCCCATCCCCCCCACACGGCGGACCACCCCAACGGGCAGCACACTGCCGGCCACGACCGGCATGTCGCCCCGCCCTACGCAAGCGACTCTGCGCCGGAGGTCGATCGCGTCGCGCTGGGGCACAGTCTCGATCCTCAGCCGCGGGACGTTGATCCCTCCCACGGCGCTCACGATGACGCCGCGATGGACCACCACGGCGGCATGGCTCACGACATGAGCGACCCGGCGATGGCCGCCGGCATGGAGCGAGATATCCGCCGCCGCTTCTGGGTCGCCTTGCTCCTCACCATTCCCACCGTGCTCTACTCATCCCTGGGAAAGAATCTCCTCGGGATCGACCTACCAGCGCCGCTGCCAGACACCTGGATGATGCTGCTCCTTTCCACCCCCGTGATCTTCTGGTCGGGCTGGATCTTCATCTCCGGGGCCTACCAGGCGCTGCGCCATCGCGCCCTCGATATGAGCGTGCTGATCGCCACCGGTGTCCTCGCCGCTTATCTCGCCTCGCTCGTCCTGATGGTCGTGGAAGGTGACGAGGTCTTCTTCGAGGCCGCGGCGATGCTCGTCACCTTCGTCCTCTTCGGCCACTGGATGGAGATGAAGAGCCGCAAGGGCACGACCGACGCCTTGCGCGCGCTCTTCGACCTGGTTCCGCCCACCGCGACCGTGCGGCGCGATGGCCGCGAGGTCGAGCTTCCGACCGCTGAGATCGTCGTCGGCGACGCCATCGTCCTGCGTCCCGGAGAGAAGGTGGCCGTAGACGGCGAGGTCGTGACCGGTCACAGCAGTATCGATGAAGCGCTGGTCACTGGCGAGTCGCTCCCGGTCGAGAAGGGACCGGGCGACGCCGTCGTCGGCGGCTCGATCAACCGCTCGGGCGCGATCACCTTCCGTGCCACCAGGGTCGGTGCCGACACGGCGCTGGCCCAGATCGTCGCACTCGTCCAGCGGGCGCAAAGGTCCAAAGCCCCCGGCCAGCGCCTGGCCGACAGGGCCGCCCAGTACCTGGTGGTCCTCGCGGTTGGGTCCGGGATTGTGACCTTCCTGAGCTGGTCGCTTGTCGGCGACGTGGGCTTCGTCATGGCGCTCACCTTCGCGATCTCCGCGGTGGTCATCGCCTGCCCCGACGCGCTCGGCCTCGCCACCCCGACCGCGGTGGCGGTCGGCACCGGGATCGCGGCCCGACGCAACATCCTGATCAAGGACGCGGCGACGCTCGAAGGGCTCTCCAGCATCCAGGCGATCGTGCTCGACAAAACTGGGACGCTCACCGAGGGCAAGCCGAGCCTGACCGATGTCGTCACCACTGAAGGCATTGAGGAGAACGAGCTGCTTGCGCTGGCCGCGGCCGCCGAGGGCAACAGCGAACACCCCCTCTCGCGGGCCGTGGTCGACGGGGCGGTGAGCCGGGGGCTGGCGGTGCCGGAGGCGTCCGCCTTCCAGTCCGTCGCCGGCCACGGCATCGAAGCTCAGGTAGAAGGTCGGACCATGCTGCTGGGCAACGCCAGGTTGATGCAGGAGCGCGGCATCTCGACCGATACGCTGACCGAGCGGGCGAATGCCCTGGCGGCGATGGGTCGCACCCCCATCTTCGTGGCGATCGACGGGAAGGCCGCCGGCATCCTGGTGGTAGCCGACACGATCAAGCCCTCCGGGCGGGAGGCGGTGCGCCAACTGCGGGCGGCCGGGATCGAACCCGTGATGATGACCGGCGACAACCGCCGCACCGCCGAAGCCGTCGCGAAGGACCTCGGGATCGAGCGCGTCCTTGCCGAGGTGCTCCCCGAGCAGAAGGCGTCCTACGTCGCCCAGCTCCAGGCCGAGGGGAAGCGGGTGGCGATGGTTGGCGACGGCGTGAACGACGCACCGGCGCTGGCCCAGGCCGATGTCGGCATCGCCATCGGGGCTGGCACCGACGTTGCGATCGAGACCGCCAACGTTGTGCTGATGCGCTCCGATCCGAGCGACGTGCTGCGCGCGATCAAACTCTCCAAAGCCACCGTCCGCAAGATGAAGCAGAACCTGGCCTGGGCGAGCGTCTACAACGTTCTGGCGATCCCGATCGCCGCCGGCGTGCTCTACCCAGCCTACGGCCTCCAACTGCGGCCGGAGTGGTCGGCCCTGCTGATGAGTCTCTCCTCGATCATCGTCGCCGCCAACGCGGTGTTGCTCAAGCGCGCCGACCGGGAGCTGGCGTAGGATGGATCGTCTGCTCCCGCCCGCCACCAACCCCCACCGTCACTTCTCCTCGAATCTGCTGACCCTGTGCAGCCTCGTCCTGATGGGGGTCATTCTCTACTTGACCGTCGCCGCGGCCGCGACACCACCGGCCGTCGCCGTTGCGGACGTCCAGATCATCACCGTGTCGCTGACCAGATTCACCGTCGCCTCCCGGGCAGGCCCAGCGGGGTCCACCAGCGCGACGCCGCCGCCCCAACCCACGCCTGCACCGTCCCGCACGAGCTCGTGACCGAGCGGGCCGGCGCGGTTCCCGAACCGCTGACAGAGGCAGGAGGCGAGGCGATGATTCACGAAATCGCGCGCGGAGAAACCGCCACGCTGACCTGAATCTTCACCGAGCCCGGCATCTACCAGTTCGCCTGCCACGAGCCGGGCCACGACGAATCGGGAGAGGTCCTGGCTGTCGCGGTGGCGAATGAGGGCGGCACAAATGGGCGGGAGCAGGCTACCCTTACCGTTGAGGAGTCGTATGGGACATCTACTCAGTACCAGGTCACTTCGGAGAGAGCATCGCTGGCCGCTCGTCGGTCTTGTCATCCTCCTCGCGTTGCTGGGGCACGATGCCTTGATGGCGACCGGCGCCCATGCCGCGAGGGGTCCTCGCCACACCGGTCACCACGCGCGGGCGTCCGATCTGCAGACGCCATCTGACTATGAGCTGGCGGCGACATCCACGGGTTGCGGGATGGTCGCTACCGCGACGTTCCAGGACAGCGCATCCCTTCGACGTGCCCTGCTCGCCGGCGGCGACGTCTGGGATGGCTCGACTACGGAGCGAGTCAATCTCGTTGGGACTCGCCCGCTCGATGACCGCTCTCCCGATCCGACCCCTCCTCCCGGGGTGCGGCGTGCCCTGCTCCAGGTCTTTCTGATCTAGGCCGACCGTTGCTTGCTGGTTCAGACCGAGCCCGGCGGGGCGCGGTCGTTGTGCAGCATCCATGCGGGTTCCGCGAAGGCAACGGAGGTCAACGGATGATGAACAGGGTTCGACAACTGGCCTTTTCGGGAGGCGTGTTGGTGCTCGTCCTCGCCGTGCTCTGGCCCGGGATGCCGTCCGCGGCCGGTGCCCGGCAGGCGACTCCGGCGGCGACCGCCTCATGTGGCGATGCGGCCCCGGCGGCCTCGCCCGCCACGTCGATGGGGGGTATGGCCGGGATGGATATGGGCACGCCGATGGTAGGCATCGCGATCGAGTTCGACCAGCTCTACATCGACATGATGATCCCCCACCACGCGGCGATCATGGCGACGGCCCAGGCCGCGCTGGAGCGGCTGGTGGACCCGCGGCTGATGGAGATCGCCGGGGCAATCGTCGCGGCTCAGGGCCCGGAGATCAAGGAGCTGCGCGGATACCGTCAGCAGTGGTATGGCAGCGCGGATCCGATGCCCATGGACGCACCAATGATGACCATGCTCGGCGAGCTGATGCCCGGTATGGGCAGCACGCCAAACGACATGATGACGCAGATGGACCCGGGGGCCCAGGTCGCCGCGTTTTGCGCCGGTGAGGACCCCGAACTGACCTTCATCGATCTCACCATCCCTCACCACGAGAGCGCGATCGAGATCTCCACGCTCGCGCTGACGCGCGCGATCCACCCGGAGCTCAAGGAGGTCGCCCAGCGGGTCATCGACGCTCAGCAGCGCGAGGTGGCCCAACTGCGACTGATCCGGAGCGACCTGATCGGCGCCGCGAGTCCCCCCGCGGGATAGGTGGTAGCACGGAAGCGACGAAGGGCACGCCTCCGGGTCGGGGGCGTGCCCTTCTCGCTTGGCAACCAGACTGCTCCCTAGCCGTCCAGACGAGGACATCCGGGGGAGCGGTGGCCAGGTTCACCACGCGGGCATCGATCGATGTCTCTGCCGTCAGCATCCGCCTGCGGCGTCCACGGCCGCATCACCGGAGTGCCAGCCACTTCAGTGACCTCACACCCGTTGGGAAGCCATCACCGATGTCGATTTGGCGCATCTCCAGACGACTATCTGATGTCAACGGCGACTGGCCGTGACCCGATCTCGATCCAGGGAGGGTGCCGCTCATGTCCTCGATCACCATCTCCTCGTCGATCGCTCCGTCCTCGACCGCGGAGGCGGCATCGCCCGCGATCAACCGAAGCCGGTACGCCTGGGTCGGTCCCCTCACGGTGGTTGCCGCCGTGATGGCCAATATTCTCGTCTATGTCATTGGGGGCGCGCTCATCAGGTATGACCAGGCGTTCCTTCCCCTCACCAACGCGAGCGGAGCAATCCTTTTCACGGTCGCACCGGCAATCGTCGCGGTCCTGCTCTACGCCGTCCTCCTGCGCCGCGCCGCCAACCCGAGGCGCCGCTTCACGATCATCGCGGCCATCACCTTCGTCGTCACGCTGATCCCCGATGTCACCTACATCCCGACAGTCGCCGGGGTGACGGGGGGCCAGATCGCGATCCTGATGGTCATGCACGTCGTCGCCGCGGTCGTCATCGTCTCGATGCTCACGCGCCTCGCCCGCCCACGGTCGCGGTAGTGGATGAAGGGAGGCCGTCATTCGGTCTGTGTGTCTGGTCTACCACCAGATGACAGATGAGCATGACCGAGGGGAGCGCGAGGACGACCAGGGGCCGCGCGACGGCGCGAACCATGCCGTCACCACCGCTCACGGCGACCGCAACCACATCTCCCCCACGCTGCATCCCGTCCACGGAGTGATGGCGCTCCACCTCCGCCAGGGCAGAGCGTCCATCATCAATGGCCCGACGCTCGACACCGAGGCGCAGCTGCAGGGGGTTTGTTTGATCGACGCCCGGGACGTCAATGATGCCCTCTGGCTGGCGACGACGCTATCACCGTCGCGCCTGGGGTGGATCGAGGTACCACTATCGTGGAGACCATCCTGCCGTGATCGCGCCGCCCCCTCGGCAGACGCTGGACGATCGCACCCGATCGACTGGGAGGTCGCCTCGACCTCATCAAACCGCTCCCCCCTTGGCGGGTGCGCGGTACAGGAGCTGGCGCGGGCGACCATCGCGGTCGACTTCACGACCGACGCCCCGCTTCGCGCTATCCTCAACGTGCCGGGACCCCGGCTGGCCCGGCCAGCCGCCCTCTGGATCGAGGATCCACAGGCGAATCGGGTCGACATCAAGCGCGACTCCCACTGGCCGATCCCCGGCGCGCAGAGGCTGCGACCGATCGAGCGGGTAGCGGGGGACGAGGACGCCCAGTTCCGCCCGGCGTATCCTTCCCGGCCGAGAGGGCAAGACGCTCTGCGCGGGCGGTCGGACGTTGGCACCTAGGCGCGAGAGCAACACCGGTCAAGACCGGCGGAGGGAAGATGAACGTCCACACCACGGTTCTGCTTGTTGGGAAGACCGCCACCTGCGTCGAAATTCCCTCGGAGGTGGTGACGGCCTTTGGGTCAAGCAGGCGACCCGCCGTTCGCGTCACGATCAACGGCCACACCTATCGGAGCACCGTGGCGCCGTGGGGCGGTCGGTTCCTGCTGCCGATCAGCGCGGAGCACCGCCAGGGCGCCGGGATCGCTGCTGGAGACGATATCGAGCTCGATATCACCCTCGACACCGAGCCACGAGCTGTCACGGTACCGGCCGACTTCGCCGCGGTCCTCGACCATGATCCGGACGCAAGGCGGCGCTTCGAGGGGTTGTCCGATAGCGGCCGGCTGCGACACATCCTGGCGATCGAGGGGGCGAAGACCGCCGAGACCCGCCAGCGCCGGATCGGGAAAGCGATCGAGACGCTCCGAGCGAGGCGCGCCTGACCGCACCCGGCGGCGCCGTTCCTGACCATCGCCGCTCGTGTGATCGTCCGGTGCAGGGAGCATGACAGGCGGCTCGATGGTGGACGACGGCCCGACCACTGACAGGAGGAGTGTGATGCGAAAGGTCATCGTCCCAGAGTTCGTGACCCTCGATGGCGTCATCGAAGCACCCGACCAATGGTCCTTCCAGTTCTGAAGTGACGAATCGGCGACGTTCAAGCTCGACGATCTGATGGCGGGCGACGCGCTGCTTCTGGGACGGGTGACCTATGAACGGTTTGCCGCCGCCTGGCCCTCGATGACCGATGAAGCTGGTTTCGCCGACCGGATGAACAACCTTCCCAAACACGTCGTTTCCACGACGCTGGATCAGCTCTCGTGGAACAACGCACGGCTGATCACGAGCGACATCCCGGACGCCGTCACGAAGCTGAAGCAGCAGCCGGGGCAGGACATTCTGGTCTTCGGCAGTGGTCAGCTCTTCCAGACCCTGTGGCGGCACGACCTGATCGACGAGTACCGTCTGATGCTCTTTCCCGTCGTGCTTGGGAACGGGAAGCGGTTGTTCCAGGACGCGACCAGGACGACGCTGAAACGGGTCGAGACCCGGACCTTTAAGTCTGGCGTCGTGGTGCTCACCGACCAACCAGCGCCGAAACCCTAACCGGGAACACGTCCTGACGCACACGGGAGGACGACCAGCGCCGGTTACGTCCATCAGCGCCCGGGCGACGCTGTTAGATCGCGGGGACGGGCCGACCCGTCTCGGCGCCACCCCTCCCGACCGCGCGGCGGCCGCGCCGCCCTGCCCCCGGTGACGCCCTCCTCCCAGGAGGCTCGCTCCTCTTCGCTCCATGGGATCGGGCATCCACAAGGTGGAGCGGGTACCGGGACCGAACACGCCATGATCGTCGAACGAGACCGGACCATCGCCGACCCGTGACAGCGTGGCACCGGTTATGCAATACTCGTTTTACCCCGCGTACGTACACCTATCGCAGCTGGAGGTCAGGGAAGAACTGACCTCTTCAATGGAGGATCGACGTGAGCGGCAGCGGCAGTCATGGTGGAACACGGCTCGTCAAAGGCACCAAGGTCGTTAGTCTCGCCGATGGCACGACCCTCGGCTCGATCGATCATGTCTACCTCAACCCGGATACCAAAGAAATCGTCGGCTTCTCCTTTCATCAGGGGGGTGGACTCTTCGGCGGAAAGACCTCCGGCCTGGTCGAGGTGGTCGATATCCACGCGGTCGGCCCGGACGCGGTGACCATCACCGATGTCGCCTGTGTCCGCAGCGAGCTGGCGATTGGTCGCCGGGTCGATGATCTGATCGACCTCGAAGCGATGCTCAAGCGCAAGGTCATCACCGACGGCGGGTCCGAGCTCGGTCATATCGCCGCGGTCGAGTTTGGGCAGGAAAGCTTCCGGCTGACCGCGATCGAGGTCTCCGGCGGTCCGCTGCGCGAGCACCAGCGCCTCTCCGCCGACCTGATCAGCCTGATCGGCTCCGAGCTGGTCGTCATCACCGAGCCAGAACCGGCGGTCGTCGCGGCGCCGGTTCGCCGGTCGCTGGTTCACGTGGTCGAGCGGAACGAGCGCCACGTCGCCACCGCCTGAGAAGCCGCCATGAGCGATCCCCGCTCGTTCTCGGCGAGCGAGGACCGCTCAAGGCCACGGCAGCGAGGCGCCGTCACCCACGATGACGGCGGCAAGCACCGGGCGCACCCCGAAGGGAACCGCTGTCTCCCCCCGGGAACAACGGCACCCTCGGCAATGCCTGACCGGACGACGTTCGCTATCCCGCGTGGTGCGAGCACCGGCCTTGTGGCGGCCTCTCCCCGCGAGCCGCTTCTCGTCCGCGGGAGGCGGGGCACACGGCCCGTCGTTCCTCGTGCGTCGTCGCTGGTGTCCCGCGACAGCTCAAGCCCGCGCCCGCGACAGATGCGAGACCAGGCGCAGCACGACCCCGATCCGTTCCAGGAGTGGTGCCGCACCTGTGGGCATCGACGTGGTCCGTTGAGGCCGCTCACCGGCCACCGGACGACTCGCCCACTCCTCGCGTGGCCGCTCGACCACCCACCGGACAACGGCACCTGTCAACGAACCGGTCTCCTCAGCCCCCGTCCGCGGCGAGGTAGGTGAGGAGCGAGCGCACCGCCACGCCGGTCGCACCCCGCGGGCCGTCCGGTCCCGCCTTCTCGGCCCGGGCCGACGGTGCGATGTCGAGGTGTGCCCAGGGCAGTCCTTCGGCGAAGCGCTGGAGAAAGAGCGCCGCGGTGATCGCCCCGCCGCCGCGACCGCCGGTGTTCTTGATATCTCCCACCTGTCCCCGGATCTTCTCGTTGAGCGCCTCGGTCAACGGCATCCGCCAGAACCGTTCGCCAGCCGCCGACGAGGCGGCGAGCAGGTCGGTCGCCAGCCGGTCGTCCGAGGCAAAGAGCGCGGTCGTTCCCTCGCCCAGCGCCACCATCGCCGCGCCGGTCAGCGTCGCCACATCGATCAGCTCGCCGACCCCCTGCCGGGCGGCGTAGACGAGCCCGTCCGCCAGTACCAGCCGTCCCTCGGCATCTGTCGAGAGGATCTCGATCGTGATTCCATTCATCGCCGTCAGGATGTCGCCGGGACGAAAAGCACGATCGGAGATCATGTTCTCCGCCGCGCAGAGCACCGCATGGACCGTCCGCCGGCAATCGAGCGCCCGCAGCGCCGACATGGTGCCCAGCACCGCCGCGGCGCCTGCCATGTCTCCCTTCATCTCCAGCATGCCCTCGTACGGTTTGATGGAGTAGCCGCCGGTGTCAAAGGTGATCCCCTTGCCCACCAGACCCGTCGACGCTCCACCGGCCGTGGCCCCGTCGCCATCCGGGGTATAGGTCAGGTGGATCAGTCGCGGCTCGTTGGCGCTCCCCTTGCCAACAGCCACGATCGCGCCCGCCCCCAGTGCGGTCAGCTTCTCCGGACCGAGAATCTCGATCGCCAGACCGGACGCCGTCGCCACCCCCTCGGCTTCCTCGCCCAGCGAGACCGGGTTCAGCACGCTCGCCGGTTCGTTGACCAGATCGCGCGCCAGGGCCACGCCAGCCGCGATCGCGTCGGCGCGACGGAGCGCTGCCCGTGACTCTGCCTCGGGGAGATCTCCCAGAAAGGTGATCGACTCGATCTCCCGCGGTGTGGGGTCGTCCTTCCGGCCCTCCCCGTAATGCCGGGTGAAGCGATAGGTCGCGAGACGAACCGCCTCGCCGGCGGTGGCCAGCGCCGCCCGTGCGCTCAGATCGCCACCGGCCGGCGGCGAGGCCGACACGACCGAGCGAGCGCCCGCGTCGCGCGCCGCGACCGCCGCGGCGCCCCAGGCCCGCCGCACCGCGTCGGCATCGATATCCGCACGATGGCCAACCCCGGCGAGGACGATCCTCCTGGCCGGTAGCCGACCGAGCGTCGGCACGACCAGGGTCGTTCCGCGCTTGCCGCTGAAGCGGGCATCAGCCGCCAGCCGTCCTAGCTCGCCCCCAAGCGCCTCATTCAGCGGAGCGACCGCTGGCTGACTGGCCACCTCATCGCTCGCAAACCCCGGCACGATGACCGCGTCGGCCGCCACCCCGGCGATCTCCCCCTCCTGGTACCGCACGTCCATCAAGCCGCGACTCCCTTCACCCATCCCACCGTCTCCGCACTGCCGGAGCGGTCCCCACTCGGCGGGCACACTCTAGCACCCGGCGACCTGCCAGTGGGTGCGCGTTCGCTGAAGGTCGGCCGTGGATGGTCGCCGCGGGCTAGGTCTCGCCGAAGACCGCGATCTGGGCCGAGTGCTCGCGCTTATGGCCGTCGGACATGGAGACGATCAGGTCGTCTAGCGCGTACTCCGCGCCGTACCACGTCAGTGTGCCGGGCCGGGCGATCGTCTCGGACGGGAGCTCCGCGATGCTCTCCAGGATTCGCTCGTGGGCCCCCGTCAGCTCAGCCATGACCCCGGCGATCGATTGGCCATGACGCGCGGCCACCTCCGCGTCGTTGAAGCTGGCCTGTGCATCCAGAAACCGATCGAGACAGGGCGTGGGACCCGGCCCTGACAGGCCGGACAGGATGTCGACCAGCACCAGCTCGTACGGGGCGAGATGGGCGACGATGTCCTTGATCGACCACTCGCCACAAACTCCGGGTGTCACCCACGCCGGCTCAGGAACATGCTCCAGCGTCCCGAGCAGCGTCGCCTGGCCATAGGCAAGGACGCTTGCCGCATGCATCGCTGCGCTCCCTTCCGGCTACCCCTTCACGTAGGCCAGCTTTTCAGCAACCCGGCCGTCCCGGACACGAAAGAGATCGATCCCCCGGACGTGCCCACCGCCGTCGCCCAGCCAGCGGTAGAGCCAGCGGACGACGCAGCGGTCTCCAGCCACGACGATCTCCTCGGTCCCGAACGTCGCCCCTGGAGACGCGGCGAAGAACTCCTCCCAGGCCGCCCGGACGGCGGCCTGTCCCTGGTGCCGTGCCCCATCTGGCCGCGGAGAGGTATTCTCGAAGATGCAATCGTCGGTCATCGTCGCCATCACGGCCGGCACGTCCTGACGGTTGAAGGCCTCGTTGAATCGTTCCACCGCGTCAAGGGTGGCAGCGGTGGTGGGATCGGTCTGGAGAGCGGTCATCGGCATCTGCTCCTCTCACGCAATCGCACGGTGCGATTGATCCGCGACGGCAGCACGGCCCCGCTACGCGGCGGAGCAGGTTCGTCCCGGGGACCGGTGGAGCGAGCGCGGGCGGCATTCAGGCGACGACTCTGCCGCCGTGGCATTCCCTGACCGCACGCATCAGGAGCCGGAGCGCCCACCGGCCGGCATCGTAGCAGACGGTGCCAGCATGGTCGCACGCTACTATCCCGCCGCGGATGCTAGCCCCGGCGCACACTCGACGCTGGCGGCGCCCGCTGATCCCCGATCATCGACGGCGCACGAGGCACCGGCGGGGCGACCCACGGCCTGGGCCCGAGCGGGATCCACGAAGCTCTCCCGCTGTCGCTCAGGTCAGCAGGGCGACGCCGTCTTCCGACTCCGCCAGGATGCCGCCCGTTTCCGGCAGCACCGCCACGGCAACGACCGGCCCATCGACACCGTCGAGACGGTCCCAGCTCGTGCCGCCATCCCGTGATATATAAACGCCACCAGCGGTCCCAGCCAGAACGTGATCGTCGTCAAACGGGTCAAGCCAGAGTGCGGTGACCCCGAAGCTGTTCGGCTCGATCTCCGGCGGGATACCGGCGACCAACGGATCATCCGCGAGCGTCACCGCTTCCAGACCTGTCCGCTGCCGGGTCCAGCCGACGCCAGCGTCGTCGCTGCGCCAGACGCCGTCGGCCGTTCCCAGCAGAATAGTCCCACCGGTGGCGACGACAGCGCCGACACCCCAGAACTCCTTGAGGACCGGTCCCTTCACCGGCGCCGTTGGGTCGCCGAGGTCGAGGCGCCAGAGGCGGCTCGTGCCACCCTCGGAGGTCGTCGCGATCAGACCGCCGACAGGTGCATCACCACCATCGCGGATCGGTCCAAACCCCGTGACCTCGGACCCTTCCAGGTCGACCGCCAGCGGATTCCAGGTGGCGCCTCCATCGACCGACAGATGCAGCCCGTCGCAGCCGGCGCCAAGGCTCATTCCGGCGACCGCCCAGGCGGCTAACGGCTGCACGTCTTCCCCCCCGGCCACCGGCTGCCAGCTTGCCCCGCCATCCCCGGAGCGATGCAGGATCGGTGGCTCGCCACCGCCCCGAGCGCAGGGGGAGTGATCCCCCGCCAGCAGGAGCTCGGGATCGTCCTCCGCCACGACCAGCCGGCCATCCGGCGGCTCGGCGCCGGCCGTCGTCCAACGACCGCTCGTCGCATTGGGCCGGTAGAGCCCCTGGCGCCCGGCGACATAGACGGCGCCGCCACCGCTGACCACGGTGATTGCCGGGTCGCCGTCGATCACCAGCGGTTCCGCGCTCGACGCCGCGCTCGTTCCCGTCCGCGGGCCAGGGACCGACAACACCACGGCGAACAGGACCGCCACCGTCCAGCTGCCTCCCGGCAGCCCACCGGGGACATCCCCGCGACTCGCGATTGTCGACCGCCGCCAGAAACCTGCTAGGCGCATCGGTGCTCTCCCAATCGTTGTTCCGGCGATGGCCGGGCCGGAGCCAGGGCGGTGCCATCTGGATTCCCGAGGAGATCGACAGACTGCGACGGCACTATCGCGATCGCCGCCGGTCATCGGCGTCGGCAACCGGCGACGATCAATCCCGCTTCCCGCGGCCTGTCACCCTCCGAAATCTCCCGATCCGACCAGCGGGCGACGGCGCCAACCATCGAGGGAGACACCGCCCTCGGGAATCGGAACCAGAGACCCGGCGGTCTAGAAACTCCCCGGATCAGCCGGGTCGGTCCCATTCGCGATCTCGTCGCCATCAACGACGCCGTCGCCATCGGTGTCAGGGTCGTTCGGGTCAGTCCCGTTGGCGATCTCATCTCCATCGACCAGGCCATCGTCGTCGGTGTCAGGATCGTTCGGGTCGGTGATGACGTCGCCCGGTCCGACCTCGTCACCGTCAGCGCGTCCATCGCCATCCGTGTCAGCATTGGTGGGATCGGTCCCCGATGTCCCGGTCTCGAACGCGTCGCTGAGCCCGTCATCGTCGGTATCGAGGGTGTCCGCCGGCGGCGTCTCCGCATCGGGAGTCTCCGCCGGTGGCTCGGTCGCCACCGGCGTCTCGTCAGCGTCCGCCAGATTGTAGATCGCCAGGTCGGCCGCGGGCTCCTCCGACGACACGGTGACCAGGTAGGCGGCCGAGTTATCGGCGGCGGTCTCCGTGTTCGGCGCATAAGCGTCGGTGTAACCGGCTGGCAGCGACGTTTCCTCGACGAACGAGTCGCCCTCCGGCACATTCCAGGTCACGACATTGCGATTCACCGTCGCGTCGTCGAGGCCGAGCGAGCCGCCATCGGAGAGGTACAGCAGCAGATCGAAATCGGACGAGGCCTGGCAGGTGTCGCCCACCAGCGTCTCCCGCGTCATCCCCGGCGGGCAGTCAAAGACCCGCACCGTCACCGTGCCTTCGCCGGTGGCTTCGGTCTGGAGGTTGTACACGCTATACGCTGGGTTCGGCTCCTTCTCATCGATGGTAACCGCGTACGACCCCGACGCGTTGTCGACATCGACGCCGGGAATGACATAATCGACATAGCCGTTGGGCAGCGTCGACTCTTCCAGCAGGTAGGTTCCCGCGTCCAGGTTGTCCCAGCTCAGCACGTTCTGGGAGATGTTGGCGTCCGCGCGGGTCAGGACCGTGGCGCCATCGGGTGAGGTGAGCGTGAAGTCATAGGCGCCGGTCGCCGCGTCGCAGGTATCGCCGACCAGCGTGTCACGGGTCATGCCGGCAGCGCAGTTGAAGACATTGAGGGTCAGCGACCCGCCCGGCTGGAAGAGATAGAGCGTCGCGGTCACGTCCGGTGCGGCGTCGCCAATCGTGACGACACCTGGGTCGAGCACCGTGCCGTCAGCGTCAACGACCAGGTATTCGGTAAAACCCTCTGGCAAGGTCGGCTTGCCGACGCCATAGGCGCCATAGCCCAACCCCGACCAGACGTAGTCGCCGGCCTTCGTGTCCGCGTTGCTGGGGTCGAGCGGCTGGTTGGTCGCGGTCAGCAGGGTCGGTGCGGGGTCGAGGGCCACCCCGTTGCAGTCGCCAATGGTCGCCGCGTCGAAACCCGCCTTCTGCGCCGCGGCGGCGCTGACACCGGTCTGGCAGCCGCGCACCTGGAGCGTGACCGAGCCGGTCGGCGGCGCCGGTGGCGGCGGCACCTCTGGTCCGATCAGACCAGCGACGAAGGTCGCCTTGGTGGTGCCGGTGCCAAGGACGATCACATCGCCTTCGACGACCGCCGCTTCACCCGCCGCCAGCACTACCGGTCGCCCACCGTCGTTCACTTCGACGTTGATCTCGCCATCGGTCGCGAGCACGAGACTGGGGAATCCGGTGTCCGGGATCTCGCTCTGCTCGTTTGGCCGCACCACGTCACGCAGGAGATCGAGGTCGTGTCCGCCATCGTCCGCCGGGCCGGTGAAGCCGTCCCCGTCGAGGATCATGCGGTCACCGCCGGCGTCGTCCGCCTCACGTGCCGGCACCAGGGCGATCCGGTAATGACGGGCGGCTGCCTGCCCGAGGCTGACGCGTTGCTGCTGGACACCGTTCGGGACGAAGGCGGCCTCGCCGGAGGCGAGCCGCGCCTGCGTGCCGTAGCTCAGGTCGTTGATGAGGATCGCGCCCTCCTCGGCGAGGGCGAAGCCGAGTGCGCGCTCCTCGATCGGAGCATCGTCGGCGAGGTCCGCCGTATCTTCGACCACCCGCCAGGCGATCTGACCGGACGGGAGTGGGGCGACACCATGGGCGACCACCTCAGCATGCCCCAGCGCCGGCGACGGCGCATCCTCCGCCAACTGCCGCAGCACGCTCGCCCCGACCGGCCCAACCGTCAGGACGAGCAGGAGAAGAAGCGCGACAAGCGGGGCGGTGCGACGCCCGTGCGGGATCGTCAGCCAGGGTCCAGATCGACGGAAGCGGTCCACGATGACATTCCTCCTGGCGTCACACGCCTCAGCAGCACGTCCTCCGATGCCCGCCACCCATCGCCATGGGAGCGGCCTGCTCCCTAGACGCGCATCCCGCATTCCCGGTTTCGCGAATCTCCGCGACCGTCCTGATGACGGCCGCGGAGAGATCAGGACGCTAGACGCTGGCGGCGTCGGTCGGGTCGGTGCCGGCAGCGACCTCATCCCCATCACCCACGCCGTCGCCGTCTGTATCAGCAACGTTCGGATCGGTCCCGAGCTCGGTCTCGTCGGCATCGGAGAGCCCGTCGCCATCGGCATCCGCGGGCGCGTTCGGCGCAACGAAGGGATCGGTCCCGGCCGCCACTTCATCGCCGTCATTGACCCCGTCGTCGTCGGTATCGGCGTCAGCGGGATCAGTCCCGATATCGGCTTCCTCGGCGTCGGTCAGACCGTCACCGTCGGAGTCGACGGGGGCCGAAGGAGGCGCAACGAACGGGTCGGTGCCCGCCGCAACCTCATCACCGTCGTTGACGCCATCGTCGTCGGTGTCCGCATCAGCCGGGTCGGTGCCGATGTCCGCTTCTTCGGCGTCCGTCAGACCATCGCCATCACTATCAGCGGGTGACACCGGTGCGACCAATGGATCGGTTCCGGCCGCCACTTCATCGCCGTCATTGACCCCGTCGTCGTCGGTATCGGCATCGGCGGGATCGGTGCCAAGATCGGCCTCCTCGGCGTCGGTCAATCCGTCACCGTCGGCATCATCGCTCCCCGTCGCGGGAACAGCCGTCTCCGTCGTGGATGGCGTCTCGGTCGCGTCGGCGGAGCCGGGCTGGAAGTTGTAGATGGTCAGCCGGGCGTCGGGCTCGTCCTCGGTCAGACGCACCGAGTAGACCGCGCCGTCCTGCTGAGCGCCGTCGATAGTGTAGGAGTCGTACCCTTCCGGCTGCGCCGTCTCGGCGACAATGTAGCTGCCATCCTCATCGCCAGCACCGGACGCCGGGGCGATCGGCAGATCGCTGAACGTGTATGCCCCGTTCTCCGAGGTCGCGTCGTCGAGCCCGAGGGTCAGCGTTTCCAGCTCATCCCGAATCTCAAGGGCAAATCCACCATCCGATGCGTCGCAGGCCGCTGGAAGATCGTCGGCGGTAATGCCGGCTGGGCAATCACGCACCGCGACCGTGATCGAGCCAGTGCGGCCGGCGGTTGGAGTCCCGGCCGTCGGGCTGGCGGCAACCGGCGAGGCTGCCGAGGCGAGATTGGGGACCTCGGGGCCGATCACAGCGGCAACGACGACCGTCTCTTCCGGTCCCCTGCCCGTCACCTTCACCTCGCCGGAGAAGGCACCGGCCTCTCCGGGCCGCAGCGTCGTGACGGTGCCATCGCCACCAGTCACCTCAGCATTGCCGGTGGTGGCCAGAATGAGCGCGGGCGAGCCGGTATCGGGCAGCTGCGTCTCTTCATCCGCATCGAGAACATCCCGTACGAGGTCGACATCATGCTCGCCGGCCTCGGTCGGCGCCGGGAAGGCCTCGCCGCCAGCGACCAGGGCGGCGCCGGAGTTGGTGGCGTCCGCCGCTGGAATCAGGACCAGCTCGTAAAAGGAGACCGGGCTCTGTCCGAGACTGACCCGGCGCTGGCGTGCCCCCTCGGCGACAAAGGTTGCCTCACCCGGCGCGAGGCGAGCACGGGAGCCAAACGCGGTGTCTTCGACCACCATCGCGCCCGCGTTCGCCAGGACAAACCCGAGCGATCCATCGTCGATCTTCGCGTCAGCGGCCACCGGCGCGGTCTGTTCGACGACCCGCCATGCGACGTCCGCGTCCGGCAGGGAGGAGATGCCGTGGGCGATCACCTCGGCGTGCCCCCGCGCTGGCGATGGATCGTCGATGCTGAGCTGTCGCAACGCGACGGCCCCGACCGGGACCACCAGCAACAGTACCGCCACGACGGTCGCAAGGATGCCCAGCGCGCCGGATCGCCCGCGCTGGCCGCCACGATCGAGCAGGCGATGCCTGAGTGTGCCCATAAGGTCTTTCACGTTTCCCCCTGTCACATGAACGGATGGCGTCGTCGATCGCTTCTGGACCGCTGCGTACGTTCACATCGTAGCAAATCACTCCAGACCCATGCCGCTTCGCCGGTGCCAGGGAGGCACATTGACCGCTCGATGGCGACGGATCGGGCCGATCGTCCGCAGCGTCCGGGGCGCCGGACGTGGAAGAGACCATGCTATCATCGATGGCGTGACCGACTCCTCGTCGCCCCGGCGCGGATCGCCGCCCTTGCTCTCCCTTCGCGATGCTGCCGCGATCACCGGCCTCCCTCGCCGCGAGATTCGTGCGCGGGTGCGTCGCGGCGAGGTGGCGGTTCGTCTGCTGGGGAAAGGATCCTCCGCCAAGCTCCGGCTGACCCCGCGGGCCCTGGCCGACGCCGGTCTCCTGGGTCCGGACATGACGGGGGCTGGCAAGGAGACGACCGACACCTCCGCTCGTTTACTCGACCTGATTGACGATCAGCGCGTTCGGATCGCCGCCCTTGAGGATCAGCGTTTTCAACTGGCGGGACAGCTCGGTGCCGCCATCGAGCGATCCCGCGCCCTGGAGGAGGAGATGCGAGCCCTGGACGATCCCCCTGCCGCCAGCGATGCTCCAGCCCGCCTGACGACCAGAACAGATGCTCGCGCCGAGCGCAGGGGGCGCCGGCCGCCAGGCGCCCCCGAGGTGGGTTCCGTCGCCGCGCCGCGTGGCAAGGCAAGTGATATCGTCATTCCTCCCGGCGTGCCGCCGCGGGTCACGACCGATACGATTGTCGCCACCGCCATGCGCGAGGCGGCGCCAGCCGCGAAGGGCCTCCCCGACCCAGGGGAGCCAAGTCGCGCCTGGCGAGCCGGAGCCCTCCTGCGGCGAGGTGCACGGCAGGTGCTGCGTCGGCCGGAGCGGGGCTCACGATCGACCCATTGACCCTTGAGCGATCGAGCGATCCCCCGGGGAGGTGCTCATGCGCGTCGCGGTGATGTCGGACATTCATGGCTTCAACCTAGCGCTCGAGACGGTGATCGCCGATCTCGACGCGGAGGCCGCCCGCGACCCGATCGCGGAGGTGATCGTGGCGGGTGATCTCTGCGAGGACGGTCCTGGTCCGGCTGAGACACTGACACTGCTCCGCGCCAGGGGATATCGCCTGCTTCGCGGCAATACCGATCAGGAGCTGGTCGAACAGTCTCTCAACTCGTCCGGCGGTGCGATGGCGCGCTATGCGCTCGACAAGATCGGCGCCGACGGGGTCAAGATGCTGGCCGCGTTGCCGTTCGACTACCGGCTCACCCCACCGGGCGGTTCCTCACCGGCCGACGATCTGCTCGTCGTCCACGCCAATCCCCATAACGTAGACGACAAGTTGCTCCCCGAAGCAAGCGACCGAGCGCTGCGGGACGTGATCGGCGAGACCCGGGCGGCGGTGATCGCATTCGGACACCATCACGTCTGCTACACGCGACGCCTCGACGACCTGCTGCTGGTCGATGTCTCCGCCGCCGGCAACCCCAAAGATGGCGATCTCCGGTGCACGTACGGTCTTCTCACCTGGGATGAGCAGACTCATCGCTGGGACGCCGAGATTCGCCGCCTTGACTACCCCATCGACGCCACCACCGACCAGATCCGCGCCAGCGACCTTCCCGACCCCGAGGCAACCCTGAGAAAGCTCCTCCGCGCTTCCTATTGATGACCGAACGATGGCCGTCATGGACACGAAAGCCTCGTGCTGCATCCGCGTGCTATGAACCGAGCGATCTCGACTGCGGATTTCAGGGGAGGGGGCGGCGCACGGCATCCGGCTGGAGGTAGCCAAGCTGCCGGAGACGAAGCGAGGCTTCGTACTACTGCCGCGGCTGTGGGTGGTGGAGCGCGGCATCGCCTGGACGGCGCGCTTCCCTCGGCTGGCACGGTCCTGCGAATGGTTGCCCGAGCGCTCGCGGGATTGCATCTGCTCGCCTCTGTCTCGCTCATGGTCTAGAAAGTGGTGTCCCTCTTGATCAATAGTTCGTGACAAACTCTACGCGTGCGCTCGGCAGCGCTGGCTAGATTCACGAACACGTGTTCGACGAATGAGGAGGAGACAACCGCGATGTCCGAGAGCCTGGTCGAGATGTTCAGACACAACGCCTGGGCGAACCAGGGCCTGTTCGATGCCTGCGAGCGGCTGAGCGACGCGCAATTGGACGCGACTGTCGTTGGCACGTTCGGCAGCATTCGTAACACCCTCGTGCACATCGTCGGCGCGCAGGAGCGCTATGTCGCGGCACTGGCCGAGACGGGGCCGGTCAGCGTGGTCCGCGAGCGTGACCCGTTCCCTGGCCTCGCCGTGCTGCGCGACGGCGCGCGCACGAGCGACGAAGCTCTGGTCGAGCTTGCCGCTCGAGCCCAATCCGGGGCAACCGTGACGACGACGGATCGCGGCGAGGGATACACGCTGCCGGTGTGGTTGCTCCTCGTCCAGGCCATCAACCATGCCACCGAGCACCGCGCCCAAGTCGCCGCGATCCTCACCCAACAGGGCATCGAGCCGCCCAGCATGGACGGCTGGACCTATCACGAAGCTCGCTTTAACGGGGATTGGAGCCTGTTATGGGCTTGGTAGGCTTGTGGAATAGAAACGCGACCACTTGGTCAGGAATGCGGATGCAACCTGTCCGATGTACGCATCACAATGGGATCACGGCCATTCGACATCTGTGGTTGCAGGGACTCTCCTGTACTGGGAGACAGAGATGGCGGACGCTGTTCGCGTGATGCTCGAAATCGGACCGAAAAGCAAACAGGTGGTAGCAGTAGCGCCAGATTGGCCCGGTCTCGAGCGCGGGGCGAAGACCGGAGAGGCCGCGATTGAATCGTTGCGATCCTACCTTCCACGCTATGCCACGGTGGCGAAGCTGGCCAGGATGGATGCAGCGTTTGCGGCCATCACCACCGTCGACGTGGTGGAGCACTATCCGGGCACGGGCTCAACCGACTTCTGGGGTATCTCGTTCGCGTTTTCGGGCATCGACAGGCAAGACCTGTCGAGCGACGAATTGGAACGCGAACTGACGCTGATGCGGGCGGGCTGGGCGTTTTTCGACGATGTGCGTTCGCGCGTGTCGGCTGAGATGCAGCGGGGTCCGCGAGGGGGAGGGCGGGATCGGGACCAGATCGTCCGGCATACGGTTGCCACGGAGCAGGACTGGGCGAAGAAGATCGAGGTGTTCACTCCTCCGGGCGCGATGCTGACCGACGAGGGACTGACCGCGCATCGCAACGCCTATGGCAACGCCATTCGGGCATACCACTCCCAGGGCAAACTCGCCCGAACCTGGCCACTGCGGTACCTGATTCGCCACACCGCGTATCACACGATCAACCACGCCTGGGAAATGGAAGACAAGGACCTGACCGCGAAACAAGCGTGAGGTCGGGCGCCACGATCACCCGCTCTCCAGCGGACACGTCGGTCGGGGAGGGGTTGCGAGGCGATACCCCCCCCATGCGCTGGGTGGTACGCCACTGCACCGGCAAAGTGCATAACGGCCATTAAGAATACGCCCGAATCCAGTGCCTCTAGAGCCGCATCAACCGCATCGATGCGACCACTCAGTAATGCGTCAGCCGGACGCAGCCCCCCGACATACCCGCACTCGGCGTGAGGCCACAGGATCATCCCCTCCGGCGTTTTGAAGCTTTCATCGAGACGCCGGACAAGATTGGTCAGAGCCTCAAGCTGCCGCCGGGACTCACGCTAGGGGAAGGTCTCATCGGTGCGCCATCGTTGCACCGTTCGAGGATCTGTCCCGACGACCCGAGCCAGTTGGCTGTCTGTGAGCTGCAAAGCGGACTCCAGGTGATTAAGCTGTTCCCTCAAAACGATCAGGGTCGCCATCGTACGATCTCCCGCGGGTAGTACCCACTTCTGTAGATGCTGCCCCTCCTGAGGAAATAACCCGTGCGTCGTCGCCTAGACCGTCTTCCTCTTTCTCATTTGGTGTTCAGTGACCCACCTGATTGATGCCTCACGAACTTGCTGCTTCCCACCCTGGTTCAATGCTCCAATACGGTCAACCAAAGTTTGTCGATCAGATCGATGATGTCAGGGCGGACTCACAGGTATGACGGCTGAATCCCATGGGAATCATGACGAACGGGGGTCGTTATTCCTGCCTGAGTGCCTGGTGCCTTGACGCCAGCCCATCCTGGAATGACGCCGTATGGAGACCGGTGCGCCATCCATTGAATCGACCGATACCGTGGCTGTCCGCTGTTGACGACCCGCCCGCTGGTTGCTAGCATCCGGTGCCCAGCGCTGGGCACCGGAGCCAGGCATCGAGCGATCGCGCATCGGACCCCGGTATCGGCAACGGGTGGCGCCGCTCCATGGCGGAGGGCGCCGGTGGCCGTCGACACAGACAAAGGAGTTTCACTATGGACGAGTTTCTGGCACGCCGGCTGGCCCGGCGTGAGGTAGTCCGGTTGTCATTGATGGGTGCCGGCGCGGTCACGCTCGGGGTCACCGGGGCGGGTCACCGCTTCTCCTCAGCGGTCGCGCAGGACGCCACCCCGGCGGCAGCCTTCGACGCCGCGACCTGCTATCAGCCGCTCGGCGATGCCAAGACGGTCCAGTACGACAAGGTCGGCGATGGCAATTTCAACATCGGCCTCTCGAACTCCTACATCGGCAACGTCTGGCGGACGCAGATGATCAAGATGGGCAAGGCCTACTCCGAGCTGCCCGAGATCAAACCGTTCGTCTCCCAGCTCCAGGTCAACTCGGCCGGCACCGACGATGCCGCCCAGATTGCCGCCATCGAGAATATGATCTCCAACGGCGCCCAGGCGATCATCATCAACGCCAACAGTCCGACCGCCCTGATTCCGACGGTGACCCAGGCGCGGGCCGACGGCATCGTCATCGTCGCCTTCGATAATGTCGTCCAGCCTGACGACCCCACCGCCGATGTCGGTATCACGATCAACGAGGATCAGAAGGAGATGGGCCGACGCTGGGCCCAGTTCCTGATCGACCAGACCGGCGGCAAGGGCAAGATGCTGATGGTCAATGGCGTCGCCGGCACCAGTGTCGATACCGATCGTCGCGCCGGCGCCCAGGAGGTATGGGGCGCCAACCCCGGCGTCACCGTCGTCGAGGTCGTCGGCGAATGGGATCCTGGCAAAGCCCAATCGGCGACTGCCACCGCTCTCGCCGCCAACCCCGATATCGCCGGGGTCTGGTGCCAGGGCGGGACC
>JAABUR0100000416.1_pt1 | contig 93459 bp, 88 predicted proteins | sample 5560091 | NCBI WGS metagenome assembly JAABUR01 (sample SAMN10711879, study PRJNA513375) | rock metagenome | isolation source: Antarctica rocks | place: Antarctica: Victoria Land, University Valley sud | reverse complement strand
TGCGCAAAAGTCGAAAAAAGAGCTCGGCGAATCAAGCGAACAGACCAAAAACGGCCGAAGACGGGGCTAAGGCCTTCGCAAACCTTGATTTGACGACGGTTTCGTCGCGAAATTCCGCAACCTGCTAGGTGATGATCTATTGAGGTGGAATTTTCGAAAACGGAGTAAACCTGCATGTTTCGTTCATGGCGAAGTCCTCTACGTTCTTGGTATTACGAGTTTGCGTTTTATCTTGTCGGGCTAGCGATTATGCGCCCCTTGCCAGCGTTTTCAAATCAGTCTCCGGCGACTCTTAAAAAGGCTAGCCCGCAACCGAATGTGTGCAACGGTCCCTTGCCCTTTTACAGTCTTATTTATCCCGAGCCAAACAAAGCCGTTAGTAAAGAACATCCGGTTGAGTTTGCAATACTCGTGCGGTTTTCAATTTCTTCTAATACCGCTTATACAGGTTATCAACGGTTATTAATAGCTGAGTCCAACGGCACACAAGCCATCTTAGAACTGCACCAGATTGTTCCCGATAAATTAGGACCGACCGACCCGACAAACGCGATTTTGTTGAGTTCTCCGCTTTTAGTTAAGACGGCTGGGACCATTAATCTAAGCGTCTTATTTTCAGTGACAGACAAAGGGCCATGTAGTCAAGAGCACGTCAATTCAATAGGAGAGGTGACCGCTCAATGACCTTCCTCACTGGTAACTTATTTCTCTTTTTCGAGCCTGCGAGCAAGCTATGAGCTTCAAATACCCGTGGCTGGGTGTAACAGCAGCGAGTATAATGCTAGGGGGCTGTTCGTTGTCGAAAGGCGACGAAACCTCTGCTGTCCCACAAGGACTTTCGCAATCTACTAGTCGCGCAAACGCGATTTCCAATTCTCGAAAGCGATACCGTTCTGCAAAAATCGGGAGAACGTTAATCCTTTCCGAAAGACCATTTGTCTTAGATCATGTAAAGTTGTTCGACAACAAACGTGTCCACTTATCGAATGTTACTTCGAATGATGCTGGTGGCCAAGTTACGCAGGCGTATACTTTGCCAGAAAACGAAGGTTACGATCTTTACATTTCCCCCACGGTTGATGGATCAGTTCAATTAAACGCTCCTGATTCAACGCCGTCAGACTCGTCCGCGTCGACTCCTTCCGCGGCAACGACTGCTCCATTTTCGGCGAACTATCTAGACTTCCCCACTTATCATGCGGCCAATTCATGCTTTTAAGTAGGTATACTCTATCAGCGAACGGCCGGTTCACCAACAACTGATGCGCCGGAACTTTACGTTTATGATGCTTGTTTACCGGGTTCAGATCTCCAGAGTCAACCGGCAACCTATTTCTTACGCCGATTACTCCTAGCTTTATTGCTACTTACAACACTAGCGATTCATCGACTCAGCCGGGCTTCTACGTGGAAGAATTCAGGCAACACAGCGCGAACTACGATCTTGTGACGATTTATAACAATCAGACCGGAGTTGAAGACGTGCTGCGCTCTTCGACCAACGATCCTTACCAAACACCCCCTAGTTCAACTTTCGCAACTCGCAGCTGGTTCTTATTTGAGACACATTATGCGCCCGGCCCCTGCTCAAACTTTGGGAACCTTACAGCGGCAACTCCCTATTATTGGCCATTTGATGAGACCCAACCATCAATGGAGATACCTTCTAGCGATATAACGGCGGGGTCGTTCGGTAATTGTATGACGGATGATAAGTCACCTGATACATACTGGTACAAAACCTATGAGAATGATGAGGGCCAAATGCAAGTCGGAGCAGTTCCCAACTAAGGCCGCTGGGTGATATCGCTTGTAGCGAATGAAGAGAAGCTTTGATCTCTTCCGCTACTGAGTTTGTGGTCGAGACAAACTCGTTACGGAATATGGCAAGCGCATCGAGTTACCGCGGTCAGTCGATCCGCACAAAGCCGCTCGCCAAGACGGTCGAGCTGAGCTTTCGTCGCCAATAACGATAGCGCTTAGCGCACGACCAGTAAAGACACCGCAAAGCCGTTTTTGGAGTCCGTCCAACGTCGCGCGACCGTGAACCCGGCGTCTGCCGCGAGCGCGGCGACGTCGGCTTCGTCGAACTTGTACGACGACTCGGTGTGGATGGTCTCGCCGACCGAGAGCGCCACGGTCATATCGAGCGCGGCGACGCGCACGGCCACGCTGCGCGTCGCGACGAGGAACGATTCGACGACGCCGCGCTTGGAATCGTAGCGTGCGGCGTGCTCGAACGCGTCGAGATCGAACTCGCCGCCGAGCTCGCGGTTGATCCGGCCGAGGAGGTTCTTGCCGAACGCCGCCGTCACGCCCGTCTTGTCGTCGTACGCGCGCTCGAGCAGCGCCGCGTCCTTCTTCCGATCCGAGCCGAGCAGCAGCCCATCGCCCGGCCGCAGCGCGCGCGCCATCGCGGCGAGCAGCGCGCGCGCCGCCGGCGGCTCATAGTTTCCAACGTTGGAGCCGAGAAAGAGCGCGAGCACGCGCCGCTCGGCACGCAGCGTCCCCGACGCGAGGAGGTCCGTATAATCGCTCGCGTAGGCTTCGACGCGGAGCGTCGGGTACGCGGCGACGAGCGTCTGCGCGGAATCGACGAGCGCCGTCGGCGAGATGTCGATCGGCCGATACGTGAGCTCACCCTGCGCGGCGAGCGCGGCCTCGATGAGCGCGCGCGTCTTGCGCGCACTGCCGCTCCCGAACTCGACGAGATCGAGCGGTCCCGGCAGCGCGGCGATCATCGCCCCGGCATCGCGCGTGAGGATCTCCATCTCGGCGCGCGTGAGACCGTATTCGGGCAACGCGCAGATCGCCTCGAAGAGCGCGGAACCGAGCTCGTCGTAGAAGTATTTCGGCGAGAGCCGCTTGCGCGTCGCGCCGAGTCCCGCCCGCACGTCGTCGGCGAACGACGGCACGTGCACCGGCGCTTCGGAGCGGTGCAGCTGCAATCGCTCGGCCGTCGCCGGCGCGTTCATGCAACACCGTCCGGTAACGCGAGCCCGAGCTCGCGTGCGAGAAAGGCGTACCGGTCGACGAGCTCGGCCGCGACCTTCGACCGCGGCTTGCCCGCGCCGTGACCGGCATCGTCCTCGACGACGACGAGCACGTCGCGTCCGCTCGAGGTCGCGGCCTGCACGCGCGCGCCGAATTTCTTGGCATGGAGGGGATCGACGCGCCCGTCGGCGGCGGCGGTCATGATGAGCATCGCGGGATAGGCCACGCGGTCGCGTACCCGGTGATAGGGCGAATACGCGCCGAGGACTGCCGCTTCCGCCGCGACGTCCGGGTCACCGTACTCGTCGATCCACAGTCGCGCGATCAGAAAACGGTGGAAGCGCAGCATGTCGGTGAGGGGCACGAGGCACGCGACGGCGCGGACGAGCTCGGGACGCTGCGTTGCGATCGCAGCGACGAGCAGGCCGCCGTTGCTGCCGCCGGCGACGACGATTCGCGCGGGATCGGCGATGCCGCTGCGGCCGAGGTACTCGACGCCCGCGATCGCGTCGTCGAAGACGTTCTGCTTCTTCGCGCGCATGCCGGCGCGATGCCATGCCTCGCCGAACTCGCCGCCGCCTCGCAGGTTCGCGATCGCGTAGACGCCGCCGGCGTCGAGCCAGGGCGCGAGCGTCGGCGAGAACGTCGGCACGAGCGACACGTTGAATCCGCCGTAGCCGTAGAAGATCGCGGGCGCCGTCCCGTCGACGGGCAGGTCGCGCCGCGCGAGCACCGTCAGCGGAATCGCGGTGCCGTCGGCGGAGGGATACGACACGAGCGTCGCCCGGTAGCGCGCCGCCTCGAGCGGTGAGTCGACGGCGATGAGGCGCTCGACCTCGGTCGAGCGCGCACCGACGGTGAGCCGCGCGATCTCCGGCGGCTCGAGATACGACGCGTGCAGCACGTGCACGAGGGCTGAGTCCTCGCTCGCGTCGATCCCGAGCACGCTGCGGTCGGCGAGCGCGGCGAGGGGCTCGAGGGCGCCGTCCGCGTGCCGGATCACGAGCGCGGAGACGGGCCCGCGCAGATACGAGAGCACGAGCGCCTCGCCGGCCGCTTCGACGGCCGCGAGCGCCGCGTCCGACTCGGGCACCTCGACCCGCCAGGCGTCGCGCTCGGGGCGATCGTACTCCACCCCGAGCACCCGGCCACGCGGCGCGCCCTCGTCGGTTCGCAGCAGCAGGGCGGCATCTGTGGGGAGCGGCGCGTACGTTGCCGCGACGCCGACCACGACCGGCACGAACCGCGGCGCAGCGGGCGTGCTCGTTGCGAGGTCGGCGACGAAGACGTCGTTGCGCGACCAGCCGTCGTTGACGATCGCGACGAGCCGCCGGCCGTCGCGGGAGAGCGCGACGCCAATCGTCCGCTCGGGGGCGAGCCCTGCGCCGAAGATCTGCGGGTCACCCTCGAACGGCGTCCCGAGCTCGTGCCGGTAGAGGCGCGGCTCGTAATCGCCGCCCGCGGGATAGCGCGTATAGAAGAAGCCCGAATCGTCGGGCGACCACGCGAGCCGGCAATAGCGCGTGTCCGGAATGGCTTCGCCGAGCCGGTCGCCGCTCTCGACGTCGAAGACGTACAGCGTGTCGCGCTCGTCGCCGCCCCGCGAGAGTCCGACCGCGACGTAGCGGCCCGACGGGCTCGTGAACCACCAGTCCATCGCGACGAGGCCGCCGTCGTCGAGCGCGCCGGGATCGAGCACGATCCGCTCGACGGCTCCTTCGCGGACGAGGAGGACCGGTTGCTCGGCGCCCGCGCGGCGCGAGGTGTAGAAGAGCCGGTCGCCCGCCGCGTGCGGCACGCCGAGCGTGTCGACCGCGAGCGCCGCTTCGAAACGCCGCGCGAGCTCCGCCCGGCTGGGGAGCTCGTCGAGCATCGCGCGGCTGCGCCGGTTCTGGGCGGCGGTCCAGGCGATCGTCGCGGGCGCCGTCGCGTCCTCGAGCTCGAGATAGGGATCGGAGTCGACGGCAGCCCGCATCGGTCGGCGCTTTAGCGACGAACCCCGGGCGACCCCGCATCGCGCACGATGCGACCCCAGCGATCGTCGATATCTTCTACGTACGCTCGCGTCTCGGGGTAGGGCGGGATGCCGCGGTACGCAGCCACCGCCCCGGGCCCGGCGTTGTAGGCCGCGAGCGCCACGGCGTACGGATCGCGATAGTCGGCGCGGTAGCCGTCGACGTAGCGTGCGAGCAGCCGCGCGCTTCCGGCGAGCGCGGAGCGCCAGACAAATGGGTCGACGCCCTCGGCCGCCGCCGTGTCGAGCGTGAACTGGGCGATCCCGACGGCGCCTGCCGCCGACATCGCATCGGGCGCGAAACCCGACTCTTGCAGCAGCGTCGCGATGAAAAACTCAGGCGGCAGGCCCGCCGCGCGAGCGTCGGCCGCCGCGACGGTCGCCATCTCCAGCGCGTCGAGCGCGCCGACGCGGTGATTGGCGCGAACGATCGAGCGGACCGCCGCGACGGTCTCACCCGCCGGCCGCGGCGAATCGACGAGCAGCCGCAAGCCCCAGATCTCGCGCGGCCAGACGTGCGGCCCGGGTCCGACCGCGAGCGCTCGGTCCGCGAGCAACGCGATTCGAGCCGGCGGCGGCGGACCGGCGGCTCGCGTGCCGATGACTGGAGAGACGGCCGGCGAACACGCCGCGAGGAGCGGTACGCACACGATCCACATGGGAAGGTGAGCGTAAGCACGCGGGGCAACGGTCCGCCCATCTATCTTTAGGAGCAGGGATTTCGTGAACAGTGCGGGTGGCAGCCTCTTGATGTTTCTCGTCGCGTTTCTCGTGGTTGCGGTGGTCGGCGACTTCGCGTCGACGTTCGGCTACCACGTCCCCCAGCATCTCTGGTTCAAGCTCCATCTCCGGACGCATCACGACCGGTCGCGCTCCTATTGGGATCATGCCGTGATCTCGAAGGACCCCGAAGTGATGCTCGACGGCTTCCTCGGCGCCGTCCCGTACCTCATCGTCGCGGCCCCGCTGTTCTTCTTCGGCCCCTTCTCGATCGCCGGCGCCGTCTTCGCGCTCGTGCTCGGCCAGCTCCACGTCTGGTGGCGCCACACGACCGACCTCGGCTGGAAGAGCCCCGCCGCCGTGCGGTCGTTCTGCCGCTTCTTCCACGTCGTGCTGCCCGAAGATCATGACGGCCATCATCGCAATCCCGACGTCGAGTTCGGCGATCTGTTCCGCTTTTATGACGCTCCGGCGCGCGCGATGGTCGGCTACGTTCGGAAGATCCAGCGGCGTCGCCGCACGGCGCTCAAACGCCTTCAGCGCATTCAGGCCATTCGCGTGATGCGGCGGGCGCAGCAGGCCTAACCATCGTCCTCGGACGACAAAGGAAACGATGACCAAACGCGTCTTGCTGCTGATCTCCGATACGGGCGGCGGCCATCGGAGTGCGGCGAGCGCGATTTCAGCGGCCCTGGATGCAACTCGGAGCGGCCCGCACGGCGAGCTGCTTCGATTCGAACATCGCATCGAAGACGTCGCGGCGCATTGCACGTTTCCGCTCTCACAACTCGGGCCGGCGTATAGCGCGGCCCTTCGTTTTGCGCCGCCGCTCTACGGCGCGATGTTCCACGCGACGAACGGCCGGCGCCGCTTCCGCGGCGTCATCGGCCTGTGCGAGCCGCTCTACCGCCGCCGGCTGCGCGAGCTCTTCGAGAGCTATCGACCGAACGTCATCGTCTCGGTGCATCCGCTCCTCAATCATGCGGCGCTCCGGGCGCGTGCCGATGCGGGCATGCTCGACGTTCCGGTCATGACGGTGATCACCGATCTCGGCAAGGTCCACGAGGGTTGGCTCGTCCCCGAGGTCGACGCCGTCGTCGTTCCGGCCCGGGAAGTCTACGAGCGCGCGTGCCGGCGCGGCATCCCGATCGACCGCATCTACCAGCTCGGGCATCCGGTTCATCCGAAGTTCGAAGACGTCTCCGAGACCAAACACCAGCTGCGAGCCGCGCTCCACCTGCCGCTCGACCGCACCGTCGCGCTGCTGATGGCGGGCGGCGAGGGCGGCGGGAAGCTGCTGCCGACGACGCTCGCGCTCGCGAAGTCGCGCATGCCGCTGCACCTCGTGGTCGTGACCGGCCGCAACGCATCGTTGCGCGCGAAGCTCCAAGAGCTCGCGCCGTCGCTGCCGACGCCGATGACGGTCCTCGGCTACTGCGACAACGTCCCGGAACTGATGCGCGCGGCCGACCTGCTCGTCACCAAAGCCGGCCCGGGCGCGATCGCCGAGTCGAGCCTCGCCGAAGTGCCGGTCGTCGTGTACGACTTCATCCCGGGCCAGGAGCGCGGGAACCTCGACTACGTCCGGACCAACGGCATCGGCGTCGTCGCGCTCTCGGCAGCCGACGTCGTGCGCTCGACACGCCGCATCGTCGCGAACCTCGAACGGCTGCAGTCGATGCGCGACTGTCAGGCGTCGGTCGCACCGCGCGGGAGCTCGCGCCGGATCGCCGCGCTCATCGCACGCGCCGCGCTCGGCGAGCTGCCGCTTCGCCGCTGGGCGCCGGCCGGGCGCCCGAGGCACGCGCCACGGGCGGAGCAGCCGGCGATCGTCGCGCTCTAACCCCGGCGAAGCGCCAGGGCGGCCTCGACGAGGCCGCCCTGGCGGGCCATCGCCGCGGCGCCGATCGCACCCGCGTCGTTGCCGAGCGACGCGATCGAGATCTTCGTATCGCGGCGCATCTCGCGCGGCGTCATCGTCACGAGCTCGTCGAGCCGCGGCCGGAGCGCGTCGAGCATGTAGTCGCCCGCGCTCGAGACGCCGCCACCGAGGGCGATGGTTTCGGGATTGACGAACGTGATCACGTTGGCAAGTCCTCGCGCGAGGTCGTCGGCGTAATTCGACCAGGCGACGACGCCGTGCGCGTCCCCCGCCTCCGCGGCCTTCCGGATCGCCTTCGACCCGAGTTTGTCCGGCTTTCCGCTCACGAGCGTGCTGCGCGGAAACGACGAGGCGACGGCAAGTGCGTGCCGGATGAGCCCCGTGCCCGATGCCTGCGCCTCGAAGCAGCCGCGCTTGCCGCAATGGCAGTGGAAGCCGTCGGTCGCGCGGATCTGATGATGGCCGATCTCGCCCGCCGTTGAGCCGCTGCCGAGCACGAGCGCGCCGTCGACGACGATACCGCCGCCGATCCCCGTCCCGAGGGTGAGCAAGACAAAATTCTGCGTCCCGCGGCCCGTGCCGTGGAGGTACTCGCCGAGCGCGGCGCAACGCGCGTCGTTGCCGATGCTCACGGTGAGCCCGAGCTTCTCGTGCAGGAGCCGCCCGAGCGGGACGTCGTGCCAGCCGAAGTTCGGCGAGTAGCGCACCGTCCCGGTGATCGGATCGACGTTGCCCGGAGATCCGAGCCCGAGCGCGTCGACCTCCTCGTTCGCGCGTTCGCGCACCGTCTCGACCGCCTTCACGATCGTCGCGAGGACGTCGTCCGAAGCGTGGCTCTCGACGTCGATGTCCTCGCGCTCGAGAATCGCGCCGCCATCGTCGACGACCGCAGCCATCACATGCGAGCCGCCGAGGTCGACGCCGATCGTTTTCATGACCGTCGCTTCGGGGCGGAAATCGGTGCCCCTCGAAGCCCCCGGCTCGCAGCACGGCGAAGAGAAGAGCCGATGCCAACCATCGATCTGACGCCGGAGCTCGTCTCCGAAACGATCGCGACGCGGCGTGATTTCCACGCCCATCCCGAACTCGGATTCGAGGAGCATCGCACCGCCGGGATCGTCGCCGAGCGGCTGCGCGGGCTCGGCTACGAGGTTCACGCCGGCATCGCCGAGACGGGCGTGATCGGCGTGCTACGCGGCGCGCGGCCGGGCCGCACGATCATGCTGCGTGCCGACATGGACGGGCTGCCGGTGCCCGAGGAATCGGACGTGTCGTACCGATCGCTCGAGCCGGGTACGATGCACGCGTGCGGGCACGACGGCCACGTCGCGATTCTCCTGGGCGCCGCGCGCGTGCTCGCCGAGCGGCGCGCCGAGCTCGCAGGGACGCTCGTGCTCTGCTTCCAGCCGGCCGAAGAGGGTCGCGGCGGGGCAAAGGCGATGGTCGAGGCGGGCGTGATCGAACGCTTCGGCATCGAGCGCGCCTACGGGTTGCACCTCTTCTCGCAGCTCGACACGGGCCGCCTCGGCGTCCGGCCAGGCCCGTTCTACGCCTCGAGCGACTCGATCGAGATCCGGATCGACGGCGCCGGCGGCCACGGGGCCGCGCCGCATCTCTCGATCGATCCGATTCTCGTCGGCGCGACGTTCGTCTCGGCGCTGCAGCAGGTCGTCAGCCGGCGCGTCGATCCGATGCACCCCGCCGTGGTGACGATCGGGTCGTTCCACGCCGGCACCACGCACAACGTCATCCCGAGCTCGGCGCACCTGCTCGGGACCGTCCGCGCGTTCGACGACGCGGTGCGGAAGCGCATGCCCGAGCTCATCGAGCGCGTGCTACGCGGCACGTGCGAGGCGGCGGGCGCGACGTACGCCTTCGACTACCTCTTTCGCTACCCGGTCACGAGCAATGACGCCGCGCAAACGGACTATGTCCGCTCGCTCGCGGCCGCGACGCTCGGCGCGGCAAACGTCGTCGAGGGCGAGATGCACATGGGCGCCGAGGACTTCTCGTTCTTCGCCGAGCGCGTGCCGGCGTGCTATTTCGTGCTCGGCTCGCGCGGTGGTGCGGCGACGGGCTTTCCGCACCACCACGCGCGCTTCGATCTCGACGAAGCCGCCCTCGCGAGCGGCGTTCGGATGATGGTCGCCCTCGGACTCGACGCCGCGACGTCGGCGCCCTAGCGGCTACTTGACCTTCGCGACGACGTTGCTCGGGTCGTTATACTTCGAGTAGAGTAGCGTGATCTGCTGCGCCTTGCAGCGCGTCGCGAGGAACGTCTTGAGGTCGTAGTTGCACACCTCGGGCATGCCGCTCGCGAACGTATAGCTGAACGTGCCGACCTGCTTGCCGTCCTCGCTCACGGGCGCCATCGGCACGAATGTGTGCGACGGATTCGCCTTCGCGTTGCGCAGCATGCCCGTGATGTCGACGTCGAGGCTGTTGGAGGCCGTCCCGGACTTCTGCCACTTGCCGCCGGACTGCGTCCAGTACTCGTGACCGACGATCACCGTCTCGATCGGCTTGCCGCCGAAAACCGTCCTCATCTGATACCTGTCGGGGGCGTTGAAGACGCCTTTGGAGCGAACGCTGCCGAGCACGACCACCTGGTAGGACCGGACCTTCGCGTACGCGTTGACGACGTGCTGCTCGAGGCCGTCGGCGGCGGCGGACGCGGCGAGCGGCAATGCGGCCACGAGCGTGGCGGCGGCGAGAGAGCGAGCGAGAACGGGCATCGGAACTCCTTGAGACATGACGTTCGTGCAACGCGCCGTTCGCGCAGTTCGTCACGGGTCCGCGTCGCGCCGCACGCGAAATCCGATTCATGTCCGAGACGATCGACCTCACCGCGCTGCACGATACCCGCAGCCTGCGTGCCTTCACGAAAGCGACCGGACAACCGACGCGACTCGATCTCCTCGACGCGACGCCGATGGCGCACGTTGCGAACATCGAGATCACCGAAGAGCACATCACCGTCACCTACGACCAGACGACGACGCACCGCTACAACGCGAACGAAGTGACGTATCGCGAGTGGTCCTACAAATACAACGACGATCCCGAGTTCGTCACGGCGATCGCGGGCGTCATCGCCATGGCGCGCAAGCACCTGCGCGACATGCCCGATAACGTCGCGTGCCCGCCCGGCTGCGCGTCCTGCTGCAGCGGCTACGAGCCCTTCGTCACGCGCGCCGACGTCGAGCGGATCGCCGAACGCTTCGGAATATCGTATGCCGAGGCGTTCGCGGATTACGTCGTGCCCCGCGAGTCCGCCGACGGCTACACCGTCGGCTATCTCCGCAAAGTCACGGACGAGCTCGCGAGCAAGTGCGTCTTCTTGAAGGGCAGCGGCTCGGGCCGCTACTACTGCGGCATCTACGAGGCGCGTCCGCACGATTGCGGCGCGTTCACGCCGATCGGCTGCGCGGACGTCGATCCGACGCTGCCGCATCGGCGCGCGTTCGAGCCGGGCCTTCCGTACCGGCGAAAGGTCCGGCGCTAAGCCGCGCGCGTGGCGATCGCGACGTCGGTCGAGAGCTCCGCACGGAGCTGCGTTTTCGCGCGCGAGATGAACGTCTTTACCGTGCCGATCGGAATGCCGAGGGTCTCAGCGATCTCGCGATAGCGCAGGCGCTCGACGTAATAGAGATGGACGGCCCGGCGGTAGCGGACCGGCAAGAGCGCCAGGGCGGCTTGAACCGAGGCAGCCTCCTCGCTGCGCACGACGAGCTCTTCCGGGCTCGCGTCATCCGAGGGGCGCCGCTCGCTCAGCTCGCTCGTCGACGCGCGCCGACGACGTCGCAACGCGTCGAGGGCGACATTGCGCGCAATCGCCAGGAGCCAGCGCGCGAACGGCCGCTCCGGCCGGAACGCGGCAATGCCTCGATAGGCGCGCAGATAGGTGTCCTGCGCGACGTCCATGGCGTCGTCGGGATCGCGCGTGAGGCGAAGCGCGAGCCGCAGCACGTCCGAACGGTAGCACTCGACGAGCACCGAGAACGCTTCGGCCGATCCATCGCAGGCCGCGGCGACGAGCGCGTATTCCTCATCGCGGTCGAGGGTCATGCGACCTCGCGTGACGGCGCGCTCGATGATTCCTTTTCTCTGTCCACGGTTTCTCCAGCCGACGTTCTAGTTGTCGGACTAAATGCTTTATATCACCAACTATTTAGTGGGTCAAGATCTTGCCATGCCATGCAATCTGCCCTATGCTTCGAGAATGGCGATCGTCCCAGGTCCGGCACCTTCTCACGTCGTGCCGGCCGGCAATCGCGCGTGGACGCGCTTCTACGACGTGTTCCGCTCGGGGAAGTCGCTCATGGCCTCGATCGCCGCCGAGTTCGACATGACGCCGCAGCAGGCGTACGCGATGCGGCAGCTCGGAGAGGTCGAGCCCGGCATGAGCGAGTTCGCCGCGATGCTCGGCTGCGACGCCTCGAACGTCACGTCGATCGTCGATCGCTTCGAGAGCCGCGGCTTCGTCGAGCGGCGCGCGAGCAGCGCGGACCGGCGCGTGAAGGTCCTCGTCCTCACCGCTGCCGGCAAGGCACTCCATGCGACGCTCGTGGAGCGGCTCTCGACGCCGCCGCCCGCCATCGCCAATCTCTCGGCAACGGATCAAAAGGCGCTCTACATGATCCTCGAGCGAGCGCTCGCAACGCTCGACGCTTAACGCTCGATGGCGGCGGCGAACGACGCCGGGTCGACGTTTCCGCCGCTGAGCGTCACGCCGATCCGCCGACCGCGCGCCCGGACCTTGCCGCCGAGCAGCGCCGCGAGCGCCGCGGCGCCGCTGGGCTCGAGGATGAGCTTGAGCCGCTCGAAGGCGAAGCGCATTGCCGCCCGCAGCTCGTCGTCCGTTACCGTGACGATCCCAGCGCAGCGCCGCGCCACGATCGGATACGTCAGCCGGCCGGGCGTCGTCGTACGCATCCCGTCCGCGATCGTCTCGGGGACCGCGATCTCGATCCGCCGACCCGCGTGCAGCGAGCGCGCGAAATCGTCGCCCGCCGCGGGCTCGACGCCCCAGAGCTCGAGGTCCGGCCGGACCGCCTCGGCGGCGAGTGCGCAGCCTGCGAGCAGGCCGCCGCCGCCGACGCACACCAGCAGCGCGTCGAGGTCGGGGACGTCCTCGAGGAGCTCACGCGCGACCGTGCCCTGGCCCGCGATGATGTCCGGGTCGTCGAACGGCGGCACGAGCGTCGCGCCGAGGTCGTCCGCGACGGCGCGTGCGAGCGCGTCGCGGTCCTCGGTCGCGCGATCGTAGGTGACGACGCGCGCGCCGTAACCCCGCGTCGCCGCGAGTTTCGCCGCCGGAGCGTCCGCGGGCATGACGATCGTTGCCGAGATGCCGAGGACGCGGGCCGCGAGCGCGACGCCCTGCGCGTGGTTCCCGCTCGAATACGCGACCGCGCCGCCCACGCGGCCGGCTCCGTTCAGCTGCGCGAGCCGATTGTATGCGCCGCGGAACTTGAAGGCACCGCCGCGCTGGAACTGCTCGCACTTGAGATAGGCGCCGCCGCCCGTGCGCTCGTCGAGCGTCCGCGAGGTGACGACGGGCGTCCGATGAGCCACGCCCGCGAGCCGTGCCGCGGCCGCCGCGACGTCGGCCGAGGTCGCCGCCTCGCCCATCATGCGACGGGCATCGCCGCCGCGGTCGCCGCGTCGAAGGTCGCGAAACGCAGTGCCGCGTTCCACTCCTCGGCGAGCCGGATGCTCCACTCGCTTTCGAAGAGCGCGACGGGCTCGCCCGCGACGTTCTCGACGAGTCGGGCATTCGAGGGCCACGTCGCCGCCGCGATCGCGGCCGGCTCGCCGACCACGCGGCGCGCGAGCCCGAACGGCAGGCCGTAGAACTCCGTCTTCACCCCGTACTCCGCCGCGAGCCGGTACTTCGCGACCTCGAACTGCAGCTCGCCGACGGCGGCGAAGATCGGTTCGCTGCGGACCTGATTCGCAGCATAGAAAACCTGGATTGCGCCCTCTTCCGAGAGCTGCGCAATGCCCTTGTTGAACGACTTGTACGAGCCCGTGTCGACGTTGCGCACGCTCGCGAAGTGCTCGGGGGCGAAGGACGGGATCGGCGCGTAGGCGAGCACCTCGCCCGTGCAGAGCGTGTCGCCGATCGCGAACGTGCCCGGGTTCGCCAGGCCGACGACGTCGCCAGCGAAGGCCTCGTCGACGACCTCGCGCTCGCTCGCGAAGAGCTTCATCGCGCGCGTGACGCGAATGTCCTTGCCCGTGCGCACGTTGCGAACCGTCATGTCGCGCTCGAACTTCCCGCTGCAGATACGCAGAAACGCGACGCGGTCGCGATGCCGCGGATCCATGTTCGCCTGGATCTTGAAGACGAAGCCGCTGAAGTCCGGTGCGACGGGCGGTACCGGTTCGGGGACGTCCTCACCCGCGCGTACCGCGAGCCGAGCGCGCGGCGGCGGCGCCATCTCGAGGAAGCCGTCGAGAAATAACTCGACGCCGAAATTCGTGACCGCGCTGCCAAAGAACACGGGCGTCGCGTCGCCCGACATCAGCGCCGCGCGATCGAACGAGGTGCCCGCGCCCTCGAGGAGCTCGAGCCCGTCGCGGAACTCGCGATACGTCGTCTCGTCGGTGAGCTCGGCGAGCGCGGGGTCGTCGACGTTAGCCACGCGTACGGGCGCCCGCTTCGCGCCGTGCTGCGTGCGCTCGAAGAGGTGCATGTCGCGCGTCGTGCGATCGTACACGCCGCGGAACGTCGGTCCGCTGCCGAGCGGCCAGTTGATGGGATAGGTCCCGATACCGAGCACCTTTTCGATCTCGTCGAGGAGCTCGAGCGGGTCGCGGCTCGGCCGATCCATCTTGTTGATGAACGTGAAGAGCGGGATACGCCGCGCGCGGCAGATCGCGAAGAGCTTCTTCGTCTGCGGCTCGACGCCGCGAGCCGCGTCGACGAGCATGACGGCGCTATCGGCGGCGAGCAGCGTCCGGTACGTGTCCTCGCCGAAATCCTGGTGACCCGGCGTGTCGAGCAGATTCATCGTGTGGCCGCGGTAGGGAAACTGCAGGACCGTCGACGTGATCGAGATGCCGCGCTCGCGCTCGAGATCCATCCAGTCCGACGTGACCGCCCGCGCCTTGCGGCGCGCGGAGACCTGGCCCGCCGTGTTGATCGCGCCTCCGTACAGGAGCAACTTCTCCGTGAGCGTCGTCTTGCCGGCGTCGGGATGGGAGATGATCGCGAAGGTCCGCCGCGCGGTCACGGCGCGCGCGAGGTCGGAATCGGGGCTGAAGTCGTCGGCCATCGAACCGATGCTATTCGCTGCCGTGGAGTCGCGTTCCGCGCCGCCCATGGTGCGCTCGGCGCGAGCCGCACGTGCCGAACGTTCATGCGAACGAAGCCGCGGCACGGGGCGATCATCGAACGTCGACTGCCATCATGTTGTCCAAGAAGGTGATCGCATTGGGCCGGAAACCAACCAGCCGCGGACGTTCAACGAAGATCGTCGGTGCGTAATCCAAGACGACGAGCGGTGCGGCCGCACTCACGCGAGCTGCGATCGCGGCGAGTTCGCGCTCGCGCTTTCCAGCGTCGTAGGTCGACTCGTACTCGCGCGTGAGTGCGTCGAGCCCCGAGTCGCACCACCGGGTCAAGTTCAGGCCACTCGGCGGGATGCGATTGCAGCCGAAGATCAGCGACGGGTAGACGAATGGAAAGTTCTGGATCGAATAGATCGTCGCATCGAAGCGGCCGCCGAACGCGACCCCGGTCGTCGGCTGATAGAAGATCTTCGGATCGAACGTCCTCGTTTGGAGATCGACCCCGATCTGCGTCCACCAGCTTCGGATCAGCTCGACGTCCTGTGGATACGCTCCCGCGACCGTAGCGAGCTCGATGCTCAGGCGGCGCCCGTCTTTGACCCTGATGCCGTCCCCGCCCAGCTTCCAGCCCGAGCGCTCCAACAGCGCGGCCGCCGCACGGAGATCGAACGGCACGCGCGGGATCGGCCGATACCCGGCGTACTGCGGCGGAACGAAGCTCTGCTGGACGATCGCGAGGCCGTGATCGACCTTCTCGGCGAGCGCGGAACGATCGACCGCCATCTCGAGCGCGCGCCGCACGCTTGGATCGCTCACGACCGAACGTGACGTATTGAACGTCAGCGTGACGAACCGGTAGCTCGGCTCGCTCACGAGCGTCGCGTCGGGAATCAGTCGAGCGCGCGGCACGTCGACCGGCCGTACGTTGATCAAAAGATCGACGTTACCGGCTTGCAACTGCGTCATCGCGGTACTCGCGTCCGCAACGATCTCATACACGACGCGGTCGAGCTTCGGACGACCGCGGAAATACGTTGGATTCGCCTCCATCTCGACGGCGTCGCCGCGTCGCCATGCGGTGTAGCGGAACGGTCCAATGCCGACCGGCAGCGAATTGTAAGTTGATTGATTAATCGTCGCGACGGCGCCGAGGAGATGCTTCGGTAGGATGCACGGATTCCCGGGCGGGCTTCCGAAGAAACGCGGCAGAAACGCCGCGTACGCCTTCCTGAGGTGAAAGACGCTCGTGTAACGATCCGGTGTATCGACGCGCTCAATGTCCTCGAAACCGTCTCGTGAGACGACGTCGTTCGCCGGATTCATGATCGCGCCGACGGTGAACGCCACGTCCTGCGCGTCGAACGGCGCGCCGTCGGACCATTCGGCGTCATGGCGCAGATGCCACGTGATCGTTCTTCCGTCGGCCGAGATGCCGCCGTTTCGCTGGGAGGGGACGACCGTTACGAGCTCCGGGATCGGCTGATTTCGAGCGTCGTAGCGAACGAGATACGCCATCGTCAACTGCGAGAGCAGCCCGACGGTCGTCTCCGCGCTGAGCACCGGATCGAGCGTCGTGACGTCATCGGCGTTCGTGAAGCGCAGCGTGTGCGGCCCAGCGGCGAACGCGATGGACGGCCCGAGCAACGCCGCCATCGTCGCAGCGACGAGCCGTCGAATCACGATCGACCCTCCCGAAGGAGCTTCGCGTAGTCGCCGGTCCCGATCGGCCCGAGCGCGCGCGCCGTTTCGCGATTGCGCTCCGGAAGGCTGTCAACGACCTCAGCGATGCGTTTCCACGCTGGAAACGGCGCGTTCCCATCGGCGTCCGGAATGTAACGCGATGGGGCCGAACGCCGCATCGGATTGACGTACCGCGCGCAGTTCGCAAAGACCGCCGTCGGCGTGACGCGCACGATGCAGACGGCTCCCGGCACGCCGCCCACGGCGACGCCGTCATCGATTGTCGCCGTGCCTTGGACGCGTAGCCGCTGCGGCGTCTCAAAGTCGACGAACAGGAGGCCGACGCTCGAATTTCCGGTGATGTTTCCGATCGTGAGGCACATGCCGTTACCGTCGTAACTCGGAAAGCAAATCTCCCCGCCATCGACGCGCACGAAGCCGACGGCGCCGCCTTTGGACGAGACCGTCGGCGCTCCGTTCTCGTCGACCGTCGAGAGAAACAGCATGTCGCACCGCTCGATGAACTCGCGGTCCTCGTTCGTGAGCGATGGGCGGAGCAGTTTCCGGCGCAGGGTCTCCGCGAGAGCTACGGTTCCATAGCGTTGCTGCGCGGCGCGCTGCCCGGCGGTGTACTCGTAGCAAGCGCTCGGCAAAGCGAGCGTTCCGATCGTACGCTCCAATTTCTCGACGCACGTCGTCCAGCCCGAGCGATACGCTCGCGCGACGGGCGGTTCGTCGAGCATCGCATGTTCGAGGCGAAGCTCGGAGCTGCGATCGTCGATCGCTCGAAACGAGACGGCGAGCACGGACTGCGCACGAGCGAGCAGATCGGAGGGACCTTCGTACCGCCACGTCATCGACAGCAGCTCGCCCGGGACGATCCCTACGTAGACCCCTGAGAATGCACACGGCAGTCCCGCCCGGTCGAGCATGTCGAGTCGAAAGCGGCCGCCGATTCGGACGTCCGCGTACGCTTGGACGGCTTCGTTCGCGCCCGGCACGAGCCAGCGTCTTAACATCGACGGATCGGTCCACGCCCGATACAGCTCGCCGACCGGTGCACGGACTATGCGCGTGATCGTGACGACTCCGGCGTGCGTCGTCATCGACCGCTCGAGTCGCCGTCGATCATGCGTTCGAGCTCATCGAACCGCTGCGACCAGAATCGCGCGTAGCGATCGACCCATTCGGCTGCGCGAGCGAGCGGGGCCGCGTCGAGGGAACAGTAATGTTGCCGGCCACGGATCTCACGTCGGAGGAGTCCCGCGCGCTCGAGGACTCGGACGTGCTTGGACGCTGCCGCGAACGACATCTCGAATGGTCGCGAGAGCTCACCGATCGGCACCGTCCCCTCGGCGAGTCTGGCGATCATCGCACGCCGAGTCGGGTCAGCCAGTGCTCCAAACAGGACGTCCAAAGCGTCGGCTCGATCGTAAACCATTTGGTTCAACGTAGCAGACCGGAGCCTCGAATTCAAGCCCGTTCACTCCGGAGCCGACGCTCGTTACGGTCGCCGTATCGCCGGAGCGATCGTCGCGCCGGTACGCGTCTCGTACCGTCGCGCGACGAGCGTCGGGCCGGACTGCACGACGAGCAGCAGCTCTCGCCGGCCCGGTGTATCCCACGCGACGGGCGATCGCGTCGCGAACCGCAGCACGGCCGGGACTTCGAGCCGCAAGCCGTCGCCGCGTCGGACGTCGAGCGCGGTGTCGACGCGGCGCACCGTGCAGTCGCCGCTGCGGACGACCGCGCCGTCCGGGATCGCGATGAAGCCGCTCGGGAGCCGGGCGTCGACATATGTTCTCGTGCCGCGAACGAGCGCGGTCTGCTCGAAGCAATCGGGGACGGCGGACATCGCCCACGGCGCGACGCCCGTCATCGGCTCCGGCGCCCGCGACGGCTCGCCGTCCGGACCGGTCGCGGGCGACGGCGTACCGCGAGTCACGTACGGCGAGTCCTGCGGCGCGCGCCGACACGGCGCGAGCCCGACGATGACGAGCAACGCGATCGCCACGATGAGCGTCGCGAACGCGAAGGCGCGGATCAGCGGCCTATCACGTCGGGGCGAGCGTCACCCGCGCGCGACCGATCTTCGCGTCGGCCATCCCGTAGTAGATCTCGAAGGTCCGATCCGGCGCGCCCGGCACGATGTCGATGCCCGTCGGGAAGACCACGTTCGCAACCGTGCCGCTGCACTCGTCGGGCGTCTCGGGCGAGATGATCGGCGCGGGGGACCGATACCGCACGATGTGCGGCCGCTCGTAATCGTGGATGACGATGCCGCCCTGGTAGCGCATGCTGATGCACTTGCCGTTTGGCCCGAATTGACGATCGACGCCGTGGAAGAACGAGAGCCAGCCCTCGGCGATCCGCACGGGCGGCGTGCCGCCGCCGTTCTTGATCGGACCCCAATCGTCGTTGGGCAGCAGCACGAGCGCGCTCTCCGCGACGTTGCAGAGCGCGCGGCGATCCGCGAGCACCGGCTCGACCGGCACGTAGGCAATGCGGGTGCACTCGCGCTCGGCGGGCGGCTTCGCGAGGATCATCGGTGCAGCGGCGCATGGGTTGAGCGCCGGGACGTGCACCATCGGCCGGTGGTAAAATGCGAAGCTGCGCACGCCGGCGGGCGAGAGCACGGGCTCGGGAAAGAACACCGCGTCCTTGTCGTCGCCCTTGGGGACGCCCTCGGCGGAGAAATCCGCGAGCCCGAGCCGCGTCCAACCGAAGGCGTCGTCGGAGATCGCGAAGGCGATCCGTGGCCCGTCAACGCCGAAGGCCGTATAGGCCATCAGGTAGGCGTCGAGCAACGGGATGAACGTGATCCGCGGGTCTTCGCAGCCATAGCCGCCCGGGGTTGAGCGAACCTCGGTCACGCCCGAGGGCTCGAGCGCGAACCCGTCGCGTTCGAAGCGCGGCTCGCGGTCCGTCCCGACGTCGCGGCAGAGCCCGATCCGGGACACGTTGCCTGCCGATACGGAGCGTGGAAAGAGCAGCAGCCTGCCGTCGCGCGTCCGTGCCGTCGCCGGGTTCAGGACGCCCTCGGCCTCGGCCGCGCTGCCGTCGGGGGTGAGCACCACGCCGAGGCGTTCCACGTGCGCCGCCATGTCGGAAATCGTCATCGTATCCATGGTCGGTACTCCATCGCTTTTTCCACCATCGGCCGGAGCGTCGTATCAATGCAGGGTGATCGAGGCGATCGGATCGTCCTCGGGCGTCACCACGTCGATCGACGACTCGACGCGGTAGACGGAGTTGGGAACGATCCAGAGCGTGTACGTCCGATACGGCTCGACCCTCGATCCCCCATCGAACGGCGGACGCTCGAAGGCGACGATGCGAACGCGCTGGGCGTTGGCTCGGATCGACTCGACGACCTGGTGCCAGCCCGTTTCGACGTGCGGTCCCATGAGGAGGACCACCCCGAACTCATGGTTGAACCGCACGGCCGCTCGGATGCCGAGCATCTCGAGCGCGTGCCGGTCGCGCACGACGACGATGCGGTTGCCGCCGGCGCTCGGCGTCGTGCCTTGCGCGTACGTATTCACGCGGACCTCGCGACAACCCGCGAGTGCGAGCGCAGCGACGGCCGCGACCGCGAGTCTCCTCGTCATCGCGGGGCGCTTCGCGGGAAGGCCCGGACGGCCTCGCGAAAACCAAAGTCGTCGTCGGGCCGCGCCGCTCATCGTATCGTAAGGTAATCGTGAAGCTCTTTCGTGGGTTCGCCGTGGCGAGCGCGGTCCTGGCATTCGTCATCGCGGTGCTCGGGAGCTGGGTCCGCATCAATGGCGCCGGTCTCACTTGCCCCGACTGGCCGCTGTGTCACGGGCAGCTCGTCCCCCCGCTCGCCGGCGGGGTCGTGCTCGAATGGTCGCATCGACTGGTCGCCTTCGTCGAGGGATTCGTCCTCATCGGCGCGATCGTCACCGGCGTTCGCGTGCGCCGGCGCATCGCAGGAGTGACCCCGACGCTCGTCGCGCTCGGCGCGATCTTCCTCATCCAAGTCTCGCTCGGCGGGGCGACCGTCCTGCTCTCAAACAGTCCGGTCTCGGTCGTCCTCCACTGGGGCATGGCGATGGCGTTGCTCGCCGCGCTGACCGTCCTCGCGACGCTTGCCGTCCTCGCGCCAGAATCCGGGCTTGCGGAGCATCGGTTCACCGGCAGCTCGGCGCCGGCGTTCGCGATCGTCGCGGGCTTCGCGTTCGTGACGATGTGCGTCGGGGCGTACGTGAGCTCGAGTTATGCCGGACTCGCCTGCCCGTCGTTTCCGCTATGCCATGGCACGATGTGGGGGGTCGGCGTATCGCAGAACGTGCAGATGCTCCATCGAATCGCCGCGGGTTCGTTCGCCGTCGTCGCCGCCTTCGCGACGGCCGCGACGTTCCCGACAGCCTCGCGGCGCGTTCGCGCCTGCGCGACCGTAGGTCTCGTCCTCATCGCGTTGCAGATCGGGCTCGGCATCGGCAACGTGCTCTGGCGGCTCCCGACCGGGATGCGCGAGGTGCACGCGGCCAACGCGGGGCTGACGTTCCTGGCCTTTGTGCTCGCCGCGACGCTCGCGGCGCTCGAGCCGTATCGGGCGGCCGCCGCGGCGCGCCGCGGCGTAGCCGCCCGTAGAATCGCCACGAACGCGTGAGCTCCACCCTCTCGCGGCTCGACGGCACGGTGCCCGCGCTCGCCGGCGGCTGGCGCGGGACCCTCTCCGACTACTACGAGATCACGAAGCCGCGCATCGCCTATCTGTTGCTGATCACGACGTTCGCGGCGATGGTGATGGCGGCGCGCGGCCTGCCCCCGATCGGCCTGACGCTTCTCACGCTCGCGGGCGGGGCGCTCGCCGCGGGTTCGGCCGGCTGCTTCAACTGCATCTTCGACCGCGACATCGACCGGCTGATGGTCCGGACGATGACGCGCCCGATCGCCGCAGGCCGGATCTCGGCACGCGCGGCGCTCGTATTCGCGACGGTCCTCGGCATCGTCTCGTTCGCGGTCCTCTACCGGTTCGTCAATCCGCTCGCAGCCGAACTCTCCCTTGCCGGCAACGCGTACTATGTGCTGATCTACACGATGTGGCTCAAGCGCGCGACCACGCTCAACATCGTGATCGGGGGCGCGGCGGGCGCCGTGCCACCGCTCGTCGGCTGGGCTGCCGTCGACCACAACGTCGGCGCGCCCGCGCTCGCACTCTTCGCGCTCATCTTTCTCTGGACGCCGCCGCATTTCTGGGCGCTCGCGCTCATGGCAAACACGGATTATGAAAAGGCAAAGATCCCGATGCTGCCCAATGTGCGCGGCGTCGCGCGCACGAAGAAAGAGATCTTCGTCTACTCGATCGTCCTCGTCGTCATGTCGCTCGCGCTCACGCCGCTGCACGTCATGGGATTGTGGTACCTCGTCCCGGCGGCGATCCTCGGCGGGGTATTCCTCTGGGATGCTTGGCGGATGCTCGTCGGGCCGACGAAGCCGCTCGCGCGCGTCCTCTTTAAGTACTCGTTGCTCTACCTCGCGCTGATGTGCGGCGCGATGGTCGTCGACCGCGTGATCGGCTAACCCCGGGTGGCGAGTACGGTCACTCCGGACGCACCGCAGGCAGACGCACCAAAGCACGTCGCGGGGCACACGTTCGACCGGTCGAACCTGCCGCTGATCGCTACGCTCGGGCTCGGCGTCTTCGCCGGCGCGCTCGACCTCGGCGTCATCTCACCCGCCCTACCGGCGATCGCGCACGGCTTCGGCATCGCGCCGCGCGACGTCGCGTGGACGTTCACGTTGTACCTGTTCGCCAACGTCGTGAGCATCCCGATCATGACGAAGCTCGCCGACACGATCGGCCGGCGCGTGATCTACATCGCCTGCGTGACGATCTTCGCGCTCGGCAGCATCCTCGCAATCGCCGCGCCGAACTTCGACGTGTTCCTGCTCGCGCGCGTGATCCAGGCGGCGGGCGCGGGCGGTATCTTTCCGGTCGCTACGGCGGCGATCGCGGATCGCGTGCCGCCAGAGCGTCGCGGCTCCGCGCTCGGGCTACTCGGAGCGGTCTGGGGTCTCGCGGCGATCATCGGACCGACGCTCGGCGGCATTATCACGCACTTCGTGTCGTGGCACTGGATCTTTGTCGCGAACGTGCCGCTCGCGATCGTGGTCGTCGCCCTCGCGCGTAAATACGTCACCCCGGGGGCGGCGCGCAAGCGCGGCGCCCTCGACATGGCGGGCATCGCCGTGCTCGCCGTCGGCCTGCTCGGCGTCATGATCGGCCTGACGCGGCTCGACGCCCGCGGCGTTGCGCTCGGCAACGAGATCACGATCGGCGGGCTCGCGGTCGCGGTCGTGGCGTTTCTCGCGCTCGTGCCGATCGAGCGCCGCGCCGCATCGCCGATCATCGCGCCCGCGCTCTTCGCCCGGCGCCAGCTCGGAGTCACGTACGCGCTCGAGCTCGCCATCGGCACGCTCGAAGGCGCGCTCTTCTTCATTCCCGCCGCGCTCGCCGCCGCCGACGGGCTGACCGCCGCCGCGGCCGGCGGCGTCGCGGCGATCGGCGCGTTCATGTTCGTCGCCGTGATTCCGCTCGCGGGACGCGGGCTCGACCGCTACGGCAGCCGCGTCGTCCTGATGTCGGGCGCGCTCGCGACGGCCGCTGGCCTCGCGCTCTTTGCGGTCGAGATGACGACGCTCTGGCTCGCGATCGTCGGGATCGTCGTCGCCGGGATCGGCTTCGGCGCGCTCCTCGGCGCGCCGACGCGCTACATCATCACGAACGAAGTCCCGGCAAACGTCCGGGCGACGGGCGTCGGGCTCCTCAGCGTCTTCCTCATCATCGGCCAGATCTTCGGCGGCTCGCTCGCCGGCGGCGCCGTCGGTAGCTCGATCGACAACGTCGACGGCTACCGACTTGCCTACGCGATCTTCACCGCGCTCGCCATCGTGACGGCGCTCGGGACGCTTGCGCTCGCGTCCAGGGCGAAGGAACGCACTGCCCCGCTCGGCTGATGCTTCGGCCGATCAGGTCGTCCCGCGGGCGATTGTGCGGCCGAGCTTGTAGAAGATCCAACCGAAGACGCCGATGATCGCCGCGACGGCGAAGAGATCGGTGAACCCGGAGAAGCTCGCGACGGAGTTTCCGCACACCGCGATCGCCGCCGACGACAACCAGAGGTTGAGGCGCTCGAAGGGGTTTGACGCGAGATGCTGGTCGTGCGCCACGACCGCCGCGACCTCACCCGGCGACCAAGAGCCCTCGTCGATGAGCTCGCGAACCGTCCCGAACTGATCGATGAGCACGAGCCGTTCGGGATGGATGATGCCGACGCGCTCGTCGGGGAACGTCGTGACGTCGTAGGCCGCCGCGAGGTTCAGGACGGCGTTGGGATCGCCCGTCGCGAGCGTCCACCGCGCCGGATTCGCGGCATAGGTCTTCCCGTAGCGCGCGAGCACGGCCGGCGTGTCGTACGCCGGATCGAGCGTCATCTCGACGAGATGCACGGGCTGGCCCGCGAACGTGCGCTGGAGCGCGGCGAAGCGCGCCGAGACGAACGGGCATTCGCGCACGTCCTTGCAGCGCGTATAAAAAAATCCGAGCACGACCATCTGTCCGTGCAGCGCAGCGAACGAAACCGCGTGGCCGCGCTGATCCATGAACGTGGCCGGGGGCGCAAACTCGCCGACGGCGACGCGATGGACGTCGCGAACGGCGGGGATCGCTTCCGTCGCGACGACCGGCGCGCCCGTGAGCGCCTCGTGGCCGGTTACGCGTACTGCCAGGAGCGTTCGCGGCGTCGAATCGTCGTCGACCGTCGCCTCGATCGTCGAGCCGACGGGCACGGTCGCCGCGGCACCCGCCGACGGGACCCGGAACGTTGCGATCCCCGCCGGTGCCCCGATCATCGCATCGTATCGCACGACGACTTCACGCCGAGCCGGAAGCGTCGCGAGCACCAAGCCCCGGAGATTCGCATCGTGCGCGCTCGCGGCGGCAGAAGAGAGTCCGATCATCGAGCAGAACGAAACGGACATGGCTACCAATCGCATGGACGTCAGGAGCGCGTCAAGGTTGCGTACCGTCGACTTGCCGCTCGTGCGTCGGGCGTGGTCGCGCGCCGAGCGAAACGTCGTCATCCAAGGGCTCCTGGGGCGGCTGGTCATCGCGGTCGAACCGGGCATCTGCTCCCTCGTCTTCGCGGCGATTACCGTCGCGCTCGTCTTCTTTCGACTCCCCGCGGGCGCGAGATTGACCCGCTTCGAGGCGGCGATCGTGATCGCGCCCGTCTTCGGGGTCGCCGCGCTCGCCTTTCTCGCCTACGCCGTGGCGGTGCTTTACGCCCCCGTCCGGGCGTTGCGGCAGACCTTCTCGCCGATCTACATCGTCGACGGGTACCTGCGCTTTCGTTGCCCGGACGCCGAAACCGAGCATGGCTCCAACGGCTACGTCGCCGTTCTCGATGATGCGCGCGAGGTTGTCGCCGAATGGCCGACGCTCGGCCAGACCGGCCATGACGATGAGGAACGTCCGGCGATGATCGAGTTCACGTTCTACGGCGGCGTCCACCGCATCGACGGTCGAGAGACCGGCGTCCTGCCGCAGAGTCTCCGGCCGTTCGGCGTCGGGCTCAACTCGCGCCGCTGACGTCCGAGCCGCACCGACCGCAGCAGCCAACGACGAGTGAAGGGCCCGCGCTATCGTGAAGCGCGGGCCCTTCGTCATCGGAGGCGCAGTCGAGCCGTCGAAACGACAGACGTGGCGCTCAGAGCTTGATCTGCGTCCCCGTCGATGACGGCCACGCGTGGCCGAACCCAGCCTGCGTGAAGACGAGCGAGAGGATCGTGAAGACAGCGATGACGGCGACGATCACGCACCCGATGACGAGTGGCGGAATGCCCTTGGAGATCGGCAGCGCGGGCGAGGGCCCGGGTTCGACGTGCTCTTCCATTACGAACGCCCCAAGACGCCGACGGCGGCAAGGACAACGAGGACGCACCCGAACGCCATGAGGCCGAGGAGCACCTTCGTGAGTTGATTATCGAGACCGCTCGAGCCCCAATCTCGCGCGAGCTGAACGGATGTCGTACCGCCGACGAGGAGTGCGAGGACGAAGGCGACGCCCTTTTCGATCGTTGCTGCAGCCATCGTCCCTACCAGAGATAGAACAGGAAGAAGAGTGCGACCCAGATGACGTCGACGAAATGCCAGTACAGTGTCCCGGCGGTGAGCCCGAAGTATTTCGAACCCGTGTAGACGCCCTTGTTGGCCTGGATCATCAACGTGATGAGATAGATGACGCCGACGAAGACGTGGAAACCATGGAGCCCGGTGAGCGTGAAGAAGCTCGCGCCCATCGTCGATCCGGCCCACGTGATCTTGAGGCTATGATACTCATACGCCTGACCGCCGAGAAACATGGTGCCCAAGACGATCGTGAAGAGCATCCACGCATTGAAGGCGTCCTTCTTTAGGTGCTTCCAGCTCTCCATTGCGAAGTGCATGGTGGCGCCCGATCCAAACAGCACGCACGAATTGACCGCGGCGAACGCGACGTCGAAACGCGGGAGTTGACCGGCCGTCGTGATCGGCGGCCAGTCCGGCACCGAGTTCCGCAGGTAGAGATACGCGAAGATGAACGCCGAGAAGAGCACGACGTCGGACATGAGGAACAGGACGAACCCGAGGAGGCGCATGTCGCGCTGATCCCGGTAGGCGGGGTCCACGGAATCGTACCGTTGGACCACCGCCTCGTGGCTCGCGTTGATCGAGCTGACGGCCATCGACTTCCTTAGTGGGCGGGGAGCGGTTCGGTGATCGGGACCGCGTACATCGAGCCCTTCGAATCTTCAGGATCGAGACCGACGTACGGCAACGGCGTTCCGAAGTCGTACGGGAGCGCGAGGACGCCCGGGATCTTCCGGAAGTTGTAGTACGGCGGCGGCGACGGCATCATCCACTCGAGCGTCCGCGCGTGCCAGGGGTTCCCCGGGGCGCGCTTCCCCTTCGTCATGCTCCAGATCATGTTCGCGATGACGATGAGCGTCGAGAGCGCGAGGACGAACGAACCGGCAGACGCGACGTCGTTCCAGAACTGGAACTCCGGACGATACTGCGCGACGCGGCGCGGCATGCCTTCGAGTCCGAGCCAGTGCATCGGCAAGAACGTGATGTTGAACGAAACGAACGTGACCCAGAAGTGCCACTGACCGGCCTTGTAGTTCATCATCCGGCCGCTGATCTTCGGCCACCAGTAATAGAGGCCGGCGTACAAGCCGAACACGGAGCCGCCGAAGAGCACATAATGGATGTGCGCGACGACGAAGTACGTGCCGTTCGCGTCGAGGTCGAACGGCACGGCGCTCAAGAAGACGCCCGTGATGCCGCCGAACGTGAACGTCGCGACGAAGCCGATCGCAAAGAGCATCGCCGGGTGGAACTCGATGCGACCGCCCCAAAGCGTCGCGAGCCAGCCGAAGATCTTTACGCCGGTCGGAATCGCGACGATCATCGTGATGACCATGAACGGCAGCTGGAGCCACGGCACCATGCCGGAAGTGAACATGTGGTGCGCCCACACCATGAAGCCGAGCAACGCGATCGCCATCGATGAGAACGCGATCATCTTGTAACCGAAGACCGGCTTGCGCGCGAACGTCGCGAACACTTCGGAGATGATGCCGAACGCCGGCAAGATCATGATGTACACGGCCGGGTGCGAGTAGAACCAGAACATGTGCTGCCAGAGCAGCGGGCTGCCGCCCTTGCCCGGGTCGTAGAACGGTACGCCGAACTGACGCTCGATGAACAGCGCGGCAAGCGCACCGGCGAGCGCCGTCGTCGCAACCATGTTCAACAGCGCGGTCGCGAGCGAGGCCCACACGAAGAGCGGCATGCGCGTAAACGTCATGCCGGGTGCGCGCATCTTCTGAATCGTGACCATGAAGTTGATGCCGGTGAGCGTCGAGCTGATACCGATGAGGAAGATCGCGACGCACCACATCGAGGTGCCGGGCGGCCCCTGCAGCGAGATCGGCGGATACTCCGTCCAACCCGCATCGGGCGCGCCGATGAGGAAGGACGTGAACAAGATGACGGCCGCGACCGGATACATCCAGAAGCTCACGAGATTAAGCCAGGGGAACGCGACGTCGCGCGCGCCGATCATCAGCGGCATGACGTAGTTGCCGAAGCCGCCCGTGACGAGCGGGATAATGACCATCCAGACCATGCCCGAGCCATGCAGCGAGTAGATCCCGTTGTACGTGTCGTTCGAGACGATCAGGCCGTTGGGGACGAGCAGCTGGATCCGGACGATCTCGGCGAGCAGTCCCGAGATAATGAAGAACAGCATGCCCGCGACCATGTACTGGACGCCGATGATCTTCGCATCGATCGAGAAGACGTATTTTCCGATGAAACTCGTCGGCTCGGGATGGATGTGGTCGTGATATCCGCCGAGGGCGCCGGCGTGGGCCGAAGCAACTGCCATGCGTTCTCCTTCCTACTTGCTGCTGTGAGCGACGAGATACGTCGAGAGGTCGGCAATCATCTTATTTGTGAGGCCGTTGGCTTCGCGGTTCGGCATGATGCCGAGCGTTGGGCCGGGAGCGCCTGACATGGACTTATCGGGCCCATCGTAGCCGTGCTCGAGGATATACGCGATGTCTTTTGCATTCGGCTTCTCACCGGTCACGAGATTGGGGTGCGCGGAATCGCTCATGATATGGCCGAGTCCGGGGCCCACGATCTTCTGATTCCAGGTGCCGTTGGCGTTATGACAGCTCGCGCACTTCTGCGTAAAGAGCGACGCGCCCGCCGCGGCATCGCCCTTGTCGAAGGCGACCGGTTGCGCCGAGCCCGCCTGCGCCTTGGCCTGGCCGGCGATCCACTTGTCGAAGTCGGGCCGTGAGTCGACGTAGAGATTCGCCGCCATGTTCGCGTGGTTCGTGCCGCAGAACTCGGTGCAGATGATCCGGTATTTCCCGACGGTCTTCGGCGTGAAGCGCAGCGTCTGGATGAGCCCGGGGACCATGTCGCCCTTGAGCCGCATCTCAGGCAGCCAGAATGAATGGATCACGTCGGCCGCCGTGACGTCGACGGTAATCGGCGTGTTCACCGGCAGATGCATGTCGTTGTACACCGACTGCTTGAGGTTCGCGTAGCGGAACTCATAGTTGTACTGATGGCCGATTGCTTCCATCGTGACGCCGCCACCCTCGGAGCGCTGCAGATCGACCCAGATCTTGATCGAAAAGATTGCAAGGATGACCACGATGATCGCGGGGATCGCGGTCCACCAGAACTCGAGGGTGTGATTGTCGTGGATCTGGATGCCGATCGTGTCAGACGACTCGCCCGCCCGGCGACGCCAGACGATCGAGAAATAGACCAGATACCCGGCGACGTACACGAAAATTGCATTCCCGATCACGCTCATGAAGCGGAACAGGAGATCAACGTCGCCGCCCGGTTCGCCCATGACTTTCACGAACGAGTCGAACGGAAAGACGATGATGACGTACGTGACGATCAGGTTGACGACCGTCAAGGCGATCGTCACGGGCCAGAAGCCGGGCCCCAAACCCGAGCGTCGCGGCGCCGAATACTGTGCCAAGGATGCTCCTCCAAGAGCGAATCGGCGCACTCGCGCGCGAACTCAACTTTAGACTCCGCACGCGGAATCTCCGTCCGCGCCCGGGAGCGCGGCAACGAAACGCCGGACGAGAACGTCGACGTTCGTGATCGCGGTTCCCACGACGACCGCGCCGGCCCCTGCCGCGATCGCGCGCGCCACGCCGGCCGGTTCGCTGACGCCACCCTCGCAGAGGGCGAACGGATGCCGCGCGGCGATGAAGGCGACGAGCTCGAGATCCGGCAGCGTCCGGCCGCGCGTCGCCGCCGTGTAGCCCGCGAGTGTCGTCGCGACGAGATCGGCGCCTGCCGCGATCGCCGCCGCCGCATCGGCCGCCTCCGAGCAGTCGGCCATCGCGAGCGCGCCCGCCGCATGGGCCGCCGCGACGAGCTCGGCGACCGAGCTGCCGTCGGCACGCGGGCGCAGCGTCGCGTCGAATGCGACGATCTCCGCGCCGAGCGCGGCGACGGCCGCGACCTCGGCGCACGTCGAGGTGATGTACGGCTCGAAGCCCGGGTGAACGGCCTTCACGATACCGACGATCGGCAGCGCGACCGCGGCGCGAACCGCCGCGATCCGGTCGAGCCCCTCGATGCGCGTCCCTGCGGCGCCGTTGCGCTCCGCGCAGGTCGCCAGCAGGGCGATCGTCGCGGGCTCGCCGAGCACCGACCCCGGCTCGGCTTGGACCGAGACGACGAGCCCGCCGCGCAAACGATCGAGCGCGCTCACGCCCGAACCGCAAGCCCAAGGGCACCGACCGCCGCATCGGAGCGGGGCGGTCGCACGTCGGCCCCGGGCACCGCGGCCCGGCACGCGCGTGCGAACGCCTCGCGATAGACCCCGCTCACGAAGAGGCCGCCGGCATACGAGACGGGCGGCGCGGGCGGCAGGCGTTCCGCGACCAGGGCGACGTCGCCCGCGAGAGCGGCGACGGCCTCCGCAACGTCCTTCGCGGCGTCCGCGTCGCCCGCCGCGCCGAGCTCGAGCACGCTCGCGGCGAACGCGGCGAGTTCGGCGGTCACGAGCCGGCCGTCGCCGAGCCGCTGCTGCAGCTCGCGCAGCGACGGAACCGCATAGAACGCGAGCGCGCGCGCCGCGACCGCGGACCGCCGGCCGCGATCCCATTCCCGCGCGGCACGTCCGAGCGCCCGGAGGGCCAGATCGACCGCGCTGCCGCCGTCACCGAGCGTCGCGCCCCAACCGCCGGCGCGGACGAACGGGCCGTAGCTCCGCGCGCGGCCGAGCACGACGCTGCCGGTGCCGGCGATGGCGACGATTCCCGGGCCCCCGCCGAGCGCGCCCGCATGCGCGATCTCGGCGTCGTGGACCACCGCGAGCCCGGCCACGCGCGCGAGGGTCGGCGTGGGCGAGAGCCCGGGTTCGAAGCCGCTGATGCCGGCGACCGCGCGATCGACGCGGGTCTCGGCCGGCAGGGTCGCGGCGGCAAAAGCGGCGTCGAGGGCCGCGTCGAGGGCTTCGCGCTGCGCCTCCAGGCACGCCGCCGGATCGCCCGGGCGGGCGAGATCGGCGCGCGGGCCGCGCCCGCGGCCGAGCACGCGCCCCGCCGCGTCGCCGACGACGGCCGTCGTGCCGCTCTGCCCACCGTCGAAGCCCGCGAAGAACGTCACCCGCGCAGCACCGCGTCGAAGGCATCCGGCGCGACGCCCGCCGCAGCGGCGCCGGCAGCGCGCGCCGCCGCCTCGCTCGCATCCGGCCGCTCGGCGTGCCGACGCTCGTGCGCGATCGCGCACGCCACGAAGCGCTCAGCCGCATTGTCACCGAGCGCGGCGCGCACGCGCGCGACCGCCGCCCGGTCGATGCGGATCACGCCGGCGGCGGCATCGTACTCGGCGACGAGTCGGACGGGGCCCCAGTCGCCGAGGTCGGCGAACACGACGCGCGGCCCGGGCACCGTCATGGCGCCCCGGTTGCCGCGATGGCGGCGCGGCGCAGATCGACGCCGTCCGCCGCGAGCGCCGCGCGGAGCACCCGCGGGTCGACCGCGCGCGGCGGGAGGCCGGCGCTCGCCGCGAGCGCGGCGGCCGTCCCGGCGGCCTGGCCGAGCGTCATGACGGTCGGCGTCAGCCGGACGGACGCGTGCGCCTCGTGGGTCGTCGAGACGCAGCGCCCGGCGACGAGTAAGCCGTCGACGCGCTCGGGGACGAGGCAGCGGTACGGGATCTCGTAGCTCGCGCCCGGCGGCAGGCGATGGGTCGTCGTGCCCTCGCCCGCCGGATTGTGGATGTCGATCGGATAGGCGCTGCGCGCCACGGCATCCTCGAACCTCCGCCCGGCCAGGACGTCGTCCGCCGTCAGCACGTACGCCCCGACGAGCCGGCGCGACTCGCGGATGCCGACCTGCGCGCCCGTCGCGATGAGCCGCGCGTTCGCGAAGCCGGGCACGTCGCGCCGGAAGAACCGCACGAGCGCCGTCACCTGCGCGCGCGCCTCGACCTCGGCGCGGGTGAGGTCGTCCGGATCGAGCGGATCGACGCCGATGACGCGGGTCATGTTCACCGTTACCTCGTCGTCGTAGGGCGCGGCGAAGAACGAGACGAGCTCGCGCGGGACGGCGAGGTCCCCGCGCGCGCGGGCGGCGGCCCAGAGTTCGCCGAGCCCGGCGACCGCGGTGAGCGCCGCAGCGCTGCGCTGCGCGACCGGCAGGCTCGAGCGGATCTGCTCGGGCCGCGCGCGGACGTACGCGGCGAGCGCCTCGCGATCGACGTGACCGAGGCGGAACATCAGGCTCGCCGGTTGGACCCGGCCAGCCGCGTCGCCGCTCGCGAGCGCCGCGCCCGCGGACGCCGCGACGAACGCGTCAGCCGACGCGTCGATCGTCACGGTCGCCGCATACTCTCGCTCGCCGCCGACCGTCGCGACGACAGCCCCCGTCACGGCGCCCGCGGCGTCGCGCGTAGCTCGCAGGAAGTACGCGTGCAGCAGCAGCTCGACGCCGGACTCCGTCATGAGCTCGAAGAGCAGCGCCTTGTGTGCCTCGGGATCGAACGGCGTGATCGTCGCGACGTAGTCCGACGCGTCGGAGACGTGGCCGGGCGAGCCGCCCGCCGCGACGAGCCGCTCGACGATCTCCTGCGCGATGCCGCCGACGATCCGGTCCGAGCCCGAATGGAACGTCATCCAGGGGCCGACCATCGCGGCGGTCGCGGTCCCGCCGAGGAAGCCGTAGCGCTCGACGAGCAGCGTCCGGGCGCCGTGCCGCGCGGCCGCGAGCGCCGCGGCGCAGCCGGCATTCCCGCCGCCGATCACGAGCACGTCGAAGTGTGGGACGTTCACCCCGCGGGCTTCGAACCGCCGCGCGTGCAACCCCGCGAGCGTGGGACGCTGGGCGGGCGGGTTCGTCGCGGGGGCGATCGCGGCAGCCGCCGCAACGACGGACCTCGTCGCGCATCGCGGCGACCTCGACGCGCTCTCGGTCACGCTCTACGTTGCGGGCGGGCTCTTCGTCGCCATCCCTCGGATCGACCGGCTCACCGCATCGCTGCCGATCTTCGGCCGCTCGGGCGTCTCGCTCGAGATCAACCAGGAGGCGCTCGCTACCGCGCGCGAGTCGGCGTCGCTCGCCACGGAGGCGGCCGCGACCGCCGCGCGCGCGGGCGCGCTCTATGCGGCCTGGCTCGCCGAGCTCGAAGCCCTCGACGCCCTCGACGCCCTCGACGACGGGGGCGATCCGCTGCCGCTCGGCCTCGCGACGTTCCGCTTCATCAATACTCGGCTCGAGGATCTCTCGCGCTGGGTCGGCGGCGACGAGGAGGACGTCCGCGCGGCGCTCTGGTGGTGCGAGCCTGGCGGCGGCGCGCGGATCGTCGCCGCCCCGCGCATCCGCGATCCCGAGACGCTCGGCTACGTCTTCTCCCCGCGCGTCGGCATCCTCGGCCGCGTGCTTGCGACAGGCGAGCCGGTCGAGCTCGCCGACGCGACGCGCGACCCGGAGTGGCGGCGCATCGCGACGGCGCCGCCACGCTATCACGGCCTGCTGTGCCTGCCGATCTCGGCCGAGGGCCGCGTGATCGGCGTGCTCTCGGTCGATCGCGAGCGCGCCGAACGCTTCGGCGCCGAATCGATCCGCTTCGCCGAGCTCGTGCGCTCGGTCATCGTCCTCGCCGCGCGGCGTTCGCGCGGTGCGGCGGTCAGCTTGCCTTGGCCAGGCGTGCCTCGAGCGAGACCACCCGTGCGCGATTCTCGTTGAGCCGCCGGTCGAGATCGTCGAGCCGGATCGGTGCCGGCGCGGAGACGTCGCCGACGCCGGCCTCGCGCGCGAGGGCGCGTAAGCTGAGCAGGATCGAGGAATCCGACGCGTCGGTCATGATCAGATTCTACGCTCGCTGGGCGGCCGCGTCCAGGGGAGCGGGGCCCGGAGATCGAACGTACGTTCGATGCGGGAAGTACGGCTCGGGCGCATGCGGTGCGTCGAGATCGAAGCCAAGTCGATGATCAACCAGGTTCGCGGCATGGGCTTCGGCTGGTCGCTCAATCCGTATCGAGGCTGCGCGCACGACTGCGTCTTCTGCTACGCGCGCGCCTCGCACACGTTTCTAAAACGCGACGGCGTCGCGGATTGGAGCACGGCGCTTTCCGCGAAGGTCAACGCGCCCGAAGTCGTTCGCCGCGAGCTCGGCCGGCCGGCCTGGGCGCGCGAGCTCGTCCTCATCGGCACGGCGACCGATCCGTACCAGCCGCTCGAAGCGCGCTATTGCATCACGCGCCGTGTGCTCGAGGAGTTCGTGCGCGCGAAGTCGCCCGCGTCGATCACGACGCGCTCGCCGCTCGTGCTGCGCGACGTGGACGTGCTGCAGCGGCTCGCCGCCGTCGCGGGCGCGAACGTGACGGTGAGCCTGCCGACCCTCGACGCCGCGCTCGCGCGGCGGATCGAACCGACGGTCGCGCCGCCCGCGCAGCGCCTGCGCACGATCGCCGCGCTCGCGGCGGCGGGCATCCCGACCGCCGTCGCCGTCGCGCCGATCCTGCCGGGCATTACGGACGATCCCGCGGCGCTGCGCGCGACCTACGCAGCCGCGGCCGAGGCCGGCGCGAGCGTCGCGTGGGAGAGCGCGCTGCGGCTCGCAGAGGTGCCGCGCGCGAGCTACTTCGGGTTCCTCGAACGCGAGTTTCCGGAACTCGTCGCGCGCCACGAGCGAGCGTTTCCCGGAGCGAATCTCGAGCCGGGTGAACGGCGCGCGCTCGGCGGGCGGGTCGCCGCCGCACGCGCCGGTATCTGCTTCGCCCCGCGCCCGAATCAGATCGCGGCGACGCGGGCGGGCGAGCAGCTCGCGCTGCTCGCATAGCGCGGGCTCATCAGATGTAATTCTTAACGGCGGGCCACCATGTCGCGAGCGGCTCGATCGGCTGCGTGCACACGTAGATCGGGAGATCGTCGAAGTCGGGCAGCACGTAGGCATCGCGATAGATCGCAACCTCCCGCACGGAACGCCACTCGGTTCGCAGCAGCGCAAGCGGCATGCCGATCGCGATGATGGTCTTGCCGTCGACGCCGCGCGGTCCCCAAAGATAAAAGTTGTTGTGGCCGCTGATGCCGACGGGCAGCCCGCGCGCGCGGCCAAGAACGTTCACCGCCGAAGCTTGGCCGTAATCGCGCGTGAGAATGGCCGCGTCCGCGCGCTGCACCGGCGGCAGGTTGCGGTAGACGCCGTCGAGCGTCGCAATGAGGGTATTCCAGCCGAGCTCGTCCGCGAAATGCTGGGGCACGATTCCTTCGTCGTGGCGCTCCATCTTGATGCCGCGGAAATCCAGGACGTGCTGATACCGGATGAACGCTTGGAGCGGCAGGAGCGGGAAGGCCTCGGGCGCGATCGCGACGCCGAAGACCAGCAGCAGCACCGCGTACGCGATCGGCGCCCAGCGCACGCGCTCGAGCCGCTCCGCGATGAGTACGCCGCCCGCCGCGAAGAGCACGGGATAGATCGGCGCCAGATAATACACCTTCGCGCCCAAAGCCAGGTAGAGCACGGAAAGCAGGACGTACGCGACGCCGTACCAGCGCAGCCGGCCGCCGACGGAGGTGAAGAGCAGCCCGACGAGCCCGGCAATCCAGAGCGGTGCCGAGAGCGGCTCCATCATGAGTACCTGCTGGAGATAGAAGTCGAAGGGGCCGACGACGACGTTGACGTGTTTCGCGGCGGCGTGCAGCACGGCGAGCTGCGGCCAGCCGTGCGCGGCCTGCCAGCCCAGGGTCGGCGCGACGATCGCGAGCGCGAGCGCGATCGCGAGCCAGAAGCCGCGCCGCGCAAACGCACGGCGCTCGGGCGTGCACGCGATCGCGACGATCGCGCACGCGAGGAAAAAGAACATCGAATACTTGTTGATGAGACCGACACCCGAGACGACGCCGAGTGCGGTCCAGAGCCAGGCGCGATCCTCGGCTTCCGCGCGAAAGAAGAGATACGTCGCCGCGAGCCAGATGAGCGGCTCGAACGCGTTCATCGTCAGCAGATTCCCGACGGCAAGATAGAACGGCGCGAGCGCGATGCCGATCATCGCGAGCGCCCGCGCCAGAAGGCCGCCGCCGAGCCGGCGCGCGAGCGTTCCCGTGAGGACGACGGTCCCGACGGCGGCGATCGCGGGCAGCAACCGAATGGCATAGAGCGACTCGCCGAAGAGCGTGACCGCGATCTTCGCGATGAGCGCGATCAACGGCGGTTGATCGACGTAGCCGAGCGCGAGATGGCGCGCGCACTCCAGAAAATAGAGCTCGTCGCGCTGATAACCGTATTTCCCCGCATTCGCGAGATGGAACGCGAAGGTCGCGATCGCTATGGCAAAGGTCGCAACGCGCGCGGCGTCGACGCTAGAGGATTCGCGCGCCCGCTCCCGAGATTGAACCGCATGACGTACGGCTCGCAAGCCCACAAAGACCTCTTCTGTACAACCTTCGTCGAGACGCACCGGACGTTCGAACCGCGTGAGCTGCCGTGGCCGGAGCTCGATTCGACTTCCATCGACCGCCTTCGTGCCATTCCCTTTTGGCCCGTCGCGCTTGCCGCGGAGCGCAATGCGGGCTACATGGTCACCGCGTTCGCCGAGCGCTTAGACGATCCGGCGTTGCGCGCGGCGCTTGCCGTCCAAGGCGTCGAGGAGACGCGGCACGCAAATCTGCTCGCGGCGATGCTCGCGAAGTACGACGTCGAGATCAAGGAGATTCCGGTCAAGCCGCTCGAGCCGACGGAGCGTAACTTTCTCGACTTCGGTTATGAGGAGTGCATCGACTCGTTCTTCGGATTCGGGATCTTCGGGCTCGCGAAGAACATTCAGCTCTTCATCCCCGCGCTTACGGACATCTTCGAGATCGTGCTGCTCGAGGAAGCGCGGCACGTGACGTTCTTCGTCAATTGGATCGCCTACGAGCGCTATCGCCGCGGCCGCGCGTTCGCGCCGTTCCAAGCGTTCGCAACGGGGCTCGGCTACGCGCGCGCGGTACGCCGCATCGTGACGACGTTCGGACCGAAGGCGGGCGACGGCGGCGACGGCGAGCGCGAACTGCAGACGCAGGGCGTCGGTTTCGGCGCCGAGGGCGCGTTCGCGATGTTCGAGGACGTGACGTGGCGCTCGTTCCTGCGCGCGTGCGTCGACGGTAACGCTCACTACCTCAAGGCCATGCCGGCGGGGCTCCTCCAGCCGACCGTGCTCACCGAGCTCGCGCAAGCCGCGCTCGCGATGCCGATCCCGTCGTTCGGAAAGCGCGTGAAGGTCGCGAAGCCGCGCGAACTGGTCGCCGCGTAGCGCCTCGGCGGAAACATGATTGCGGCGCGCCGAGAAAGGCGCGCCGTCATCACATCGGTAAGTGACCGCATCTCAGCACGCGCTGCGGGGCGGTTCGCAGTGTCACCGAGCTTCCTTCATCCGAGTCTGGCGTCGATGCCGGGCTCCGGCATGTCCCGCTCGTGAGTAGCGCCGCGCCGTCGGGCGACGTCACGTTTCTCTTCACCGACATCGAAGGCAGCACGCGGCGCTGGGAGCGCAATCCGCTCGGCATGCGGCGCGCGCTCGTGACACACGATCGCATCGTGCAGCGCGCGATCGTCGATCGGCGGGGCTACGTCTTCAAGACGTTCGGCGACGAGTTCTGCGCCGCGTTCGCCAATGCGGCGGATGCCGTCGAAGCCGCGTACGAGGTCACGCGCGCGCTCGCGTGCGAGGATTTCTCGGAGGTCGGCGGCCTGAAGGTTCGCGCGGCGATCCACGCCGGCACCGCGGACGAACGCGACGGCGATTATTTCGGCGAGGTCGTCAACCGCGTCGCGCGACTGCTCGCGGTCGGCCACGGCGGTCAGGTGCTGCTCTCCGGCACGGTCGCGGACCGCGTTCGCGACCGATTACCGGCCGGGGCCGCGCTGCGCGATCTCGGCGGCACCGGCTCAAGGATCTCACGCGCGCCGAGCACGTCTTCCAGCTCGACGGTCCGGACCTCGCACCGTCGTTTCCGGCGTTGCTCTCGCTGAGCACGCACCGCAACAACCTTCCGCTGCAGCTCACCCAGCTCGTCGGCCGCGAAGGCGATCTCGTCGAGCTGCGCGAGCGCGGCGTACGTGCGTGACGGCGGCGGGGTAGCTCCGAGGTCTCGGACACGCGCCACGTCGAGCCGCGCGTCGCTCGCTCGGACGAAACCAGATCGTTCCCGTGATGCGGCGACTCGGATCGGTCGGGTTGGCCGGAAAGCTGCCGGGCCACGTGGGCGCGATCGTCTGCTCGAGCGCTACGAGCGCGGCCGGATCGGCGGCTGCGACGGCCGGCGGCGTCGGCATGGGATCTCCCGCGGACGTCGCCGCGGCCACTTCGGTGCGCACGTGAACCTCCTCGGGCGATGACGATACTTTCCCCATGAAGCATCGCATCGTTCGCGATCGAGCGCATCACGCACTGCGCCGCGTCGCGATGATGGCGACCGCAGCATCGCCCGCGGCGCCGCGCAGCTCCTCGCGCGCGAGCGCAACGAGCTGCGCGGCCTCGGCGAGCGCACCGAGCTCGGCGACGCTCCCGCCGTAGACGAGCGTGACGTCGGGAAGCGCGCGGCCGACGTCGCCGAACGCCGTGGCGTCGTCGAGCACGCGCGCGAGCTCGCGCTCGACGCGCTCGCTCGTCGTGACGCGCACGACGGCATCCCGGCTGGCCGAGCGCACGACGCCGCGTGCGTCGATCACGCAGGCCGCGGCACGGCGCCGACCCCGCGCGGCGACAAACGCGATCGCGAGCTCCGGCGTTGCGAAGACGAACGCGAGTTCGGCGACCGGCAGCCGCAACGTGCGCGCCGCGAGCGCGAGCCGCTCGTCCTCCGAGACGGCGACGGTCGCAACGGCGATCGCGCCGCCGCTGCTGCCGCTCGCCGTGGCGCGCACGAGATTGCGACGAGCGTCGAGCTCGACGATCACCGTCGTCGTTGCGGGGTCCGCGCCCGAGGCGACGGCGCGATCGAAGGCCTCACGCCGGACGCGGACCACGTCCGCCGGCGTCGGGTCGACGATCGTGCGCTCGACCGTGTCGCGCACGAGCGCGAGCGCGACGCCGAGCGGCGAGATCACCTCCGCGTCGCGCGCGAGCCGGAACGGCACGCGCAGCCGCTCCGCCGTGAAGGGCACGAGCGCGGCGGCGCCCCCGCCGCCGCCGACGAGCTCGAGGGCATCGCGCGGCAGCTCGTAGTCGGCGACGAGCTCGTCGATCGCGACGCGCAGCTTCTCGGCCGCGCGCTCGAGCATCTCGCGCGCGAGCGCGTCGCCGGCCACGCCGATCGCATCGCCGACGAGCGCGAACGCCGCGCGCGCGCTCGCGCCGTCGCCGCGCGCGAAGTCGTCCGCGGGCACGTAGCCGAGCAGATTTGCGGCGCACGTCGGCGTGAGCGTCGCGCGCCGGCCGTCGCGCAGGTCGAGCGCGAGATAGTCGCCCGGGTCCCCGGGCCGCGGGCGCATCGCCGTCACGGTCGCGCCGTCGAGGTCGGCGCGCACGAGGAAGCACGCGTAGGCGAGCCCGGCGATGTGCGCCGAGCGCGGGCCCACGTCGCGCAGCGCGCCGAGGCCGCGCGCCGCGAGATCGATGCGCGGCACGCTGCCGCCCGCGATCGCGAGCGTGCGCGCGTCGAGCGTACGCAACATCGTCCGATGGCCGCCGACGCGCGCCGGCCGCAGCTCGGGGCGGCCGCGCCGGATCACCGAGCAGTCCGCGCTCGTGCCGCCGACCTCGATGAAGATACCGTCCGTGACGTTCTCGTGCAGCAGCGCGCCCGCGATCCCCGCCGCGGGCCCCGAGAGCATCGTGAGGATCGGCCGCCGCGCGACCTCGGCGACGTCCATCACGCCGCCGTCGCTGCGCATGATCATCAGCGGCACGCCGATGCCGGCCGCGGCGACGGCGCGCGCCGTCGTCGCCGACGTGCGCTGCATGCGCGGCAGGATCGCCGCGTTGAGCGCGGCCGTGCGCGTCCGCGCGCGTAGACCGTACGTCGAGGCGACCTCATGGCCGGCCGTCGCCACGAACCCGCGCGCGCGCGCGGCCTCCGTCGCGGCGCGCTCGGCCGCCGGCGCATCGACGCCGAACGCCGCGCTGACCGCGACCGCTTCGACCTCGAGCGCCGTGAGGCGCTCGAGCGCCGCCGCGACGTCCGCCGCGTTGCCCGCGCGCGCGAAGACGATCGCCGGCGCGAACGCCGCTCCCGGCGCGAGCTCGATCGGCGGCACGCGTAGCTGGCCGCGCTCGACGAGCGCGGCGCGCGAGAGGAGCCCGAGGATGCCGACGCGGGCGACGTCGCCCTCGAGCAGGGCGTTCGTCGCCTGGGTCGTCGAGTGCGCGACGAAGGCGATCCGTGCCGCATCGACGCCCGGTGCGGCGAGTGCGCGGACGAGCCCCGCGACAATGCCCGCGGCGACGCCCTCGGGCGCGTCGTGCGACGTCGGGACCTTCACCCGCGCGACGATCGCGCGCGTCGCCGCGTCGAGGACGACGACGTCCGTGAACGTGCCGCCGACGTCGATTCCAACGCGCAGCGCGCCGCCCGCCGCGCTCACGGCACGAACGGGGCGCCGAGGGCGATCGGGAGGTCGTGGCCGCCGCGCGTCACGACGAACGTGTGCGGCAGGCCGTCGTAGGCGCGGCGCTGCGTCTGAAACGTGCCGTATTCCCACCACGGCTTGCCGTCGAGATCGTCGACGATGTCGTTCGTGCGCAGGCCCGCATTCCAGGCCGGGCCGCCGGGCCGCACGTAGGCGCGCATGTAGCCGTCGACCGTCTTGAAGAGCGTGTAGTAGTACGTCGGGACCGGGCGCGCCGAATCGTACGCGAGCCCGCGCCGGAGCAGCGACCGGCCGAGGGCCGGCCGCTCGCCGAGCCACGTCGTGAAGCGCGCGAGCAGCGCGAGTCCGTCCGCGCGCGCGTCGGGTCCGCGCGGCACGTACCAGACGTCGACCGGCCAGCCCGCGCAGTCGGCGAGCGCGAGCCCGAGCTCCGTATCGTCGGCACTCACGCGGAGCACGGCGACGTAGGGCTTGCGCGCGCAGCCGGTCGCGCTCGGATCGGCCGCAGTCGCATCCGTGCGAAAGCCGGGCCAGCCGCGGCCGATCGCGGCGCGCAGCTCCGCGGCCGCCGCACGCGCCGCCGGGTCCGGGTCCGCAACGATGGCGAGCGACGCCTCCGCGGTCTCGGGCGCGAACAGCCCGGGCACCGCGCTCGCGGGCGTGGGCGTCGGCACCGTCGCGGATGGCCGTGCCGAGGCGGTCGCGGGCGCGAGCTCCGCCGCGCTCGCGGGCGTGCCGAAATGCCACGCCGGAACGTGCAGCAGATGCGCTCCGAAGAATGCGACCGCGAGCGTGCCTGCGATCGCGACGCCGACCTGATACGGCAGCGTCAGCCGCGTGAGCTCGCCGAGCTTGACGCCCGTGAAGTTCGCGACCCAGACGTTCTGGGTGTTGGTCGGATCGCAGACGTTCTGCACCTGGACGACCGCCATCACGGCCGCGACGAGCACGACGGCGGGGAGCACGCCGAGCCCCGCGAGCACCGTGTAGACGGCGATGCCGACGCCGAAGGGGTTGAGCGGGCCGCGGTAGAGCGCGAGCGGCGAGAAGACGCCGAAGAGGAGCACGTACGCGAGCCACGAGCGCGGCGCGAACGTCGCGACGAGCGGCGCAAGCGCGGCGCGCACGCTCGGCAGCGCCGTGGCGACGAGCAGCATGCCGATGCCCATGAAGAGCAGTACCGCGGGCGCGACGTCCTCGACGCCGCGGATCGCGCTCCCGACGAAAACTTCGATCGCGCGCCGCGGCGCCGCCGTCGCGACACCGTAGAGCGCGGCGAGCGCGAAGGCAACGATCGGATTCATGCCGAGCGCGAAATACAGCACGATCGGCAGCACGGGCGTCGCGAGCGCATACCAGGGCGCCCGCACGCGCGCGAGGGGCTCCTCCGGTTCGAGCGCCCAGAACGCCGTGCCGCGCGTGCGGCGGAAGCGTGCGAATGCGAACGCGACGAGGGCGAGCGCATCGATGCCCGCGAGCGCGTAGGCGTACGGCTGCAGCTCGCCGCGCGTAACGCCGAACGTCTTCACGTAGAACGTCCACTGCGCGACGTTGAAGACGAAGCCGAGCGCGAAGGCGAGCAGGAAGAGCGTCGCCGCGGTCGCGCGCGGCACGCCGACGGTCAGCATGATCGGCAGCACGATCGACCCGACCATCACGATCGCGCCGAGCCCCGTGAGCGACGTGAAGAGCACGGCGACGGCCGCGGAGAGCGCGAGCGCGAGTACCGCGGGCCGGTCGCCGCCGAACTCCGCGGCGTACGCGACGATCGTCTCGGCGATCCCCGTCGCGAGCGTCACGCGCGAGAGCAGCGCGCCGAAGATCACGGTGACGATCACGGGCGCGAGCCGCGCCGTGCCGTCGACGATCGTGGTCGCAAGCCCAGCGAGCCCTGCGCCCGCGACGGCGACGATGCCGAGCGCCATCAGCGGCACCGCGAGCAGCGCCGGCAGCGCGCGCGCATACATCGCGGCCGCTGCCGCCGCGAAGATCAGCAGCATCGCGAGCCCGCTCACGGCGCGTACTCGCTCTCGAGCCCGAGCGCGCGGTCGAACGTCGGCAGCTCGTGCTTCGCGAGGTAGTCCGCGTACACGGTCCGCGAGATCCGCTCGCCGCGCTCGATCGCGCGGTCGGCGGCGGCGCGATAGCGTTCGAGCACACTGCCCTCGTGGCTCGCGCGGTTCTCGTACTTCCACGTCGCGCGCGCCTCGGGGACGAGGCCGAGCATCGCGTCGCGCTGCTCCCAGAACAGGTACTTCGTGAGGAAGAGCTCACGCTCGACGATGCTCGCCGGACCGCTCGCGACGTGCGCGCGCGCGTCGTCGTAGTCCGCGCGCGCCTCCGCCGCGATCTGGTACTCGCGGCCGAGCGCGTCGTAGCGCTCGGCCGCGAAGCGCATCGCGAGCGCGGCCTCGGCGTGCAGCGGCGGCGCCGGCGCCGTGCGCAGATGCGTCGTCACGTCCTCGGCCGCGAGCCGCAGCGCACGCAGATCGACGCGCACGCCGAGGTCGCGCAGCGTCGGGTCGAACGGATCGGACCAGAACAGATAATCGCCATACTCGCGCGGGTTGTGCCGCACGAGCGTGCCGCACCGGCCGAGCGCCGCGAGGTCAGCCGCGTAGCCCGCGTCGTCCGTGCCGAAGAACGCGCGGGCGAACGCCGTGCCGAACGTCGCGCGGTCGACGGGAACGGTCTGCCACGCCGCCGCGGCGGCGAGCGCGACGGGTTCCCACGTCGCCTCGTCGAGGGTCTCGCCGTCGTCGTGCCACACGGTCTGGAAGAGCCCGAGCACGCCCGCGGCCTTTCCTTCGGTGATGAAGCGATCTTCGTTCGGGAGCGCCGCGTCGAGATCGGGATAGATCGCGTTCCAATTCAGCGCGCCCGGCGCGACGAGCTGCTCGAAGCCGCCGCGCGCGATGCGGTCGATGTAGGGCCGGTAGGTCGCTTCGGTCCCGTAGTGCCAGTTCACGAAGACGAGCTGCTTCGGGAGCTCGCCGAAGAGTTCGGGATGGCGTGCGAGCGCGTCGTCCCAGACGAGCGGCCGCGCGCCGCCGCCGCGCGCGATCACGAGGTCGGCGGCCGCCTTCACGTGCGCCGCGTAGACGCTGCCGAGTCCGCGCTCGGCGACGAGCGGAGCCGACGCGCCGCGCCCGAGATCGCTCGGCTCGTCCGAGCCGATGTGAAAGAACGGGGGACTCGGCACGGCCGCGAGCTCGGCCGAGATCAGCCGCTCGGCGTACTCCTCACCGGCAGGGTTCGCGGGCGTCAGCAGATAGCCGTGCGGCAACTCCGCGAGCGGCGCGTAGCGCTCGACCTTCAGCGTTTCATGCATGTGCGCGAACGTCTGCTGCTCGGGGATCAGCGCGACGGAATAGCGCGCCGCGTACCGCGCGAGCTCCGAGAGTTCGGCGGGCGTGATCCCGTCGGGCGGCGCGGGCAGCGGATCGCCTGGACTCGCGAACACGTGCTCCATGTAGGGCGAGTAGCCGTTCATCTTGAGCCCGGCGATCGTGCGGATCCGTTCCTGAAAATAGCGCATCGTCGGCAGCGGGCCGCGCGAGACGTCGTCGGAGAGAATGCGCCAGCGGAGTGCGGGCGCGTCGGCGATGGTCGCGCACGGCACGCGCCACCTGCCGTCCGGGCCGCGCGCGACGAGCTGCGCAAGTGTCGCCAGCGCGTCGAAACCGCCCTCGGCGTCGGCGGCGGCGATCCGCACGCCGCGGCCGTCGGCGACGAGCCGGTACGCCTCCGAGCCGGCCGGTGCCGCCGAACCACCGACGACGACGGCGACCGGCGCCCGGCGGCCGCCGGGCACGATCCCGAGCGCGCCCCACCGCTCGCGCACGAGCGCGCTCCTGCTCGCCGCGCCGAGCCCGGCGAGCACGCTCGGGGCCGCGAGCGAGCAGCCCGGCACGTAGGCGACCGCGCGCGGCCGCGGCACGAGCGCGGGTTCGAGCGCCGGTCCGCTCGGCTGCGCCGCAGCGACGAGCGGCGCCGATGCGAGGGCGAACGTGGCGATCAGCACCGCGGCGGGACGGCGGAGGAACGGCGGGCGGCGCACCACCGCGGCTTCGCCCGGCACGGCGCGCCTCATGCCGTCGGCGCGGCGACATCGAACTTCTGAGCGACCGGCCCGAGGCGCGAGGCGGCCCGCCGCGAAGGGACGGCGATGACGCTCTCGCCTATCGACTACGGCGTTATTGTCGCATTCTTCGCCGTCAATCTCGCGATCGGGATCTTCTACGCGCGGCGCGGGGGGACGAGCGTCGGCGAGTACTTCCTCTCGGGCCGCAGCGTGCCGTGGTGGCTCGCCGGGATCTCGATGGTCGCGACGACGTTCGCCGTCGACACGCCGCTCGCGGTGACCGGCTTCGTGACACAGCACGGCATCGCCGGCAATTGGGTCTGGTGGAGCTCGGTCATGTCGGGCATCCTGACGGTCTTCTTCTTCGCCAAGCTCTGGCGGCGCTCGGGCGTCCTCACCGACGTCGAGTTCATCGAGCTGCGTTACGGCGGCACGCCCGCGGCGGCGCTGCGCTTCGTGCGCGCGTGCTACCAGGGCGTCGTCGTCAACACGATCGTGATGGGCTGGGTGAACCTCGCGATGGCAAAGGTCCTCACGCTCACGCTGCACGTCCCGAAGCTCGAGGCGCTCGGCGCGTGCCTGATCTTCACGGGCGTTTACGTGACCATCGGCGGCCTCTGGGGCGTGCTCGTCACCGACCTACTGCAGTTCGTCGTGAAGATGTCGATGGCCATCGTGCTCGCGGTTGCGGCAGTCGGCGCGGTCGGCGGCATTCCGGGACTCGTCGGAAAATCGAACGCGCGCGATCTCGCGCTCGGCCATCACGGCTCGATCCTCGCGTTCTTCCCCTCGACGGATCAGGCATGGCTGCCCGCGCTCACGTTCGCGACGTTCATCGCCGTGCAGTGGTGGGCCGCGTCGTATCCCGGCGCCGAGCCCGGCGGCGGCGGCTACATCGCGCAACGCATCTTCTCGGCGCGCAGCGAGAACGACTCGCTTTTCGCGACGCTTTTCTTCAACGTCGCGCATTACGCGCTGCGGCCGTGGCCGTGGATCCTCGTGGCGCTCGCGTCGCTCGTGCTCTATCCGCACGGCGTCACCGGCATCGACGGTAAGATCGATCCCGAGCTCGGCTACGTCCGCACGATGATCGACGAGCTGCCCGCTTGGGCGCGCGGGCTCATGATCGCGGGCTTCCTCGCGGCGTACATGTCGACCATCGGGACGCACCTCAACCTCGGCGCCTCGTATCTCACGAACGATCTCTATCGGCGCTTCTTCGCGCCCGGCCGTAGCGAGCGGCACTTCGTCGGCGCCTCGCGCGCGGCGACCGTGGTCGTGATGGGGCTCTCGATGGTGGGCGCGTACGCGATGACGTCGGTCGGCGCGGCGTGGGTGTATCTCTTCAACCTCACCGCGGGCGTCGGGCTCGTGATGATCCTGCGCTGGTACTGGTGGCGCGTGAACGCCTGGAGCGAGATCGCGGCGCTCGCGGCGTCGTTCATGACATCCAACGCGCTGCTGCTCTCGCACGCGTTCTCCGGCCCGAACAAGGACGCGGCGACGCTGCTCGTGACGGTGCCGGTGACCACGGCCGTCTGGCTCGCCGTGACGTTCCTGACGCGGCCCGAGTCCGAGGCGACGCTCGCGCGCTTCTACGAGCGCGTGCGACCGAGCCCGCTCGGCTGGCGCCCGGTCGCCCGTGCGGTCGGGCCCGTCGGTCCGAGCGATCCGCTCGGCCGCGCGCTCATCGAGTGGCTCGCCGGATGCGGGCTCGTCTATGGCGCGCTCTTCGGCATCGGCGACCTCATCTTCGGCCGGACGCTGCCCGGTGCGATCGCGCTCGCCATCGCGGCCGTCTCCGGCGCGACGATCTGGGCCGGCATCGCGCGCACGCAGCGCGAGCAACGCGCGACGAGCCCGGCGCCTGCGCTTTAGGGCTCGAGCAGCCGGTCGCGCGCGGCGAAGGCCGCCTCGACGTCGCGGACGAGCGGCGCGAACTGCGCCGCGGACGCGAGGCCGTCGGCGCGGCCCGCGAGATCGACGAGCCGGCGATCGGAGGCCACGAACGAATCGATCATCGTTTCGCTGAGATCGGCGTGTTCGAAGCGCTTCACGAAGCGCTGGTCGCCGAACATGCAGCGCATCAGGATGGCGTCGAAATCGCCGAGCGCGTCGCCGCCGTCGAGCGCAATCGTACCGGCGCGCGCCCGCGCCCGGGTCAGCGCCGAGCCCAGGAGCGCGCGAACGCGAATGTCGGTGTCGTGCCGGTCGCGCTCGCTCGAGTAGGCCGAGTAGCCGGGCACGCGATCGCGCAGAACCGTCAGATCGTCGTCCATGCGCGATGCGTTCCCGCTCAAGCCGCCTTGCGCTCTTCTTCCGCGGCCGCGACCGGCCGGCGCGCCTCGAGGACGTGGACCTCGGCGATGCGGCGCCCGCCGCGGGGGGGCGGCGGCGCCGGATCGCCGCTCTGAAAGAACACCACGACGTTGGCGGCGGCGCCCGCGAGCGCCGCAATACCCCAAAGCCCGAAGAAGAAGAACGTCGAATTGGGATGGCCGCCGCGCCAGCTCACGATCGTCGCGTAGAGCGCGACGCCGATGGCGAGCAACCCGCCGACGCCGGCGAAGGCGGCGAGCTGGAGGAAGGTGGCGTCGCGGCGCCGCGGGCGGGAGGCCATATAACCATCGTACCACCGTCGGAAACATCCGACGCCGAGGCTTGCCCGTTGCCTCGCTAGTGGCCCATGTGCGGGTCGCCCCCCGAGATTGGACGAACGACGAATGTGTGGAGGACGCGAGCCAACTCATGGCAAGGGTCTGCGATCACGACGTCGCGGCCTTCGAAGCCATCTACGACGCTTACAACCGCCTCGTCTTCGGGATTGCGATTCGCATGCTCGGCGACCCGATGGCGGCTGAAGATCTGACCCAGGCGGTGTTCCTCAAAGTCTGGAGCGACCCGGCTTCCTATCGGGCGGGCAACTTCGGCGCGTGGCTCTCCCGCGTGACGCGCAATCGCTCGCTCGACGTGTTGCGGTTCCGCACGTCCCATCAGGGCGTCGAGCTGCCGATGGATCTCCCGCTCGACGAGCTTCTCGACGACACCGTCTTCGCACGGCTCGAAGCCGAGCAGGTCCGGGGCGCGCTCTCGCGGCTGCCCGCCGAGCAGCGCGATCTGATCGAGCTTGGCTTCTTCGGCGGCATCACGCATGAGGAGATCGCCAAGCGAACAGCGACGCCGCTCGGGACCGTGAAGACGCGGATTCGCGCCGGCCTCAAGAAGATGCGCGTCGCCCTCGAGGCTCCCGTTCGATGACGCACGACGCGATGCTCGATACGGTCGCCGTTCTCGCGCTCGGCGCACTGCCGGAGCTCGAGGCGAACGAAGCCGCCGCGCACGTCCGCGACTGTGCGGCGTGCCGCGCCGAATACGCTGCGCTCCGGCCGGTCGCCGACGGCGTCGGATACGCCGCGGCTCCCACCGGCGCCGTCGATCAAGTTTCCGCCGCTCGGCGCAAGGCGCGAATCATGCTCGCGGTGCGCGCCGACTCCGCCGCGATGCCGCCCGTTCCGATTGGCGCGCGGACGGCGCCGTCGCGGAACGGCTCCCCGGCGCGCCCGAGGCCGGCGCTCGTCCCGTACGGCCTGGCGGCCGCTGCGATTGCGGTCGCCGTGTATCTCGGGGTCAGCGACGCGTCGCTGCGTGGCGAGCGCGATACCGCGCGGTCGGACGTCGCCCAACTGCACGCCTCCGACGCGGCGCTGCGGCAGACGTACGACGCCCGGGCCGCCGAGCTCGCCGAAGCCCAGGGCCGAGCCGATTCGCTCGCCGACCGGTACGCGATCCTCACCGACGCGCGGACGAGGCGATTCGTCGTGCCGCAGGGCGAGGTGATCACGGCGCACGGCCGCGTCTTCTACGCGTTGCGGCTGCCGGCGCTCGCCCAGGGCAAGGTCTATCAAGCCTGGACGCTCGCGAAGGGCGCGAAAGCCGTTGCCCCGAGCGTTACGTTCGAGCCCGGCCGCGACGGCGTCGCCTTCGTCGAGCTGCCCGTCAAGGCGCGGGACCTGGCGGCGGTCGCACTGAGCATCGAGCCGGCAGGTGGCAGCAAGGCTCCGACGACGAAACCGAAGTTCGTTCGCCCCCTGTCCTGACGGGGTGACCGCCGAACCCCTCGCACGAACCGATGTCGCCGAGACGTTGCGCTACCTCGCCGCGAGCCCATTCGAGAACGTCTATCCGCACTGGCTCATTGCGAGCGGCCGGACGATGCCTGGCGAGGTGCGGGTCTGGCGCGACGAGACCGGCGCCATCGGCGGCGTCTGCTATCTCGGCGCCCAGATCGTCCCAGTGGCCACGGACCGCCGCGCCGTCGCGGCCTTCGGGGCGATCGTCCGCGACGAGCGCGTCGTCGGCACGATCGCGGGCTCGCGAACCGTCGTCGAGCCCCTCTGGGCATCGCTGCGCGAGCGCTGGCGACGGCCGCGGCTGCTGCGCGAGAGCCAGCCGCTCTACGCGCTGAACCGGCCGGCCGCCGCCGACGCCTCGGACGGGTGGCCGCTCGCCGTCGGCCGCGCGACCGCGGGCGACGCCGCCGAGATAGCGGAGCAGTCGGCGCTGATGATCGCGAGCGAGATCGGCGGTTCGCCCGAGCGGCTCGGACCGCTTTTCCGGCGCCGCATCGCGACCGCCATCGACGAGGGACGCTGGTGGCGCGCCCGGCTGCGCGGCGAGCTCACCTTCATCTGCAACGTCGGCTCCGAGCTCGAGGCGACTGCGCAGATCTCCGGCGTCTGGTCGCCCGTGACGATGCGCGGCCGCGGGCTCGCCCGGGCGTCGCTCGCACGCATCGCGCGCGCCCTGCTCGCCGAGCACCGGTCGCTCTCGCTTTACGTCAACGATTTCAACGAGCCGGCGATCGCGCTCTACGAACGGCTCGGCTTCACGCGCGTCGGCGAGTTCAGCTCGATCTTATTTTAAGATGCACGGCTCGAGCGGCGTCTCGACCGCCGTGCCGGTCGTGCCCGGGTCCACCCGGTACGCGCGCGCAGCCGGCTTCGCGCTGACGACAGCGCTCAGCTCCTCCCCGACGAAGTCGAGCGCCGCGCCGTCGTCGCAGGCGAGTCCCGGCGCGAGCCGGCCCGCCGCAACCGCCGCCCGATAGGCAGGGCGCCGCTCGGCTTCACCATCGTAGTGCGGACAGTGGCTGCCGGTGAGGAAGCCGAGGGCGCTCATGGGCGCGAGCGGCCCGGCCGTCGAGTCGGTCAGACCGCTCGCGAACCAGCAAATCGAGCCCGCGCTCGAGCCGCAGAGCACCGTTCCGCCGAGCCACGCCTCGCGCAGGACGGCCTCGAACCCATGCTCGCGCCACACGGCGAGCATGCTGCGCGTGTTCCCGCCGCCGACGTGCACGACGTCGAAGCTCGCGAGGTAGTCCCGCAGATCGCCGGGCGTCCGCCGAAAGAACCGCAGCACGCCGAGCTCGACGCCGAACCGGCCGTACGTCTCGTGGAAGCGCGCGACGTAGCCTGCGTCGTCGCCGCTCGCGGTTGGTAGGAAGCAGACGCGCGGCCGCGGTTCGCCCGTGGCGTCGAGCACGTAGCGTTCCAGCCGCGCGTTGCCCTCGGGCACGAGCATGGCGCCGCCGGCGGCGATGATGCGCGGCTCGCTCACCGCCGCTCCGGAGGAAACGTCCCCGCGCGCACGGCGTCGGCAAAGGCCCGCAGCCCGTCGCGTGCGACGCTCGCGACGTCGGCGGTGCGCGTCGCGAACGGCGGCGGATGCGCCGTCAAGCCGAGTAAGTCATGCAGCACGTGGACTTGCGCGTCGCACCCGGCTCCGGAACCGATGCCGATCGTCGGCACGGCGATGGCGGCGGTGAGCTCGCGCGCGACCGCGGCGTCGACCATTTCGAGCACGATCGCGAACGCCCCCGCGGCAACCAGCGCAGCCGCATCCGCGGCGAGCCGTTCCGCGTCCGCGATGCGGCCGAAGCCGGACGCGAGCGCGGCCGTCTGCGGTAACACGCCGATGTGGCCGACGACCGGGATCCCGGCAGCGCCGATCGCGCGGACGCGCCCGGCGCTGCGCACGCCGCCCTCGAGCTTCACGCTCCCGGCGCCGGCACGCACGAGCGTCACCGCCGCGCGGATCGCGTCGGCGTCGCTGGCCTCGTAGCTGCCGAAGGGCAGGTCGGCGATGACGTGGGCGGCCGGCGCTCCGGCGACCACGGCCGCCGTCGCCCGCACGATGTCGTCGAGATCGACGCCGACGGTCGTCGTGCGGCCGAGCACGACCATCCCGAGCGAGTCGCCGACGAGGAGCACGTCGATGCCCGCCTCCGCCGCGAAGCGCGCGAACGGCTCGTCGTACGCAGTGACGACGGGAAACCGCAGGCCTTTCCAAGCCCGGATCTGGTCGGCCCCAAGCGTTCGCATCGACACCGGAGCGCTCTTCGGTGGTGCTCGCTCGCTCCTTTCCCAAGGAGAGACTGAAAAATGACCGGCCCGGGCATACGCCTTTCATCGGCGGCGGTTTAGCCCGCCTCACTCATTGATCGGAGATCCTCGTGGGCATTCTTTCTTGGTTGCTGCTCGGACTCGTCGCCGGATTTCTCGCGAAGTTCGTCATGCCGGGTGAGGGCCCGGGCGGCCTCATCGGCGACATCATCATCGGCATCGTCGGCGCCTTCATCGGCGGCTTCGTCTTCAGCCTTTTCGGTCACGGCGGCGTGTCGGGATTCAACATTCCGAGCATCATCGTCGCGTTCATCGGCGCGGTTATTTTGCTCTTCATCGTCCGCTCGTTCGCAGGCCGCCGCGCGGTCTAACCGGGCTCACTCGGTAACGACGACCGCCTCGAAGCCCCGCTCGCCGATCGCGGCCATGATCGCGGGCAGGTCTTCGGGGCGCTCGACTTCCACCGTGACATCGAGCTCGGCGTGCTTCGCCGAAAGGCTTCCGAACACGCGGTGATGCGCGACGTCGAGGACGTTGGCACCCGCTTCCCCGATCGCGATCGCAACGCTCGCGAGCTCGCCCGGCTTATCGACCATGTGGACGCGGATGCGCGCCACGCGCCCCGAGCGCATGCGATGGCGCACGATAACGGCTGCGAGCATGCCGAGATCGATGTTTCCGCCGCAGAGGATCGTCCCGACGCGCATTCCCGCGAATCGCTTCGGGTCGGCGAGGATCGCCGCGACGCCCGCTACGCCCGCGCCCTCGCAGAGGAGCTTTTCGCTCTCGAGGATCTCCGCAATCGCGGTCTCGATCGCCGATTCCGAGACGAGCACGACGTCCGCGACCCCGCGGCGGATATACTCGAGGTTGAGCGCGCCCGCGCGCTTGACGGCAATACCCTCCGCGATCGTCGGGACGCTCGGCGCGAGCGGCACGTCGCCTTGCGCCGCCGCGACGCTCGGATAGAACGCCGACTGCACGCCGACGACGCTCGTCGCTCGGCCGAGCTCCGCGACCGCGAGCACGGCGCCCGAGACCAGCCCGCCGCCGCCGATCGGCACGAGCAACACGTCGAGTTCGCCCGCGTCTTCGAGGAGCTCGAGGGTGGCCGTCGCCTGGCCCGCGATGACGCGCGCGTCGTCGTAGGGGTGCACGACGACGGCGCCGCGCCGGGTCGCGAGCTCGCGCGCGTACGCCGCCGCATCGTCGAACCCGGCGCCGTGCAGCACGACCTCGGCGCCGTAGTCGCGCGTGCGGCGGACCTTCAGGAACGGCGTCGTCGCCGGCATCACGACCGTCGTGCGCAGTCCGAGGCGCGTGCCGTGGTAGGCGATCGCTTGACCGTGATTGCCCGCCGACATCGTCACGACGCCGCGCTCGCGCTCAGCCGGCGTCAGCGAGAGCATGGCATTGAGCGCGCCTCGCTCCTTATACGAGCCTGTCACCTGACGGTTCTCGACCTTGAGGAAAACGTCGCCCCGGGTGAGCTTCGAGAGCGACTCGGCACGGATCGTCGGCGTGCGGCGGATCCCGGGCCCGATGCGCTCCGCTACCTCGCGGACCGTCTCCATCGTGCGTGCGTCGATCATCGGGCCGTCGTTCACGACGGGGCCCGGCTCTCCGCCCTGCGAAACGCGTATTCATGATCGCGCGCGCCGGGATCTCGCTCGCCGACGACGTCCGCGCGTGCTATCGCCTCGCGACCACGGCGGACGCACCGACGATCGCGCGCGCGCTTGCCGTCGTCGCCGGCCGCCGAACGAGCGGGACCGCGCTGCTGCGCTCCGCCGCCGAGTTGCGCGGCGCGCGCCGCGATCGCGCGGTCGTCCGGCTCGAGGCCGCGCTCGTCGCGAGCCCGGTCCGCGAGCGCGCGTACGTCGCAGATTTGTACGCACCGTTGCTGATGGCCGAGCGCGGCCTCGATGACGTCCTCGCGCTCCTCGAGGGCTACGTGCCGCGCGAGCTGCGCGCGGGTGACCACGCGCTACGCAGCATGGCGCTCGCCATGGCCGGCCGGCGCGACGCATCTCGCGACCACCGGTCGCGATCGATCGAGCTGCTCGAGGGACGGACGATCCTGCCGGCCCGCGTCTGGCAACGGCTCGCAACCGTCGCGTTCTTCCTCGACGAGCCCGACGGCGCGATCGATGCGGCGCGCCGCTCGGTGCGGCTCGCGCTCCGCCTGCACGATTACCGGACGGCGATGATCGCACGCTCTGCCGAGTGCAGCGCATGCAACGCGACCGGGGACTGCGAGGGCGAGTACGCCGCCGGCGTCGACATGCTCGCCTTTGCCCGCCGCGCCGGCGATCGTCTCCTCGAGCGGTGGAGCCTCGGCATCTGCTACGGCGTCGCGGCCGAGTTCGGCGAGTCCGAGCGCACGCACGAGTTCGGAGTAGCGCTCGAGCGTGCCGGCGCGCCCGGACGCGGCACGCCGCGCGACTGCGAGCTCATCGCGAGAGCCCTCGCGCTCGTGTGGCGCGGCGACTTCGGCGCGTTCGCCGCATCCGCGTTGCGGCTGGCGGACGAGCCGACGGTCTCGCCCGCGGCGCGCGCGCTCGGGACCGCGTTCGCTGCGCTGGGGCACGTTGCGCTCGGCGATCTCGCGGCGGCGCGCCGCGCGTCGCGCGAGGCGCTCGGGCTCGCGCGCCGGACGGTACCGAACGAACCCGTCTACGACGTGCGCTACCGGCGGCTCGCGCGGCTCGTCGCGGCGGCCGCGTGCATGCTCGTCGGCGACGTCATCCGCGGCCGCCGCGCGCTGAGCCGGCACGACGGCCGTACCGATGCCGACGCCGACGCGATGCTGCGCATCGTCGCGGGCGGCCACTGGTCGGACGCCCCGCGCGCGATGCGCGGCTTCGCCCGGGCCGTCTATGCCGTCGCCGCGGCGACACACGGTGAGCGAACCGGACCGCTGACGACGGCCGAAGTCGAAGTGCTCACGCTGCTCGGCCACGGGCTGTCAGCGCCGCGCATCGCGGTGGAGACCAATCGGAGCGTGCACACGATTCGCGCTCACACGCGTTCCGCGATCGCGAAGCTCGGCGTGAGCGGTCGCGGCGCGGCGATCGCGCGCGCGCGCTCCGACGGCATCCTTTCGTAGACGCCGCGGGCGTTCGCGGGTCACCTGGTCAACATTGACCACGGCGCGCCGACGTTGACGCGCTATCTTCGATCGTGCGTTCGGTGCGAACGTGACGACGAAAGCGGTCCCATGGCGGAAACCACGTGCGGCACGTGCGACTCGACCCATTTCGAGCTCGTCACGTTGCATCCGGCAGGCGCCGCCGCCGGCATCCTCGTCGCGCAGTGCGAGAACTGCGGCGTGCCGATCGGCGTCGTCTCGTCGTCGCCGATCTCCCGCGCCGTCACGGAATTGCGCCTCGAGATGGACGCCCTGCGGCGCGCGATCGGCATCGGCTGATGAGACGGCGGCGGCGGCGCATTACGCCGCCGGCGGCGCCGCGGCTTCGGCCGCCGCGCGCGCGCCGGCGAGCGTCGGCCGGAGCGCCATGACGCCGAGGAGCGCCGCGGTTGCCGTATCGCGGCCGCACGAGAGGACCGCGGCCACGCGACCGTCCTTCACGAAGTAGCTCAGAAACGCGAGATCGGCAAGGCTGCCGTCCGTGACGATCTGATCCCAGCGCTCGGCGTGGCCGAGATAGCCGAACCGCTTGCCGAAATGGAACGTCCAGAAGAACGGCACACCGTCGTACCGGACGTCATGACCGAGCATCGCTCGCGCGGCGACGAGCGCCTGCGCCTGCGCGACGCGCCAGTGCTCGATCCGCGTGCCGTCCACATTGGCCACGTCGCCCGCGACCCACGTGGCGCCCGCTGCGCGTAGCGTCGCGTCGACCGCGACGCCGCCGCCCGTCGTTGCCAGCGGCAGGTCGTGCTCCGCGGGCAGCAGCGGCGAGACGCCGACGCCGAAGATCACGACGTCGGCGGCGATGCGCTCCTCGAAGGCGTCGCCGCGCACGTTCACGCCCTCGTCGTCGATGCTCACCACCTCCGCCGCCAGCCGGAATTGCGTACCGTGCTTCTCGTGCCACGCGACGAGCGCGCGGGCGGCCGCCTCGCCGAACTGCTTCTCGAACGGGAGCTCGTCCGTACCGACGACGGTGACGGTGAGCCCGTGCTGCACGAGCGCCGACGCCGCTTCGAGACCGATGAAGCTCGAGCCGATCACGACGGCGTGATCCTTGCCCTCGGCCGCCGCGAGGATCGCGTCGACGTCGGCCGCGTGGCGGATCGTGAACGCGCGCTCGGCACCCGGCACGTCGAGCCGGCCGGGCCGGCCGCCCGTCGCGACGAGCGCGGCGTCATAGCGCAACGTCGAGCCGTCCGAGAGCCCGAGCTCGCGCGCGGCGGCGTCGAGTTTCGTCACCGTCGCCTCGCGCCGCTCCACGTCGTGACCGTCGAAGGCGTCGAGCCTCGCCTTCGCCGTCGGCGACTTGCCGGCGAGGGCGTTCTTGGAGAGCTGCGTACGGTCGATCGGCTCGCCCGCGACGGGATCGATCGCGACGATGCGGCCGCCGAAGCCGCCACGCCGCAATTCGCCCGCGGCGGCGGCGGCCGCGGCGCCGGCACCGACGAGCGCGACGAGACGGGCCGTCGTCTCGGGAGCCGACGCGGCCTGCGGCGCTGCGACGGGCTCGTCGCCGACGACGACGGTGCCGCCGACCATGCGCACGGGATACGTGCGGAGCGGTCGCAGCGGTGGCGGGTTTAGGAGGGCGCCGTCGAGCGCGAACTCGCCGAGGTGCCACGGGCACACGATGCGGCCGTCACAGAGCGCGCCCTTCTCGAGCGGCGCACCCGCGTGCGGACACTTCGCCTCGACGGCGACGATGCCGTCCGGCCCGTGGACGAGCAACACGTCGGCGTCGCCCGCCTTCACGGCCTTCATGTGGCCCGGCGGCAGCGCCGCGGCTTCGAGCACTCGGTAATCGGTCATGGTCGGTCGGCCTCGTTCGCGTATGCGTTTCGGATGAGCAGCAACGCGACGACGATCGCCGCGTTGTTGAGCAGGACCGCCCGGGAGAGCAATCCCTTGTCGGCGCTCGTGGCGCTGCGCGCGGGAAGCGCCGCCGAGACGACGAGGACGTACCCGATCATGATGCTTGTCGCAAGCACCGGCCGATAGCCCGCGAAAACCGCCGTCGCGGCCGCGAGCTCCGTGCTGATCGCGAGCGCGAGCCCCGGGCCCGCAAGCGGCAAATCGTAGCTTTCCATCATGCGTCGCGTGCCGTCGAACCCCGCGAGCTTCCCGAGCGCCGAGGCGGTGAAGAGGGCCCCGAAGGCCTTGCTGCCGATGGCGGCGAGTCGGTTCATGGGATCCTTCCGGTGAGGCACGCAATCCGGCGACGCAAGTCGAAGGCGTGTGTGTATGATCGCGCTCGACCTTCGTTCGGCACCGCCCCGGCCACCGCGCGAGGCGTTCCTCGGCGTGACGTTCCTACCGCGCACGATCGATAACCTACGCGCCCTGTTGCCGGGCGGCGATACCGGCGCGTATCGAATGACCGGATTCTCGCTACGGCTCTTCGAGATGTTCGGGACGGACGAGGCGCGCGCGCTCGCAGCCGTTCGCGACGCCGCCGACGACCTCACCGCCGCCCGCGCGATCGTCGGCGACGCGAGCGCGGATCGAATCGCGACCCTCAACGCGACGTTGGAATCAATCGAGCCCTTCGTCATGTTCCCCGAGCGGGCGCGCGTCGTCTTCCCCTTTGCCGTCGACCGGCCCGACCCGCGCCTACGCCCTCGATCTCATTCTCGAGGACGACCGCCGCTCGTTCCCCGGCCGCTGACCACGACGCGCGGCACTCGCCCGGCGGAAATGTCCGACGTGGCGACGACGATCGCCTGAAACGGGAACCCGATGTACCCACTACCGCAGCATCACCGACTCGTTTACGGCATCTTCCAGTAATAGATATTTAAGCACGTCTGGCGCTATCGCGAACAACACTTGCGTCGTCTTACTTTGTACGTTTACTTCGCGAGGGACAGTTTCCGAGCAATGCACGACGCGCGCTCAAACGATAGCTTGCCAACATCGTGTACTACCGCCTTCGAGTAGATTACGCAGCTGCGACCCCATCAGCAATCGTCGATTCAGTTGCTGCACGATTGGCAAACACGGTTATTCGATGGTCGAGTGCGGGCTGAATCTCTGAATCCATCGTACTTCGAAACTTTAAGCCAGGCGAGGCCACGGCGGGGATTTGGCGCCAAGAGTACGATGACTTTCGCCCGCACTCAACGTTGAGGAAACGTAACCCGGCGGCCCATGCAGGAGCGGCGGTCGCGCGCCGCGTGAGCTGAACAGTCACAGTGCTGTTCGGTTCAGAAAATGATTTTAGCCTCAAAAGCCAACTCGTTACTCGCCGCCCGGCCGGCTTAACGGTGAACTCCATTCTTACCGTCGGCGCAATCTGTTAAGCGCCGTTTCCCCTACGTCCGCAGAGCTTGGAAACCTGCGCTACGCCTTTTCGCGAGTGACGTCCGTAGCGGCCCAGCAATCTCGAAATCAGGCTGTAGACCGTGCGCGACGGCTACGTGCAGCTCGAACCGGCGCCGTTCGTGCCTGGATTCGATCAAGCAAGGCCGCCTCCGCGCGACGCGACGAGCGTTTCGACGGTGACTACCTTCTGCTGGGCGATAAGTTCGCGAAGAACGAGCAAAGAGCATCTCAAATCTCGCACGAGGCGCGAAGATATATCGTCTCCGCGCGCCATGCGGCGACTCAATCAACACCGATTTGAGCAACAGTCCACGCTCCGTACGCTGAAGCTCTCGCATGCCAGAGTAGCCCACATCTCGCCGTCGTCGCAGTTATCTCGAGCGCTGAGAATGTTTCCTCCGCGTCCGTCCGTGCTGCTTCGTTCGGAACGCAAGTCGCAAGTGCGATATTTCGGGTAAGACCGACACTTGCGGCAAGCGAGCTTGCTACGGTTTTCCGACGAGCGCACTTTTTGGATTAAGACTCTGGATGTGCCCGCTCTCGGTGCCGGCCTTCGGGTCGATGACGGCGTTGATGAGCGCGGGCTTGCCCGACACGAGCGCGTCACGCACCGCTTTGTTGAGACTTGCCGTGTCGGTAGCGTAATACCCGACGCCGCCGAAGGCTTCGATAATCTTCTCGTAGCGTGCGTCAGCCAGAAATGCGGTCGGGGAAGGAGCGCTACCGCTCGCGTCGCCGCGATAGATGCCGTTATTGTTCATGATGACGGTGACGACTGGCAGCTGGTAACGACAGATCGTTTCCAGCTCCATCCCACTGAAGCCGAATGCGCTGTCGCCTTCGAGAGCTACGACGGGCTTGCCGCTGACGACGGCAGCGCCGATAGCATACCCCATGCCGATTCCCATAACGCCCCATGTGCCGCTGTCAAGCCGATGGCGCGGCTCATACATTTCGATAATGTTGCGGCCGAAATCGAGCGTGTTGGCACCTTCGTTTACGATGTAAACGTCGGGCCGGTCTGCGAGCGCATCGCGAACGGCGCGTAAGGCGCTCGAGAAGTTCATCGGCTGCGGATCGGCCTTGAGCTGTTCCGCCATTCGTGCGACATTCTTCTGTTTGCGCTGGCCGATCTGCTCCATCCAAGACGAGCTCGCTTTAAATTGCCCGAGTTTGAGCGCCGCGTTAAAAGCCGTCATCACGGACTTAATATCACCGACGACCGGGGCCGCTATCGCACGGTTGCTATCGATCTCCGTCGGCGAGATATCAACTTGCACAAACTTCGTGTTCTCGGACCAAAGCGGGGCCCTACCGTGCGAAAGCAGCCAATTGAGACGCGCGCCTACCAGCATGACCACGTCGGCCTGGCCGATTGCGAAGGAGCGTGCGGCCGCAGCCGATTGCGGATGGTTGTCGGGCAGCAGCCCCTTCGCCATCGACATAGGCAGGAATGGCACGCCCGTCGACTCGATGAAGGAGCGAATCTCGTTGTCGGCCTGCGAGTAAGCGGCGCCCTTTCCGAGCAAGACCAGCGGACGATCCGCCGATCGCAGCAAGTCGAGCGCATTGGCGATCGATTCGTCGGACGGAAATTGCGCTGGGGCCGGATCAACGACCTTGACCAGCGATTTTTTCGCGGTTTCCATTTCGAGCACCGAGCCGAGAACTTCGGCCGTAAGATCGAGATAGACGCCTCCGGGGCGGCCCGAACAGGCAGCATGAATGGCGCGCGCGAGGCCGATTCCAATATCTTGCGGCCTATTAACCCGGTAAGCCGCCTTTGCGTACGGCTTGGCGGCGTTCATCTGATCCATCTCTTCGTAGTCGCCCTGTTCGAGATCGACGATCGCCCGATCGCTGGACCCGCTAATTAGGATCATCGGGAAGCAGTTTGTCGTCGCGTTGGCGAGAGCTACCAAGCCGTTGAGAAAGCCCGGAGCAGAGACGGTCATGCAAATGCCCGGCTTCTGCGTCAGATAGCCAGCGATAGCAGCTGCATTTCCGGCGGACTGCTCGTGGCGAAAGCCGATATAACGCAGACCTTCCGCATGCGCGAGTCGCAGCAGGTCGGTAATCGGGATGCCAGCAACGCCGTACAGTGTGTCGATGCCGTTGAGCTTCAGCGCATCGACTACGAGGTGGAAACCGTCAGTCAAAACGGCGCTGCCGTTTTGCGAATCGAGACTTTGTTCCGCATCGCGGGAAAGAGTGTTTGCCAAGTTATTTCTCCCGGGATCGCCGATTCTGGCCGCTTCCGGTGTGCAAACGAGCAATCACTCGAGCGGCAAATCAAGACCGCTGCAAGTTCGGCCAGGCGGTAATCGCTTGTGCGCTTTCCCGCAACCGTAGTGCCGAAACCTCCGTGCACGAGGATCGACTTCAAGCAAGTGCGGCTAACTGCGCCGTTTCGCTAGCAGCCCGGTTGTTGAGAGTCGCCTCGCCCGTCTCTGCGTTCGTAATTTCACTATAAGAATAGGACGGCCCGGCTTACCGCTCCGGCTTACCGCTAATGTTCTTTTAGCTGCCGTCGCCCATTATTTGAATAGCAAGCTAACCCCACGATTTGGGGGCTTCCAAGAGGCACCGAGCCTGCGCAACGTCGTTTTGTGCGACTTCACCCCCATGCGTACGGCGAGCTTACCGGCGATCCACTCGGAGCGCAGCGCCACCATCTCGCGCGCGTCGGCAAGGTAATGCATCAAGTCGGGCGCGTGAAGAACAGCGAGCCGGCGTCGGCGAGACGCTGCGTCGGGATCACATCGACGAGGTCCGAACTACCGCCGTACAGTGCGCAGAGGCTCTGCAGCCGGAGGATGGGGATGCTGGCGTCGACGGTAGCATTCCAACGGCGTCATAAACGACGTCAACCCCTCGACCACCCATCCGTCGCGCCCAGTTTTAGAGAAACGGAGCCGTCGAGAACGAAAACATAATCGGCTCCCGGGTTTGTCACGACGGTTGCTTTGTGGAGGTCGCCGACTGACGTGAGCGCCGCTGCACGGGCGACGTTCGCAAGCTTGTACCAGAAGCCGGCGAGCATCTCCGGCGGCGAAGTTGGGCGAAGTTGAAAGAGACTTGCTTAGGCATTTACAATCTGCTTGCTTAGGGATTTACAACCCGCTCCGAAACGGCTAGGATGTGCGGAAGCCTGGTATACAAGATACCAGATAGAGGGCAAGATGCCGATACTGGCCGCGGCGCTTTTCAGTCACGTTCTCGCATCTACGAGCGAACCCGGTAGTAAGTCGCTTTAGGAGACCCGCGTTGAAGCTGATGGAGTATCAAGGCAAAGAGCTGTTTCGTCGCATGGAGATCCCCGTGCCGCGCGGACAGCACGCCGGTTCCGCGGACGACGTCGGTTCGTTCGTGGCTTTGAACCCACAGGAATGGGTCCTTAAGAGTCAGGTTCTCGTCGGCGGTCGTGGCAAAGCGGGCGGCATTAAATTTGCCAACAACGCGGGCGACGCGTCGGCTATCGCGCGACAACTGCTCGAGTTAACGATTCGCAACGCTCAAAATCCCGACGGCGAACGCGTTCGTTCGCTGCTCGTTGAAGAGAAGCTTGCGGTCGCGAGTGAGGCCTACGTGTCGATCGCCATCGATCGCGCAGCCAAGCGTCCCGTCATCATCGTTACCGCACAGGGCGGCATGGATGTCGAGGAGGTGGCCGCGAACGATCCGGCGGCGCTTGCGAAATATTGGATCGATCCGAAGATCGGCTATTCACCCTACATCGGTCGCCAACTGGCTTTCGAAGCGAAGTTACCGGAAGGGTTCCGAAAGGCGTTTCCGTCGATCCTCGACGGTCTGTATCGAGCCTTCATGACGTACGGCGCGAATCTGGTCGAAATAAATCCGCTCGTTCTAACGAAGGATGGCGCGGTGTATGCCTCCGACGCGAAAGTCGAACTCGATGATAACGCGCTTTTCAAGCATCCCGAACTATTGCAGTGGAGCGTCGACACCTCGACGGACCAAGACCAGCAAGCGGCGGTCGCAATCGGTCTCGGGTCGTCGAACTACGCGAAGCTGGACGGCTCGGTCGGTGTGATCGCCAACGGCGCGGGCCTCGGCATGGGCACGATGGACGCGATAAAGAACGCGGGCGGCAGCGCCGCGAACTTTCTCGACATCGGCGGCGGCGCGAAAGCCGAGCTCGTGAAGGATAGTTATAACCTCGTCGTCTCCGACCCGAACGTGAAGGCGATGTTCATCAACATTTTCGGCGGCATCACGCGCGGCGATCAAGTCGCCCTCGGCATCGTCGAAGCACTTGCCGGTGACGACGTACGTAAGGTGCCATTGGTCGTGCGGCTCACCGGTACGAACGAGCGCGAGGGCCGCGAGATTCTGGCTAAGGCCGGCATGAATCCTGTTGAAACGATGGACGAAGGCGCGCAGCGCGCCGTCGCGTTCGCGAACGCATAGGGGACGACACGATGGCGATATTCGTAAACGCGCAATCCCGAGTAATCGTGCAAGGCGTCACCGGGCGCGAGGGGCTTTTCCATACGCAACGCATGGTTGCGTACGGCACGAACATCGTCGGCGGCGTGACGCCCGGTAAGGGCGGTACGCGTGTTCTCGATGGCAAGGTGCAAGTGTTCGACACGGTGAGCGAAGCAGTCGCAGCGACCGGAGCAGCGCACAGCGTCATCTTCGTGCCGCCGCCGTTTGCCGCTGACGCACTTCTCGAAGCGTATGCATCGGGAATCAGTTTTGCCGCGTGCATTACCGAGGGCATTCCTACGCACGATATGCTGCGCATCGTTGCAGCCGCTCCAGCGATGCGCATCCTCGGTCCCAATTGTCCCGGCATCGTTACGCCCGGCGAAGCGCTCGTCGGCATCATGCCGGGACACATCTTCCAGCCGGGCCGTATCGGCGTGATCTCGCGTTCGGGTACGCTCACCTACGAAATCGTCGACGCTCTCACCAAAGCCGGACTCGGCCAATCGACTTGCGTCGGTATCGGCGGCGATCCGATCATCGGCACGACGTTTGTGGACTGCTTGCGCGAATTTGCTATCGACGACGCTACCGACGCGGTCGTCGTGTGTGGCGAGATCGGCGGCTCCGATGAGGAAGATGCAGCGGCATTTATCGCCGACCATCTGCGTGATAAGCCCGTCGTTGCGTTCATCGGCGGCCGGTCGGCTCCGCCGGGAAAGCGGCTCGGCCATGCGGGAGCCATCATCTCGGGCACGACAGGTACGCCCCAAAGCAAAGTTGCCGCATTCGCGGCTGCAGGCGTACCGGTCGCCGATCGTACGAGTGAAATTCCGGGACTCATCGCCGCCGCGCTCAGCAACCGTCGGACGCCGGCCTCGGCAGGCATGGGCGCGCTATGACCGTATCTCAGTCAAATGGATTCGCGCTGCCAGAGTTCGATGAGCTCGCCGTAAGCGGATCGTCCGTCTTCGACGTCCAGCCTTTAGATACGGTCTCGACGTTTCGTTCGAAAGCATACGATGCGCTACGCTTGGCGATCGAAAATATGAACATTTACGATACGGATGAGGAGATCCGGCTCGATGAGCGTCGCCTCGTCGCGGAGCTCGGCGTTAGCCGAACGCCGATTCGAGAGGCTTTGGTGCGCCTCGAGCATGACGGAGTCGTCCGAAGCATTCCGCGACGCGGCGTTTTCGTGGTGCGTAAGACGCGCTGCGAGATGGTGCAGATCGTCACAGTCTGGGCGGCACTGGAAAGCCTTGCCGCCAGACTTGTCACGAGTAACGCCTCGGACAATGAAATAGGGTCTTTACGAGATTTTTTTAAAACATTCGAAAGCGATGAAATCGAAACGCACATCGATGAATACTCCGACGCGAACCTCGCGTTCCATCAGCGCATCCTCCAAATTTCACATTGCGACGCACTTTTCGACACGGCGAGGCCCTTGTTCGTTCATATGCGTGCCATACGACATAAAACCATCTCGGAAAATCGCCGCTACGAAGTCTCGATCAAAGAGCATATGCGCATTATGGAAGCGCTCGAGAAGCGTGATGCGGATGTTGCCGAGAGGCTTGTACGCGAGCACGCGCTCGACCTCGCGAAACACGTCGAACAAAACGCTAGCTACCTCGCTTAGGGTTGTCGCTTCACACCTCGCTCGTTAGGAGATACCTCATGGCTCGAACCGCACCGCAACCTCGCCGGCCACCAAACGGAGGAGCCGCTTCCGAGGCATTGTCAGAAAGCGTCGATCGGGTCGTGACGCCATGCGCCGGCGACATCTTTGATTGCGAAGCGTTATCATGAACGGCGAAAGCGCGAACGGAAAGCCCGTTCGTCCCGCGCTCGACGGGATCCGAATTCTCGATATGACGCACGTGCAAGCTGGTCCCGCTTGCACGCAGATGCTCGCGTGGCTCGGCGCCGACGTTATCAAGGTGGAGTTGCCGGGCCGCGGCGACATCACCCGCTCGCAGCTGCGTGATAAACCCGGCGTCGACAGCTTGTATTTTACGATGCTAAATTGCAACAAGCGCAGTCTGACTCTCAATACCAAGGCCGATGAAGGGAAAGCGATCTTTCGCAAGCTGCTCGAGCATTGCGACATCCTGGTCGAAAACTTCGGTCCCGGTGCTCTCGACCGTCAGGGCTTCACCTGGACCAAGATCCACGAAATCAATCCGCGCCTCATCTATGCGTCGATTAAAGGCTTCGGTCCGGGAGCGTATGTCGACTTTAAAGCGTACGAGACGGTCGCTCAGGCGATGGGCGGAGCGATGAGCACGACCGGCCTAGAAGACGGTCCGCCGACGTCGACCGGCGCGCAGATCGGAGATACGGGCAGCGGAATCCACGCCGTCGCCGCGATTCTCGCCGCGCTGTATCAGCGCACCCACACGGGTCGCGGGCAACGGGTCGAAGTCGCCATGCAAGACGTCGTGCTCAATCTCTGTCGGGTCAAGATACGCGATCAGCAACGGCTTGCCGCCGGCCCGCTTGCGGAATATCCGAACGAAACCTTCTCAGATTACGTTCCGCGCGCGGGAAACGCATCGGGTGGTGGCCAGCCCGGAGCGGCGCTCAAATGCAAGCCGGGCGGGCCGAACGACTACGTCTACGTGATCATTCAACCACCCGTTTGGGCAGCGCTCGCAACGACGATCGGTCGTCCCGAACTCGTCACGGACGCCGCGTATGCGACCCCGGAGGCTCGCATAAAGCATTTGGACGAAGTTTTCAGCATCGTCGAGCAATGGACGCAGCAGTTCACAAAGTTCGAAGTTCTCGGAAAACTCAACGAGATCGATGTTCCGTGCGGTCCGATCCTGAGCACGAAAGATATCGTCGAGGACCCGTCGCTCAACGCGCGCGGTATGATCGCGAAGGTTGACCATCCGACACGTGGTGTATTTAAGACGGTTGGCTCTCCGCTTTCGCTGTCGGACACGCCGATGACGATTGTGCCCTCACCCGCTCTCGGCGAGCATTCAGAGGAGATTTTACGGGAGATCGGATACACGAGCAGCACGGTCGCCGAATTGCAAACTGCCGGCGTGCTTTAGACGCCCCATCGTCGGCGTAACGCCAACGCTCCGTGAGCGTCAGTAGCGTTAGGCCACGGCGAGTAATTCGCCGCCTTAGGCGCTAAAGGAAGTCCTCAAAATCGTCCGATGTTCCGCGGGACGGCGCCTCGCTTGGCGCTGCGATTACAACGAGACGTACTTCGTAAATTGCTTCGACGGAAACAGCTTCCACGAACTCAACGCAGCCGGCGTTCTGAAGGAGTCAGGATAATGTTACTGGAGCGAACCCCTCACGACCAGGCTACCGTGCAAGATATACTGGCGCGCGTGAAGAGCGAGCGGCGGCTGGCGCTTTCTGCACCCGAGGCAAAGCAGGTAGCCGATGCGTACGGCATCCCGGTCCCGCAAGAGGGGCTCGGCGAATCGGCGGACGCGGCGGTCGCGCTCGCGGACAAAATGGGTTACCCGGTCGTTCTCAAGATCGTGTCGCCGGATATTCTGCACAAGACGGAAGCCGGCGGCGTTATCGTCGGCGTCGCAGATGCGGCCGGGGTGCGTTCCGGCTTCGACCAAATCGTTAAAAACGCGAACGAATATAACAGCGACGCGAAAATCAGCGGCGTGCAGGTGCAGCAAATGCTGCCGAGCGGCGCTCAAGAAGTGATCGTCGGTGCCGTTACGGATCCAAGTTTCGGTAAGCTCGTCGCCTTCGGACTGGGCGGCGTGCTCGTCGAAGTGCTCAAGGACGTGACGTTTCGTTTGGCGCCGGCGACTCGTGAGGATGCGCTCTCCATGTTGGACGGCATCGCCGCTGCGGAGATGCTCAAGGGCGTGCGAGGCTCCGAGCCCGTCGATCGCGATGCGCTAGCCGCCATCATCGAAAACGTCTCGGCATTGGTGGCAGACTTCCCGGAGATCAGTGAAGTCGACCTCAATCCCGTGTTTGCTACACCCGCCGGCGCAACCGCCGTCGACGTGCGCATTCTCGTGGACTTCGCTCCGCCCGCCGCGCGCCAGAAGCGGACCGACGATGAGATTCTTTCAAAGATGAATCGCATGATGCGGCCGAATTCGGTTGCGGTCATCGGCGCGTCGGCGGAGGACGGCAAGATCGGTAATTCGGTCATGAAAAATCTCGTGAACGGCGGCTATAAAGGCGATATCTATCCGATCAACCCGAAGGCGAGCGAGATCCTCGGTTACAAGGCGTATAAGAGCGTCAAGGACGTCCCGGGCGACATTGACGTTGCGGTATTCGCCATCCCGGCGAAGTTCGTTGCCGCGGCGCTTACCGAGGTCGGTGAGAAGAATATCCCCGGTGCGGTGCTCATTCCGTCCGGTTTCGCGGAAACCGGTAATGTCGAGGGGCAAGACGAGATCGTTGCGATCGGGTTAAAGTATGGCGTGCGCTTGCTTGGCCCGAATATTTACGGGTTTTACTATACGCCGAAGGACCTGTGTGCGACGTTTTGCACGGCGTACGATGTCAAGGGCAGCGTCGCGCTGTCTTCTCAAAGCGGCGGCGTCGGAATGGCGATCATCGGATTCAGCCGCTCCGCGAAAATGGGCGTCTCGGCCATCGTCGGGCTCGGCAACAAGGCCGATATTGCGGAGCACGACCTGCTAACGTTTTTCGAACAAGACGAGCCGACTAAAGCGATCGCGATGCACATGGAAGATCTTAAGGACGGACGCGCATTTTCAGAAGCAGCAAAGCGCGTCTCGAAAAAGAAGCCGGTCATCGTCTTGAAGGCCGGGCGAACCGATCTCGGAGCTCGTGCGGCAAGTTCGCATACCGGCGCCCTGGCGGGCAACGATGCCGTTTACGACAACGTGTTGCGCCAAAGCGGTGTTATCCGCGCACGCGGCTTGAACGAGATGCTCGCCTTCGCTCGCGCCGTACCGATCCTGCCGACACCGAAGGGTGAGAACGTCGTCATCATTACGGGCGCCGGCGGGTCGGGTGTATTGCTTTCCGACTCGTGCGTAGACGCGGGCCTTTCGTTGATGAAGTTTCCGCCCGATCTCGATGAAGCGTTCAAGAAGTTCATACCGCCCTTTGGCGCATCCGGCAACCCGGTGGACATCACGGGCGGCGAGCCGCCTCTGACGTATCAGAACACGATACGCTTGGGACTCGAAGACGATCGAATTCATGCCTTGATTCTCGGTTATTGGCACACGATCATTACGCCGCCGATGGTTTTCGCGAAGCTCGTGTCGGAAGTGGTCGAGGAGTTTCGTGCAAAGGGCATCGTTAAGCCGGTCGTCGCATCGCTCGCGGGCGACGTGGCCGTCGAAGAGGCGAGCGAGTACTTGTTCGACCACGGCGTTCCGGCATATGCCTACAATACGGAAACGCCCGTCGCCGTGTTGGGAGCAAAATTTAAGTGGGCTCGTGGAGCGGGCCTCTTATGAGGCCCTCTTTTTTAGAGGAAAAAATATCCCTCGCGCCGCGGGCGAGTCTCCGTAGCTTTCATGGGGAATCGTGAAAATGACAACGTCAGCGTATGGAGCCGGGGAGACGCCGCCGTCCAGATCCGGATTGGCTAATCCCTGGTATCAGCTTATCTTCGGCATTATCTGCATGGCGATGATCGCTAATCTGCAGTACGGCTGGACCATCTTTGTCGATCCGATCAGCGCCGCCCACGGCTGGGGCCGTGCGGCAATTCAAGTCTCGTTTACGATCTTCGTGGTCGTGGAGACGTGGCTCGTTCCGTTCGAAGCCGCGCTCGTCGATCGGTATGGACCGCGCATCATGGTCGCCATAGGCGGCGTGCTGGCGGGCCTGGCGTGGATTATCGACGCGCACGCTAATTCTCTCGCCGTGCTTTACGCCGGCGGCGCCCTCGCCGGCGTCGGCGCGGGAATCGTATATGGCACGTGCATCGGGAACGCGCTCAAGTGGTTCTCCGGTCGTCGCGGACTGGCAGCAGGTTTGACCTCAGCCGGTTTCGGCGCCGGCGCCGCAGCGACGGTAATTCCCTTGACGTTGATGATCAAGTCCGCGGGCTACCAGTCGACTTTCCAGACGTTCGGGCTCGTGCAGGGTTTGATTATTCTGATCGCGGCCATGTTTCTCGTCACGCCGCCGAAAGCAATGCCAGCACAAGCCGCAGCCGTGAATCCGAGCATCCTGCTCGGTAACCGCGATTACGCGCCGGCGCAGACACTTAAATCGCCGGTCTTCTGGACGATGTACATCATGTTCGTCTTGGTGGCATCCGGCGGTTTGACGGCCGTCGCACAACTTGGCTCGATCGCCAAGGATTATCACATCGCTAACATTCCAGTCACGATCTTTGGAGTCACGGCGGTCGCGTTGACGTATGCGCTTTCGCTCAATAACATCATGAACGGCGTAACGCGGCCGCTACTCGGATTTCTATCCGATCGCATCGGCCGCGAAACGACGATGTTTGGCGCGTTCCTACTGGAAGGTATCGGGATCTTCGCGCTGATGAAGTTCGGCACCACGCCCACGTCGTTCGTCCTTTTGTCCGGGGTCGTCTTCTTCGCATGGGGCGAGATTTACAGCATCTTTCCGGCTACGACGCGCGACCACTTCGGTCAGAAATATGCGACGACGAATTACGGTATGCTCTACACTGCAAAGGGCGCGGCGGCATTGCTCGTGCCGCTCGCGAGCGTCGTCACCGCCGCAACGGGAAGTTGGACCGCGACGCTGATGATCGCCGCTACGTTCAATATCATAGCGGCTATCATGGCTGTCGCCGTCTTGCGGCCGCTTCGGCGTCGGGAGATCAATCGCCAGGTCGCTGTATCGGCTCCAATCGCGTCGTCTATGAAGCCCGCTACGGACTATGTCCGTACATCCGCTAAGTAAAAGAAAGAGCCTGCGAATCGCCGCTCATCAACGCGTCGGGTGTCAGCGTTGTGATCGTCTGTCATAATTGCGGCGGATACAACGAGTTCGTCGCCCAAGGAGAAGCGGATCGCACGGGCGGCAACATCGAGGGAAGCGGGGCGACCTATAGCTGTATCGCGAGCTATCGACCCGGCAAATCTGTATTGACGTCGGCTTACGAGCGCTACAATGGCGTCAATCGCACGAGCGATGTCGCAAATTCCGATCGCGTCTCGTTGACGATGAGAGGGCCGTAAAGGACGGGTTCCAATGCCAGTCTACGATCGGGACACCCGTCAGCGGTATGTACCGACGTTCCCATGCGCGACGTTCCCGCATACCTAGAATCTGCAAAGAAGCGGGCTCGCGACGGGTGCGGATTCTCGGTTACGAGGGTGGTGCGGAAAACGGACGGCGTCAACTCCGGCTGGGCTCGTGCGAATCGGTCGCCGGGAAAGACGGGACAGCACGACACGATTGGCGGAGCTCATCCTGATGACATGGCGAAGATACACGCTTCGCGTAGAAGCATCCGATCGGCAAATTCGTCTCACTCTACGCCGGATACGCGTTGACGAAGAGTCATCGGCAGGCGCACGACGATTAGGGCGGGCGGGGCTCGATGACCACCGATTTCCACGACGGTAGGCCGCCGGCGAACATCGATCTCACAGCGTCTTCGCCGACGGTTCGGGCACTGGCGCGCATTGCGGTGCCGGCGAGCGAGTCAAAGGTTCCTCGGGGGCATAGAATTTCAGTTCTCGTGTTCCCCATCGCTGAGATGGCGTGACGCAAAGCGGCGAGCGACTGTTACGCCATCTCAAATTCGGGACACCAGCTCTGGTACCGGCATCACAGCAGCGGATCGAGCTTCGGAGTCATCCTGCTGCATCTGAGGAGACACGTTTGAAATTCGCGATAGTAGGAGCGGGCGCCATCGGCGCCTACGTCGGCGCGGCGCTTTCGCGCGGCGGCAGCGATGTGGCGATGGTCGCTCGAGGGCAGCATCTCGAGACCATGCGTGAGAGCGGCGTGCAGGTTTACAGCGACCGCGGCGACTTCAACGCCCATCCTTTGATGACGGGCCGCATCACCGACATCGGTCCCGTCGACGTGGTCATCGTTGCGCTGAAGGCGCATCAATTCGATCCGATTCTCGAAGATCTGCCGGCGCTGTATCACGATGAAACAGTCGTGGTCAGTATGCAAAACGGCATCCCATGGTGGTATTTTCAGCGCCACGGCGGACCGTACGACGGTCTGATCCTCGAAAGCGTGGACCCAGAAGGGCGGATCGCGAAAGCGATAGCGCCGGAGCGCGTCATCGGCTGTGTCGTGTATGCCGCGACGGAGATTATCGCGCCGGGCGTTATCCGGCACGTCGAAGGGACGCGATTCTCGCTTGGGGAGCCCGACCGGTCGATCAGTACGCGACTCAAAAACGTGTCCCAAGCGATGGTCGACGGCCATCTTAAAGCGCCGATCGAAGGGGATTTGCGCGGGGAGATCTGGCTCAAGCTGCTGGGCAACATGTCGTTCAACCCGATCAGCGCGCTGACGCGTGCGACGCTTGTGGAGATGACCGACGACTCACTCGTCGAGCCGCTCGTACGGGAGATGATGGAAGAGTGTGTGGCCCTTGCGACCCATCTCGGCGTGAAGTTCACGATCACGATCGACAAGCGCGTCGACGGTGCGCGGCGGGTCGGCGCACATAAGACGTCGATGCTTCAGGACCTCGAGCTTCGTAAGGGCTTCGAGACCGAGGCACTCGTCGGCAGCGTCGTCGAGTTGGGAGAGCGGACCGGCATTCCGACGCCCGCGACGCGTCACGTCTACGCACTGGTGAAAATGCTCGAGCGTTCGGTCCTGGCCGGACGTTGATCGCGAGTCCCGGCCGTGCTGATGATCCGGGCGACTCCACTGCCGCAGAACTTTCGTAAGGGAGACCCAATCACGCATGGAAATACAACCCCCAGACGAGTTAGATGCGACGCTCTCCGGCAAACTGATCCGTCTCGTACCGCTCTCGCAGACGCATCTGCGTGCACTCGACGCGGCATTTCGCAGCGATGACGATCTCTGGACGTGGACGCTTGCTGCGGCTCCACGAACCGAAGCCGAAACGGTCGCATGGATCAAACGCGCCCAAGCGGCGCGTGCGACGAGCGCTCGCTACGCGTTCGCGATCGAAGACAGCACGGACGGCACGCTCGCGGGCGTCACGAACTATTTGGACGTGCGTTCTGATGACGGCGTGCTAGAGATCGGCTCCACGCTCATCTTTTCTGCGTATCGCGGCACGCGCGTCAACACCGAGCTCACGTTGCTGCTCTTGACCCGGGCATTCGATCTGGGCTTCGTGCGCGTTACGTTCAAGACGGATGCGCGCAATGCGCGTTCTCGTGCGGCGCTCGAACGTCTGGGTGCGGTGCCCGAAGGCGTCCTGCGCTCGTATCAGCGTCGACACGACCGCACGAGCCGCGACACGGCAATGTACTCGATTCTGGTCGACGAGTGGCCGAGCATCCGCACGCAGCTGGAAGCGAAACTCGCATAACGATTGTGGTCACTTTTCGATGGTCGACCGCCGGTCCGTCGCTCGGCGCTCTATCGACCGATCCAGCTTACGACTTCGCTGGTACTGAAAGCGCGCACAGCTCGATTGAAATCATCGTTCGCGAAGACACGTGCGACGATATCGTCTTCGCTCGGAAGCGCCGAAGGGCGCAGACGTCGCAACGACTCCTTCGCAGCCTACGTCGCCACCGGCGCTTAGGATACGATCTCCGTATCGATATCGGAAGGCAGCCGCTCGAGATCGAAGCCTTCACACGCCTCACTGACGAAACCGGCGGCGAGCGCCGTCTCGATTGACATCGGGCAGGCGCGCAAAGTCAGGTCGAGTCAATCGGCCGGGTCCGAGTTGCGACGCCAGCAGAGAACACGTATCAATCGAAGGGCAGTTGCCGAGCGTGCGCGCGACGGGCACACCAAAACGGGCCGATCGAGTAGCAATGCGCAGGGCCACACGGCGGTGATGGCGAGCCTAGATAGACTTCGTCAAGCAAAGTAGCATGCGCCTCGCGGACGCTCAAGTCGGCGGAGCGATCGCCGTGCGGCGTCGAGAATCGCTTGACGTGCAGCGCTACTAAGGCATCGAGGTGACGTCTTGTTCGCCGAGCCGACATGCCGCGCGGGTGCCGACGGTCGCTGCGAGCACGTTTAGGATTTCTTCGACGGCTACTCGTTCGACGCGCTCTCGCCTGCAGCCGCTGCAAGAGCGCGTGCACGTTTCCCAGCGCATGGAGCATCGACTCCGGACTTCTGAAGCCGCCGCTGGAGGTGTGCGTTTTCTTTATGTAGCTGCGCAGCTTCAAGTGCATCAGGATTGGCCGGCGAACCGCACTCTGCTGAGTCGGCGCCGTTGTGAGCGGCTGACTCCAATTGGAAATCAGCGAGCTGTATGGACCTGCTCGCCGGATTGCCGCCGCGCGCTCGATCGGCGTCGATGCTGATTCATACTCTTCGAGTGTGCGAGTCTTCTCCTCGGCGGGAAATGATCGATGCTTGCCGCGCAAGGGAACTTCGGGACTCGACGACATAGGTCCAACCTTTATCGCCCTTAGGGATTCTCCGGCTAACTGGTCTCAACCACGATAGACACAGAGGGGCGTACATGTTATAGTTTTTGAATCCTTCTGGCCGAGACAAGTCACTCTGGCACGATCCGTGGTAATCCTTTGAGCGAAAGTTCTCTCTGCGGATCGAAGGCAATCAGGTTAGGGGTTTTTGACGTCGATGCGACCTATCCCAATCGGGACGAAGGGAACGTTTGAAATGCGTGTTGAGCAACAGGATCTCGCCAACGTGTTCAAAGACGCCACCCTGCCGCCGATCCTTGCGACTCCGGTGATGATCAAGTTAATGGAGAACGCGGCTCTGCGTGCGATCGCGCCCTTTCTCGAAGAGAACGAAGCCGCTCTCGGAACCTTGGTAAATGTCCGGCATGTCGCGCGCAACGCCGATGGGGCGCTTCGTGCGCGTTGAAGCCGAAGTTACGGACGTCGACGGCACCCGCATTGTCTTTGCGGTTCGAGCGAAGGACGGTGACGAAGAAATTGGAGCGGGCACTCACGAACGAAAGGTCGTCGATGTCGTGCGCTTTACACGGCGGCTGACAGGCTCGCGAGGTCCGAGCGATTCGTAGCCGCAGCGTTGATCAGCGACCAAGGGCCGGAACGCTAACGGCCCCGTCGGCCACGGCCAGCTTACCCGCACAGAACTTGAACTCTGCAATTTCCTAATCGGGTCGATTGAATCGTTCGTGCGCGGGTTCGCCGCGTTGCACGCCGCGCTCGGCCCGTGCATACGCGCAAGCCGACTGCGGCGCGACTCGAAAGCGATTGCCGTATCGGCGTCGACGGTCGAGCGTTATGAGAACGTCGGGATGACATGCTCACGACCCGCTTCAGGTTCGACTATCAGCGGATCGTATTCTCCGTGCCGCACGTTTCACCGCGCGGCTCTCAAGGCGCACCGCGTGGCGCAGATGGAGCGCCACATGGCGCTCGGCGTCCGGAACCCGGAAGGCTCGCGGTCTTTCCATCGCTCGTCGTGCGCGCGGGCGTCGAACCGCCGCGCTTACACATATGCGCCACATCTGCGCGACGAGCGCCTTCGCGAGTGGCGTCATTCGCAAGGCCGTCAGCGAGATGCTGGGCCATTCATCGGTCGCGATCACGAGCGCGATCTACGTCGAGTTCGTCGATGCGAGCAAGCACGAGAAGGCCCAGCATCCTCGAACGCCATCTCGGCGCGGGCGTCCGCCGCGGCCTGCGCAAGGAACGACGAACGCCGCATGAGACACGCCAAGGCGCAATGTGTGCACGCCGACGCCTCAGAATCGCTCAAACCTAACAGCCACGGGGCCTCTCGACCCCGTGGCGGGAGTGTGTAGGAATCGAACCTACCAGCCCCCTTGCGAAGGCCTCAACGGTTTTGAAGACCGAGCGGGCCACCAGACCCGTACTCTCCCACGGCGAGCTCGAACGTCGCGCGGCCACGACGGATTCGACGGCCGGCGCGTCATACCGTTCCACACCCGTACCCGGATCGACTCGGGCGGATGGCTGATCGAGCGGGGTAAGCCCTCTGAGACTCCCGTCTCGAAAGGACGCTCTATCCTCGTGCCGCGCATCGTACTTCCAGGCAAAACCTATCCGCAAGGCGCGACGTGGACCGGTGCCGGGACGAACTTCGCACTCTACTCGGAGATCGCGACCGAGGTGCAGCTGTGCCTCTTCGACTCGCCCGAGGACACGCAGCCCGAGCTCGTGGTGCTGCCCGAAAAGACGGCGCACGTCTGGCACGCGTTCCTGCCCGACGTGAAGCCCGGCCAGCTCTACGGCTACCGCGTGCTCGGGCCGTACGAACCCGAGCACGGCCTGCGCTGCAATGCGGCGAAGCTGCTCGTCGATCCATACGCGATCGCGATCAGCGGCGCGGTCGATTGGGCGGCGCCGTTGCTGCCGTACGCCGTCGGCGGCGACGAGGACGAGCAGATCGACGCGACCGACGACGCGTGGGGCATGCCGAAGAGCGTCATCGTTGACGGCACCTTCGATTGGGGCGACGACGCGCCGCCCGACGTACCGCTCGCGGACTCGATCATCTACGAGGTGCACGTCAAGGGCTTCACGATGCGGAATCCGGACGTGCCCGAGGATCTGCGCGGCACGTACGCCGGGCTCGTGTCGGACGCGTCGATCGCGCACTTCAAGAAGCTCGGCGTCACCGCGATCGAGCTGTTGCCCGTGCACGACTTTCTCGACGATGACCGGCTCGTCGAGAAAGGTCTGCGAAATTACTGGGGCTACAACACGACGAACTTCTTCTCGCCGGCCGCACGCTACGCGTGCACGGATGCTGGCGGCCAGGTCGCCGAGTTCAAGTCGATGGTCAAGACGCTGCACGCGGCGGGGCTCGAAGTCATTCTCGACGTTGTGTACAATCACACGTCCGAAGGCAATCATATGGGCCCGATGCTGAGCTTTAAGGGCATCGACAATCCGACGTATTACCGGCTCGTCGAAGACGACGCTCGGCACTACATGGATTACACGGGCACGGGCAATACGCTCAACGCACGCCATCCACAGACCCTCAAGCTCATCGTCGACAGCCTGCGCTACTGGGCGCAAGAAATGCACGTCGACGGCTTCCGCTTCGATCTCGCGGCGACGCTCGCGCGCGGCAAGACCGCCGTCAGTCAGCTCTCCGGCTTTTTCGACATCATCTATCAGGACCCGGTGATCTCGCGGCTCAAGCTCATCGCCGAACCCTGGGACGTCGGCGACGGCGGCTATCAGGTCGGCAACTTCCCCGTGTTGTGGGCGGAGTGGAACGGCAAGTATCGCGACACGGTGCGCAAGTTCTGGAAAAGCGCCGACGGCCAGCTCAAGGATCTCGCGTATCGCCTGACGGGCTCGAGCGATCTCTACGAGCAGGACGGCCGCAAGCCGTCGGCGAGCATCAATTTCATCGTCGCGCACGATGGTTTCACGCTCAACGATCTCGTGAGCTATAACGAAAAGCACAACGAGGCGAATGGCGAAGATAACAACGACGGCACGACCGACAACGAGTCGTGGAACCTCGGCGTCGAGGGCCCGACCGACGATCCGCAGATCCGCGATTCGCGCGAGCGTCAGAAGCGCAACTTCCTTGCGACGCTGCTGCTCTCACAAGGCGTCCCGATGATCTGCGGCGGCGACGAACTCGGCCGCACGCAGGGCGGCAACAACAACGCGTACTGCCAAGATAACGAGATCAGCTGGTACGACTGGAATCTCGATGACGACCAGCGCGCCCTCGTCGACTTTACGGCGCGGCTCGTTGCCCTGCGACGCGCGCACCCGAACCTTCACCGTCGCAAGTTCTTCCAGGACCGGCCGATCGTGCACGGCATGCCGCGCGATCTCGTGTGGCTACGCAACGATGGTCAGGAGATGACCGACGACGAGTGGGCGCAGCCGTGGATGAAGACGCTTGGACTCTTCATCAACGGCACGACCCTCGGCGACGTGGACGCGCACGGCGAGCCGATCGTCGACGACGGTTTTCTGTTGCTCCTGAACTGCCACACGGACTGGGTCGAGTTCTCGCTGCCGCCGTTCGACGGCGTCTCGGATTGGGAGATCGTGGTCGATACGTTCCGGCCGACTGCGGACCATCCGCGGCACGCGCCGGCCACGAAGCTCGGGCTCGATGGATCAACGCTCATGCTCCTGCGCGGAGTGCCGAAGACGTAGGAGCATGAGAACGTCACGGCCCCGGCAGGGCGCGTAACTTTGCATCGCAAAGTCGTGCCGGCGATGGACGTACGCAGGGCCCTGGCGGACCTCGCCGAGGTGCGTGGTCTCCTCGCAACGACGCAGCGCTTCGACGGCTACTCCGGCGGCGCGGCGATCGCGAGCGGTATCGTCGCCTACGCAGCGGGTGTCGTGCAGTTCGCCACCGTGCCGCAGCCGCACGGCTCGGCGCAGATCGCCGTCTACCTCGCGATCTGGCTCTCATGCCTCGCCTTCGCGCTCGCGCTCAATTACGGGGCGATCCTTGCATGGCGGCTGCGCAATCCGGGGTCGCTCGCGCGCGCGCAGCTCCGCACCGTCGGCGCAAGCATCTTGCCTGCCCTCGCGGCGGGCGGCGTCTTCACCGTCGCGCTCGCCCTGCGCGGTCTCGACGACCTGCTGCCGGGCACGTGGTGCGCCACGTACGCGCTCGGCCTCTTCGCATCACGCGCGATGGTGCCGCGCGAGGTCGTCTACGTGGCGGTCGCCTTCGGCGTCGTCGGCGCAACGTTGCTCCTCATCCACGCCTCGCCGCTCGCCTGGTGGGTCATGCCGCTCGCCTTCGGCAGCGGCCAAATCTCGATCGGCGTCGCCGTCATGGCCGACGCCGAGACGGCGACGCCGTGAAGCCGGAGGCGCCCTTCGCCTACGAGGGTCTCGAGCGGATCTTCCACGAGCGCGGCCGGCTCGCGGTCTGCACGGCACTCATCTCGCACGCGGGATCGATGCTCTTGCGCGATCTGCAGCGCGCCTGCGCGCTCACCGACGGGAACCTCAACCGTCATCTGCACGCGCTCGCCGAGACGGGGATCGTCGCGCTCGCGCGTTCGGCCGGACCGGGCCGGCCGGCCACGGTCGTCCGGATCACGGAGACCGGTCGGGCGCGCTTCCTCGCGTACATCGACGAGCTCGAAGCGGTCGTGCGTGCCGTCCAGGCGGGCGAACGGGACGGCGAGCCGCGTGCCGCACGGCTGCGCCTCGCGGGTTCCGCATGATCGAGCGCACGCGGATCGCGACGCCCGGCCGCGTTCCGCGTCACCTCGCCGTCGAGATCGCCGCGGGGGGCGCCGCCGTGCGCGACGCCGACCGGCTCCTCGATCTCGCGCTCGCCGCGATCGCGCGCGGCATCGAGATCGTCTCGCTTCGCGTTCCGGAGGCCGAGGCGGAGCCGCTCGTGCGCGACGCCGCGGCGGTCGCCGGCCGCTTCGCCGCCGCGCGCGTTTGCATCCGGGGGGTCGGCTCCGCGGACCATCGGAGCCCCGGCGCGGCGGCCGCCCTGGCCGCCCTCGAGAGCGAGACGGCCGCAGGCCGGCTCCTCGCGCTCAACCTCACGCTCGGGTACGATCCGCGGCGCGAGATCGTCGAGGCGGTCCGCGCGCTCGCCCGTGACGTCCGGTCCGGAGTGCGTCCCCACACGAACCTCGGCGACGACGCGCTCGCGCCGTACCTCGCGACTGCGGGGCTGCCCGATCCGGAGCTGCTGGTGAGGATCGGTGCCGGACCGGCCGTCCCGTCCTCGTTCCTCGTCCAGATCGCCTATACGGAGCTGTGGTGCACGCCCGTCGACTGGGCGGATTTCGACGGCGACGAGCTCGACCGGGCGCTCACCGATTTCGGAGGCCGTCAGCGCCGTTTCGGCACCTAGCGCCCGCGTGCTATAGTGGAGCGGTTGTGAAAACGCGTCCGGACATCCGTAACCTCGCGATCATCGCGCACGTCGACCACGGCAAGACCACGCTCGTCGACGCCATGCTCAAGCAGAGCGGCGTCTTTCGAGAAGGTCAGGCCACGACCACGCGGGTCATGGACTCCAATCCCCTCGAGCGCGAGCGCGGGATCACGATCCTCGCGAAAAATACCGCGATCAAGCACGGCGATTTCAAATTCAATATCGTCGATACGCCGGGCCACGCCGATTTCGGCGGCGAGGTCGAGCGTGTGCTGCAGATGGTGCAGGGCGTACTCCTGCTCGTCGACGCGGCCGAGGGCGTCATGCCGCAGACGCGCTTCGTGCTCCGCAAGGCGCTCGAGCTCGATCTGCGCGTGATCGTCGCGGTCAACAAGATCGACCGGAAGGATGCGCGGGCGATGGAAGTCGTCAACGAAGTGTTCGACCTCTTCATCGAGCTCGGTGCGAGCGACGAGCAGGCCGATTTTACGACGATCTTCACGAACGGCCGTGCCGGCATCGCGAAAAAGACGCTCGAGGATCCGAACGAAGATCTCGAGCCGCTGTTCCAGGCAATCGCCGATCAGATCCCCGAGGCTCCGGCCGAGGAGGGTCCGTTCCAAATGCTCGTCTCGGCGATCGACCACAACAAGTACGTCGGCCGCATCGGCATCGGCCGCGTCTTTCGCGGCGCCTCGAAGATCAACGCGCCGATCGCGAAGGTCGGCGTCGACGGCAAGGTCGAGTCGGGTCTGCGGCTCACGAAGCTCCTGACCTTCGCGGGCCTCGAGCGCATCGAGGTCGAGGAAGCCTCCGCGGGCGACATCGTCTGCGTCTCGGGCATCGAGGGCCTCAACATCGGCGACACGATCGCCGACGCCGGCACGCCCGAGGGCATCACAGCCGTCGCGGTCGACGAGCCGACGGTCTCGATGTTCTTCATGGTCAACGCCTCGCCGATGGCGGGGAGAGAGGGTAAGTTCCTCACGTCGCGCCAAATCCGCGGCCGGCTCATGCAGGAGCTCGAGTCCAACGTCGCGCTGCGCGTGGCCGACACCGAATCCGCCGATACGTACGAAGTCCGCGGCCGCGGCGAGCTCCATCTTTCGATCCTCATCGAAACGATGCGCCGCGAAGGCTACGAGATCGCGGTCTCCAAGCCGCAGGTCATCATCACCGAAAAAGACGGCAAGAAGATGGAGCCCGTTGAGTTCGTCGTGATCGACGTTCAGGAAGAGTACGCGGGCGCCGTCATCGAGTCGCTCGGCAAGCGCAAGGCGCAGATGTCGAACATGTTCAACGTCGGCGATTCGCGCCGGCTCGAGTACACGATGCCGACGCGCGCCATCTTTGGTTTGCGCGGCGAGCTGCTCACGCTCTCGCGCGGCACGGCGATCATGTCGCACACGTATTACGATCATCAGCAGTTCTCAGGGGAGCTACCCGGCCGCAGCGTCGGAGCGCTCGTTACGAGCGAGACCGGCGTCACGACGGCCTACGCCATGTCGGGCCTCGAGGCGCGCGGCCGCTTCTTCGTCGGCGAGGGCATCGACGTCTACGAAGGCATGATCGTCGGCCGCGCCAACGACGACAAGGACATCGCGCTCAACGTCGTGCGTTCGAAGAAGCTCACGAACATGCGCGCGTCGGGCACCGACGACAGCACGAAGCTGTCGCCCCCCGAAGAGATGTCGCTCGAGCGCGCCATCGAGTTCATCGAAGACGACGAGCTCGTCGAAATCACGCCCAAGAGCATCCGCATCCGCAAGCGCGTGCTCGACGAGACCGAGCGCCTCAAGAACCGCAAGCGCGAAAAAGTCCTCGCGTGATCTGAGGCTCGGGTATGTTCGAACGCGAGCGTCTCGAGCCGATGTCAATCGAGTACTTTCTCGCGTGGGACTCGCACGACGATTTCAAATACGAATTGATCGCGGGGCTCCCGGTGCTCAAACACCGCGAGCCGCAATCGCTCGGACGGGCCACGACCGAGCATCAGTTGCTGGTCACTGCAATGTTGCGATTGCTGTTCCCGAGGGTTCCGGCGTCGTGCCGAATTCTCACCGATATGCTCGTTCGAGCGCCGCGCGCGAACGCGTATTACCTGCCGGACATCGCAGTCACGTGCGACGAACGAGATCTTGTGGTTTCCGGCATGGGATTCTACGAGCATCCGCTCCTCGTCATCGAAGTACTCTCCGCTTCGACCGCGCAGTACGATCTCACCGATAAGCTCGACGCGTATGTCGCGCTCGGCGCGGAATATCTCGTCGTTGACTCCAATCGGCGCTATCTCCGAGTGGCTCGAGCCATGCGCGACGACCGTAACGACCTGGGTTCGTTCAATCAGATCGTCGTCGACGGTGCGCTAATGTTGCACTCGATCGATCTCACGATCGACGTCGGACTGCTCTACGGAGGCATTCTCCCGGACTGACGTCTCCGGCTCGCCTCTGCTCGCGTAGTCAGCGCGCGTCGAATCACGAGTGGACTTCGCGCATCCGAATCTCCTCTTCATCGAGTCCTCACCGCGTGATGCGATGTCCGCCTCGACGGCGGTCGCGCAAGCGTTCGTCGACGCGTGGCACATGAAGCACGCGGACGGCACGCTCGATACGCTCGACGTCTGGGACGGTTCCTGCACGAATTCGACGGCGCCGCGCTGCAGGCGAAATACGCGGCGCTCTCCGGCCACGATCCACCCCCCGAGCAGAATTCGCGTGGTCAACGATTGAGGCGTACGCTAAACGCTTTCACGACGCCGACGTCGTCGTGTTCGCGATCCCGCTCTGGAACTACACAATCCCGTACAAGCTCAAGCAGCTCGTCGACGTGGATTCGCAGAACGGCCTGATCTTCGATCTTCGATCTTCACGAGGATGGCTCGGTCACCGGGAAGCTCGGCGGTAAGACGACCATCGTCGTGTACGCGCGCGGCAACTTTTACGGTTCGGGCTCGCCGACGCCCGGTGCAGAATACGATCAGGGGAAGCCGTTCATGGCGACGTGATTCCGCGTAATCGGGCTCGACGACGTGGCGGAGATCGCGATCGAGAAGACGCTCCTAATGAAGCCGGATGAGCTGGCCGCCGCGCTCGAGGTGAAGCGCCGCGAAGAGCGCTACCTCGCGCGGCTCTAACCCGTCGGCGTACCCGACATCGCGATTGCCGCGATGTCGCGGCGCGGCGGAGCGCCGAACATGCGCGCATACTCGCGGCTAAACTGCGAGGCGCTCTCGTACCCAACGCGGTACGCGGCCGTCTCGGCGTTCGCGGTATCGGCGAGCATCAGGTTGCGGGCCTCGAGTAACCGGAGCTGCTTCTGATATTGCAGCGGCGTCATCGACGTCATCGTCTTGAACTTGCGATGGAACGCGGATGCGCTCATCTGCGCGGCCGCCGCGAGCTCGTCGATGCGGATCGTCTCGGCGAAGCGATCGCGCAGCGTATGAATCGCGGCGACGATGCTCTGCGAACGGTCAACGCCGAAGACGACCGCCGCAACGTCGGCGCCGACGGGACCCGAGAGAAGCCAGTAACTGAGCTCGCGCATGATTGCGGAGGCGAGCGTCGGGATCGCGCGCGGCGTCTCGAGGAGCCGGACGAGCCGCAGCACCGCATCGATGACGGCTCCGTCGAGATCGGCCACGAAGACGCCGCCACGCGGCTCGGATGGCAGCGCGATCTCCGCGAGGACATCGCGCATGACCGCAAGGTCGAACTCGACGATCGCGCCGAGGTACGGCGTGCGCCGCGACGCCTTGGTGATGCGCCCGATGCCGGGCATCTCGACGCCGACGACGAGCGCCTGCCCGGCGCAATAGTCGACGCTCGTGGCGCCGAACGTCCCGCGCTTCGCGCCCTGCGCGACGAGGCAAAGCGCCGGCTTGTAGAGGATCGGCATCGGCGGCATCGTGCAATCAGCGCGCAGGAGCGTCAGTCCGGCAACGTCCGTCGCGTACGGATTGGAACCCGGCTGCGCTGCGGTGTACCGGTCGATTGCATCGGCGAGCGCGATAATGCTCATACTAATGGCGACCCGCGCGATGCGGCGAACGTTGCATCGATCATGCAGGATCGGGCAAGAATGGGTCGCGATCGGGTATGGAGCGCCGCAGCATCCGAGCGTACCGTAATGGCATCACGACGCCACCGGAGAACGTATGACTACCACCTCTTCCAGCACCGAAGCCAAACCGAAGATCGCGATCGTCACGGGCGGCAGCCGAGGCCTCGGCCGCGCGACGGTCCTCGCCCTCGCCGAACGCGGCGTCGATTCGGTTTTCACGTATCATACCAATCGGACCGAAGCCGATGCGGTCGTCGAGGCAGCCGCCGAGGCTGGCCGCACCGCCATCACCGTCCAGCTCGACGTGCGCGACGCCGCTTCGTTCGACGCGTTCGTGCACCACGTGCGCGAGGCGCTCGAGAAGCTCGGCGCGCAGCGCTTCGACTTCCTCGTGAACAACGCCGGGACGAGCCTGCACGAATCTTTCGAGAAGACGACCGTGGCCCAACTCGACGAGATGTATGAGGTCCACTTCAAAGCGCCGTATCTGCTTACGCAGCGCCTGCTCCCGCTCATCAACGACGGCGGTCGCATCGTCAACGTCTCATCGGGCCTCGCGCGCTTCAGTTACCCGGGCAGTAGCGCGTACGCGGCGATGAAAGGTGCAATCGAAGTACTGACGCGTTATCTCGCGAAGGAGCTCGGCGCGCGGGGGATCGCCGTCAACACCGTCGCACCGGGCGCGATCGCCACAGACTTTAGCGGCGGCAGGGTCCGCGATAACCCCGAGTTCAACAAGCAGATCGCCGGCGTTACGGCGCTCGGCCGCGCCGGTCTGCCCGAGGACATCGGCCCGATGATCGCCTCGCTGCTCGCCGACGACAACCGGTGGATAAACGCCCAGCGAATCGAAGTCTCCGGCGGCATGATGCTCTGAAGCCTATGCGTAGAGACCACGCGCATCGAGCGTGGTCTCTGCGTTGACGGCGGCCGTCCCGTCGGGAGCGCAGCCGCCTGACGCCGAAGTGAGCGCACCAACGTCCCGGCGTTCGAGAGCCCGAGCATCGCGATGTCGACGTCCGAGGCAGAAGAAACGTTGCCGTAAAGCTCTTCGTCGCGGTCGAAGCGAAGTGTGCCGATCGTCGTGACGTGGAGCTTGCAGCCTTCCGACGGATGAGTAACCGCTCGTTCGGGAAGCGGTCGCGCTCGCCGCGTGAGAGCGAGCGCTTCATCGCCAACTTTCGAGCGTTTGAGAAAAGAACATGTAGACGTTGAAGTGGCACTGTTCGTATTATAAAGCGCCGATTGAACGACACTCGCGACAAGTTTCCCTGCCGTAGAGCGCCCTGATCGGTCCTGAGTAGTCCAGGAAGAGGCCGCTGGGGCGTCACCCCTCGGGAACTGCACCGATCCGCCGCTCGAACACGCCGTGACGACGAGCAGAGATAAGCAGACGAAATACCTGCGCAGCTTATCGTCCGCTCCCGTGGAGCGGGAATGGGGGGTTTTATTCGAACCCTAAGGTACTACTAAATATCGTCAATCCTCCCGTTAAGGTGCATTTTACAGGGCTCGAAGAAGAATCGGCGAACGCGCGCCGCGCCGTTGGCGTAGGCGGGTCTCAATGGTGTGTCGTACCTTACTCGGCCGTCATGGGCAGCTTTCCGGTACTCGCTCCGTCCGATTAGAGAGGCGAACTTCGAATATGCCGTTGCTTCCATACGCCGTCGTTCTTCATCGCCTCCGGTGTCCTCGTTGCAAAAAAGACTTGACTGACGGAGCCAAACGCTGCTCGAACTCGAAGTGCGAGCTCTCGCGCCACGTCTTCTCAGCGGTCGCCGGAGTACCGGTCCTAATCGATTCGGACGACTCGATCGTAGACGTGTCCTCCATCGAAGCCGCGTCCGAAGCTCCACTGGGTCTCGCGCGACGCGTTCTCGGTCGGCTCGCGGTGCGTAACGCAGTCGCCTCGCGCGTTTCAGCGAGACTGTCCGAGGAGGTCTCATTGGCAGCCGTAGGCGACCGACCTGTTGTTCTCGTCATCGGCGGCGGCACCGTCGGAAGTGGCCTCGAGAAGCTGTACGACGATCCGAAGCTCGACGTAATCTCGTTCGACGTGTATCCGTCTCGCTTCACGCAGTTCGTCGCCGACGCGCACCTCATCCCCTTGGCCGATGGAAGCGTCGATGGTGTGGTGATTCAGGCGGTGCTCGAGCACGTTCTCGATCCGGGACGAGTCGTGGCCGAGATTCATCGCGTCCTCAAGCCGAACGGCCTCGTCTACGCCGACACACCGTTCCTCCAGCACGTGCACGAGGGACCGTTCGACTTTACCCGCTTCTCTGAGAGTGGCCACCGCTGGTTGTTTCGACGCTTCTCACTTGTCGAGTCGGGCCAGGTAGCCGGCGTCGGTACCGAACTCGCGTGGTCAGTCGCTCAGGCCCTCAGGAGCGTCGTTCCGATCCGAGGCATCTCGAGTGCGACACGCCTCGCCATGGCGCCGGTCGCGTTCGTCGTCGACAAATTCGCCGATCCTGGGCACTCCGCGGACGGAGCATCGAGCGTTTACTTCTACGGACGACGAGCCGACGAAGCGATCCCGCCGCGAGCGATCGTGGACCACTACTCCGGCGGTCAGAGACGGCCGACACGCGCCGTATGATGCGACTTCCTGCGGCCGTTCAGGCGCTTCGCACTCTATTCGGCTGCAGAGCTTCGACTATCGGCGCCACTCCGAAAGGCGACGCTGATCTCGCACAACCGAGATACGACGCGCATCGACGGTTCTCGCGCCGAACGGGCGGGGAATCCGACCGGATGTTCTTCGGAGGCTCGCAGCTCTTGCGGTCGTGTGCGACCACGTCCCTCGACTCGAAGCGGGTCAGTTTCCTAACCGAGTTGCGCTCCGCGCCTCCGTACGCCATGACGTAACCACAGCGTCAGTGGCCGTTCGATACGTTCATAGTAGATGATGCCGGTAAAGATGACGAGCGCATACATCGCCAGCACGAAGCCGAGATCTGCGAGCGGACCCGAAGGATGCAGCCGTCGGATAGCGAGACCGACCAGCGAGAGCAACGGGACATGCAGCAGATACATCGCGTACGAAGCATTACCGACACGCTCGAGCGCGCGTGGGACGTAGGGGCTTTGGGCACGCTCGATCGTGATGAGGCCGAACATCATGGCGGCGATCGGCACGTCGAATGCAATTCGATACCACCCAGCTGGGAATCCGGCGGTGCCCGCTATGATCGGGACGGCAGACCACGCGAAAGCCATCGCGCCGAGCGAGCACGCGACGATTGCCCAACGCATCGACACCGGGAGATGCATCAAGCCGCCGATCCCGGCCCCGATCAAAAAGTCGAATGCGAGCGGCTGCGAGATGAAGACGGCGTACGCATTCTTCGGATCGACGTGCGCTCGACTCAAGATGATGATCGCTATTCCCCAAGCGACGAGGACCGGCACGATGAAGCGCGCTCGGCCAAAGAGACCGATCGTGAAGACGAAGTAGAAGTACATTTCGAAAACGAGCGTCCACGTCACCAGTAACAGTGGACTACCGAGTTGCGGCAACAGCAGAAACGAGGCGAGCAGGTCGGTCGGCCCCGTGCCGTGTGAGTTTACGAGCTCGGGCGCCTTGAGGTAGACGACGAGGACGGCGAGCTCGATGACCCACATCGGCGGATAGATCCGGAGGCATCTCCGTCGAAGAAACTCCGCCGGCGCGAGCGATTTGCCGTCGGGACGCAGGGTCGACACGACCATGATGAAGCCGCTGATGAGAAAGAACAGATCGACGCCGACCGTTCCAATTCGGCCGAGCGGCCCGAACAACGGAGATGCGACACCGAGATAGCGAGATTCGAATCCATTCGGGTTCCCGAAGTGCACCGACACGACGAGGAGCGCAGCGATGCCCCGCAATGCCTGAACGACCTTGATCTGGTCGCCGCGAGGCTGCCCAGTCAAAGCGGCTTCGCGATCTCCGAGAGCACGTCGGGCCACGGCGTGCGCTCGAGCCGCGGGAACCGCGGGAACCGCGGGCGAGCCCGAGATGACGTCGCCGGTGACGTCGTCGCGATCGGCGATGAGGCCGAGCAAAGGCGCGTCGACGATCTCGCGCTGTGTGTCGGCCCGCTTGTAGAAGTCGGTCGGCGTGGCCGCATAGCCGAGCTGCTCGTGAGCATGTTCGGCGTCGCGAGCCGCGTCGAGCCGTCGTTTCCGCCGGTGGCCGCGAGATAAGCGAACGTCACGACGAGCCCCGTTGCGCCGGCCGGAATGTTGACCGCGGACGTGGAGAGTTCGACCGGATCGCGCGTCCTCGCGAGGCACCGACCGTTCGCGCGCATCTCGAGCGCCGCGACGTTGGCGCGCGGGCCGCTCGGCTGGGCACGTTGCTCCGCTCGACACCGGTCGTATCGACCGCGAGCCGCATTGGAACCAGGTCGCCGGAAGCGGGCGCGATCCCCTTGCGCTTGTGCAAACGCGGTTTCAAGCGCTCGCGAATGCAGCCGAGAGCGCGATGAATCCGGTGGCATCAGGGGCGAACGGGCGGAGCATCGACCCGGCTTCGGTGGCCGCCGCGGACGGCCTCGGGTCATCTCGGACGGCTATTCGCCCGTGAAGGCGATTCTCGATTCGGCGATGACGATCGTCTCGTCGAGCACGACCGCCTCGTCGAGCTCCGACATGGAGTACGTGGCTTCTTCGAGCGGCGCGAGCGCCTCGTACGCGAGCGCCGTCACGACGCCAAACGCCAGCCGCAGGCCGAGTCCGCGAGCATAGCCCGCCACGCCCCACGTCGTGGGATCCGTCGCGCCGAGCGCGACGCACGTGCCCTCGCCGACGACGAACGTTTCGAGGCAGAGCGACATCGCCCCGACCCACCACGGCGGTCGGTCGAGCACCGTGCCGCGCAGCACTGCGTAGCCAATCCCCTGCGAGACGCCGTGGACATAGCCGAGCGCCTCACCGAAGCCCTCCCAGCGCGAGAGGCTCGGCTCGTCGTCGATGGGCTTCGGTTCGAGACCAAGCTTCGCTGCGATCGCGTGCGCGGCGAGCCGAGGCACCTCGCTCGCCGGGCGGCGCGTCGCGGCCATGTCGAGATAGGCGGCGAAGTTGAGCGCGCACGTCCCGGCGGCGCCGGCGAGCGCGCCGCGCAGCGGCGAGAATCCCATCAGGCGCTCAGGAACGGCTGGCCCTGGTGCGCCACGAGCAGGTCGTGCATGTCGGTGGCGTGATCTTCTTCGTCCTCGAGGATCGACTCGAGCATCCGGCGCGTCGTGATGTCCTTTTCGCCGAAATATCGAATGAGCTCGTTATAATGCGCGATCACGATCCGCTCGGCGATAAGATCTTCCTTGATCATTTCGACGAGCTCGGTCTTGCCGGTATATTGCGTGGCCGAACGCATCGCGAGGCCTTCGGGGTTGTAATTCGGGACGCCGCCGAGCTGGTCGATGCGGTTGGCCGCCATGAGCTCGTGCTTTTTCTCGCTCGCCGCGTGCTCTTTAAACTGCTCGATTGCACCGCTCGCATCGATACCTTGGGCTGCGATCGCGTGCATGGTGTAACGCATGACGCAGCAGATCTCGGTTGCGACCACCGTTTGCAGCAGCTCGATCGCCTGCTCGACGTCGCCCTCGTACTGTCGTGTGACGGCGCCCTTCTCGATGTTCTCGCTCGCCCGGCGGCGCAGTTCGGAGACGTCGGTAAAGAACGGCTTCGCCGTGCTGGGTGAACCCTGCTGACCGGGTTGCGTCTGGTGTTCGCTCATGCGGCCAGCTTGCCCGGGCGAGCCCGTTCCCAGTCATCCGCGCCACGACGCTGAGGGCATGCCGAGGAAGCGCGTCTAATCGCAAGCCATGTCGACAGCCCGCAAGAACCTCCTGGCCGGTACCGCCGCCGCCGGCGCCGCCCTGCTCGCGACCGCCGCGGGCGCACAGTCACCGCCGCCCGCGAATATGGCGTCGCTCCCGGGCGCCACGCTGCTCGCGCTCTACAAGCACCCCAAAGATCCCAAGACGTTCGACGATTATTACGCGACGCACCACGCGCCGCTCGCGCAGACGCTGCCCAGTCTGACGAGTTATACCCTGAGCACTCCGCTGCCCGCGAGCTCGCCGTATTATCTCGTCGCGACGCTGCTCTACCCGTCGCTCGCCGCGCTGCAGGCGTCCCTCGCCTCGCAAACCGGCAAAGCCGTCGTCGCCGATCTCAAGAACTTCGCGACCGAAGCGGGCGTCGACGTCATCACCTACACGAACCAGCCCTCGTAACGACGAACGCGAGGATGCGCCGGCCGCTCTGAAGCAGACACGACCGGTCCGGCGTTCTAGAAGCCGATGACGCATGCAGACGCCTCCTCATTCCGGCTCGGCGATCGCTCCGTAAAGCGGCTCGGCTACGGCGCGATGCAACTCGCCGGGAAGGGCGTCTTCGGGCCGCCGAAGGACCGAGAAGCGGCGCTCGCCTTGCTGCGCGCGGCGATCGCAAGCGGCGTCGATCACATCGACACGAGCGACTTTTACGGGCCGCACGTTGCGAACCGGCTCATTCGCGAGGCGCTTGCGCCCTATCCGGACGACCTAACAATCGTGACGAAGGTCGGCGCGCGACGCGGCGACGACGGCTCCTGGCTGCCGGCAGTGTCGCCCGCCGAGCTGACGTCCTCGGTGCACGACAACCTGCGCAATCTCGGGCTCGATGCACTCGACGTCGTGAACCTGCGCGTGATGGGCGGCGGCGCCGGCCACGGGCCGAGCGAAGGCTCGATCGAAGAGCCGCTCGCCGCGCTCGCCGAGCTGCAGCGGCGGGGCCTCATCCGCGAGCTCGGCCTCAGCAACGTGACGCCGGCGCAGATCGCGCAGGGTCGCGCCATCGTCGAGGTCGCGTGCGTGCAGAACGAGTACAACCTCGCGCACCGCGCCGACGACGCGCTCGTCGATGCGCTCGCGGCCGACGGCATCGCCTACGTGCCGTTCTTTCCGCTCGGCGGTTTCTCGCCACTGCAATCGTCGACGCTTTCCAGCGTCGCGACGCGGCTCGACGCGACGCCCATGCAGATCGCGCTGGCGTGGCTCCTCCACCGCTCGCCGAACGTGCTGCTGATCCCGGGCACCGCGTCGGTCGAGCACCTGCGTGAGAACCTCGCCGCCGCGGAGATCGAGCTCTCGCCCGAAACGCTCGCCGAGCTCGACGGCATCGCATGACCGCGCTCGCGGGCACGCTCGCGCTCGTGACCGGTGCCTCGGGCGAGATCGGTTCGGCGATCGCACGGCGGCTCGCAGGCGAGGGCGCGAGCGTGATCGCGCACTACGGGAGCGACCGCTTCGGCGCGGACGCGGTGATACGCGCCATTGTCGCGGCGGGCGGCGCGGCGGAGGCGATCGGCGCCGACCTCGGCGAGCGCGACGGCGCTGCCGCGCTGATCGCACAGCTCGACGGCACGTTCGGCGGCCGCTTCGCCGGACGGCTCGACGTGCTCGTTAACAACGCCGGCACGTTCGCCTTCGGGTCGCTCGCCGAAACGACCGACGACGACTTCGATCGGATGTTCGCGATCAACGTGCGCGCGCCGTTCCAGCTTGCGCGCGAGGCGGCGCGGCGCATGGCAACCACCGGCTCGGGCCGCATTATCAATATCGGGTCGGTCTTCGGCCGCGCGGCACCCGCCGCGAACATGAGCGTCTATTGCGGCACAAAGTTCGCATTGGCGGGTCTTACGCGGGCGTGGTCGCGCGAACTCGGGCCGGCGGACGTCACGGTAAACGCCGTGCAGCCCGCACTCATCGTGGCGGAGCCGTTCCCGACCGGCGGACCCGCCTTCGACGCTCGGGAGCGGTTCGTCAGCGTCGGCCGCTTCGGCCGCGGCGACGACGTCGCGGCGGCGGTGGCCTACCTCGCGAGCCCCGCCGCGAGCTACGTCAACGGCACGTGCCTCGACGTCGACGGCGGCTGGAGCGCCTAGCGCCGGAGAAACGAGGAACGCGCCGACCATCAGGCCTGCGCGTTCACTCTCTAGGTTTCGGCGGTATGCGGCTCGGACTTTAGTGCGACTCAGGACCCTTGGGGCGTTCCGCCCGATGTGCGAGATCCTCGTCACCCTCGGCGGGACATTACCGACCCGGGACGGCGTCCCAGGGCGCCCGGTCGAGGACGGCCGCGAGCGACGAGATATCGGCCGAGAGCGGGCGATCGCCGCGCAGGCGCTCGACGTACCTCCGAAGCCAGGCGACGAGGCCCCGGCTCGCGCTCGAGAACGAGCTCGCGCCGCCCGCGGCTTCGACGCGCAGGTCGAACGCGTCGGCGAGCACGATCGCCTCGATCGCGAGCACGAGCGAGGTAAGGTCGAGCAGCCGGTCGCACCGGCGGGCTGCGATCGTGCCCATCGGCACGACGTCCTGATTGTCGGCGTTCGTCGGGATCGACTGAATCGACGTGGGCGTCGCGAGCGTGCGCAGCTCGGCGACGAGCGCGCTCGCCGTCACCTGTGCGCCCATGAAGCCGCTGTTACGGCCGCTCGGACCGGCGCGGAGGAACGCGGGCAAGCCGCGATTGCGCGACGGATCGCACGTCAGCGCGACGACGCGCTCGGCGTGCACCGCGAGGTTGATGACGGCGAGCCCGAGCGCGTCGCTGGCATAGCCGACGGGCTGCCCGAAGAAGTTGCCGCCGTGCAGCACATCGCCGTCGCTCGCGATCACGAGCGGGTTGTCCGTCGCGGAGTCGAGCTCCGCATCGACGATCGCGTCGTGGAATGCGAGCACGTCATACGCCGCGCCGAAAATCTGCGGCAGGCAGCGCATCGAGTACGGATCCTGAAGCAGCTCGCCTTCGGCGGCAGCGTCGAGCTCGGGGCGCAGCCGCGCACCGTCGTGCAGCAGCTCCGCGAGCATCGCGTGCGCGCGGCGCTGGCCGGCGTGCGGCCGGGCCTCGCCGAAGCGCGGATCGAACGCCTGGCCGCGCGCATTCATGCACTCCGCGTAGAGCGCCCCGAGCCGCAGCGCGAAGCGCCAGAGCCTGCCGGCGCGCGCGCCATTGAGCGCAGCGATGCCGGTCATCGCCGCGGTCCCGTTCACGAGCGCGATGCCGTCCTTCGCGCCGAGCTCGATCGGCGCGACCCCCGCGCTCGCAAGCGCCTCGAGCGCGGGCATCGGCGTACCGTCCGCCGTCGCCGTGCCCTCACCGATCAGCAGCAGCCCGAGGTGCGCGAGCGGCGTGAGATCGCCGCTCGCGCCGACGGTACCCATCTCGGGCACGACGGGCAGCACGTTCGCGTTGAGGCACGCGAGCAGCGCGTCGAACGCCGGCCGGCCGAGCGCCGAGTAGCCGCGCGCGAGGCTCGCAATGCGCGCGACCATCATCGCCCGAACGGCGCGCTCGCGAAGCGGCGCGCCGACACCGGTCGCGAGGTGGTACAGCAGATTGCGCTGCAGCTCGCCCGAGTGCTCGCCCGCCACGTGATGCCGCGCCTCGGGGCCATAACCCGTCGTGACGCCGTAGATCGGGCGCCCCGTGGCAAGCTGGGCCGCGAGGACGCGCTCGCTCACGCGCATTTGCTCGTAGACCTCGTCCCCGACCGCGAGCGACGCGCCGTCGACCGCGATCGCCCACACCATGCGCGCGTCGATGCGGCCGGCGCCGGTGAAGTCGATGCGATCCCTGCCGGCTTGCCGGGCGGCCATCATCGAAGCGCTCCGTCGACACGAGACTCGACGAACGCGAGGGTCTGCATCATCGCCACGCCAGTGAGACGGCTCGTCACGTCACGACGTCGTAAATCGCGAGCTTGAGCGACGCGTCGCTGCTTACGAAAAACGTCGCGTAATCGGCGCTGAGCTCGCCGAGCGTCGGATGCGAAAGCCGCTTCGTGCCGGAGTCGACGCGCCGGACGTCGTGGGCGTCCCACCACGTCGCGAATTCGGCGCACTCGCTCCGCAGCCGATCGGCGAGCTCGACGAATGCCGGGTCGTCCGGCGAGACGTCGTGCGCCGCGCGAAACTGCGCGACCATACGTCGCGCTTCGCCGGCCCACGTGTCGCCGAAGAGGCGCCGCACGCCGGGATCGGTCAGGACGTAGATGAGCAGATTGCGATCCCGTTCCGGAACCGCCCCGAAATCGGTGAAGAGCCGGACCGCCGCGGCGTTCCACGCGAGCACGTCCCAGCGCCGTCCCGAGAGATACGCCGGCTTCTCGAGCGACTCGACGATGCGCCGGATCGCGTCGGGGACCGATTCGCGAACGAACGGCGCCGGCGGCGTCCCGCGCGCGAGCACGCGCAAATGCTCGTGCTCCGCGGCATCGAGCGAGAGCGCTCGCGCGAGCGCGTCGATCGTCTCGGGCGACGGGGAGACGTCGCGGCCCTGCTCGAGCCGAACGTACCAGTCGACGCCGATCCCCGCTCGCTCCGCCACCTCCTCGCGCCGGAGGCCGGGGGTTCGTCTCCGAATCTGCGCGAGCCCCAAGGACGCGGGATCGAGCCGTCGACGCCGTGCGCGGAGAAAGTCGCCGAGTCCGCTGCGCCTCCTCATTTTCGTGGGTTCGGCCGATTCCGCCATGCGTCATCGCTTGATCGGTAGGTTCGGACGATCCTAGGATCGCGCTCGCGCTGGCGCCACGCGTCGGGCAACGCGATACTTCGAGCTCGGCACTCGGAGGCGCGAAACATGAAGGCAGCGGTTCTTACGGCGTTCGGCACGCAGCTCGCGATCGAGGATCTTCCCGATCCCATCGCACGCTCGGGCGAGGTGCTCGTCGACGTCGTCGCGGCGCCCGTTGCACCGTACGCGCGCGAGGTCTTCAGCGGCGAGCGGCACCACGCGCTCGAGACGCCGATCGTCCCCGGCTGCGGGGCGATAGGGCGCGTGCGCGCCGTCGGAGGCGACGCGACGCGTCTCGCCGCCGGCGACTGGGTGCTCTGCGACCCGACGGTCCGCGCGCGCGACGACGCGCGGACGCCCGACATCACGCTGCAAGGCTGGAGCGCGCGTGGCGACGGCGGCCTCCGACTGCAGCGCACGTTCCACGACGGACCGTTCGCGGAGCGGATGCTCGTGCCGACGGAAAACGCCGTTGCGCTCGGCGCGATCGACGCCACGGATGCCGGCCGCTGGTGTGCGCTCAATCTGCTGCTCGTACCATACGGGGGGCTGCTCGCGATCGGACTGCAGGCCGGCGAGACGATCGTCGTCAGCGGCGCGACCGGCAACTACGGTAGCGGTGCCGTCGCGGTCGCGCTTGCCATGGGCGCCGGCTGCGTCGTCGCGCCGGGCCGCGACGCCGCGGTTCTCGCGGAGCTCGTGCGACGTTTCGGCTCGCGCGTGCGCCCCGTCTCGCTCACGGGAGACGAGACCGAGGATACGGATCGCATGACGCGCGCCGCTCCCGGCCCGATCGACTGCGTGCTCGACCTCCTGCCGCCGGCCGCCGGCCCGCGCCCCGTACAGGCAGCGATCGCGACGGTCCGCGAGTTCGGCCGCGTCGCGCTGATGGGCGGCGTCGGGTTCCTCGGCGGCGACGAGCTCAGCATCTCGTATCGCTGGCTCATGCGGCAGAGCATCACGCTGCGTGGCCGCTGGATGTATCCGCGCGAAGCCGTGCCGCAGCTCATCGCGCTCGCGCGCTCGGGATTGCTCGATCTCGGGCAGTTCGCCGTAACGTCGTTCAGCCTCGATCGCGCGAAGGACGCCGTCGCGCACGCGGCGATCGAAAAGCGCCGATTCGAGCTGACGGTCATCTCGCCAACGAACGTTTAACAGGTTGCGGAAAAAGCAATGCCGCTGGTGTCGATCTGGCGGGCTTTTTTCGCTATAATTGGAGCAGGTTTCCTCGATATCTTGAGGTAGCGGCTGATGCGGTCCGAAGATGTACAAAATAC